>Ga0066378_10000092_pt1 | contig 36265 bp, 28 predicted proteins | sample Knorr_S23_td_DCM_FD_70947 | JGI IMG/M metagenome (GOLD analysis project Ga0066378, IMG submission 70947) | Marine microbial communities from Southern Atlantic Ocean transect - Knorr_S23_td_DCM_ad_71m_LV_A | ecosystem: Environmental > Aquatic > Marine > Oceanic | place: Southern Atlantic ocean...
GCACCTTGCGCTTTTCTTACACATGCCCTCGGTATGAGGTGTGAACCGGAGAGGTCTGAGCTTGGTCGCTAGGGCTCGGGTTGAGGGGCCTACTCGAAGCACATGTGAACACAAACCCTAAACCTGGGTCCTATTGCGCCCTTCGGCTCTCTCGAGGGGGTAAGCAACAGCGAAGCCTCCCTCTGGTCTTAAGCGGTTGGGCTCTGACCGCTGTGCGCCTGACCAGGGGCTACTTACCGCGGCCTAGCCAGCGGTTGATGTTGCTGGAGTAGGTCTCGTATTGCTCCGCAGAGAGGAAGGCTTGGAGGTTGGCTTGGTGCCGCTCGTTGTTAGCGGTTTTGATCTCCCCGGCCTGTTGGCTGTCGATCTCTCCAGCCTGCCAGAGCCTGGCAAGCTCCGCGTCCATCTCTGCTCTAGCGCGCCAGGTGAGCTGCATCTCATCAGCCTGGTATTGGGTGAGTCCCAGCTCAGGTGCGATCTTCTCGATCCTCGAGGTGATCCACTCATCACGTTGCTGGTCTTTCACCTGCTGCTTCTGGATGGCCTCTTGTTGTCGGATCGAAGTGAGCGCGTCTTCGACCTTGGACTGTAGCGCGACAGGGCTCGCCTTCTCCTTCTCGCTCATTTGCTCCATGAAGGCGCGCACCTCTTCCTCGAACGCCGTGTCTTCCACGGCAGCGACGCGCTCTGAAGGCTCTGGGCGAAGCTCTAGGTCTGCGATCCGCTCGCTGAGCTTGGCGTTCTCCGCACGCAGGTCGTCCAGCTGGGCGACGAGGTCAACGCTGGGGGTGGGGGCCTGGGGCACGACCTGAGGCTCATCTCCTGAGAGGAGCGAGCTGGTCACAGCCGCGCTCCCACTGCCGAGGAGGATCACGAGAACGAACTGTCCGAGGGAGGTGTCTTTCATAGTTGTCTCAATATATAGGAAAGCGAGTGTGCGCTCCTGTGCTTAGCATCAGCTCTGCATCGGAGGGCCCCTCAGGGCTCAGCAGGTCATATGCCTTCAGGCCGGCCTCTTGAGAGATCACATAAGTGCTCACTCTTCAGAAGTCACATACTCTTGAGAGGTCACATAGGTACTGATTCCCATTGGAACTTATGCTCGCTTAGGATGGTTACCTGCCCTTTACTGCAGGCTCACGATGATTCAGCTCTTCGCCATCCTCCTCCTCACCGCTAGCTCTGAGGAGCCGACCCAGGTCGAGTTCGGCAGAGACGTGCAACCGATCCTCTCGAAGCGCTGCTTCGTGTGCCATGGCCCGGACGAGGGGACGCGCGAGGCGCGGCTGCGCCTGGACCTCCCTGAGGTCGTGGGGGAAGAGCAGGGGGTCATCGTGCCTGGCAGTCCAGAGGCGAGCGAGCTCATCCTGCGGATCACGAGTGAATATGCAGATGAGCTCATGCCCCCTCCGGGGGAGGAGCCGCTGACGCCCGATGAGATCGACATCCTCAAGCGCTGGGTTGAGCAGGGCGCAGAGTACGAGGGGCACTGGGCCTTCGAGCCGATCCCTGAGACCTCGGCTCCCCGAGGCACCGGGTGGGCGCGTAACGAGGTCGACGGCTTCGTGCTCCGCTCGATGGAAGAGGCCGGTCTTGGGCCGTCCATAGAGGCTGACAGGGCGACCCTCATTCGGCGGCTCTCTTTTGACCTCTGCGGGATGCCGCCGACGCCTGCAGAGGTCAGCGCCTTCGTGGCCGATGATCGCCCCGCGGCGTACGAAGAGCTCGTCGACCGACTGCTCGCGACCGACGCCTACGCGGAGCGCATGACCCTCGCCTGGATGGACGCGGCGCGCTACGGCGACACCTCGGTTCACCACGCTGACGGACCGCGTGATATGTGGCCTTGGCGGGACTGGGTCATCCGTGCCTACAAGTCGAACATGCCCTTCGACGAGTTCACCGTTGAGCAGCTCGCGGGCGACCTCTTGCCCGAACCAAGCAACGCGCAGCTCGTCGCCTCAGGCTTCCATCGCAACTCACCCACATCGGACGAGGGCGGTGCGATCGATGAGGAGCTGCGCGTGAAGTACATGGTCGATCGGGTCAAGACGACCGGGAACGTTTGGCTGGGCTTGAGCCTCGAGTGCGCCCAGTGCCACGACCATAAATACGACCCGGTCAGCCAAGAGGACTATTACCGCTTCTACGCGTACTTCAACCAGAGCGTTGAGCGGGGCTTTCAGACACGCAGCGGGAACGCGGCGCCCTTGGTCATGGTGCCTACAGAGGAGCAGGAGGCAGAGCTCGCTGAGCTCGACAGAGAGATCCAAGCGGTCGAAGCCTTCTTTCAGGGGGCGACGCCCCCTCTCGCGGCTTTTGAGGCTTGGCACGCGCGGGAACGGCAGGCGCTCCTAGAGCGGGACACCCCTGAGCTTGGCGAGTGGTACTTCGCTGGTCCCTTCCAGAAGGGCAGCAAGAGGGAGGCCTATGACATTGACCACGGGCCAGAGGCCATCGAGATCGACGTCGACGCAGAGGTCGCTGGGAAGGCATGGATCGAGCGCGCTGACGTGGACGGGAACATCTACAACCTCGGGAGTACGGCCAATGCAGCGGTCTATCTCACACGCACCATCGAGTGTGAGCGTGCTCAGGCAACGACGATCTCTCTAGGAAGCGACGACAGCATTAAGGTCTGGCTGGATGGCAGAGAGGTCTTTGCGAACGACGTCGGTCGGGGGGTCGCAGCAGACCAGGACCAAGCGACCCTGGAGCTGCCCGCTGGTGAGAGCCAGCTCCTCTTGAAGATCGTGAACGGCGGTGGCCCCATGGGCTACTACTTCAAGATGAAGGGAGAGGAGCTGCCGGAGTCGTTGGTCGCTGCGCTCAAGCCTGAGCTGAGCTCTCTCGATGACGAGGCGCGAGCGTTGCTGCTAGATCACTTCATGCGCAACAGCTGGGAGGAGGGCGTCGCGCAGGTCGCGATTCAAGAGGCCGCGGTCACGCGCCGGGACGAGGTCACTCAGGTCACCGCGACGGTAATGATCATGGAAGACGTCGCCGAACCGCGTATGACCTACGTCCTCGACCGAGGAGAGTATGACAAGCCGCGCAAGGACCAGCCCGTCGAGCCCGGCGTCCTAGAAGGCATCTTGCCGCTCCCTGAGGGGGCGCCTGCCAACCGGCTCGGACTCGCACAGTGGCTCGTCCACCCTGACCACCCCATGACGGCCCGCGTCGCCGTGAACAGGTACTGGGCCATGCTCTTCGGACGTGGCCTCGTCTCTTCGGTGATGGACTTCGGCTCGCAGGGCGAGCTCCCCAGCCACCCGGAGCTCCTCGACTGGCTCGCCAGAGACTTCATCGACAGCGGCTGGGACGTAAAGCGTGCTCTAAAGCAACTCGTCATGAGCGCGACCTATCGTCAGGTCTCACGAGCAGATGAAGAGCGCATTGAGGTGGACCCCGAGAACGAGCTCCTCGCGCGCGCTCCGCGCTTCCGCCTGCACGGTGAGTTCCTGCGCGACCAGGCCCTCGCAGCCAGTGGCCTCCTCGTGGACGAGGTCGGCGGCCCGGGCGTGAAGATCTATCAGCCCGAAGGACTCTGGAACGAGGTCTCGCTCGATCGGAACCTGCGCTTCTCTCAGGACCACGGCGAGAAGCTCTACCGCAAGTCCATGTACATCTACTGGAAGCGCTCTGCGCCCCAGCCCGCCATGTCGACCTTCGACACGCCGATCCGAGACACCTGCGTCGTCCAGCGCCAGCGCACGAACACGCCCATGCAGGCGCTCGTCACCTTGAACGATGTGCAGTTCGTGGAGGCGGCGCGGCACCTCGCCCAGCGCCTCCTCCTAGAGGGAGAGGGCTTCGACGCCCGCCTCGACCTCGCCTTCATGCTCTTAACGGCACATCCCGCCGACGAGCTGGCGCGCCGCGTGATGCGTGAGACTTATGAGGCGCAACTCCCGATCTATCAGGCGAACGAGGACGCAGCCGTCGCGCTCATCAGCGCGGGCGAGAGCGCGCGCGACGAGAGCCTCGACGCAGCAGAGCACGCCACTTGGACGGTCATCGCCTCCATGATCCTCAATCTCGACGAGACCCTGACCCGCGAATGACTATGGACCCCATCACAGAACGCAGCCGGCAGGTCACCAGGCGCACGCTCTTGAGGAGCGGCGCCAACGGCCTCGGCGCGATGGCGCTGGGCTCGATGCTCGGGCGCGAGGCACTCGCTGGCGGGATCTCTGCTAGAGAGGTGCCGCACTTCGCTCCGAAGGCAAAGCGGGTCATCTATCTCTTCATGAACGGTGCGCCTTCGCAGATCGACCTCTTCGATTACCACCCGAAGATGCGTGAGCTCCACGGCATCGAGCTCCCGGAGTCCATCCGGCAAGGCCAGCGTCTGACGACGATGACGAGCGGGCAGTCGTCCTTCCCCTGCGTGGCCCCGATGTTCGACTTTCAGCGCTACGGCGAGCATCAGACCTGGGTCAGCGAGCTCCTTCCGTACACCGCTCGTATCGTCGACAAGATCACCCTCATCAAGTCGATGAATACGGAGGCGATCAACCACGACCCGGCTATCACCTACATCAACACAGGCAGCCAGCAGCAGGGCAAGCCCAGCATGGGAGCCTGGCTCTCCTATGGCCTCGGCTCGATGAACCGCGACCTCCCCGACTACATCGTCATGATCAGCCGCGGGCAGGGGAACTTCCAAGCGCTCTACTCCCGCCTCTGGGGCTCGGGCTTCCTGCCCTCGGAGCACCAGGGCGTGAAGTTCCGGAGTGGCAAGGAGGCGGTGCTCTACCTCACGAACCCTGACGGGATCGACGCCGAGACGCGGCGTCGGATGCTCGACGGGATCGCGAAGATCAACGAGGCTAAGTACGAGGAGACCCACGACGCCGAGGTGCAGGCGCGCATCTCCCAGTACGAGATGGCCTACCGCATGCAGACCTCGGTGCCTGACCTGATGGACCTCTCGGACGAGCCCGAGTCCACCTTCGAGCTCTACGGGGACGACGCCAGGAAGCCTGGCACCTTCGCAGCCAACTGCGTCCTCGCCCGTCGCATGGCCGAGCGCAACGTGCGCTTCGTCCAGCTCTTCCATCGGGGATGGGACCAGCACAACAATCTGCCCGGTGAGATCCGTGATCAGTGCCGCGACACGGACCAGGCCTCTGCGGCCCTCGTGCGCGACCTCGAGCAGCGCGGGCTCTTGGAGGACACCCTCGTCATCTGGGGCGGGGAGTTCGGCCGCACGATCTACTCACAAGGCGCGCTGACGGAGAACAACCACGGCCGCGACCACCACCCGCGCTGCTTCACGACCTGGATGGCTGGCGCGGGCATCCGCGAGGGCTACGAGCACGGCGAGACGGACGACTTCTCGTACAACATCGTCCGCGACCCGGTGCACATCAACGACCTCAACGCGACGATCCTCCACCAGCTCGGGATCGACCACCAGCGCTTCACCTATCCCTACCAGGGCTTAGAGCAGCGGCTGACCGGCGTCGAAGAGCCGCACGTGGTGAGAGAGCTCTTGGCCTGAGGGCGCGCATGCCCACGTTGCTCTACGTCGTCGACCCCATGTGCTCTTGGTGCTGGGGCTTCACCGAGGTCCGCAGGGAGGTGTCCGAGGCCTTCCCCGAGCTCGAGTGGCAGCTCGTCATGGGCGGCCTCGCTCCGGACTCGGACGAGCCGATGGACGAGGCCACGAAGACCTACGTCCAAGAGGCCTGGCGCGCCGTCGCTCAACGCACTGGGGTGGAGTTCAACCACGCCTTCTGGTTCGAGTGCGCTCCGCGTCGCTCCACCTATCCCTCTTGCCGCGCGGTGATCGTGGCGGGGGAGTCGGGGAAGGCTGAGGAGATGCTCGCCGCCATCCAGCGCGCCTACTACCAAGAGGCGCGCAATCCCTCGGACACGGAGACGCTCACGGCGCTCGCTCAAGAGATCGGCTTAGACCCCGCCGCCTTCGAGGCCGCGCTCCGCGCTCCCGAGACTCAAGAGAGGCTGGAGCGCGACTTTGCCCTGCGGAGCGGGATCGGGGCCTACAGCTTTCCAAGCGTCGGTCTCCTCGATGGAACTCAGGCCCAGCTCCTCACGACCGGCTGGTGCGAAGCCTCGATGCTCTCTGCAGCGCTACGAGAAGCGCTCTAAGCTTCGCCAGAGCTACCTGACGGCCCTCGAGGCTACTTCGCCCTCGATCACGACGCCGGTGCAGTGGGTCGTATACTCGAAGGGGTCGCCGTTGAAGAGCGCGAGGTCGCCGTCCTTGCCGACCTCGATGGAGCCGACGCGGTCGGCGATGCCGAGGAGCTTCGCGGGGCTGAGGGTGATGGACTCCAGGGTGCGCTCGAAGCCGAGGCCGTGCGCAGCCGCGATGGCAGCTTCGAAGACGAGGACACGCACCTTCGGGACATAGGCCTCATAGCCTGTCTGGATTGCGAAGGGGACACCAGCCTCGGCGAGCTTGGCCGCGGTGGTGAAGGAGAGGTTCTTGGTCTCGCTGTAGGCGCGGTAGGTCGTGGGGTGGATGAGCACCGGGGAGCCCGCGGCCTTCACCTCATCCATCAAGGTGTAGACCTCTGCTGCCATGTCGAGCCACACCTTCACGCTGAACTCTTCTTGGAGCCGCAGCGCGCTCGCGATGTCTTGAGCTTGATTCGCTGTGACGATGAGAGGCGCCTCGCCGTTGAGCACCGCGACCAGCGCCTCCTTCGCGAGGTCTCGCGCAGGCGGCGCGCCCTCGCCGTCATAGCTCTCGAGCTTGGCCTTGTAAGCCTCCGCCCCGATGAGCGCCTCGCGCAGCATGGCGTAGGTCTTGCCGCGCGTTCCCGGCGCGCCGGAGCCCGACTGAGCCTTCGGTGAGAGCGTCGCAGCGACGCCGAAGAAGGGCTTCACCACGGCGTCCGCGAGGGTCGTCGTACGTGTCTTGGCGATCATGGTCTGCCCAGAGACGAGCGGGCCGGGCGCGTGCCCGGTGTGGATCGTGGTCACGCCGAAGGAGCGGATGTACTCCAAGAGCTCTTCGCGTGGGTTGTAGGCGTCGATCGCGCGGAGCCCCGGCTGGATCGGAGCGGAGCGCTCGAGCATGTCCTGATCGTGGGCTTGGTCATCGCCGTTGTAGATCCCGGTGAGCCCTACGGTCGCCCGGACATCGACGAAGCCAGGGACGAGGACCTTGGCCTCCAAGATCTCGTGACCTGCGGGGATGCTGACCTCAGCGGCCGGACCGACCGCGGCGATCTTACCGTCGGTGACGACGACGACCCCGTCGTTGATGACAGGTCCGGAGACAGTGTGGATGGTCTCGGCCTTCACCGCGACTTGGGCGGCGGCGAGCGGGCTCGCAGCGAGGAGCGCGAAGAGCGTGGCGGTGATCTTGGGGCTCATCAGTTGGCCTCCTTCTTCATGAGGTGGTCGTAGCAGCAGAAGTAGGGAGAGATCTCCTCGCCGGCGCCGTAGCCACCCTCTGCGTAGAGTTGGTCTTTTGGGTCCGAGAGGTCGAAGACCTTCTCGCCCTCCACCCAAGTCTGTTCGACCCTGGTGTACACGCTCAAGGGATCGCCAGAGAGGATGATGAAGTCAGCGTCCTTGCCCGGCGTGAGCGAGCCGACGCGGTCTTGGAGGTCCATCATCTCAGCGCCTGCGAGGGTGAGCGACTCGAGCGCGCCCTGGCGGGTCATCCCCGCGCGCACGGCGAGAGCCGCGGAGCGGAAGAAAAGGCGCGAGTCGGTGATCCAGTCGTCCGTGTGGAAGGCGGTGCGCACGCCGGCCTTCTCGAGGATGCCGCCGCACTCCATGACGAGGTTCAGGGCCTCGAGCTTGCCGCCCGGGGAGTCCACCAAGATCGCAGAGCAGGGGACCTTCGCCGCGGCGATCTCGTCGGCGACGCGCCAGCCCTCGGAGACGTGGTGCAGGACGACACGGAAGCCGAACTCCTCAGCGAGACGCAGCACGGTGAGGATGTCGTCATGTCGGTGGGTGTGGTGATGGACGATGCGCTTGCCGTCCAAGACCTCGAGCAGGGTCTCGAGGTGCAGGTTCCTGTCAGGGAGCTTGCTCTCGTCAGGGTTCCCGTCTTCGTCGACCGCGCGCTCGATCTTGCCGCGGTACTCCTGGGCCTGGATGAAGAGTGATCGCACGAGGAAGGCTGACTTGCCGCGGGTGCCAGGGAAGCCGCCCTTGCCCTCGTTGCGGATGGAGTTCGTGCCGTTCGCCATCTTGAGTCCGCCCATGGGGGCGCCATCAGGGAAGCGGTAGGTGATGGCGTCAATGGTGCGTGGGGTGGAGTCGCCGTAGCGCAGCTTCACGTACACGGTCTGCCCGGAGGAGAGGTGCCCCGAGCCCGGCATGATGTTGAGGGAGGTGAGCCCGCCAGCGAGGGCGCGCCGGAAGCCGGAGGAGCGCACGTTGATCGAGTCGTAGACGCGGACGCCAGGCTGCAGGGGGCCAGAGCTGTCCGCTGCGCCGATCCCTCCGATATGCGAGTGCGTATCTACGAGGCCGGGCATGACGACCTTACCTGTTGCGTCCACGACCGCAGCGCCCGCGGGAACCTTGACCGCGTCAGCTGCTCCGATGGCTTTGATCTTTCCGCCCTCGACGAGCATCACCCCGCCCTCGATGGCCGGGCCATCGATCGGGAGCAGCGTTCCACCTGTGATCGCGGTGGTCTGGGCCTCGACGAGGGGAGAGAGGGAGAGCAGGGCCGCAGCGACTGCGAAGAGTGCGCGCGGCATGGAGAGGCGTGAGTGGCTCATGAACAAAGCCTAACGACCTCTGCAGCTCACGGTAAGGAGAGGCTGCTGGCAGACAGGGCTTCTAGATCTCTGCGGCTAGCGACCCGCTATAGCCCGCCCTAAGGACCTCAAACGCGATAAAGCGAGCTGTCGACACTTATGAGAGGACAGGCGTCTCTCTCCTTAGATCAACTAGATGTTTGGAGGAGTTCCTCAGTCAAACGAGTCCACTCAGGGAGCTCCGGCTTGCCGGGCTTCCTAGCACCGAACATGAGCAGGATGCTCTCGCCCTCGGCATCAAAGAGTTCTAGGGAGGTGACGATCCCGTCCTCTGTGGGTTTGCGGACGATCCAGGTTGAGGCGATCGCAGTCTCTAAGACATGCAGGTTGAAGTCGGGGTCCATGACGTTGAACCAGTCCCCATACTCCATCAGCTTCTTTACGGGGCCCGTGTGTATCTGGATCACTCCCGCGCTGCTGACAAAGACCATGATAGGGAGCTCGCCATCTCGCGCCTTCTCGAGCGCGTTTCGGAAGGAATGATTGGCCACCTCTAGAGCGTGACCTTCCGGCGCTAGCCTGAGCGCTTGCGTGCGCGAAACGCCGAACTTGTGGCAGATCATGAAGAAGTCATGAGTGTCCTTCATGCCCAGCCACGCCTCTTGGAAACCTGAGATGTCGATCTCGACGTCCGGCCTCTCGTCTTTAGCGGGCTTCCTCGGCTCGAAGTAGGTGAGCCCTGCGGCTCCCTCTTCGCTGAAATCACTGACGAGCGCGTTGAAGGCCTCGACCTTCTCTTCGTCTCGCAGATAGATCTTGTGGGCCGCTAGCCCGTTCTTGTCGAAGAACTGGAGGCTCCTCCTCGTTGGCTTCGCCTCCTCATCAATGACAGCGTAGGCCGTCGACCACTTCTTGGGGAAGAGGCGCAGATCAATGTCAGGGCCTAGGACTAGGCCGCCATGTCCTCCGAAAGAGATCTCTTGATACTCCCCCGTGCGCTCATGAACAGCGGCTTCGTTGCGGGTCAGGGCCATGCATCGACCGAGCTCACCCACTCGTCCGAAGAGGTCAGTCAGAGATCCTGAAAGGCGAGTGACGCCCCTCCCAAGCGAGAGTTCGAGGAGGTTTGCCTCGCTCACCCCGAGCCTGTCAGCGGCGTCGCGAATACGAAGCTTGGGCTCTGCCTCAAGGAGGTCTCTCCATTGGGTGGCAAGTAGCTCAGGGTCAGCAATCGGTGCAGTCTGTGTCGGCATTTCTTTCTTCCTTAGGGGGCAGTCTTGAGTGTGGGGGTAAGTGAGCGATGAGTCGTCACGGGCACAATGATCGGGGTCTCTCTTGATCCATGACTTACCTGTTCGAGGGGCGTCTCGAAGGTCTGGCTCAAGAGGAGAGGTAGGTCTAAGCGTCGTGGGTGTTCATCCGCGATGAGCGCCCCATCTTTCAGGACAAGGAGTCGATCAGCGCAACTTAGCGCCGCGTTGAGGTCGTGCATGACGCAGATGATTGTGAGCTCTCTCTCTCTGAGCTTCTGGAGTAGTGCGAGTGTCCTTGACTGCTGGCCCATATCGAGCGCGCTCAGCGGCTCGTCTAGCAACAGCGCTTGCTCTGTGAGTTCGCCTGGCCATAGCTGTGCCAAGGCCCTCGCGAGTTGAACTCTCTGTCGTTCACCTCCGGAGAGCGTCTGGATATCTCGGTCGAGTAAGTGCCGGACATCTGTGAGGTCGGAGACCAAGCTGATGATGTCCTCTGCTTCGGAGTGAGAGAGGCTCCAGGGCGTGAGCCCGAGAGCGATCACCTCGGCGGCGCGGAAGGAGAAGGGGACAGAGGTGTCTTGAGTGACGACGGCTCTTCGCCTCGCGAGGTGTCCGAGTGCTAGTCGCTGGATGGGATCTCCTGCGAGCATCACCTCTCCCTCGCATGGCTTGAGGTCTCCCGACATAGCACGGATGAGGGTGCTCTTTCCTGCGCCGTTGGGGCCTATGACGCAGGCGAGCTCTCCATGGTGAACGTCAAAGGAGACCTCCTTGAGGATCTTCTGCCTGCCAACGATCACTGAGAGACGTGAGGTGCAGATCATGAGGGGACGCTCCCTCTCCTCTTGAGAAGGAGGAAGATCAAGAAGGGGGCTCCTAGGATGGAGGTCACTAGGCCTATGGGAAGCTCGGCGGGGGCGACTGTTATGCGAGCCATGGCGTCGGCCAGCACGAGGAGCGAGGCTCCCATGAGTGCAGAGCCTGGTAAAACCACACGGTGATCCGAGCCAGCAAGGAGGCGGACGAGGTGGGGGACGACCAGCCCTATAAAACCGATCAGGCCGCTAAAGGCGACGCTCGATGCCACAGCAAGCGTGGCCCAGATGATCACGCGACGCTTCAGCTGTGAGACGGGGACTCCCAAGTGAAGCGCCTGTTGCTCTCCCAGCGTGAAGGCGTTCAAAGGCTTCGCTATGCGTAGCAGGCCAAAAAGACAGGCCGTCATCAGACCAGCAGTGATGAAGAGGGTCCTCCAATTCGCGCTAGCGAGTGAGCCCATCATCCACAGCGTGATCGAGCGGAGCCGTGCCTCGTCCGCAGAGTAGATGAAGACGCCGATCAAGGAGCCGGCCACGGTGTTGATGGCGATCCCGAAGAGCAGCATGTTCACTGTCGAGGTGTAGCCACCCTTCGTTGAGAGCTTATAAACGAGGAGGACGCTGATGAGCCCGCCCGCGAGGGCGCCTAACGCAGTCACCCAGTCGGCTCCTAAGCCGCCCTGATGAGCGGTCAAGAATGGCATGAAGAACAACGTGATGACTGCACCGGCTGCCGCTCCAGATGAGACGCCGATGAGCCCTGGGTCTGCGAGCGGATTTCTAAAGAGGCCTTGCAGCACTGCTCCTGCGACTCCGAGGCCTGCCCCTGCGATGACGGCGAAGAGAACCCTTGGTAGGCGTATGCCTAGAAGAATCGCAGCGTCCGGAGGTAGGGAGCCTGTAAGAGCTCCGCTGATCTTCCCCCAGAGGATGCTAAGAGCCCTGCTAGGCTCGATCTCTAGGGCGCCAGTAGAGCAAGCAAACAAGATGCTCACGCAAGCCAGCATCCCTAGGCCAAGGAGGCTCCAACGGCGATTTATGGAGAGCCTCTCAAGGAGAAGTCCCGTTGTCGGCTGGCCAGTACGGCCTCTGACTCCTACGACGTTCATGCCTTGACTGGATCAGGGGTGGGTCGCCTCGAAGAGCTCTAAAGCTGCCTCTCCCATGCGAGGCCCAAAACCCATCAGCTTGAGGTCCTCGATCTGAATGATTTTGTCTTCCGCGTTGACACGGGTGAGGCTGACTCCGGGCGTGTTGAGGATCGCTGAAGCCCCGCCAACGCTCTCAAGTCCATGTGACATCATGAGGACGTAGTCAGGGTCTAGATCTGCGAAGACCTCTGCGCTGTAGGGCTTGTAACCTTCGAAGTCTTGAGCGCGGTTCTCACAGCCTGCAAGCTTGATCATGTACTCCGCGGTGGTGCCTCTACCTCCGAGCATCAACGTCCCTCCTCCGCGTCCGTAGAGGAACACCAAGCCTGGCTTGCTTTGATCGGTACGCCCAAGATCGCGCACGTGTTCAAGGTCTCTGTGCAGGTTCTCAACGAGCTCTGAGGCGCGCCCAGCTCGGCCGAGGAGATCCCCTATAGCCAAGATGCTCTCAGCTGCGGACTCTTCATCTGTAGCCTTAGGGATCTCATAGAGCTCTACACCAAGCTCTTCTAACTGGGAGAGGGCGGTCTCCGGACCCGACTCGGATGTGTGTATGACCAGCGTGGGGGTCAAGGACATGACGCCTTCCGCAGAGAAGGCTCGGTGATAGCCCACCTTCGGGAGCTCATGTGCCTCGGCAGGGTAGGAGCTGGAGGTGTCGGCCCCTACGACCCAATCTCCTCGACCTAACGCGTAAACGATCTCTGTGATGCTGCCACCTAGGCATAGCACCCTCTCCTCTTGCTCAGCATGGCCGCTCGCGCTTAGCTCTTCGCTAGAGCCACAACTGCAAAGACAGAGGCAGAGGCTGGCGATGCCGTTGAAGAGAGCCGAGGGCGTGGGCAACCTGCTCATGTCACCTCCTGCGAAGAACGCTCTTCGATGAGCAGATCTCTTGAGATGGAGACGGCCTCCTGAATCAAGCGGATCCCATGGGTCGAGACTTCGATCCTGTTATCCGAACAGAGGGCCCAGACGAGGGCAGGGAGGGCTTCGCCGTCGCGGCTCTGAACCCACAGGTCTACGGCTCGAGCGCACTCCTGTGCGTCCATGTTGCGAATCAACATGATCGTGTCGAGGTAGTGGAGGTCGAACCAGTCGTTGACGCGGTCCTCCCAAGCTTGATCACACATGCAGGCCCTACTCAGCGCCATTCGGCAGCTGATGGCTTTAGAGAGTGGTGACGGCTGGGGCTCGCTCCCCCAGATACCGATGGAGCGCAGCTCCTTTTCTCCTAGGCACATCGTGAAGAGGCACCCCCGGATGTGCGCACAGAGCTCTGTGATAGAGATAGAGCTGAGGTCGGTGGTGGGGTCAGGTAGGTCGCTCATATTTCTCGGTGCTGTCTTTGTTTCAAGCAGACCCCCAAACCTCTGAGTGAGGCTTGGGGGCCTTCGATGTCCATCAGGTTGCTTAGTTCCAGGTGATCTCTAGTCCGTTAGAGAGGTTGAAGCCGCTCCCACAAGGGGTGGTGACGGGGTCGCGATACCAAGCTTGGTACCGGCGGATGTCACCGATGGAGACCCCATCTCTCGTGGAGATTGAGGAGCTTGTAGAGGCGATGCCGCTGCCATCTGAGGTAGAGACCTCTAGGCGGTTTACTCCAAAGCCTGCGCAGCGAAGACCATCGCCAAAGACGTTTCCGTTTCCGGAGTTGACTGCATTCCCTCCACCGAAGAAGAGAACCGGCTGGTTCTGAGGCATGTCACTGATGTTTAGGACGAGGTTGTCATTCGCTATGGAAGCAGAGCCTTGTCCGCTGAGCTCTGCGCCAGCGGGGAAGGCACCGTTCCCACACCCTCTCCCAGGAGCGCCCGCGTTACCACAGGGGCAAGCTGTGCTCGAGCCATCCCCAAAGCAGTAGGGCATGCCTACGTTTCCAACGCCTTCACGCGTGTCGAGCATCACAGCGTCTAGGCCCATGTGAGGACCGCTGCTCGTGAAGTGTAGGGAGAATGATTGAATGTCATCCCCGAAAGAGGAGAGGTCCCAGTAATAGAGCATCTCGACGTTCACACCGAGCCCAGAGGGGTTGGCGGTGCTGCTCAGCTCGACGCTGTACTGGAAGGGGACGTCGATGTGGTCGCCGTACCGGAGGAAGACGCTCTCGTAGTCCATCTCGATGCCAGCGGTCGCGAACTGAAGGACGACCTCCTGTAGATCTCCGAAGGCGCCCGTGACGCTGTCTACGATCATGAACTCGGTCGGTCCGGCGGGTGAATAGATCATTCCGCTCGTGACGATGGCCCCTGGGTTCATTTGAAAGAGCAGTGCGTCAGGGTTGTTGCTGGCAGGGTCATCTGGCGCGTTGGGGCCCATAAAGGCCGAAGTCCAGTTGTCCCAGTGGCCGTACTCCGCGCCAGGGTCGCCACGGAAGCTGGGTGTGTACGGGCTGGTGAGGTCGGCAAATGCAGGAGCGCTCAGGGCGATGAACGCGGCGAGGTGGTTGACTTTCATGGTGAGATCTCTTGGTTTTTTGGATTACTTGCATTGAGAATGAGACTCAGTCTCAAAATGTATTTGAGAATGATTCTCAATAAGCCGTGAGATTTGTCAACCCCCCCCATCCAAAAAAATCCAAGACGAGGACGCCTTGGATTAGCATCCATGGATGAACAGCTTGGTCCCGCTCTGCGCAGTGCTGCTTTCTTCGATGCAAGGAGAGGTCATAGACCTAGGCTTACGCAGGGAGCTCTTCATCGACGACTACCTGCTCGAGTCAATGGGGGGGGCCCGCTTAGAACTAGGCGGTGTGCGCGATGAAGGAGCTGTCTTCCACTTCACAGAGGCCTGGGAGGGGCCCTTCGCTGGGTACTCGACCGTGATCGAGGACGGCGGGCGCTACCTGCTCTACTACCGCGGCCTCCCCAAGGCTGGGGCGGACGGGACCGCTCTGGAGACGACCTGTGTAGCGCTCTCCTCGGACGGGCTCCATTGGGAGCGACCGAGCCTTAACCTCCATGAGGTCAACGGATCGAAGGAGAACAACGTGATCCTCGCAGACGTCGCGCCGGTGACCCACAACTTCTCACCCTTCCTGGACTCTCGGCCTGGCGTCCCCGCAGCGCAGCGCTTCAAGGGGCTCGGCGGCAACGAACACTCCGGCCTCATCGCGTTCGCCTCTCCAGACGGACTGAGTTGGACGCGGATGCAGGAGGAGGCGGTCTTTCGTGATGGGATGTTCGACTCGCAGAACGTCTCCTTTTGGTCGGAGGCTGAGTCGCGCTACCTCTGCTACTTCCGCACTTGGTCTGGTGGGGGCTACTCCGGCTTCAGGACTGTCAGCCGGACGACCTCTGAGGACTTCCTGAGCTGGACGAAGCCGGAGGTCATGAGCTTCGGAGAGACCCCGCAGGAGCACCTCTACACCAACCAGACCCACGCCTACTTCCGCGCCCCACACATCTATGTCGCGGTCGCGGCTCGCTTTATGCCTGGGAGGCAGGTGTTGAGCGATGAGGATGCTCTGCGCTTAGGCGTCAACCCTCAGTACTTCAGCGACTGCTCTGACGCTGTGCTCATGACCTCGCGTGGTGGCAGTTCATATGACCGGAGCTTTATGGAGGCCTTCATCCGGCCTGGCGTTGGCTTAGAGAACTGGGTCTCGCGTTCGAATTATCCCGCGCTCAACATCGTTCAGACTGGACCTTCGGAGATGTCCCTTTACGTGAATCAGAACTACGCGCAGCCGACTGCGGCGTTGCACCGATACTCCATGCGACTCGACGGGTTGGCTTCGATCCGCGCGGGGCGCTCTGGGGGAACGGTCACTACGCGTCCTGTGACCTTCGAGGGAGAGACGCTCGAGCTGAACTTCTCGACCTCAGCGGCGGGGGGGGTGCGTGTCGAGCTCCAGCGAGCAGACGGGACGCCCATCGAGGGCTTCGGCCTCTCAGACTGCGTGGAGCAGATCGGAAATTGGATTGAGCAGCCGGTCACTTGGCGCCGAGAGGGCGGCGTCTCGAGCGACGTCTCGACGCTCGCTGGCGAGGTTGTCCGTCTGCGATTCCATCTCGTGGACTCCGACCTGTACGCCATGCGCTTCAGGAAGTGAAGTCGCCCTGGCCTCCCACACAATCAAAGGGGCCAGGGCGTCTTGTCCCGATGAGTCCTGAGAGGGTCGGGATGAGGTCGTGCGTTACTTCAGGGCCTCACTGGCAGAAGTTCACGCTGAGGCCATTCGAGAGGTTCCAGCCCTCGGGCCCCCCGCTCGGGTCGCGATACCAGAGCTGGAAGTTCAGGCTGTTTCCGATCTGGATCGCCCCTTGGTACGCAGGGTCGCTGAGGTCGACGCTTGTCTCGATGAAGCCAAAGCTGCCCGAGTTTTGGACTCCGAGTCGGGTGGATTGCCCGCCGACGCAGCGGAGGCCCTCCCCGAAGGGGATCCCCTGCCCGCCGTTCAGCTGGTTCTGCCCATAGAACATGACGCCGAATTGATTCGCCGGCAGGTTGCTCGCGACTAAGCCAAAGTTGTTGGCCTCAATCGAGGGCTGACCCATGGCGTACAGCCCAGCGGCGCTGCCGGTAGAGTTCGGGATCGCTGTGCAGAAAGAGTCGTAGATGCACGCCTCAGAGAGGTCGAGCTTCAGGACCAGCCGTGGCATGCTCGCGCCAGAGTTGACGATCTCGAACACATTGTTCTCGGAGCTCCCGAGCATGAGCGAGAGCTGCTTGCGCTGTAGCGCTTCGCTCAAAAGGTTCGGGTCGATAGATTGGCTGAAGGCACCCCAACCGCCCCAAGACACGAGCTGGCTGTAGTCTCCACCTTGGAAGAGATGGCCGCAGACGACCGTGTCGATGTCACTGAAGGTCGCGCACAGGGCCAGTGATCCGTTGTCTTGGGTTGTGTTTGGCGCGCTGGAGGATCGCTCTCCCTCAAAGAAGGCGCTGATGATGTTTGCGCCGTCGGGGATCTCACTGAGATCGAAGAACCAAGCAGGGCGCTGTGTGGGGACAGTGCTGCCACCACCACCACCACCACCACCGCCGCCGCCGTATCCGAGGCCGGAGCCGCCGCAGGGGCTGTGTCTGAGAACCTGCCCGTTGAAGTCAATGAAGTGGTCAGGGAAGCATCCGCCGCTAGACCTGAAGGTCATCGATGTATGTGCTGTGATCTCGACGGTCTCGATGTCAGCGAAGGCCGTTGAGGTGAGGGCAAAGAGTGAGAGGAGGGAGAGCTTGAGGTTCGGCATGGGAGAGATTGAGGGCTTAGAGATCTCTGCGCCGACGGCTCTTGGTCCGTCAGCCTATATGTAATTTAGTGAGGCCCCTGAGATGCGGCTTTAGGGTGAATACCCCAATCGCGAGCTCATCGAATCGCCATTTTTGGTGCCTAGAACGTGGATTCACTCCTTCCCTGAGGTCAGGCTCCTCCTATGAGGTCTCGCGAGACAAGCTCCTACATAGCCCTCGCGTTCTCCCTGTCACTCCTGACTGCTTGCGCGCAGCTCGGTGAGGCTGGGGGTGAGAGCCCCTGGGATGACTTCGTCCCCCTCATCGCCGTGGAAGGTGAGCCGGTGTATCACCTCCTCGATGGCTATGACCCCATATGGATGGAGCGGGTGCGTCAGGGCGTAGAGACCTCGCGCGCTTACTGGGGGAGCTACGGTCCGACTCACGTCTGGATCCTCGGGCGTGAGGACAGCGGGGGCGTGAGCGAGGAACAAGAGCGAGCCTTCATAGATGAGTACTGTGGCTGCAGGACGGCGACCGTCGAGAGGACGCTCGAGGAGTGCCGGCCCTACGCCAAGGAGCGCTTCATCGAGGTCATGGAGCGAGGAGAGGCGGAGGCCTATCTCTCCTATGTTCGTGAGACGGAGCCGCCGATGGCAGAGCTCGTCTTCATCAACGTCCACAACTGGTACTACGATCGGGACCCCGTCCCTGATCCTGTGCTGCGTGGGATCCACGAGTACACCCACGTCTTCCAGAGCTCATTCCCCGTGACGCCCACATGGATGATGGAAGGCTTGGCCGTCTTTACAGAGGCTTGGCTCCCTTGGCGCAGCGGAGAGCGGGGAGTTGAGGAGGTGATGAGCTACAGCATGGAGGCGGCGAAGGAGGTCCTCGGCCGCGGCTTCAGCATCGCGCAGATGGAGGAGATCGAGACCGCTCCGCGCCGGGTCGCGCGATACCACCGGGAGCTCGCCTATGACGCTGGCGCATGGGCCGTAGCCTTCATGATTCACGAGTCCAAGACTCAGCGGGTCTCCTCTATGCGTGATGAGTTCTATCCCTCTGTAAGGTCACTCGGCTGGGAGGCAGCCCTCGCGCAGTACACCGGCCATGAGAGCGTAGGTACGTTCTACGATGACTTCGCAGCGCTGATGGAGTCCTCGCCCGCTGAGCTCTCAGCGCTCCTCTCGCGCCTCAAGGATTGAGAGGCTCCCTGACCTATATGCTCACATGGACACTGTGCTAACAGAGCGCCTCGAGGCGCAGCGCGCCGCCCAGTCTGCGCTGAGGGCTGTGATGGGCGAGCTCGTGGAGGGTGTGACCGAGTTAGAGGCCTCCGCTGCCCTGAGAGCGCGGCTCGTCGAGGAGGGCGCTCAGGGTTTCTTTCACGAGCCGGTGGTCTGGTTTGGTGAGCGCACGGCGCTCAAAGGGATGCGCGGCCACGCGGAGGCGATGCCAGGGGGTCGCAGGCTCGCCCACGGGGAGCCCGTCCTGATGGACGTCGCCCCGCTGATGAACGGCCTCCCTGTAGATGTCACATACACCGGCAGCCTCGGCGAGTGCGCCGCCCTAGAGGAGGGGCGCGCTGTCCTCAGAGAGCTGCGAGAGTTGATCCCTGCCTGGGTCAACGAGGGCAGGACCCGGCGAGAGTTGACGAGGGCGGTGGCGTCAACGGCAGAGGATGCGGGCTTCAAGAGCCGCCAGAAGTCTTACCTCTTCGGGGCCCTCGGCCATCGCCTCTATGGGGCTGGAGTGTGGCCCTTTGGGAGGCGCTCGACCTTAGGCTTAGGGCTGGGCAGCTCGATCCAGCTCTTTGGGGGAGCGCTCCTCAACCGAGTGAGCTTTGGCCTCGCTCCCTGGCCGTTTTGGAACGACTCGCCACGAAGCGAGACGCCGCCTGGGAGAGGACTCTGGTCCGTAGAGCCCCATATCGCCCGAGACGGCGTGGGGGCGAAGTGGGAAGAGCTCTTCCTCGTGAGCGAGGACGGTGCGCGGTGGCTTGAGCCTGGAGAGCCGCTCCTCTAGGAGCCCGCCAGCGCGGCGGCCCGTCGCGTCACGCGCTTGTCCTCCCACTGCATCTGGACCTCTCCGCCCTCCGCGCCGCCAGCCTCGAAGATGGCTGAGTTCTCGGAGTAGCTGTCCGAGCGGAAGCGGTGGAGGAACTCAGCGAAGTGACCTGAGTCCAGGTAGTAGAGGAGCTGCGCAACGTCGACCTTGCCGGTCTCCTTGCGGAGCCCGAAGGCGCGGTCAGCGAAAGCGCGGCCAGACGGGGTGATGAGCTTGCTGCGCGAGAGCTTGTAGCGCAGGTACATACGCTCCAAGAGTCCGGAGGCCGGGCGCTCCTTGCGGTGCCAGAAGCGCTTGAGGTTCGCGAGCGCGGCGTCAGAGGTGTAGCACTGCTCATAGAGCCATGCGTAGCCGTCCATGAGCTGCTCACGCGACATGTGCTTCGGATCGAAGATCACGTGGCGCGTGTCATAGCGTGACCAGTCGAAGTGGTCGAGCCGCCCCTCACGCTTGAACTCTTCGTGCAGCTCCGTCCCCGGCATAGGGGCGAGGATGCTGAAGAAGGGGTAGAGGATGTTGTTCTCGAAGACGAAGTCTCGCGTGTCCTTGAACACAGAGAGCGTGTCCGTGTCGAAGCCCACGATGAAGTTTCCGACGATGGACATGCCGCGCTGGTGGATACGCTCCGTCGCCTCTTGGAAAGAGAGGCAGAAGTTGACGCCCTTCTCCATGGACTTGAGGGTCTCCTGCGAGACGGACTCAAAGCCGATGATGAGCGTGGTGCAGCCCGCCTCTTGGAAGAGGTCGAGGAGCTTCTCGTCAGTCGCCACGTTGAGCGTCGTCTCGGCAGACCAGTCCGGAATCTCTCCCTTCTTGCGCAGAGGGATCAGGGTCTCGAGGAGCTCCTGCGTGTACTTGGTCCTGCTGATGAAGTTGTCATCCACCATGTAGAGCGCCTTCATCCGCTCCACGAGCGGGCCGCGACGCGGCATGTTCCGGATCTCTTCTACGACGCGGTCTACCGGCTTGAAGCGGAAGGCCTGCCCAGAGATGTCGGGGACAGAGCAGAAGCGGCACTTGAAGGGGCAGCCGCGAGTGGTCTGGAGCTGGTGAAAGAGGAAGCGCGCGGGGTCTATGTCCGCGTAGCCGGGGTCCGGGATGGTCCCCATGTCAGGGAAGGCCGGAGCGTCATAGCGATTAGAGGCCTCACCGCGCTCAAACTCTTCGAGGAACTGCGGCCAAGTGGCCTCCGCCTCGCCCAAGACGACGTGGTCGACGTGCTCGAGGGCCTCGTCCGGGAGGAGCGACGCGTGGATCCCGCCGAGCACGACCTTCTTCCCGCGCCGCCGGAACTCGTCAGCGACCGCATAGGCGCGGATCGAGCACGAGGTCTTGGCAGACAGCGCGACGAGGTCGCAGGGCTCGTCATAGTCGATGGGGGCGAGGTACTCGTCCTGTAGAGAGACCTCGTACTTGTCGGGGGTCCCGCCGAGGATCGTGAGGAGGCCGAGGTCGAGGAGCGAGCGGTCGAAACCGAGGACCTCGTTCATGAGGTCCATCTCGTAGAGCTCGCGCTCCGTGTCGTCCATGTTCTTCTTCGTGGCAACAAAGAGGATCTTCACTGGGAGACCTCCAAAAGCTCGGTGTCGCTGGGTAGTCGTACCGGCCAGTCTTTGCCTGACCAATTGTCTTGGATCGCTTGGAAGAGCTCCTGTCGATTGCCGGGGCTCTCCTCGCGGTCGGGGCGGCGCCGGCCGAGGAGTCCACGCCTCACAGCGTCAACGGAGTGCGGCTGTCGCCTCGCGACGACGCAGCGCTCGATGCCCGTCCAGAAGCGGAAGCGCGCGCCGAGTGAGAGCAGCGCGCCTCGGCGGACCTGCGCCCTCGCTTCATCGTCTTGGCCGAGCTGCTCGAGGGCTTCGCTCATCCAGTTCGCGTGATCGATGTCCTGCTCCGTGTGAAGGTCAAAATAGAGGCGGTCTTCATAGCTCATCCCTGCGCGCTCAAGCCCGGGGATGATCTTGTGGAACATCTTCGGGATCGCCCACTCGTGGCCCGGGCCGAGGGCGCCTAGCCCCACGAGGAAGGGCTCCTCTCTGCAGATGCGGAGGTGATTGCCGATGAACTCCCAAACCGCGGTGCAGAGCGGAGTCGACTCTTCTTCGCCCGGCTCGACGCCCATCGAGTAGAGGTACTTGAGGTAGAGGGAGGCGTGGTCTTCGCCGTCGGAGCCCTCGCCGTACTCGTCGACGAGGACCTTCGCGAGCCAGAGCTTCTGCTCTGACGAGGGAGCCCTCAGGAGCAGCAGCTCCATGTAGCGAGTGAAGGTGCCGACCATGGGGTAGTGCTGCAGGCCAAAGACCCTGTAATCACCCTTGGTGTATCGGCCTGTGCGCAGGCGTGAGAGCAGGAGGTGGTTCACGCCCGGGTGGGCTGCGACTTCGTCGCGCAGCTCAGCGAGCCAGGGCGAGAGCTCCATCTCGGTCTCTGCGGCCTCAGTGACCGGCTCTTCTTTCTCAATCAAGATCGTGCTCATATCAGGCTGTCACTCCTTCGGTCTCACGGACAGCGCTCTCGCTAGCGCGCTGCGCTGCGATCGGGAGCTCTCCGATGATCTCATCCTCGTCTCGTAGGTAGTTCTCCGGATCATTGAGGGCCTTTCGCAGGACCTCACGGCGCTCGCCGAAGAGCTTCATGCCAGGCCGCATGGCCATCATGAGGCGAGGACGTCGAGCCATGAAGCGCATCGAGAGCGAGCTATCGATCGAGGCCTCGGTGGACTCATTCCATGCCGCGTAGCGCTCATAGAACTCTCGGCGCGGGAGCTTGGTCGGGACGACAGCGTGCAGGAGATCGAAGAAGCGCGCGTCCTCGGTGAGGAGGCGGTCCTTGTTCTCTCTCCAGCTCTGAGTACCGGGGAGGGGCATGTGGATGACGACCAGCGGGATGGTGATCTTCATCTCGTTGATCGCAGCGTAGAGGTCTTCGAAGTCTTGGGCTTCGAAGTCGGGGTGGGCCATGAAGATCCCCGTCGTGATGATGGAGAGGTCGTTCAAGAGCTTCGCGGCCTTGAGGTTGTTCTCGCGCGTGTTGTCTTTCTTGAGCGACTCGAGCGTGCCGGCGTCGTTTGTCTCAAAGCCGGAGAGGACCATCATCAGGCCGCAGTCGCGCATACGCTTCATGAGCTCGGGGTTCTCGACGACGAAGTCGGTGCGCCCTTGGATCATCCAGTACTTCTTGATGTTCCGCCGCTCGATCTCGTCGCAGAGCTCCTCCAAGCGCTTGGGCCGCGTCAGGAAGTTGTCGTCGAGGAAGAAGATGAAGGGCTCCTCACACTCCTCCATGCGATCGGCGATCGCCTTAGAGGAGAGGAAGCGCACCTTCTTCTCGTAGAACTCCCAGATCGCGCAGAAGTTGCAGTCGAAGGCGCAGCCGCGGCTGGTCTGAATGGCCGCCATGTTCATGGCAGAGGCGAAGAAGTACTGACCCTTGTAGGCGTCTAGGAGGTGCCTCGCGGGGGCAGGGAAGGTGTCGAGCTCGCGGGCCTGTGAGCGCTTGCTCGTCTGGATCTGTGTGTCGCCGCTGCGGAAGGCGAGGCCATCGATTGCGTGCAGGTCCTTGGGGTCGCCGCCACCTGCGAGGTGGGCGACGAGCTCAGTGAAGGTGTCCTCGCCCTCGCCGATGCAGATGGCGTCGATGTACTCGTAGTCATGCTCCCCGGGTACCAAGGTGGGGTGGTGACCCCCGAGGAGCGTGAAGACCTGCTCACCGAGGATGGACTTGGCGCAGTGCAGGACCGCTTGAGCCTGGTAGGCGTCCGTGGTCATGCAGGTGACGCCGACGAGATCAGGTTTGAAGGAGGAGAGGACTCGGGGGAGGGCGTCCGCCTCTTCGAGGCGCATGTCAATGATGCGGACCTCGTGCTCGTCTTCTACACATGCTGCGATCGCAGTCAGAGCGCCTGGCTCACTCATCCAGAGCGCGTTCTCCAGGCCGATTCGACCGCACTCAAAAGGGGCAGGTTGGACGAGGAGGATTCTCATGGCTGGAGTGTTCGAGGTCTGTCTGTAAGGGGGGTGCGGATACGGGTCCTTATTTTGGCGTCAGCGCGTCCATAGGGATAGAGGACGAGATCCAGAATGAGTAAGAAATGGCTCTGCCCAAGCTGAGACTTTGGCTATCCCCTCGGACGTTTGGATTAGGACGGCGCGTCATTGCGCTCAAGGTACGAAGCGCGATCTCCCTGCTTGAAGAGCTTCTGCGCTCGAGCTCGTCGCGACCTAAGGCCAGAAGCTGACCTCGAGACCGTGACTCAAGTTGAAGCTGGCGCTGCCGTTCGGGTCGTTGGGGTCTCGATACCAGAACTGGAAGTATCCAGTCCCTCCGGGGCCAAAGCTCGAGAGCGCGGGCTCGCTTAGATCTAGCGCTCTCGACGCCTCCCAGTTGTTCACTTGTACCGCAGGAGGGAGTCGTCGCAGGCCGTTCAGCTTGACGCAACGATAGCCGTTGCCGAAGGAGACAGGCGGGTCCTGTCGGTTGACGCCTGCGAAGAAGATGCCGAACTGGCCCTGCGGTACGAGGCTCGCGCGCAGAGCCAGCCCGCTAGAGGAGAGGGAGGGATAGCCCTGGAGTTCGAGCTGCGCTCCATCGCCGGCCATGGAGTTTGGGCCGGCCTGGCAGTAGCTCGTCGCCATCGCTTGCTTTGGGCGCGCCTCGATCCAGTCGAGGAGCAGGGTGCTGAAGTTGGAGACAAAGATGAACTCGTGCTGCCCACCCCAGATCGTCCACAGCTCTGCTGAGCCATTCGGATTGCAGCCGAACCAGCGAGCGCGTGTGGTCTCAGCGCCTGAGATGGTCGGGTTGAGGTCTATGTTTGAGAGCGAGGTGTCTGGGTTCACGTCGCAGTTGGCGACCGCGGCCCAGTGCTCGGCAGAGCTCACCGCCCCGAGGTTGGGCCCCATGGAATAGGGGATGATCCCGTCCTCTGTCCCGTGAATCTGCAGCACGTGCACTGGCTGGTCAGCGGGGCAGCTCGCGGGGTCTTGCCAGTTGAGCCCAGCGAAGCTGACGATGGATGCGAAGAGTCCCGGCGCCTCGCAGGCGAGGCGATGACTCATGAAGCCGCCGTTTGAGTATCCCACGGAGGTGATGCGGAGCGGATCGACATTGAGCAGGCCGCGGATCTGGGTGATCAGGGTCTGGAGGTAGGTGCTGTCGTCGACGCCGCTCCCCTGGTAGTCGCAGCAGACGTCTGTCCCATTCCAAAACTGCCAGCCATCGTTATTGGTTGTGCCCTCTGGGGTGAAGTAGATGAAGCGCCGGCTGTCTACGTGCTGCCGCAGCTTGAAGCGGGACTCACAAGTGGCCCCGTTGCTCGTGTATCCGTGCAGGGCCATGATCAAGGGCAGCGGCTCAGCGGGGTCGTAAGAGCTGGGGAAGTAGACCTTGACCGGACCGCGTCCTGCGTCGACCTGGATGTGCTGGTCGGCGCTCGCATCGGGGGCGACGAGGGCGAGGGCGAGGGCTGTGATGCAGCATGTCCTCCGCAGAAACCTCAGTCCGGACTTCATGTGTTCATCGTACGCGCAATCGGGGGGATGGGCTGTACATTGTGCTGATGGAGCTTCGCACGAGCCGCAGGAGATCGGGGTCGACCTCTTACGCCGTCGGGCTGCTCCTCATCGCTGCCAGCGCGCGGGCAGACGTCACGGTGCCGGGGCTCGCTGGCGAGCACGCCCTGAGTCAGGCCGCAGAGGGGGCGCTCCTCGTGCGCGAGCTGCGCTGCGCAGCTTGCCATGAAGGGATCAGCGGTGAGGCCGCGCCTCCCGCGCCGCGATTAGATGAGGCCGCGTGGCGGGTCTCGCCTCGCTACTTGCGCGCCCTGCTGAGCGACCCCGCTGAGGCGCACCCCGGCGGGAAGATGCCAGACGTGCTCACGTCTCTAGGCAGAGAGGAGCGCGAGGCGGCCGTCGATGCGCTCACGGCCTTCCTCTCCGCTCGCTCCAGCTTCGACTTCTTGTCCGAGCCGATCGACTCGGCGCGGACGCGGCGCGGGAGCAAGCTCTTTCACTCTGTCGGATGCGTCGCGTGTCACCAGCCAGGCGAGCCTGCGACGGAGGGTGGGGAGCTCCCCGCGCTCGGTGCCAGCGCGGTGGGGCTCACGCACGTCCCCAGGAAGTACAGTCTCGCCTCTCTCTCAGACTTCCTCTTTCAGCCGCTGCGCGTTCGCCCCGCTGGTCGGATGCCCGACATGGGGCTCACGCGCTCGGAGGCAGAGGACATCGCGAGCTACCTCCTCGACAGCGACGTAGAGGATGAGGGCGTCTTGGGCGTGTATGACTCGTCGTTGGTAGAGCGCGGCGGTGCGCTCTTTCAGCGGCTTGGCTGCGCCTCTTGCCACGCGCTAGAGGGGGTGAATGCGCCTGCGCCCGTCACAACTGGTAGAGAGCTGGACTTGAGCAGGGGCTGCCTCTCGGAGGTGCAGGGGCCCAACCCGCGATATCAGCTAGGTGGGGCGCAGCGCGCTGCGATCCGCGCCGCGCTCGAGGCCCCGCGCGTGGAGCCGAGCGATCACGCGCGCATCGACGAGACCCTCACCGCCTTCAACTGCATCGCCTGTCACTCGCGCGGTGATCGAGGCGGGGTCAACGCTCTCGTCGACGCTTACTTCGGTACCAGCGAGCCAGAGCTCGGAGATGAGGCTCGGATCCCACCGGACCTCACGCTCGCAGGCGCGAAGCTGCACCTGGAGTGGACGCAGCGCGTGCTCTTCGACGCAGAGAAGGTCAGGCCCTACATGGACACGCGTATGCCACAGTTCGGAGAGGCGAACCTCTCTCATCTGCCTGGTCTCTTGCAGCGGGTCGACCACATGGACCAGGTCACTCCCAAAGTGCCTGAGGGGAAAGAGCGTGAGGTGGCGCGAGACGCTGGGCGGGAGCTGCTCGGGACGCAGGGCCTCTCTTGCGTGTCCTGCCACAACTTCAACGGTAAAGAGACGCAGGGATTCAAGGGGATCGACCTGATCACGTCGCATGAGCGCCTGCAGTTCGGCTGGTTCAAGCAATTCGTGATCTCGCCGCAGTCTCTGCGGCCGGGGATCGTCATGCCGGAGGGGTGGTCTGGCGGGGTCGCGTCTCACTCGACGATCCTTGAGGGAGACACCGACAAGCAGATCGACGCGCTCTGGTACTTCCTCTCCCTCGGCCGCTCTGCTCCCGACCCGCGAGGTCTCACCTCGGTGAGCTCTAAGCTCCTCGTCGGGGAGATGACCCGCACATACCGAGGTCGCAGCAACATCGCCGGCTTCCGCGGGATCGCTGTGGGTTTCCCCGGCGGCCTGAGCTACGCCTTCGACGCGAACAACGGGGCGCTCTCGGGGCTCTGGCGTGGTGAGTTCATCTCGGCGCGCTGGGATGGGCAGGGAGCGGGCGGCTTCAACCCGCTCGCTCGCCCAGTGCGGCTAGCGCAAGACCTCTCCCTCTATCGCCTCAAGAGCGACGAGGAACCATGGCCGCTCAAGCCATACATGGACGAGGAGAACCCGGTCAATCCGGACCCGCAGTACCCGAGGAATCACGGCTACCGCTTCGGCGGCTACTACTACGACGAGGAGAAGGTGCCCACCTTCATGTACTCGATCGGGGAGCTCAGCGTTGAAGACAAGAGCGTCGCGATCCTTGATGGAGAGCGGCCTGTGCTTCGTCGGACCCTCTCGCTCGGCAGCGGGGAGCCGATCTGGTTCCGGGCGCTCACAGGTGAGATCGAAGAGGTGGGTGAGGCGGGGGCTGTCAACGTCTTCAAGACGGCAGAGCTCAAGCTCTCGCTCCCCGAGGGGGTCACGATGCTTCGGAGCTTCGGTGAAGAAGACGCCCAAGCAGAGCTGCTCTTGCTCCTCTCGCCCGATACCAGCGGTCAGACCATATGGAGGATGGACTATGAGCTCCTTCGTTGAGCGCTGTCTGCTCGCGTGCGCGCTCCTGGCCGCGCCCCTAGCTGCCGAGGACCTCGGTGAGACCTGGGGGACCGCCAAGCGTGAGCGCGAGTATTACCGAGTCGTTCAGCTGCCGATCCCGGAGGGGCTGGTCGTCGAGGCCGGCGCCTTCCATGTCTTGCCTGATGATCGGGTCGCCATCGGCACGCGGCGCGGCGACATCTTCATCGTGGACGGAGTCGATGCGGCGAAGCCTGAGCCCTCCTTCCACCTCTTCGCGACGGGCTTGGATGAGATCTTCGGCCTCGAGTACAAGGACGGCGCCTTCTACGTCACCCAGAGCTGCGAGCTCACGCGCATCACGGACACAGACGGGGACGGCGAAGCGGACCGCTTCGAGGCGCTCTCTGCAGACTGGGGGTATGAGAACTATCACGAGTACGCCTTCGGCTCGAAGTTTGATGAGCAGGGCAACATCCACGTCGCCCTCGGCCTCTCGCAGTCCTACAACTCGCGCGCGCTCTTCCGGGGCTGGGCGATGACGGTGACGCCAGACGGTCAGACGATCCCCATCGCGAGCGGTCTGCGGAGCCCCGGTGGGATCGGCCCAAACGAGCACGGACAGCTCTTCTACATGGAGAGCCAAGGCCCTTGGAACTCCTCGTGCAGCCTGAAGGCGCTCACGCCCGGGAGCTTCCAGGGCCACCCCGTCAGCTTCAACTGGTATGAGTTCGCGCCCGAGCTGGGGCCCGCTCCTAACCAACCCAAGTCGGGCTCGCGGATCTTGATCGAGCGTGAGAACACGCCGGAGCTCGTGCCCTACGCTGTGATCTTCCCCTACATCCGCATGGGTCGCTCACTCTCAGGCTTCACCGTGGATCGCACGGCTGGTCGCTTCGGCCCCTTCGAGGACCAGATGTTCATCGGAGACTTCAGCCTCTCGGTGGTCTTGCGCGCGACGACCGAGGAGGTGAACGGGGTCTGGCAGGGCGCCTGCTATCCCTTTCGTGAGGGCCTCTCGACGGGGATCCTCAACATTGAGTTCACCCCCGAGGGCAAGCTCTTGACGGGCGGCACGAACCGCGGGTGGCCAGTGAGGGGCATCAAGCCCTTCGCGCTCGAGCGTCTGGACTGGACGGGCAAGATGCCCTTCGAGATCGAGCGGCTGTCGATCACTCCGACGGGCTTCCACGTGGACTTCACGAAGCCCGTCGATGAGGCGACCGCGAGCGACCCGGCGAGCTACAAGCTCGGTACCTTCACACACATCTACCACGGGGGCTACGGCGGCCCCGAGGTCGACAAGACCACGCCCACTGTGGAGTCCGTCACGCTCTCCGAGGACGGGCTGCGGGCGACGATCGCGCTCGACAAGCTCACCCTCGGTCACGTCCATGAGTTCGATCTTGGCTTGGTCCGCTCCCGTGAGGGCGGCCCGCTCCTGCACCGTCACGCCTACTACACCGTCAACGCGATCCCCGAAGCACGCTAAGCCACCATGCTCCGAGCTCATCACCTCAGCGCCGCGCTCCTCCTCACTCTCATCACTTCTTGCAGCGCGCCTGGCGGACCGCCCCATCCGGTGCCCGAGGATGATCGCTGGCTGACTTACGAGGGCGGCGCAGGCCCCGGCGCGGGCAAGCACATCGTCCTCATCGCTGCGGATCAGGAGTATCGCAGCGAGCAGTCTCTGCCCATGCTCGCCCGCACCCTCTCAGCGCACCACGGCTTCCACTGCACCGTGCTCTTCAGCGTCAATGATGAGGGGCTCGTCGACCCGACGAAGAAGATCCGCTGGGAGGACAAGGAGGTCATGCACGACATCCCTGGGATCGAGCACCTGGAGAAGGCGGACTTGATGATCCTCTTCAGCCGCCTGATCACGCTCCCTGAGGATCAGCTCGCTCACATCTACAACTACCTCGACTCCGGCAAGCCGGTCATCGGGCTGCGTACTGCGAATCACGGCTTCATCGGCTTCGAGTACAAGGTCGGGGGAGAGAAGGTCCGCTTTGGTGAGGACGTCCTCGGAGGCTCTTTCCGCAACCACCACGGTCGCTGGCATCAGGACTCGACGCGGGGGAGCTTGGTTGAGGAGAACAGCGCGCATCCAGTGCTCACTGGTGTGGACGACATATGGGGACCTTCAGATGTCTACCGGACCTATGAGGAGGGGGGCGGTCTGCCGGAGGGCTGTGTAGCGTTGGTCATGGGGCAGCCGCTCATGAGCCGTAACTACGACGACCCTCCCAACACGGAGCTCATCCCGCTGCCGGTCGCCTGGGTGAAGACCTGGACCGGCAATCAAGGGCTGGCTGCGCGCGTCTTCCACTCAACCATGGGTAGTGCCAAGGACTTTGAGAGCGCCGGCCTGCGGCGACTGCTCTTCAACGCCTGCTACTGGTGCTTGGGGATGGAAGGGGACATTCGCGCGGACGGCAGCGTAGACGTCCTAGGGGAGTACGAGCCCCTCGCTAGCGGTTTCAACTACCAGAAGCTCGGCGTGACGCCGCACCCACCAAGCCACTTTAGGTAGCCCTAGGCGGCGAGATCCGGAAGACGTGCTAAGGTCGGTAGAACCTCTAGAGCGCTCGCGCCGGGCTTCCCACGCCATGATGAAGTCATCCCTGTTCGCCCTCCTCTTTGTCTTCGCTCCGTCGAGCGCGCGAGCGGACATCGTCTGGGTCGGAGCTGTGAGCAATGACATCTTTGATGAGGCTAACTGGGACCTCTCTGGCTCCACCGTCACAGCTGTTGACCCCAACGTCACCATCAACGATGACGTCCAGATCCTCGGCGCTGCGTCCCCAGTGGAGCTCCCTGACCTCACTGGGCAGGGGCGCTTTCAGCTGGGTGACGGATACACGATGACGATCGACGCCTCTTCATTTGTCGTGCTCAACAACGACGGCGTCGGCGGCGCTCCTGGGACGACCGTCGGCCCCAACGTCGTGCTGCGGAACGGCGCCAGCTTCACCTCCTTCTTCATCGCCAATCGCACCTCTCTAGATGTCGGGCCTGGTTGCGCTGCCTCCTTGGGAGGGGGCGCCACTCCGATCAACGCCTCCTCGGTCAACCTCACAGCCGGCGCGCTGCTCGCCTTTACGGATGAGACGCCTGCTGCCTATATCAGCGAGCACCTGAGCAAGACCACGGTCGATGGGGCTGCTGCCGTCTTGGACGTGAACGTACAGGTGTCCAGTGACGGGGGGCAGGGATGCATCGTCACGGCGATCGGGCAAGCGACGGCCTTCTGTGTCGGGAGCGTGGGCACGTGCCCGTGTGGAAATGACAACGATGGCTCGAGCGGCCCAGCTGGGTGTGCGAACGGCTCCTCCTCTGGAGGTGGCGCGCTCTTACATGTGGGCTCCACCTCTGTCTCGGCCGGGGACTTCAGCCTCGCTGGTCAGGGCCTACCTCCCGGCGGAGTCTGCGTCTTCTTTCAGGGTGAGAACGCCATTGGCGCCGGGTTGGGCGTCCCCTTCGGTGACGGGCTCCGCTGCGTGGGCGGGGCTGCCGTCCGACTGGAGGTCATCGCGGTCGCTGCGAGCGGCTCGGCTGCGACGAGCGTGAACGTGCCTGCGCGTGGCGGCGCTGTCGTCGGCGACACGAAGCGATACCAGCTCTGGTACCAGGATCTCGCTACGACCCCGTGTGGTGCGGGCTTCAACCTCACGAACGGGCTTGAGCTGACTTGGGGCGCTTGAGCGGGACGCTGGCTCTCAGGCTGGCTCGCTCTGCGTCTCTCGGGCCTTCCGTCGGCCCCATCCCCAGGTGAGCAGGGCCAGCACCAGCAGGACGATGGAGGCGTTCCGTGCCTGCTCTGTATATCGCCATGCTCGCTGGAACTCCGGGCGGAGCGGTCCCTTCGTCTCAGAGAACTCTTCAGAGGAGGCGTAGACCGACGCCTCGTAGGGGAGGATGTCCTCGATCAGCGCGCCGTCGGTGAAGTGGATCTTTCGGTTGATGCTCTGCACGTCGGCCGTCCTCAAGCTGCCAGCGAACAGGAGCACTGCTGGGATGAGGGCGATGAAGAAGCTGGTCGCAGTGCGTGTGGTGTCTCGCAAGAAGGAGATCGCGAGCAGGAAGTAGCAGATCGCGCTCGTGCCGAGGCCTGCGAAGAGGATAGTGTCGAAGTGGCTGTAGGCCTGAGCCAGCTCTCCAGCGATGAGGTAGTCCCCGTCCCGCTGCAAACGTAGGTTCGCTGTCATCACGTAGACCAAGCGAGTCGCGAGACCAATGAGGGCCGGGATCGCCGCGAACACAGCCAGGCTGCGCTGGTGCTCCCTGTGTCTAGAGCCCGCAAAGAGGGCGGCTAGGAGCACACAGGTGGGGTATAGAATCGCAGCGAGCAATCCTAGGAACCCCGTCAGGCGGAAGAGGTCTATGAGCGGCATTTGGGAACGGCGGTGGGGGCAGGATTGTATTGAATTCGCCCTATTTGTCGAGCCCTCTAAGGGAGTCGCATTAGGGCTTGAGGCCCCGGAGGTGTCCGAAAATGAGAGAGCGGCGCCGTCCGAGGACGACACCGCTCGTTCTTACTTTCCTAGGGGACCTCTCAGAGATCCCGTCTAGGCGCTGCCTGGATCAGGCTCCCCAGGTGACCTCGAAGCCATTCGAGAGGTTGAAGAGGCTCGAGCAGGGGGAGCTGCCGCTGTCACGGTACCAGTACTGGTAGCGCTTGGTGTCTCCAGCACTGACCCCGCCACCGCTCACGATCGAGGTCGTGCTGGTGGTGGTGAAGCCGTTGCCGCTGTTCGCGAAGGAGACCTCGAGGCGTCGAACGTTTCCGCCGGCGCAGCGCAGGCCATCACCAAAGGTGTTTCCGTTCCCGCCGTTCACAGCGTTGTCACCCTGGAAGAACAGGCCGGGTCCGCTCGTGAGGTTTGTCGCAGAGAGCACGAGGTCATCTGCGCCAACGCTCGCCGAGCCTACGCCAGTGAGGAGCGCACCGCTGCCAGTGTCGTTCGCACAGCCTTCACCGGGACCGCCGGTGTTGCCGCAAGGGCAGGCTGTAGCGCTCCCGTCGCCGCTGCAGTAGGCGAGGCCAGGGCCGCCGCTCGTACCGCCACAGTTGGTGTCGGAGATCTGGAGGTCGTCGATAGCGGCCTCGACGATCGAGCCGCTGCCGAGGTCGCTCGCTTGGAAGCGGAGCTGCACGGTCGCAGTGGGTGCGACGATGTCGCTCACCGAGAAGGAGTGCTGGTTCCAGCCGCCAGAGGTTTCAGCGCCGGTGGGGCCAACAACCTCGACATCGCTCCAAGAGGAGCCGCCGTTGTTCGAGATCTGGACGACGAAGGTGTCCGCGTTCGGGCTCGCACCTTGATCGTTGGAGTACCAGCGCCAGTAGCTGACCACCGGGTCCGCCGCGCCTGAGAGGTCGTAGACAGGCGAGTAGAGGGTAGTCGTGCCACCGTCGACGTCGTTCTCTCCGACGCTACCGCCAGAGGAGCCTTGCCCGGTGACGAAGCACAGGCTGCCGCTCGTGCTGTGGTCGTCCTCAGGCTGCGCGCCTGTGCCGAGCGGGTCCACGCGAGTCCAAACGCCGGTAGTGGCGTCGTCGGCAGGGTCTCCCACGACCCAGCCGCTGGCGCTCTCGAGGTCATCCTCGGCGACGGTCTCGACGACGATGGCCAAGGCGTCGTATGCGTCAGCAGGAGCCCCTGAGGGAGCGCGGGCTGTACCACCTGAGGAGAGGTCGAAGCTGACGTACCAGTTGATGTTCGCACCGCAGGTGACCGGGGGGAAGCTCGCCGAGTGAACACCAGGGGCGGTGTCAGTCATAGCGGTCTGAGTCCAGACGCCTGCGTCCTCGACGTGGAGGATCCCGGAGTTGGCCACCACAGTGTCGGTGCCCGGGCTCGTGTTCACGACGAGGCTAGTGCCGCCGGAGGGGTTGAGCGAGTCAGGGCGACCGGAGGGGAAGCTGATGAACAGGTCCGGCGGAGTGCCAGGACCCTTCACAGGCGCGGTCAGCGCGGTTGCGACGCCCGGCTCATACATCCCGAGGGTAGCGGTGACGTCTTGAGGGGCAGCCGCCGTGGTGAAGCCGAAGCTATAGGTCGTTCCCCAGCGAATCGCGTTTCCGTTGGGGTTCTGCGCGTAGGTCTCAGTGCACTCCCACTTGATCTCGTTGCCGGAGATGCTGTGGGTCCAATCAGTGTTGTCCTGGAGCTCGCCAGAGTGGTACTCAACGTCGTTGAAGTAGACGTCCGTGAGCTGTGAGTTCTGGCTGATCGGGATCGAGAAATCACCGCATCCCTGCGCAGAGTTCAGGTTGTAGAGGGCGTAGTTGTAGGTGTAGGTCCCGTCGCCATTGTCGACGACGTTGTGTCCGAGCGAGTAGTAGCCGTTGATCCCGCTCCCAGCCTCGTTGACGTTGGTGATCTTGGTCACGACGACGCTGCTGTCTACCGAGCGCCAAGCGTTGGGGGGTGTCTCGCCCACATTGGTCGGGCCGTCGCCGTCGATGTTTGTGACGGAGACGACATCGAGCCTACGCCAGCTCGAGTTGTTTGCGGCGTTACCGAAGCTGTGGTCGTGCTCAGAGATGTAGACGCTGGAGCCGAAGTAGATAGCGCCCGCGTTCTGGCTCGGATCGATGTCCTCTTCGTGGACTTGCAGGCGACCGCGGATAGCGCTGGGTCCAGAGGGGCTGCTGTAGGGGTAGGTGATTCGACCCGTCGTGGGGCTGATCTCGTGCTTCGGCCCACCGCTCGAGCCGTCGTTCAGCGTCGCCCAGTAGGTGTCGGCGCAGCCGATGCCTAGGGTGCTGCACGGGGTGGACTGGCAGCTGCCACAGCCGGGCTCACTCACAGCGCAGAAGCCGTGCTTGAGCCAGCTCTGGCCGACCTGCTCGAAGCGACCGTCCTTGAGGCGGTACATGCTCTGGCCGATCACAGGGTGGTTGATGTTGTTTGACTGCCAGAGGACTGTCTGGTTGCCGATGTTGCAGGACTGCGTCGCTAGGCTGTAGGCGCGGATCCCGTCGGCGGTCCCCCAGTAGTGGATGTTGTTGGTGTTACTGCCGTCAACGCCGAGCTGGTGTACGACGATGTCGGGGCCTTGCGATTGGGCCTGAGCAGCGCCCGCGAGGAGCAGGCATGCTACGGCCGCCCGGGTCATGATCTGGTAGAGCTTCATGGATGGTCTCTCTTTGTGGTTGGAAGAGGCTTTGATGTCTTTAGTGTAGGAGCAGCGCCCGGCTTAGGGGGAGGAACTATTGGTGTGGGCGGACTCGGCGTGTTGATGTTTTGTGTAAAGAGGCGTCTGGGGCGCTCTAGGGCTGCCAAGTGACCTCATATCCGTTCGTCAGGTTGAAGCCCGCCCCACATGGGGAGAGGTTCGGGTCCCGATACCAGCTCTGATAGCGCTTCAGATCACCCGCCGCACACCCACCGATGGCTGCGATCCCTAGGCTCGTCTGTGCGCTGCCGCTCGAGTCAGGGAAGCGGACCTCTAAGCGGACGACGCCTCCGCCAGCGCAGCGCAGGCCATCACCAAAGATCACCCCGGAGCCGCTATTGACCGCGTTGTTGCCTTGGAAAAAGAGGCAGGGTTGGTTGGGGAGGAGGTCAGTGGAGCTCAGCACCAAGGTGTCGCTTGAGATGCTCGCGACGCCCTCTCCGTTTAGGGTCCCACCGGCGCCCGACCCGTTCGCGCAGCCGCCGCCATTCGAGGAGGTGTTGCCGCAAGGGCAGCTGGTACCGCTGCCATCTCCTGCGCAGTACGAGTCTCCGGGGTTACAGATCTCGCAGAGCGGCTCACACGTGTAAGGCGTGATGGTGAAGGTTCCGGCAGCCGCGGTAGAGGAGGCTGGGAAGGTGCCGAGCTGTATCAGGTAGGTGCTGCCGGTCGTGACGTCCCAGTCGATCTGCGAAGAGAACGGATAGGAAGGGCAAGAAGGACACTGCACGTCATCGTTGCAAGCGAGACTCGAGCCAAACGTAGGGCAAGCGGTACCTGGGTATACGGCGACCTTTGAGTCGATCTGATTGCCTGTACAAGTAGAGAGACGCGCTGTGCCAGTGAAGTCAGACGTCCACGCGAACCAGACGTCGAAGTCGATCACTGTCCCGCCATTCGCCGTGCAGAGGAGCTCTGCCTGACCCTCGATCCCAACCGTAGCCGTGGTCAAGTCAAACGGAAAGCTGCCCGCTCCGCTGATCGCAGCGGGGCTTGTGCACTCGTCATTGCTGAGAGGCTGAAAGACGCTGAGGTCGAAGCTCCCCGTCCCGCCTGCAGTCCCGGGAAAGGTGCCGATCTGCAGCATGTATGTAGAGCCTGCTGTGCCAGCGAACGTCACTTGGGATTGAAGCGCGCAGTAGTCATCGTTGCATACAAGCAGCGTCCCTGTTGTTGGGCAGGTAGAGCCCGGGTAGACCGCGACCTTCGTATCTGTGGAGGTGAGGTTGCATGTCTCGAGCTGGTAGGTGTCGTTGGCGGGGCAGGTCCAAGAGAACCAGACGTCGTTGTCGATGGCGGAGGAGCCGAAGGCATAGCAGGCGTATTCGTTCTGCCCCTCAGCTCCCGTTGTGGCTCCTGTTTGATCGAAGGAGAACAGGCCAACGCCGCTGATCGCTTCAGGCGAGCTGCAGTCATCACGGCCGCCAGCCATCAGCGCTTGGCTCCCCGTGCTGAGGCCTCGGGTCACAGGCGCGTTCACGCTTGAGGAGCGTTTGAAGAGCTGCTTAGAGCCAGGCTTCTGTTGTTGTGCCGCAGCGGTGTCACCACCGCAGAGGAGCAGAGCTGCTAGCAAGGCGAAGCGCATGGGGGCCTCCGTAGTCAACGAGATGAACTGTGAATGTGCCGGCCCTCTTGGACCGCGCCTTCTCAAGGCTAACGCGGATCTCGGATGATGTATCGATTCCTGCAAAGAGGGGCGATATTGAGCCGGGAGAGGGCTCAGAGGGTCGAGGCGTGTGAGGCCGCGCCTTGAATTGAGCGCGGCGCCACCCCTTGAGATGACGCCGCGCTGGTGCTCTATGCGCCGCTCAGCAGCGCTCAAGGCCGGGCTACGGGAGCCAAGAGATCTCGTAGCCGTTCGTCAGGTTGAAGAGTGAACCACAGGGCGAGAGGATCGGGTCGCGGTACCAGTTCTGGTAGCGCTTCACGTCACCCGCAGAGCAGTTCCCCTTCTCTGCGATGGCCAAGCTCGTCTGGGCGTTACCGTTGCTGTCGGGGAAGCGCACTTGGAGACGGATCACGCCGCCGCCAGCGCAGCGAA
>Ga0066378_10000097_pt1 | contig 35445 bp, 33 predicted proteins | sample Knorr_S23_td_DCM_FD_70947 | JGI IMG/M metagenome (GOLD analysis project Ga0066378, IMG submission 70947) | Marine microbial communities from Southern Atlantic Ocean transect - Knorr_S23_td_DCM_ad_71m_LV_A | ecosystem: Environmental > Aquatic > Marine > Oceanic | place: Southern Atlantic ocean...
AGCTCCAAGGCGTACAGAGAAGAGGAACGTGATAACTTTCCCCTGCTCGCAGGTTTACGTCGACAGATATGTCCTCCAGGAAAGCTGGTTCAGGAAGAGAGACGCCCGTTTCCTTAAAATAAGCGCCAATCTTGAATATGAGACGGTAGGAACTAGTTTGCAGAGACTCATCGTTTAGCAGTAGAGAATCGGTTCGCCCTTCTTGATTCGTTCGGAATTTCCCGATCAGCCGGTATGACTCTCCGTCGAGCTGATGGAGTTCTATATCGACGTTCGATGCAGGGCAACCGTGGCAATTGTCTAGGATGTGTGTACTCAGTTTTCCGCTCATTTTTGTAGATGGATTTAGGATACAATCGTGTCTAGTCGGTGCCAGCCGATGCGGGCGATTTGGGCCAAGCAAGCCAAGCGCTCCGATCTCGGCGATGCTTGCAGGCGTTGTTGAAGGATGGGCAGCGTTTCCGAGGCGCTGTGGTCGGAAACGCAAAGTATGAAAGGGTGTCCGAACCTCTCCCTATAATTGGAGAGAGCTTCCCTGAGAGTATTGAAGGTATCTCGGGGAAGGGCTGAGAATCCAGCCCTTGTCTGTTCAGATTGGGAGAAAACGGTGAGCGTGGCCAGTTCGTCCATTTTTGCGGCTAAATCGGGGTGGGCAGTGATGAGCTGGCTTTGCATCTCCTCTTCTGCTCCAAAGATTATGCTCTCGAAGCACGCCTGCAGGGCTTTCTTATCTGAGAAAGGACGGTGCTTGATGGCTTCTTCCACTACCCAAGGCGAGTGCTCGTAGAGTTTTCCCAAGAGTGTTATCCACTCGTCGTCCTGCATCAGGTTGAGCTTGTCTATCAGGATGTTTTCGGTGTCCATGGTGTTTCGGCCTCTGGTTTACGCTCAGCGTTTTGGGTGGGAAGATTAAACAGTAAGATCCCGATGAATACGAGAGCCACACCAAGCGACTGAGTTATGGTGACGGTTTCCCCTAGGAAAATCGCCGACGATATAACAGCTACTGGCAGCTCGATGGAGGCCAGGGCTCCGGCGATGCTGCTGCCCACGATTGGGATGCCCTTCATGAGTGTTATCACCGGAATTGTTTGGCCCACAAGCCCCAGTACAATAGCGAGGCCTACGAACGGCAGCCATTCTATAGGCTCTTGATTCCTCATGAAGGGCAAAGCGAGGAGCATAGACCCGCTGCCCAGAAAGCAGATGAAGGAAACGGAGAAAGACCGAAATGTAGCGCTAGTAAATGCGCTGAGGCGGGGAGTGAGCAGAAAAATGATCGCGTATGAAGTTGAAGCTGCGAGAGCGGCGAGGATTGCCCCGGTATAGCCATCTCCGTTCAAAGCTCCCAATATGTTTGTCGTCGCTCCGGCACCGATGAGAAGCAAGCCAATGGAGAATGTTTTCAGATAGCTAAAGCTTTGGATACCCCTGAAAACAGCGTATCCGTAAACTTGAGGCATGTAGAGAAAGAGCAGGGTTGCCCCAATAGCTATTGGACCGAGGCTGAAGGCGAGAAACAGGAAGGTGCCGACGAACATGCTCGCGACTCCGCATAGAGCCAGATCACGCCACTGATTCGGAGTCCGAGGCCGTTGTTTTTTCCAGAATGAGTGGATGAAGAATAGAAAGAATATTGATGCGAAGAGGGTTTCGGCGAAAAACACCTGCTGAAAAGAAGCGCCGACTGCGTAGGCTTTCTTTATGATCACACCATGAAACCCCCAACAAGAGCCGGAGATGAGAACGAGGGCGATGCCGAAAGAACGGTTTGTATAGAGGTCGGTTTTCAACGGGATTGCTTATGATTCGAAAACCTGATCTTCAGACGTCCAGGGCGGAGAGCAGGTCACGGTCGCAACGAGATCTTGGTCACTCTGGTTGTCTACAGAATGCCAAGAACATGCTGGTATGGGAATTACTTCCCCGGACCCGACTTTACGCGTCGCTTGGTCCAGAAGCATTGTGCCTTCGCCGTCGATGATCTGATACACTTCCTCGCTTTGCGGGTGGTAGTGTTTCTCCACGGAAGTGCGCAGAGGAATCGTTATCTTGGCGATGCTGAGGCGTTCGAGGGCGCCGTTCCTCGGGGAGAGAAATTCTCTGGCCACCGCGTTGTCCGGAGCCAGATAGTCTGGGCACTCTTCGATTTTGATTACATTCATAATTCGAAAGCCGAGGAGCGGACGCGTTCGGCCCGCCGTTTGTGTTCATTCATCAGTTCATTTAGATCCAAATGGGCAAAGGCTCCATCTTTGATACGTACCGTTCCGCCAACTACAAGGTCCGTGACTTGGCGTGGGTGGCAAATCAAAAGGGCGTCTACGGGATTCTCCGCGGCGTTGGCATAGAGATCGTCAATTGGAAACAGGGCTAGGTCGCCGCACTTTCCGACAGCTAACTCCCCAATGTCATAACGCCCCATCGTTTGAGCGGCTCTCCAGGTGCCGAGCTCGATGGCATCCAAGGCGCTCATCGCTTCGGCTCCATATTTCACCCGGGCCAGGTAGAGTGCTTGGCGTAGCTCGCTGAGAATGTGACCCGAGTCGTTTGATGCGCTCCCGTCCACACCGATACCAACTTTAACGCCGCGCTCAATTAGCTCGGGTACTCGGCAGATTCCGGAACCGAGACGCATGTTGGCATTGGGGCAATGGGCTACTCCAATGCCGTAGTGTGAAAGCTGCGATATTTCTTCGTCGGTAAAGTGGATGCCATGAGCCAGCCAAGTCTTGTCATAGTCCCATCCGCAATCCAATAGATAGGTTAGGGGGCGGGCCTTGAAATGCCCGATAGAGAAGTCGTTTTCCGCCACCGTCTCGCCGCAATGCGTGTGCAATCCAACTTCGAACTTCTTGGCCAAAGCGGCGCTCGCTTCGAGAAGCGATTTGGTGCATGAAGTGGCGGCACAGGGGGCGACGATAACCTGCCGATAGCTCCCGGGAGAACTATCGTGCAGGGTTTGGATCAACGATTCCGTGTCAGCCAGAATGGTGTCCTCATCTTGCAGCGCCCACTCGGATATAAGATCGGATTTCTGATTCATGGAGCCTCGACTTGCGTGAAAGCGAACTCCCATATCCGAGGCGGCATTGAATTGATGGAGGGTCATCTCAGTAGATCCCTCAGTGAAAACATAGTGATGGTCGGCGATTGTCGTTGCTCCGCTCATCATGAGCTCCGCGATTCCGAGCTGGGTGCAGACTTGAAGATCGTCCTCGCGGAAGCGCTTCCAGAGCTTGTTCATCCGTTCCAGCCAGGGCAGGAGGGGCAGGTTGTTCCCCGGCGTGTAGGCTCGGGCCATGTTTTGATAGAAGTGATGGTGCGTGTTGACGAGTCCGGGCGTAGCGATTTTCCCCTGACCGGGAAGTTTAGGCATATCGGCTATGTTTTCGGGAGCTTCCCCCGATCCGAGGTCCTTTATGAAACCGTCTTCTATCCAAATCCACGCGTTTTCCAAGACGGTTTGATCCGAATCGGCTAGAACGAGAAAACTGATATCTTCTACGAAAAGGGAATCACTCATGGCTTACAAGGAATCGCTCACTGGCGAAATCTCGATGTCGGGAGCTTCTTCCTCGGTCTCTTTGTACACTTCCAAAGCGGCGATGGCTGGGTCGGCTCCAGTCGAGGAACGGCCATGTAACCGGAGACATGAATCGAGAGCATTGAGGACTCGAAGTATGGCGTCTTTGCGGGCGTTGTATCCCATCGCTCCTAGGCGCCAAATTTTGCCATGCAGAGGACCGAAAGACGTACCGATCTCAACCCCAAAGTGGAGGAGCATATCGCGACGAACGGCTTCCCCGTCGACTTCATTCGGTATGTAGACTCCGGTTACATTACTCATCTTATTTTTCTGATCCCCAAATAGCTCCAAGCCCAAGGCCCTTACGCCCGCGACCATGGCTCGGCTGCCGATTTCATGTCTGGCTATAGCTTTATCAAGTCCTTCCTCCAAAACGCAACGGGCGCACTCGCGAGCGCAATAAAGCATGCTGGTCGCCTCTGTATGGTGGTTGAGCCGTTCTGGAGACCAGTAGGCCATGATCATAGCTAGATCCAAATAATTGGACTGAATTCGACTGCCCTCTCCAGGAACAAACCCAACGGGCTCAATGCCTTTTTCCACGTGCCAACGGCTCTTTATGACTTCGGCTGCCCGGTCCGATATTGTTATGGGCCCAGAGCCGGATGGGCCTCCCAAGCACTTTTGAAGCCCGGCAGTGCAAACATCTATCTCCCAATCTTCAATATTAAGAACGTTCCCGGCTATAGAAGCGGTGGCATCGACATAGCTTAGAACACCGCGTTCAGCGCAGAACTTACCGATTTCGTCAAGCGGCTGAAGCATAGTGGTGGAGGTGTCCCCTTGGCATACAGCTAGCACCTTCGGTTTATACTTATCGAGGGCGGCTCCGATTTCCTCGGCAGAGTAGACCTCTCCCCATTCCTTGTACAAGGGAATCACTTCAGCTCCGCAGCGAGACGCAATCTCGGTGAGCAGGTGTCCAAATCTTCCAAATACAGGGACGAGGGTTTTGTCGCCTGGCTCGATAATGGAAACGAGGGCGCTTTCGATAGCTCCTCGACTCGTGCCGTCGATGAGAAAAGTCCAATGATAGTTGGCTTGGAAAATCTCGCGATACAGAGCCATCACCTCATTCATGTAGTTCGTCATTGCCGGATCGTATTGACCGAGCAGATCGGCAGCCATGGCGCGCTGTACGCGGGGGTCGGCATTTACCGGACCGGGCCCCATCATGAGGCGTGGGGGAGGATTGATTTGCTTGAGTAAGGGATTGATAGGCATAGCTAAAATTCAGCGCTCTTTGATATAGGCGATAAGCTGGTTGACCTGTACTTCGGTGACCATGGCTCCGTAAATCGGCATGGCGGCAGCATAACCCTTGGCGATCTTGGCATTGGGCGCTAAGATTGATTCGCGCAGGTAAGCCTCATCCACCAAGACCTCCGATCCGTCGGCAAGCTCTCTTGTCTTCCCGAAGATACCAGATAGATAGGGGGCTATTGAAATATTCGCACCCTGGTGGCAGGCTACGCAGCCAAGCTGGCTGAAGATTGCTTTGCCCTCCTCTGCTGCTGGACTTAATGGAGGGGCTGAGGGGTTAGGTATCGAGAGGATGGCTGCTACGGATGCCGTGGTAGCCACGACGGTCCCAATAAGAACGGCGAGCCAGGGCTTAAAGCTATTACGCTGGTTCATCATCACTTTGATGATGATGAGAGCGGCGATGATGAGAGCGAGTATGAGAACGTTTTGCTCAGATCCGTAAAGTATGGGGAAGTGAGCGCTAAGCATCATGAAAATCACTGGAAATGTTATGTAGTGGTTGGCCAACGACCGGAACTTCGCCGCCTTGCCAACAGTGAGGCTGTGTTCTTGGCCCGACTCGAGGGCCTTCATCATTTTCTTTTGATTCGGTATGATATGGAAAAATACGTTGGCCGTCATGAATGAGCCCAAGGTCATTCCGACTTGAAGGTAAACTGCCCGAGCATTGAAAACCGAATCCAAGGCAGCGGTGTAGGCGACAATGATAAAAAACCAAGCAATACCACCGGCGGTGAGGTAGTTCCTCAAGTTGCTACGCCAGTAGAGATCGAATAGAAGCCATCCCCCGAAGATCCCGCCTAGGCTGATTATAATGCCGGCGTAGCCGGGTAGGTCGGTCTTGGCTGGATCGAGAATAAGCGTATCGGCTCGAGTGAAGAAGTAGGTCACCAGCAAGGCGAAGCCGGAAAGCCAGGTTGTATAACTTTGCCAGTAGAACCAGTGAAGAGGCCTTGGGATGGCGTCGGGGCGAAGCTGCCGCTTTTGCAGGTGGAAGACGCCTCCTCCGTGCAGCATATCGAGGTAGCCGATTAGATCATCATCGCCGTCTCGCTTAAGAAGATTGATCTCCATCCATGTAAAGAGGAGCGAGTTTCCGATCCACATGATTGCCGCGACCACATGAGTGTAGCGAAAAACAATGTTGAAGAAATCTATCAATTCCGGACTCACGCGATATCCTCGCTAAAAGAAAAATTTGGATACAAAAGCTTTAGCGTTTGTTCTGGCGTCAAAGGGCACACGGTTTCGCTGGTCTCGACGGGCGAAAAGGCATGAATGGCGTTTCTAATGGCGAAGAAAGCGGCGATTCCGTACATGAAAGGGGGTTCGCCCACGGCCTTGCTCCCTAGCGGCCCGCCAGGGTTGTCGGCATTCTCTAGAAAGCGGACGTCCATATTGTCGGGTAGGAAATCGCCATCAGGGCACTTGTAGGTGGATAGGGCGTTGGAAAGCAGACGCCCATCCTCTGAAAACTTGAGTTCCTCCAGCGTGACCCACCCAATTCCCTGAGCGAGCCCGCCTTCCACTTGCCCGAGGTCCACGCTGGGGATGATGCCGCGGCCGAGGTCATGAGTTAGCCGAGCTGAGTCGATCGTGTACACGCCACGGAGACAGTCGACGGTAGCCTCTACGACGCAAGCTCCGTAAGTGTAGTAGTGAAAGGGTCGTCCGTAACCTTTAACTCCATCGAAATGGATATTTGGAGGCGTATAGAAACCGTGGGCCATCAATGGAACCCGGGACATGTAGGTTTTGGATACAAGGTCGTTCCAGCTAAGCCCGGTATCGGTTCCATCCTTGAGCACTTTGGCGTTTTCAATAGATATTACAGATGGGTCGCACCCGAGATCCTCGGCAGCTACTTGCTTCATGCCATCGAGTATCTTATTGCAGGCGATTAGGGTAGCGTTGCCGTTGAGGTCGGTTGTAGCGCTGGCAGCGCTGGGGGAGATGTTTGCGATTCGCGAAGTGTTGGTGCTGTTGGATTTGATTTGCGAAACGGGTATACCAAAGCTCCGTGAGCAGATTTCGATCATATTGGAGCTGACTCCTTGACCCATTTCGATACCTCCCGTAGCGACTGAAACGCTGCCGTCCGTGTAGACATGAACCAGGCTGCTGCCTTGGTTGAGAAAGGTTTTGGTAAAGCTAATGCCGAAGCAAACCGGCATAACGGCTAACCCCTTTTTCTTAAAACGATTTTCCGAATTGAATGCTTCAAAGCGGTTTTGCGTTTTTTCGAATTCGAATGCCCGGGCCGCCTCATCCCAGCATCGACTGAGTCTATCGTCTTCTAGCTCCTGGCCATAGTGGAAAACGTAGTTTTTCTTGGCTAGATTGATCTCCTGGATTTTCCAGGCTGGCAATCCCATCTGCTTAGAGGCCGCATCAATTGCAACTTCGATAGGAAACATCCCCTGCGGCCCACCGAAGCCCCGAAAGGCGGTATTCGAGGGCAAATGCGTTCGGCAAGGCACGGCTGAAACCCTCACATTGGGTATGGCGTAGGCGTTCGTCGAGTGGAGGCATGTTCTTTCCAGAACGGGATTCGAGAGATCCATAAAGGCTCCAGAGTTTTGGTAATGAAAAACATCATACGCTAGAATATTGCCTTTCGCGTCCAGTCCTATTTTGTAGTCCTGTTTGTAAGGGTGGCGCTTTCCTGTCATCCTCATGTCATCTGCCCGGTTGAGAACGACTTGAACCGGTCGTTTTAGCAATTGAGAGGCGAGTGCGGCGTGGCACGCCCAATGAGTAGCTTGATCCTCTTTCCCACCGAAACCGCCTCCTAGGCGCTTAACGTCGATCTCGATTTTGTGCATGGGCAAGCCCAGCACGGACGCGACTTCCTTTTGAACCGCAGACGGACTTTGAGTTGAGGAATAGATTAGAATTTGATCGTCCTCTTTAGGAATAGCCCGTGATCGATTGGTTTCCAAATAGAGGTGTTCTTGACCTCCCAGGTCGACGCTTCCGGATATGATATACTCGCAGTCCTTCCAAGCATCACCCACAGATCCCTTTTCGAAAACTCTGAGCTCTTGAAGGATTTGCCCCTTCTCGAACGCCTTGCGGGGACAGGTGATTGGAGGGAGTTCTTCGATTTCTAGTTCGCACGCCTTTGCTCCATCGCGAGCCGCTTCTACGGTTTCAGCGACAATGAATGCGATTGGCTGACCGTGAAAACTTATCTCCTGGAATGCTAGCAGCGGCTCATCTGCGACTACGCTGCCGATCATGCCATCCCCCGGAATGTCTTCGTAAGTAAAAACCGATACTACGCCTTGGATTTGGGCTGCTTTCGTCGTATCCACACTCTTTATAAGGCCATGAGCGACTGGAGATCCAAAGAATGCTCCATGGAGCATCCCCGCCGGATTAGGAACATCATCGACGTAGTCGGACTGGCCTGTCACGTGAAGAGCGCTATCGCAGTGCTTCATACAAGGCTTCCTCGTCCATACTTTCGGAGATTATTTTCTGGAAGTGAGCCCAAAGAAGCTGGCGAGCAAGCAAACGCTTGTAGGAAGCGTCTCCTCTAACGTCGCTGATTGGTTTGAACTCATTTTGGGCCGAATCGATAACTGTCCCGATTGAATCGATATCCAGGGGAAGCCCGACGAGTTTCTCAGAGGCATCTGAAAGTACGAGCGGAGTTGCGGCTACGCCTCCCAACGCGAGCGTGGCGGAAACGATTCGGCCATTAGCCACCCGTATTTTGGCTGCGGAGTTGACCGTAGCGATGTCGAGTACGCGTCTTTTGGATACCTTCTCCCAGTTTATGAATGTTCCTGCTTCCGTTTGAGGAAAACGGATCGATGCAATCCTTTCTTCCGGCGTTTTCGCCAGACGTTTGTAGCCAAGAAAGAACTTCGATAGGGGTAGCCAGCGCTCGGAATCCGGGCCACTGATAAGGAGCTCCGAGTCCATCGCCAGAAGGAGGGTGGTCATGTCGGCGATTGGCGAAGCGTTGCAAATGTTGCCACCAAGCGTGGCTCTCTCCCGTATCGGCCAGCTAGCGATAGCGTCATTGTACTCGGCAATCGATGGTATGCTTTCTTGAATGACAGGATGGCGCCCGAATGATTCAAAGGTTTCTCGGGCATCGACGATGATATGCGAATCCTCAACACGGATAGGCTCTGGAGGGGCAGTGTTCAGTAGCGTCGCTCGTATTCTTGGCAGCTCTTCGCCCTGCTGGACAAATAAATCGGTACCTCCCGCGATGAAGGGAGCCTCGATTGACGATGCATCCTCTACAGGTGGAATTGCCCCAAGACGAGGTAGAATCTCCTTAAAATAGCGAGGTAATACCCCTGACTCGCACAAGGCCTCAATACGGGGTCGATCGATAATCCTGGATTCGAGTTCCGCGATTGCCGATCGGCCAGCTTCCTTGATCGATCGGTAGCCAGTGCAACGGCAGAGATTGCCTGAAATAGCGTAGTCAGACCCAGAGTCGTTGAGCGGGATTGATTCATCCATAAGACCGGCTGTCATGGCTACTACAAAACCTGGCGTGCAATAACCGCACTGAGTTCCTCCGCATTCGACCATCGCTCTCTGAATGGGGGAAAGATCTTCCAGATTGATGCCTTCGATGCTGACCAAGTGTTTTCCGTGTAGCTCCCCCATTGGCAGTAGGCAGGAAGTGACTGCCCGGTAGCGAATGGAATTTTCAACGAACTCGCCAAGAATCACTGAGCAAGCCCCGCAATCTCCCTCTTTACAGCCTTGTTTAGAGCCTGTGAGAGAGCGATGTTGGCGAAGGTAATCCAATGCGACGAGGTTGGGCGCCACCTCGGTCGTGATGGTCTCGTCGTTGAGAATAAAGGTGATCGGTTTCTTCATGCTCATTGCCCGATCTTCTCCCTTTGTAAAATTTGGGCGGCAACGCTAACAGCGATCTCTTCGGGAGTATCGCTCCCGATTTCTATTCCCACAGGGCAAGTGATCCTATCTATTTGGACTCGACTAAAGTTTCGGTCTGCGAGCGATTTTCGTATACGCTCAAGTTTTGGGGGACTGCCCATGAGGCCGATGAAGGGGAAGTCCAGTTTAAGAGCGAATCCGAGAGCCTCGACATCGCTTTCGTAAGAGTGCGTCATTACGATCGCCGAGGTACGCTGAGGAAATCGGACTTTAACTAGGGACTCGCTAGGAAAGCCTATGCTTGATGACTTTATTCCTAGTGTGGCAAGCTTTGCTCGTTGTTCTGGACGGGCGTCGAAAATCTCTACATTGTATCGGATCCATCTCATTTGCTTGGCCAGGGCTTGCCCGCAATGCCCGGCCCCGTATATCGCGCAACGCTTCAGGTTGAGTGAGCCGAATTCGAGTTTCCAGTTTTCGCCTTCTTGAACTAGTCTTTGAGAGAAGAGAGGTGAGCCGTTTTGATTGGCAAGTCTGATCCCGTGAGGGCTGATTTCCAGGCTCGAAGGTGTATCTGAGTTTCCATATGAGATAAATCGTTTGATTATATCCAAATCCTGGTTAGGGCTTAGTCGAGCTGTTATGTTTGTTTGGCCCCCTCCGCAAATCAAGCCGGATGGCCGCTTCGAGCCTAGCCAATGGTCTACCTCCTCCAGCCTCGGCTGGTAGTGGCCAGAAAGGAGTGCCACTCGAGCTTGTTCTAGAGCGCGAGCTTCCATGATACCGCCTCCAATGGTGCCAATTTTTCGCCCGTTTTCCAGCAGTAGCATCTTGGCTCCCGGAGTTCCTGGAGAGCCTTTTCGGCAGTTGGCGACGATAGTGAGTAGTACGGCATTCCCTCGGGCCAGTTCGCCATAGGCGGCACTCCAGAACTCCATGCCTTCGCCCAAGCGAGACGATTGGCTCTTCGCCAATCCGCTCGCCGAAAAATCCTCAGGCCTCATAGAGAGCCTCTCCGTTGACGACAGTTGCTGATACAAGAGCCTCGAACTGCCCTCGTTCAGTTACTTGGCTGATAATCGCTTTAAGTACACTGGCGGGGGTCGCATCTGGTTCTATCCCATGCGTGGCGACACATTGGATACAGTCCAGACGCTTACCTACGGATATATTGCCTCGCGAATCGCCTAAGCCGAGAATCTCAGCTCCGGCTTGAGTGGATCGGTAGAGAGCTTTGATGTGATGGTCGCCGCTCTTGCCGGCGTACCGGTTTTGCCGTTCAAAGGAGTCAATGACATCGAACATGCATAAATAGGGGCCGCCACCGATATCGGAAGCAAGGGCCCAGCGAATTCCTTGTTCCTCGGCTTTCTCGAAGTCGAATAGTCCTGAACCTAGACCTAAGTCTTCTATGGGAGCATTAGAGGTTGGGCAACTCGCGATGGCGGTATTCGAATCGGCAAGCATATCCCACTCATCTTGTTCGAAGTGTATAGAATGACCCATTACAGTTTTTGGGCCTAGCATGTCACAGCGCGCGTAAATTTCAGTATAACTGCTGATGTCCTCGAACCCGGGAATATCTCGATAGAGATTGAGCGTATGCTGAATCTCGTCGGTCGTCTCGCAAAGATGAGTCTGCACGAATAGCCCGTTATCCTTTGCTACGCGGGCGCCTTCAGACATCACGTCAGGGCTGGTAGTGGGAGCGAAACGAGGAGTAACGCAGTAGCGACTCTCGTATGCGTTGGCCCCATTATGAACGGATTGGATCGCTTCTTCTGAAGACTGTATCAGGTAGTCGGGGCAACTCATGTTCATGAGAACATTCCCGATCTTAAATCCCTCGGGCGCGTGGCGCATGGCTGCGTCCAAGGCGGTAGAGTGAGTTGAGCTATAGCAAAGTCCTCCGATTGTTCCGGTAGATATTATGCGCGACCAAAAGAAGGCTGCTTTGGCTTCGCAATAGTCATAGTCGGAAAAGCGGGCCTCTTCGGGAAAGGTATGCGTTTCGAGCCATTCCAGAAGGGACGCTTTTGGCTTTTGGCGGACATCGTCCTGAACCCAATGAAAGTGTACATCGTAAAACGCGGGAAGGATTACACCTTCCAGCTTGGCAAACTCCTCTAGCTGCCAACCGCGTTTTCGGGTGATCGCGTCTGCCTCGCCGACCTCCACGATCGTCGTTTGCCCATCAAAGCTTTCAGCGACTATCAATGCGTCGAAGTAGTACTCGCATTCAGTATCGGTTACTGGGTTCAGCAAGGCGCTGCGTAGAGTTTTGAATCCGTCTTTTTCCTGCAAAGGTAGCATTCCCCTTTTCGTTAGCTATAAGGGCGCCAAGTTCGATTCGCCGCTTGCTAGCGTAGATTGGTCAAAATTGAGCGCCTTTTTTCGTACCTTAATCGGGCTGAGCAAATGAAAATAGAGCAGAGCGTCTGACGCCGTCAAAAGAAGTCTGAGCCGATGCGCTTTTTGAAAAAGGTTTGAACAGCCTCACGTTCCCTTATTACCGATCAAGCCCCATAAGTTTCCATACAGATCTTCGAATACGACGACCCGCCCGTATTCCTCATCGCGAGGCTCTTCCACGAAGCGAACTTTCCTCTCTCGGTATTTTTGGTAGACGCTCTGAAAGTCGTCGGTTCGCCTAAACAGGAAAACCCGTCCGCCAAATTGATTGCCTATGTATCGGGCTTGATCCTCGTTCTCAGCTTTTGCCAATAGCAAAGAGCAACTGGATCCTGCCGGGGCGACGCGCATCCATCGCTTGCCACTACCCAAATCGGTATCCTCAAGAGGGTCGAATCCGAGAATCTCTGTGTTGTAATCGAGAGCCTCGTTATAATCAGATACGAGCAAGGCGAATTGGAATATGTCCAGTTGAGCATTTTCGGGCATAGAGCAAGTGAGAGGGACCTTGGTTGAGTCTGCAATCGAATCCCTTTTACCAAGATCTTGCCATATTGGCAGGACTAATGCTGTAGGGCGGTCATGGTTCGCGCCTCGCTAATCGCATTCTTTTTATTCGGTTATATGACGACGCTAGTAGCTGACAATCGAGAGCCGCTTTATTTGATTCTTGGGGCGGTGCCTCAGGAGACAAAACCTATTGTCGCGGCCCTGGCCGATCGCGAAAGAGGGGAGTTGGCCGGATTGGAATACTTTGAAGGGAGACTAGGAGAAAATCGGGTTGTCGTCTCATTGACCGGCGTTGGCAAATCCTACACGGGAATGGTAACAGCTCTATTCCTGCAAAAGTTCAAACCGGACGCAGCATTCATGACAGGGACCGGCGCCCGTATTAATCCCCAACTCAGAACGGGAGACGTTATTCTGCCAACGAGCGTTTTTCTCCACGACTACGGAAGCTTGGGCGAGTCGAGCATCACCATAGCCGGCTTGCAGCCACCCTCCGTTCCCAATGAGGCCCCACTCTTGAAAAACGATTTCGGGATAACCTCCGAAATGCATGCCAAAGCGCTCCAGCTTATTGAGGCCTACGAAAAGCACTCGGTCGAAGTGGATGGCGAGAGCTATAACGTGGAAATCGGACCCGGTCGGGTCGCCTCCGGGGACTTTTTTGGCGTGCCGCAAAATCGTATCGACGTTCTAAGATCGATGAAAGTGGATATCATGGAAATGGAATCAGCTACCTTCGCAGTCGTCTGCGGTCATTTCGGTACTCCATTTCTAGTCGTGCGCTCAGGAAGCAATCTGGCCCAAGCAACGCCGAGCAAAGATTATCTTACCTACGGTCCAATCGCGGCGTATTCATCAGCCAAGACAACCACCTACTTGGTATCGAATTGGTAGATTAAACCAGTCTTCTTGGAAGTGTACAATGTAGAGAAGCCATGCTTGCTCCCAGTTCAGGTAGAGGCATTCTGTGCCGCTTGGAAATCTAGCAATTCAGTGATCCCCCACTAAGAGCCTTGCGATCGATTCGGTTGTGGGCGGGAGGTTCGAAATAGTGTTTTAGATTAATGGCCTCGAGTGTTGGATGGTAGGCCTGTTTGATGAGGTAGTGCCAAACCGGAGGCTCGCTTACATTAAGGAATGGAACAGAAACGGTGAGGTTTCCAGGGTGGAAGTAGAATTCTCAGAGCAAGATTCCGCAGAATACCGTATACTGCTACTGCATACGGGATTCTCCAAAACAGAGTCGCGGGATGCTCATGACTACGGTCGGGACATCTACATCGAAGGACTTAAATTACTCTTGGCGAGTTCGGGCTAGCTTAGCTTGTAGCCGCGAGATAACCATCGAGTAGGGAGTCTATTTTAGCGATCGTTTCTAGCTTGGAGGACTGAGGAAGATCGGCAGTTGTAAAGCCATTTCGAGCGAATTGGGCGAGTTGTTTAGGCGAAGCATTCAGACCTTCGGCGACAGCCAGGTAGTCATCGGTCAGGGTGTTGCCGAAAATAAAGGGGTCGTCCGTATTCAATGTGCAGGGGATGCCGGCAGCTTCCAATTTCATCAAAGGATGCTCTGAAATATCGGATACGTTACGCAACTTTACATTGCTTATCGGACAAACGTCGAAACTCGCTCCCGCTTGCACGGCGAGATCCATAACGCTGGGATCTTCTATCGCTCTGATTCCGTGCTGTACTTTAGTAACTCCCAGGTCCTCGATCACTTCTCGCACTGAGCTTGGCCCTGATAGCTCGCCGGCATGAGCTTTCAGAGCTTTGCCGGCCGATTTGGCCGCTTTCCAAAATTCTTTCGACCAATCTCTGAGCGGAAACTCTTCGGGGCCGTGCAAGTCGATGCCATCGATCTCTGGCGTATCCAGAATTTCGCTTAGGTAGCGGTCTTGATCCTTTGAGAACCCAGAGTGATGAAGCCCTATGTAGAGCCGCGCTTCCATATCTTGGGGCACAGCTGCTCGAATGGCTTGAGCGATTTCTCGAGGGGCGAGCCCCGTGAATTCTAGGGCAATGCCAGCGAAACTGAACTCAATGTATCGGAGATTCTCCTCTCGTCGAACCTTGAAAAGCGTTTCGACCGTCTGGGCATAACGTTCCGGGCTTATCATCCAAGGAACAACGTATTTGAAGATCAACTGCTCGAAGTCGTCGAAGGTTTCGAAGCGGTAGTCGCCAGCCCACGACGGAGGAGGTGTGTCGAACTGCTGAGGATCTGTCCTCGCCATGATATCCCAAGGGCATGATCCTTCGATATGTATGTGATGCTCCGCTTTTGGGAGCGACTTTAGAAAGTCTTGAAGTTCAGAGTTGCGGGTCATGAATGGCGTTCAGATTCTGCGTCTACGGTTATGTATGGGATCACCCAGAGGAGAGCGAAGATAGCAAGGTAGGACCAAAACCATTGGTTAAACTCGAGATCGAGCCTGGAAACGGAATCAGCAAATGTAAGTTCGTATTGGTGCATAAGTCCGGTTGCTGACCCGACAGCGCCAGCCAAAAACCAAAGAGCGGCCTGCCGGAATCTCTTTTCGATTATAAAAACGGTAGCGGCCGACAAAATGACGGATGTGTACACGTAGCCTTGCTCAATCGCGAAAGCTCCTGCTCCGAAAAAGGTCCGGCTTGCTTCCATAACGCTAAGGGTAGCTTCATTGAAAAAGCTGGTTTCGGCGACGGTGCCGGCGGTCGCGAGGCCGTGCTTCAAAATGAGCGCTCCATAAGCTCCGACGACGGGTATTATCCCAAACACTACGGCGGGTACGTGCTTTTTTGGAGTAGTTTCAAATGCCTGAGACATCATTGAAACTCCGATCCAAATGAGAATAGCCATTCCTGCTTCAACCGGGATGAAATAAAAGATGATGCTTGCGGTTCCTGAGAGGCAAACGGCCCCGATGAAAATCGCGTTCAAGAGGGAATAACCAGCCCTGGCCCCGAGCGCTTTCCAGCCGGGATGTCCGATATAAAGCGATGTGGGAAACGGAGAGCCAAAAAGGGAGGCGACCAACGTTCCCGTACCGTTTATCGCAAGAGAAGACCGGGCTGGGAAGCGATCGCCAGCCGCATCCGCTGACTCAATAATTTGCAGGGAAAGAACAAGGTGTATAATGCCAAGAGGGGCGAGGACGGGCATCAGGCGAGGAGCCATTTCGAAGGCTGCCCAGAGATCGTTGAACAGAGGAATAGGCACGTAGATTCCCAAGTGGTTGATCTGGAGTGGGGCCCAAGCAACAACGCTTGGCTCTCCGGCAAAGACGAGGACCCAAGCGATTGCCGTGCCGATAAGCAGAGCGACGAATCCGGCTGGCAGGCCGAATTTGAGGCGAACGCCGCCATAGTAGATGATGACAGTAAGGCCGAGCGTTGTGAGTCCGATCAGCGGGAAAGCGTAGGAGCGAAAGACGAAGTCCAAAGCGATGAAGGCGAATCCGATGCCTGCTAGGGTTGAAAGCAAAGCGGCCCGAGGAGTGAAGTCTCGAAGTTTGTACACGATGAAAGAGCCGAAGAATTCGATAAGCCCAGAGCCAAAGCATGCTAGCAACCCGGCACGCCAAGCGACTAAATCGGCTTCCTCCTTGCTTAGCCCATCCGAGAGAGCCAGCTGCTGAGCGGGGAACATGGCTAGAAAAACAAATGCTATTATAGTGAGGATGCTCGTTCCGTAGGGGAGAGCGCAGACATCTTGGCGATTCTCGCGTTTCGCCAGGCTGAGGGCCTGGTGCCAATAGTAGACATTTCCGATCGCAAGGCCAACCGCCGTAGCGGGAAGGATTTTTCCGAAGAACAGCTCTGAAGAAAAGCCCAAGAATCCTTGGCATAGGTTGCTCATGAGGATGAGCATCACCATGTTGTCCAACCCAAGAGCAAAGAACCCATCAAGGTCTCCTCGTACGAAACTTTTCACGCCGCCTGAACAAGCAAGTTCCGCGCTCAGGACTATTGTGAGGCGAAGTTGCGAGATTGGATTGAGGGTTCCGGAGCCAACGGTGCCGCAAATGAACTTCTCCGGCCGAATTGATCGTAACGGGAAAGTTGGTCCGAACCTTGCTTATCCGAGGTCGGATGAAGTGGATAGAGAAAGGAGATTGGGACGGTTTTTTCGGATTGGGCCTGAACAACCTAATCAATTTCCTGCTCATTATTAGCCTTTCCCAGTCAGTTCTCGGCTTTTCAACCGAGATGATCGCCACTCGGGTTTTGCCAGGGATGGCGATGGGGTTGCTTTTTGGAAACTTGTTTTATGCCTGGCAGGCTCGCTCGCACGCCAAGCGTCTCGGTCGGGATGATGTATGCGCCTTGCCTTACGGCATTAATCTGCTGCCGATCTTCTTCTATACGTTCTATGTCATGCTTCCCGCTCAGCAGATCGCTCTGAGCAATGGAGCCAGCGATGATGAGGCTAACCATCTTGCCTGGATAGCGGGTATCCTCGCCTGTGTGGGGTCTGGCGTAATTGAGCTGATTGGTTCCTTTTTCGTCCCTTTGATTCGACGCTTCGCTCCGCGAGCCGCACTGCTAAGCGCCCTTGGGGTAATTGGAATTTTCTTCATCGCGGCAGACTACGCGTTTCGAGCTTACGAATTTCCGTTGATAGGGTTGCCCACTCTTTTCCTGACCTTGTATTTCTATTATGGAGGCGATAAGGTCCGCTTCGGCATTCCTGGCGGACTGATTGTGTTGTCTGCTGGGATTCTGATTGCTTGGCTTTGCCACGGGTTGGGTTTCAAAAGCCCAATTGGCGGCATCCCGGACTCCTCATTGGATTTTGGGCTCTATTTACCCTGGTTCTTTGGATTAGAAGCCTTTCTTTCCGTTTGGCAAATGGCTTCCTTCGCCGCGGTGATCGTACCGATGGGATTGATCAATGTCGTTGGCTCAATGCAGGCCTTGGAATCGGCATCGGCTTCAGGCGACGATTTTCCCCCGAAGTCTTCGTTGGCGGTAAACGGGTTAGGGACGATTGTCGCAGGGTCCCTTGGTTCGCCGTATCCAACAACCTTGTACATTGGGCATCCCGGGTGGAAGGCGATCGGGGCTCGAGCGGGCTATTCACTGATCAATGGAGTTCTTATGGCGGCTCTTTGCCTCACAGGTTCGCTTGGTTTGCTCTCCGAATACGTTCCCATCGAAGCGGGAATGGCGATTCTGATTTGGATCGGGATAACTATTGGGGCGCAGGCCTTTCAAGCGGTTCCTCGAGCTCACGCTCCAGCTGTGATTGTGGGAATGATACCAGGTATTGGTGCTTTTTGCGCGTTGGTGGTAAAGCGCGTGTTAGGAGCTCTGGGATTCGGAGAAGCGGATCAGCCTTACAGCTTCGAGCTATTGGCGAATCTGACTGCCAAAGGAAATTTGTTTGCGGAAGGAGTCTTTGCGCTGGAACAAGGTTGGCTCTATGCATCTATATTGCTTTGCGGATTTATGGTTGCCCTGATCGAGCGTAAATTTTCGGTAGCGATCGGATGGCTGATCGCCTCAGCGGGCCTGTCGACCTTAGGAGTTATTCACCACTTCAAGGTATTGAGTTCGGATATAACCACCTCTATTGGGCCGGCATGGGAATGGGTGTTTGGATATCTAGTGGCCGCTCTATTGATGGTCGCGGTAAAATTTGTAATGGCGCATAAGTCTGATGGGGAGAATAGTTAAGAGATCATGCCGATTGTAAGGTTGTCAGGAACGGTGGAAGGCGAAGATGACGCCAATCGAAAATCCAGGGCGCGAATGTTGTACACCTTGTTCGCCAACGGCTGGGATATCTATAACTCGAATGGAGATCAGAGAATAACGCTTTCGAATATAGAGCGTAAAATACAGGAATCCGATGCCTTCGTTTTCATGCCGGGCGCTTCTCTCGAAGACCTATTTAAGGCTGTATCCATTTTTGTTGGCTATCAGACTTTGGATCCGCACCTTTTTGGCAAAGCGACTGCGATATTGGGCACTGACGAATCGTGGGATCCATTGCTCGATCTGCTGGACGGCTTGCAAGAGATAGGGGCTATCAGGCAGAATTACCGACAATTTCTCATGATCGCCCATTCCCCCGACGAGGTGTTGGCCTGCATTGATAAGGTCAGAGTTGAAGGGCTGCCAGATATCGGAAGGAAAAAATTGATGGCTAATCGAAGTGACTCGTTTAGCAACCCACGTCCGGAAGATTATCTAGCGAATGTCTGCGTATTTTGTTCCGCATCGATGGAAGATCCCTCGTACTTGAGTGAAGGATACGATTTGGGTAGAATGCTCGCGGAAAACAAGCTGGGCTGCGTTTCCGGAGCAGGGACCACCGGTGTCATGGGAGAAGTGGTTAGGGGCGCTGCTGAGGCAGGCGGATGGGTGGCTGGGTCCAACGTGCCCCACATCATAGAGCTGGAAGGATTGCCTGACGGCCTTTCCTCGTTCTGGCTAACTCCAGACATATACGCTCGGATGGAGGCGATGATCGAGAACTCTGACAAGTTTGTGGTATTTCCCGGAGGAGCGGGAACCGTTCAGGAAATGTTAGCTTTGCTAATACTAAAGGCTGCGGAAAACCCGTTGATGGTGGGCAAGAGCATAATCATCTACAACCGACCAATAGCCGGATCCACCCTCGGCTACTGGGATCGTCTTCTCGTTTTGCTCGAGCCTTGGAAAGATGCGGATCTCTTTACAGTAGAAACGGAATTGGTCGGATTAATTGAAAACGTTAAGCGCTCAAATGAACAATGGTAGGCATCATGTGCTGAAACGAGTAATAGCAAATATGTCAGAAGAAATTGAATACGATTACGCTGTCAAGGACCAAAGTGCAATTATAGTGTTGATTGAGCTTATCAGGTTAACGACCCTTCGTTGTCTTCAGGGCCAAAGTCTCTGGCTTGCAATCCCTCATTTCGATTTCTGAATATCTTTTTGACTGATTGCCGATGCGTGACTCTCTAGCTCTTTTAAGAAAGCCATCACGACTCTTGGGTTTTGCGGTTTCGGTGGGGATAGCCTGCCTTGTCTTTTACTTGCTTCCTCAGAGAACGTTCGAGGGCCAGGATTTGGGTGGTCAGTGGTACAGTGTTCTTCCGCCTGTCGTGGCTGTCGCCGGCGCGTTGTTTTTCCGCAACCTGGTGGTGGCCCTCACCGCCGCTTTTCTGACTGGCGCCTTTCTGACATACGGATTAAACCCGATTGTCGTTCTGCCCAAGGCGATCAGCACCTTTGTCATCAAGAACCTGGTCGATGGCTTCAACATCTCCATCTTCGTCTTCCTCTTTGCTCTAGTTGGAATGATACATGTGATATATCGAAGCGGCGGTATTCACGGATTGGCGGAAAAGCTGGTTGTCGTCGCCCGCGGTCGCCGCAGCGCCAAGTTGGCGACGATGTTGTCCGGTCTCGTCATATTTTTCGATGACTATTCAAACACCGTAGTGGTTGGCTCCACGATGAGGAAGTTGACAGATCGCTGGAAGATTTCCCGAGAGAAGCTGGCATACTTGGTCGACTCAACCACTGCGCCCGTCGCTGGGATGGCGATGCTTTCCACGTGGATTGCATTCGAAGTGTTTTTGTTTTCCCAGATGTCGCGGGAGCTAGGCCTGGAAGAGGGTGGTTACGAAATCTTTATCAAATGCGTTCCCTTTCGGTTCTATTGTTGGGGAACGCTGGTTTTTCTATTTTTATCCTCGATTAGCGATCGGGACTTTGGACCCATGTACAAAGCGGAAATACGCGCTCATGAGACGGGCCAAGTGCTTAGGGAAGGAGCCCAACTGATCGTTAGCGAGAAGAATGTATCTCTCGAACCAGAGGTCGGTCAGAAACACTTGGCTCGCAACGCGGCAATACCTATTTTTTGGGTAATTGGCTCTATCTTCTTTGGCATATTGATGATTGGCCGGTATCGAATGCGTGTCGATGGAGTGGGATTCTCCTTCGGCGATATGACGGATTGGCGTGAGGCGTTCGGCTACGCAACAAACCCCGTTTACGGCGAGGCCGGGTCGATGCTGATTCTAGCGGTGGCCGCCCTGACCGGTGGGCTATTGGCGATATTGATGGCTGCCTTCAGCAAGGTGCTTTCTCCTAGAAAAGCATTAAAGGCCTACGGGCAAGCAATCCCCACACTACGGATGGCGGCGTTTATTCTAATCATGGCCTGGAGTATGAAGGAGATTTGTACAACTGGCCTGAATACTGACGAATATTTGATCTCTCTTCTAGGCGATCGGCTCCCAGTTTGGACGCTGCCCCTGTTGACGTTTTTCATTGCCTCGGGAATGGCTTTCGCGACGGGCACTAGTTTTGGCACCATGGGAATACTTATCCCGGTGATTCTGCCCCTCGCATACAGCTTGGGTGCGTATGATAGTGAATCGCATCTAGTTTTCTGGCTGACGGCGGCTGCCATTCTAGACGGAGCCATTTTCGGCGATCATTGTAGCCCTGTTAGCGATACAACTGTGTTGTCGTCGATTGCTTCAGGCTGTGACCATATAGATCATGTGAGAACTCAAGTGGTCTATGCGCTAACTGTGATGGCCCTGTCGGCGATTCTTGGCTATTTATCAATCGGCTTCGGGCTACCGCTCTGGTGGTTTTTCGTCCTCTTCTCTCTAATAGCTTTAGGAATATTATTTGTATTTGGGAAGAAGACCTCGAATTAACCGTCACTTTTTGCATCGATAGTAGAAAAGGAAATCGGGTCCCATCGCGTAGTCTAAATCCCAGACAATCGAAGGCTTAGTAGCCCCGCGTTGGGCCCTTGCCCAGCCCACAATGGTAAAACGGCCCATTGCTTGGCCCTAACTAAATGGCCTTAACGAACTCTGTAACTAGGTGCTGCATGCGGCCCTTCACGCGATTGGCCACATCCTTCACATCATCGTGGGACAGAACGTTCCTCGACTTTCCTGCCGCCAGGTTAGTAATACACGAAAGTCCCAGCACCCGGGCGCCAGCGTGGCGGGCGGCAATCACTTCTAGAACGGTTGACATCCCCACCGCGTCTGCTCCCATCCGTTCGATCATCTCTACTTCGGCTGGGGTCTCGTAAGACGGTCCCAGATTGCTGGCGTACACGCCTTCCTTCAGATCTAAACCGCCTTTCGTACCGATTTCCTTAGCCTTCTTTCGGAGCTCGGGATCGTATGCGAAGCTCATATCCGGAAAACGCGGCCCCAATGAGTCCACATTTTCGCCGACTAGGGGATTTCGACCCGTTAAATTTAGATGATCTGAGATGAGCATCAAATCGCCTTCTGCGAGGTTCGAGGAGATTCCTCCCGCTGCGTTGGTGATCACGACTGAATCGACGCCCCAATGGATCAAGACCCGTATTGGAAAAACAACTGCCGCGGCAGAATGCCCTTCGTAGAGGTGGTTTCGGCCCGCCATGGCGACCACCGGAACCCCTCCCAAATTTCCCGCGACGAGGGTGCCTTTGTGACCCTCGACAGTCGATGGTATGAACCCAGGAAGCTCGCTGTAAGAAACTTCTTTAGCGCCCTCGAAAAAGTCCACCAGGTCGCTTAACCCAGACCCCAATACCAAACCGATTTTTGGGGCATCTCCGAAATGAGAATCGAGGACCTTACTAGCCAATGCCAAGTCCGATTCAATATTGGATGCATCCGCCATATTAATGACCTTCTGCTCAGTTCCTGCTCTCTCGTCAAGCTACCTCGCCACGGTTTCGAGTATCGAAACGGCATCCAGGGCACAGCCCAATCCCGCGGCCCCGCCTCCGATCACAACAACGTCCCACGGAGCGGTTACCTTTCGCAGTCGTACTATGCCATTTGAACGATTCAAAATGCGTTCAAAAGTTGGTTGGTTATATCGAAACAGTGAGTTCGTTACTGGTTAACAGCCCGCGCCGCGGCTATTCGATTTCAAAGAGAAACTCGATTTCGACGGAGGCGTTCAAGGGCAGGGCGTTTACGCCAACGGCGGCTCGGGCGTGTTGCCCGGCTTCACCTAGAACCTCCAAAAGCAATTCGCTGGCACCGTTGGCGATTTGAGGCTGACCGAAAAAACCGTCATCGCTTTGGACAAAGGCACCGATGCGTACCAGCCGCACGAGCCTTTCAAGCGACCCGCCAAGTTCCGCTTTCAGAACAGCTAGACCATTGAGTACGCATTGTCGGGCCGCGTCTTGGGCATCTTCAATAGAGACCTGCGATGGCACCTTGCCAGTGCTCATCAGTTCGCCGTCGCGCACAGGTAGCTGGCCGCTGACGACCACGTGCCCCGCGCTCGTCACTGCGGGTACATAGGCGGCGACGGGTTTCGGGGCTTCCGGAAGCGTTAAGCCGAGTTTCTCGAGATTCGATTCTATGGACATTGATTTATGTGATTGAATCGTTGAAGGCTGAGCAGCGAATGGATGGGTTCAGGTTTCAGGTGTCTGGTCCCAAGAGCTTTGAAATACGCCTTCGCCGAAGGTTGTGAAGGGGTTGCTGAAGCTATCTCTAAAGACGGCGGCTCCAGCAGTTATGCAATGGGCTCCAGCGATGGCGGCGTCGCCGATTTGCTTGGCATTGCGAATCGCGGCCGCGATGATTTCCGATGGATAATGGTGAGCATCCAGCATTTCCCTTACGTCGCCTATCAATGTACCCGAGCCGTCGCCGAACTGGTCTCTCCAACCTAGAAAAGGGCTGATAAAAGCGGCCCCAGCCCGGGCGGCATGCCAAGCTTGGGCGACCGACATGATAAGTGTAGCATTGGTTCTGATCCCATCCTTGGATAATTCCCTTATCGCCTTGAAGCCGCCTTCGCAGGCTCCGACTTTGATGACGAAGTTAGGGGAAAGCGCGGCGAGCTCGCGACCTTGTTTGACGATCTCGTCGCAGTCGGTATAGTGTGGGTTCACTTCGACGCTGACAGGTTTATCAGTGCCCTTAACCATTTCTGCGATTTCGGCGATGACGGCTCGAAACGGTTTGCCTGACACCATCACGTGCCGGGGGTTAGTAGTAAGACCATCCATGTCCCAGGTATCCATGGCTTGGGCGATTTCTTCGGTAATGGCGCTATCGAGGAATAGTTTCATAATTCAGTGAGTTGAGTAGGTTGACTAAATGTATCCAATTTTTAAGGTTAGCTTATTTGAGCGAAAGCGATATGTTTGGTTTCGAGGAACGCATCGAGCCCTTCAGTCCCGAGCTCGCGACCGAGCCCACTTTGCTTCATGCCGCCGAAGGGGCATTGGCTCGTCGTGGGCACGGAATCATTGACTCCGATGGTACCGGCTTCTAACGCCTCGGCTACGCGCCAAGCCCTATTAAGATCTTCGGTAAAAACGTAGGCAGCCAGGCCGTATTCCGTATTATTGGCTCGTTGAATCGCTTCATCCTCGTCGTCGAATACGGAAACCGGGGCGACAGGAGCGAAGGTTTCCTCCTTCATGCAGAGGGTATCCTCTGGAACATCGGCCAGTATGGTGGCTTTGAGAAAGTTGGGGCCGCGTCCCTCTGGGCTCTTGCCCCCGCAAAGGAGTCGAGCCCCAGATTGAACAGCCGCTTCAATATGGGTTCGGGCGGTATCGGCGGTTGCCTGGTCAATCAATGGGCCGATATCGACACCGTCTTCCATTCCATCGCCCACTTTGAGAGCGCTGGCTTTTGCCACGAAGGCCTCAAGAAAGGCGTCGTAGATGCCTCGCTGTACGTAGATGCGGTTCGACGCGATACAGGATTGGCCGCCATTGCGAAATTTGGTTATGAGGGCTCCTTCAAGTGCTTTCTCCATGTCCGCGTCGTTGAAGATGACAAGGGGGGCTTGGCCGCCGAGCTCCATCGAAAGCTCTTTAACTTGATCGGCGCTTTGGCGAATCAGTTCGCGACCGACCTCAGTCGAACCCGTAAACGTGATTTTACGGCAGCTAGGATTCTCCATTAATTCCGCGCCAAGTTCGCGGGAGCTGCCGACCAGCAATTGGAACACGCCTTTTGGAAGTCCAGCTTCGTGGACCGCTTCCGCAAGCAATACCGAGCTCAAAGGGGTGGAACTGGCAGGTTTTAGCAGCACGGGACATCCGGCAGCCAAAGCCGGCGCTATCTTGCGAACAGCAAGGACAAGAGGGAAATTCCACGGGGCGATCGCGCCCACCACGCCGATTGATTGGCGAATGACGATATGACGCTTCCCGGGAATTTGATTCGGGACGACGCGGCCATAGGAGCGCTTCGCTTCTTCCGCGAACCATTGGAAATGATCGAGGGTCATTCCAATCTCGCCCTTGGATTGGGCGAGGGGTTTGCCGTTTTCTAGAGTGATGGCGCGGGCGATATCGTCGGCCCGTTTTTCGACACCAGCGGCGACAGCGTGCAAATAGGCGCCGCGCTCTTTGCCGGTTAGGCTCTTCCAGCCGGCCCACGATGCGTCCGCGTCAGCGATGGCTTGGCGGGCCCCATCCCTATCGATGGTGCTAATCGAACCAATGACGTCTCCGGTCGATGGGTTTACGACTTCGAGAGCCGGTCCAGGGTTCTTCCATTCGCCGTTTAGATACAAGGCGCTGGGTGAGTTTGAAGAGGGGCTATTCATAGATTTGTTTCGTTTGGATAATATTAGTTATTTAGACTTAAACCGACATGGGTACTGACCGTGTCTAAGAATGAGAGATTGATTCATCCGAATTTCCAAGGGCTCCGATACTCGGCAGTCTTCAATAGAGCGTCCGCTTCTGGGTTGCCGATTACGGTTTCGGTCTTCGCATTCCAACGAAGGGGTTTGCCATCAATCTGGGAAATGAGTCCTAGGTGTCCTGGCGTTACAGACCGATGTCCTGTCTCCGCAGGATCCGAGATCCGCGGCCATGCTGTCGTCGTGAATGGACAGGTGGCCATCATAGGTTTGGTCGCGAAGCATCTGTCTTGGGAATCTGAAGTCGCCGCAAAGAAAGTGCTTGGTGTTAAATCCGGGCAAAAACGCCGTTCGGGCCGCCGGTCGCCCGATGGCGCGGGATAATGAGTTTGGGTCTCTGCGGAGTTGGTGGTGGAAAAAGAATTCATGGCCATTCGATTGGAGCTATTGAATGTCAAAAAGTATCCAAATAAAAACTACCTTAGAACTGCGGCAGTTGCGAATTTTGTAATTTCGCGAGCTACCCGCGATTTGCTCCATCCCTTCTTTGGATTGTGCCAGCGGGCGACCCCTACGATGATGGCGAATATATTCATAGAAGCGATATTGATATTCAATTGGTTCAATTTCTTTTGGGCCCTCAATTGCCGCAATGTTTCCCGCACGAAGTCCATGTAGTCGCGCTTCATGGCTACGATAATTCGGCGATGGGGCGGAGTTAGACTTTGCACTTCGTCGGTGAGGATGGAGATCGATCCGCCTAGTTCCAGGATAAGCAAGGTGTGTTTTTCGATTATCTGTTTCAATCGTTCCTCTGGATCTTCGATTTCCATGCCCGGGATAATCACTTGCTCTTCCAACTTCTGCATACCGAACTTGATTATGGAATAAAGCAGATCTCGCTTGCCATGTATGTAATAATACAGGCCCGCCTTGGTAAGTTTAAGCCGTTTGGCGATGTCGTTCATCGATGTAGCTTCAAACCCCTTTTCGTGGATGAGATTCGCTGCGACTCGATAAATTTCAGCAGTCCGTTTTTCAGACTTAGACAGACTTTGGCTTTTGTTTGATGTGGGAGTTGTTGGCATAGACGCTTGCAATCACTAATGAATGGATTTAGCCGATGGCGATGGAATTGTAGGAGATTCCATTATTGATCCTTATTAACTTGGATTTCAAGCTTGAATTCTACTGACCGGTCGGTAAAACGAAAATCGAAATATGAGAGAGGCAGTAATCGTTGTGACGGCGCGCACTCCGCTTGCAAAATCATTTCGCGGATCGCTTAACATGACTCGGCCAGACGACATGGTCGCTCATTGTATCACCCATTGCCTGGAAAAGGCTCCAGGGCTCGATCCGTCTGAAATCGAAGATGTCGTAATTGGCTGCGGGACGCCTGAGGGGACGCAAGGAAAGAACGTGGCTCGTGTAGCCGTTGTAAGGGCGGGGCTGCCGCGCAGCGTTGCCGGCACGACAGTAAATCGGTTTTGCTCGTCGGGTTTACAATCCGTGGCTATGGCTGCCCACGAAATCATCAACGAGGGAGCGGACGTGGCTATTGGCGGTGGCGTAGAGAGCATTACCCAGATTGCTAAATCAAAATCCGAACCCAATCCTTGGGTTCTCGAGCGTTTTCCGGGTATCTACATGGTGATGGGCGACACGGCCGAAGTTGTGGCTAAACGCTACAATATTTCCCGGGAGGCCCAGGACGAATATTCATTGGCGAGCCAGCAGCGGACGGCGAAGGCTCAAGCGGACGGTTTGATTGACGAGGAACTCGCTCCAATGCATGTGACGCGAGCCATTCTCGAGAAGAATACGGGCACGGTTCTGGGAACGGAGGAGCACGAATTGACAAAGGACGAATGTAACCGTCCGGATACTACGCTCGAAGGATTACTCTCTCTCCAACCTTATTTTGACCGGGATAGTGGCAATGGAAGTGTTACTCCGGGCAACGCCTCGCAAATGTCGGATGGCGCCTCGGTGAACTTGCTGATGTCGCGGGAAAAGGCGGAATCTCTAGGATTGAAGCCCAAGATCGCCTTTCGCGGTTTCGCCGTCGCGGGATGCGAGCCTGACGAGATGGGAATTGGGCCTGTTTACGCGGTGCCGAAATTGCTGAAGCGCAATGGCCTTTCCGTGGACGATATCGGCTTGTGGGAGCTCAACGAGGCATTTGCGGTGCAGGTAATCTATTGTCGCGATAAGCTCGGAATTCCCATGGACAGATTGAATGTAAACGGAGGTTCGATAGCCATCGGCCATCCCTTCGGCATGACCGGTTCGCGATTAGTCGGAACAATCGGCAACGAGATGCAAAGGCGAGGTGTTCGCTATGGAGTTGTCACCATGTGCGTTGGCGGTGGTCAAGGAGCGGCCGGGCTATTCGAGCTCTGCGATTGACCCGGCGAGATTGATCTACGCTTCCGTATTGCCAACCCGGCCCGCCATATTTTGCCTAGCCGACGCATCGATTGCTCCACGCTAGCGTTAACCTCCTGCCCCCAAGAAATAATATGACTGTAACGAATCGAAAATATAAAGGTGATTCGGATCGATATAGGAGGTCACTTCTTTTCCGACCGGGAATTGCTCTACCTGCTGCATGAGTAGGGTCAAGCGCATCCCGTTATGTGTAAAGTGCAATTCCGTATTCGAGCCGACGACTTCGGCCAGTTCGACTGTCGCTTGGAACAGCGTCATTCGATTATCTGGATCGGCGAGGAACAAGTGATGCGGACGAATCCCCAGCAGATACCGCTCGAGGGGCAGCCTTTCCCGATTCATTGCCAAATCGAAGGCGAGTTCCGGACTCGCTCGTAGCCGGCAACCATTGTTTCCGTTTTCCACCTCGCAAGGGAAGAGATTCATTTGAGGATGGCAGAAGTACGATCCCACAGCGGCGTTGGATGGATTGCTTTATACATCCAAGGTCTCCCTATACTGAAGAATTCCAATGGGCTTTTCTCCGAGATCGCCGATCGAGCGAACTACTGCTAGGCCTATAAAGCCAATTAGAAACATAGGCACGGACTGACTCCATCTCAGCCAGGGGATCGGAAGCTTTGCTGAATTCACAGCCGAGCGACGGCGTTGGTAGGCTACCGCCATAACTGGGATTACGATGCCCATGAAGATATTGCGAACAAGTTTCGTCTTGGCCGCGACTTCGAGAGTCGCGGGGGCGTCGTAGTACAATTGGTACATCAAACCTGCGCCCGCTACTTGCGAGGTGTCATGAATCGCTGTACCTAGGAACAGCCCAATCTGTTCCGGATTTCCATGTTAGATCAAGTATGCAAGGAATCGATATTTGAATAAGGCGATGGTGCCAAACAATGTAATAACGGCTACGGCATAGCTAATCTCATCTTCGTCTGCGTTGGTAGCGGTTACCGCGGCAATGACAGCTGATACGCCGCAAATCCTCGTTCCCACGGCGATCAGGCTTCCTAGTAGGGGCGGCGCCTTCACCAGTCGGCTCAGCCAGGTTACGATCAGTATGGCCACCGTGATGCAGCCAACTACAATGGGCAAAGCAGTAAGGCCGATCGTTCCGACGGCTGAAATGCTTAATTTCAATCCAATGAGAGCCGCGCCGATTCGCAGTATTCTACGCAAGCATAATCTCAACCCTTGTTCGAAAGACTGGGGAAGTCCGGCCACGTTGCGAATGAGGAGACCAAGAACAACAGCCAGCATTTCTGGGCTAGTGGGGCTGCGCGGGAATCCGAGTAGCGTCCTGCCGATCCAATCGGCCAAGTACACTCCGCCTACGGCGAGTGTCATGGCCATAACAACTCCAGGAGTCATTGTACCAACCCGATTGAAAGCTGGATGTAGGCTTTTTTGCCAGGACGTTTGCAGAAGCCGTTCACCAGGAAGCGCTTCAATCACAGCCGGCTCGAAATCCGGAACACCTTCCACACTGTTCAGTGATTGTACCTCCGCTGGATCAAGAAAGATGTTAAATTCGCGATTCACTTGAGCGCTCATCAAGTTTAACGCTTGGGTCGAACGAAATTGAAATAACCCTCTGCTTCTTGGCCCCGCAATACAGCGGCGGCGTCCCGGCAAACGGCGGCGACGACGCGTTCCTGCGCCTCTTCGGTAAATGCCGCGATGTGGGGAGTGAGTATCGCTTTATCGGTAGCGACTAGCGGATCTCCGGGCATTGGCGGCTCCGTTTCCCTTACGTCCAAACCGGCCCCGGCAATAGTTCCACTCTCAAGAGCGCTGACAAGCGCTTCCTCATCGACGACTTCTCCTCTAGAAGTATTTACGAAAAATGCGGACGGCTTCATCTTCGCGAATCGCTCCTCATTGAACATCCCTCGCGTTGTTGGAAGAAGCGGGAGATGGACAGTTATGAAGTCCGATTGCTCCAGTAATTCGTCAAGCTCTACGAATGAAACGTCGAGCTCTCGGTACTGAGGCGCGTTTTGATCTACGAAATTATCTTGGGCCAGCAAGTTCATGCCGAATGCTTTTGCCCGCTGACCGACCAAGGTGCCTATTCGGCCAATGCCAACGATACCGAGGTTCTTGCCGGAAAGCTCGCTGCCTGTGAAGAGGAAGCGATTCCAATTTCCATCCCGTATATCCTGGCCTGCCGAGGGGATCTTTCTGGCGAGGGAAAGGAAAAGGCCCATTGCCAGCTCAGCAACTGACAGGGAATTCTCGTTGGGGGCAAAGCTCACCACAATGCCAGCTGCCGTCGCGGCCTCAGTATCGATATTATCGAGTCCGGCGCCCGCGCGAGCGATTATCTTCAATTTTGGTGCCGCTTTGATAAGATCCGCCGTCACCTGAGTTTGATTGCGAACGATTATAGCCTCTGCCTCGCAGACAGCTTGGACGAGAGCCGCAGGTTCCTTCCAGAGGTCCGGCTCGAAAACGACATCCAGGTCAGCCTCTCGCCTTAGCTGATTCATGGCTTCACCCTTAATGGCTTCGGTTACTAGGATTCGGCTCACAGGAGTTTATGGTAGTCGATGCGCTTAGTGCAGTCCAAGGTGTCTTCGGCAGGCGGCATTTCGTATTTCAATCCGGTAGCGCAATTGAAGAGAACAGCGGTTTCGTCGGGGGAAATAAGGCCTTTGTACAACGATTGCTTATAAGCGGCGTAGGTAGCCGCTCCTTCGGGGCACAACAGGAGTCCTTCTCTTGTGGAAACTTCTTCGAGTCCAGCGGAGATCGAGTCATCATCCACGGCAATGGCGAATCCTCCGCTTTCGCGCACGGCTCTTAGTATCAAAAAATCGCCTACGGCAACGGGAACGCGGATACCGGCTGCCACCGTATGGGCGTCCTTCCATAGTTCGGCGTGTTCGACCTCATCTTCGTAGGCCTTGACGATGGGAGCGCAGCCGGTGGCTTGAACCGCGACCATTCGGGGGAGCTTTCCGGGGAGCCAGCCTATCTGTTTCAATTCATTGAACGCTTTCCACATGCCGATGAGACCCGTTCCTCCACCGGTGGGATAGAGAATCACATCCGGAACCTTCCAACCTAGCTGGTCGGCCAGCTCCAGACCCATCGTCTTTTTGCCCTCGATGCGATAGGGTTCCTTGAGCGTCGAAAAGTCGAACCAGCCCATCGCTTCCTTGCCTTCCCCGACGATGCGGCCGCAGTCGTTGATAAGGCCGTTGACGCTCCAGACTTTGGCTCCCTGAGCCGCGATCTCGCGAACGTTGATAGTCGGCGTGTCGTCAGGGCAGAAGATGTAGGACTCCATCCCAGCCCGGCTACCATAGGCGGCGAGGGCGGCTCCGGCATTGCCGTTGGTGGGCATGGCGACTTTGGTGATCCCGAATTCCTTGGCCATGGAAACGGCCATGCATAGACCGCGGGCTTTGAAGGACCCCGTGGGCAGACGGCCTTCGTCTTTCACTAGAAGTTCGCCTTTTCCTGTCGCTAGTTTCGGTATGGAGATGATGGGCGTGTGGATTTCGCCTAGGCTAACGATATTCTCTTTTTTTCGTACTGGGAGAAATTCCCGATAGCGCCAAAGGTCAGCTGGCCTGCTAGCCAGTCCTTCCTTAGTAACCGAATTGCGGATACCTTCAAGATCGTAGCGAACGAGCAGCGGCTTGCCAGCTTTGGATAAGCCATGTATAGTATCCGATTCGTAGCGGTCGCCTTCCATTCCGCACTCTAGGTGAGTCACAAAAGTAGGCCGTTCAGTGTTTAGATTGTCGTTTGAAGACATTAAGTATTTCGTCGTTTTAGAGTGCTCAAAAACTACCGACCGTACGGTAGGTATTAAGGAAAAAGCAGTGTTCAAGCTGGAGCCAAGGCATTTTCGAAGCCAATTTAGAATATCGGGAGTCAGAAGCCATCCAATAGGTTTAGTAGAATGGTTGGGCGGTCCCTGCCATTGAATTCGCGAGTAGGCCTGTCAGTCGTGCCATTTGATTCCCGCAATGGATGCGAACCGTTTCAATTTCTCAGAATGATTTCCGGAAAACACGTTTAAATGGTGTGGCATCCCGACTCGGCACATATCCTCGAACCAGTCGTTGGGATTGCGGTTTAGCAAACGGGCTCTTCCGTTGCTGCACATAAGTTGGCGTGGCTTGACGCTCTCTGCGTCGCAGGAGGTAAGGTGGTATTCGCCGTCGCATCGCCACAAGCGGAAAAGAGTTAGCGGCATGCCTGTTTTCAATTCGCTTTCCAGTACCGTCGGTTTCTTGTTATTAAAATGCTTGGCAAGCTTGGGGGCTCCCGGTTCACCTTTGGGCGGGCTCAGTGATGGGGGCATGGCCCCGACGTGCCAGAGAGTGATTGCCTCATCATCGTGTTCGAGCCAGTCGGAAAGGTAGCATTGTCCCATTCCGAACATCTCTCCAATCAAGGCGCCGATAGCGCCATCGGCGTCGCCTTCACAAGCGATTGCCCGGCCTTCATCTGCTAGTCGCGCCATTCCGAGGTAGGGCCATTGACCAAAGGTATTGGGCATTTCAGGCCAGCAGCGAACACCCAGGGCATCCAAATTCTCCTCATCTAAGAATTGGCGCATAGCAAGATAGAGCCGCGAGGCCATCGGGAGGTCCGCTTCGCTGGCGTCTTTGTACTCAAAGCCAAGTTCCTTCGCCTTATCGACATCGGCTGCAACGGCTTCCTCGCTCAAGCCTTTGAGGACGTTTCCGAACTCGATCAGGCTGTAGGTTTGCAATTGCGGACCCAAATCGCGACGCATGGTAAAGGGATCCGCAGCCATGTTGGCGAAACCGGGCGCTTGGCCTCCAATAACCCCGACTCGAGCACTACGAAGTTTCCTGATGACGGCGACGCTGCGGACTGAAACACCTAGATTATCCAGCGTCGTTGAATCTTCAGGGTCTCCATTGACGACATCAAAAGAACGACCCATTTGCCGAAACGATGAGGCCCACAGGTGAGTCCCGACCAGCGAGCATGAGCTGATCATGTCGCCTTCCTGCTTTTCGGGTGTCGCCCAAAAAACAGGTGGATGGGGCCAAATTTGGGCCAGCGCAGGAGCCATGCGGCCGTCAGCCATGGTAGTTTGCAGAAGGGCAAGGGCATCGACTCCCGCTTCCTCGCACTCCGCTACGACTTCTCTAAGCGAATTGTCGTCCACCGCCTTCTTCGAGGGCTCGAACACCTCGAAGCCCGATCCGTTGACCGCATTTCGAACCTTGATCTCCATGGAGGCCCCCCAATCCATATCGAAACCGGGCCGTTTGCGACCGAGGAATAAGAGGCCTAGTTTAATGCCTTTATTTGAGCCTTTTGGATTCATTTTCCGTTTTTAAAAATCCGTACTCATTAGGACCGGCTAGCGAATTTCTCAGGGAGGAGGGCGTATGCTGAGTCATTTTAGGAGCGGGGTTATGCCGCGGTGGGGCGGTTTTCAATAAGTATTGGAGCGGTTAGTTTATCGCGGGATAAACCCGCTTTTATACACAGAGAATCATGTATAAATCCACCTGACAAACATGCTTTCATCGCAAAGGATGAGCATGTCATTGCGAGCGCGACAGAGTCAAGAAGTATATATCCATTTATGGATATTAGGCGTTGACCTAGGCCTTCTATCCATAGTTGCATGGCGATAGTGGCAAGTGAAAGCGCAATGGTTATTCGGTCGGATACCGTCTCTGGGAAAATGGAGATGCGTAAGAATCTGCTATTGCAGCACATCCATCGCAACAGATCGATAGGCCGGCTAGAACTTGGCAGAGATCTCCAGATGAGCAAGTCCCGTCTTTGTGAAGTGGTTCAGGACATGATTGACGAGGGCCTTATCCTCGAGAGCCTGGATGGAACGGAGCGAAGGGGTCGACGCCCTGTTCCGTTGAGCCTGAACCCGGATCACGGGTGTTTCGTAGGACTGGATTTCGAGGCTAAGCGCATGCGGGTAGTCGTGGTCGATTTTTCTGGCCAAACGCTTTTCAAACGGCATCGAACGCTGAGTCCTATCAGCGATCGGAATAAGCTGATCGACCGTCTTCTCGGGTTTATCGAAGAGGGGTTGGAGGCGGCTCGAAGAATCGGGACCGAGATTTTGGGAATCGGCGTGGCGGCTCCGGGCATCATCAATCGGAATACCGGCACCCTGGTCCATTATGATTTTATCGAAGCGGCTCGAAACATTCCGCTAGGAGAATTGATACAGAATCAGGCTGGCTTACCCTGTTTGGTGGACAATAACATTAGGTGTTACGCCATGACGGAATGGACTTCTGGAGCAGCTAGAAATATGTCCGATTTTATCTGCTTCGCTGTGAGAAACGGGTTTGGCTCGGCAATCATTCTCAATGGCCAATTGCTTGATGGAAGCCATGGCTATTCCGGGGAGTCCGGCTACACGCGTGTTGCGAGTGCAAAGCCGATCTCGGAATGGAAGACTTTCCAAGAGGTCGTGTCTGAAAAGGCGTTAGATGTTGACTTTGAGGCCAAGGATTTCGCCCTTTCCAAGAAAAAGGCGCAAACGGCCGGCGAACTTCTGGGGGCTCGGGCAGCGTCATTGGCGACCCTTCTTGATCCTGAAGCCATTATTTTGGTGGGTAAGCTTCTGGAGCCAGACGGGCCGCTTTGGCCTTTCGTGGAGGAAACTTACCGGAATTTCATTCTGCCAGACATCGCTGAGCTCGTTCCTTTACTACATTCGCAAGTCGATTCCTATGCGGCCGCTCTAGGCGCGACCCAGCGGTGCTTTCAAGCGCTGTTTCCAATCAATGCCAACTCCGCTCGGAAAGCCGGGTTTGCCAATGCGGTGTAGTCGTATCATGAATGGACTAACACTGGAGACCCATTTTTTTCTTCACCGACCTTCGGTGATATAGGGTTCCGTCTCCGGTCTTAGGTGTTTCGCAATCTGAATTATCAGCAACGAGCAACTCGAAATGAATATCGAAAAACTGAAACAGGGCGACCAGAGCGTGGTAGCGAGGCGTTCTTTTGTAAAAGCCTTGAACGCGGTGATCGGCGCCAAGATTGTATTTTCAAATCTGATGCCGGAGGGATTCATGCCAGTGGCTCTGGGTCAAACGGCCGAGCGGAACTCTACCCGCCGGCCAGTGGAAATCAATGGACGACCGGAGCGGTGGGATGTCCGGTTTGGAATGGCATTCGACTCAAGGATATCTTGGAAGATTGCGGTATCAAAGAGAATGCGGTCCACATAGCCTATCACTCGGCGGATCAACATTTGAGCGGGGACCCCACTAAGGATGCGATATCCCGAGGCGTTCCCATCGCCAAAGCATTGGAGGAGGAGTCGATGATCGCCTGGGGCATGAATGGGGAGCCTTTGCCGTCGCACCATGGATATCCGCTTCGCCTTGTCTTTGGCGGATGGCCTGGATCGGCTTCCGTTAAATGGATCAAGCGGATCGACATTCGTAATAAAGTTCACGATGGAACGAAGACGACGGGAACTTCGTATCGAGTCCCTAGATACCCGGTTAAGACGGGAGCCGAGGTTCCGGAGGAAGATATGGCGATCATTGAATCCATGCTGGTTAAGTCGGTAATTACCTTTCCCAAAAGCGGCGTAGAGGTCGGATTAGGGAGCTCATTGAGGCTCAATGGTCACGCTTGGGCGGGGGACCTTGAAGTGACGAGCCTTTCGCTCTCCCACGATTTCGGGCAGACATGGGTGAAAGCGGATCTCAAAAAACCGGTCAACCGACATGCGTGGCAGCAATGGGAGGGGGAAGTGTACTTCCCAAAGAAGG
>Ga0066378_10000098_pt1 | contig 35399 bp, 31 predicted proteins | sample Knorr_S23_td_DCM_FD_70947 | JGI IMG/M metagenome (GOLD analysis project Ga0066378, IMG submission 70947) | Marine microbial communities from Southern Atlantic Ocean transect - Knorr_S23_td_DCM_ad_71m_LV_A | ecosystem: Environmental > Aquatic > Marine > Oceanic | place: Southern Atlantic ocean...
TCGGAACGTCTTGCCGCGCTCAAATTGGAGTCGCTTAAACTCTCAGCAGCCCCGCAAGTGGACATCAAACGCGGAATAGTGGACAATCGTTTCACGGGATGAATGATGGACGAAAATTGATGCAAAAGCGGGATTAATACCGTAAATTTAAACTAGACTTCAAGTCAGGCGAACAGCCTTGATACCTCACAGAGTAATCGTAGATTCACGCTAAAAAATGTCCCGATATTACAAGGTTTCCTGCCTCTCCCTATGGACAACAGTCTTGGCCATGGCCGAGGAAGCGGTCGATTACAGCCGTGACGTTCTCCCAATTCTGAGCGAAAACTGCTTTGAATGCCACGGTCCTGACGAAAATACCCGAGAAGCGGGTCGACGCTTGGACACTGCCGACGGAGCTTACCGGGATGTAGATGGTATCGTGGCCATCGCCCCCGGCGATCCCGAGGCCAGCGAAGTCATCTATTTGATGAATAGCGAATTTTCGGAAGAGCGCATGCCCCCGGTGGATTCCAAAAAGGAACTAAGCGACGCAGAAAAGTCGATCATCTACAATTGGATCCAGCAAGGAGCCAAGTATGATGAACATTGGGCGTGGCAAACGCCTGAGAAGAATTCATTGCCAAAGCACTCTAAACATCCGGTGGATGCTTTCATAGTCGATCGTTTGAAGAAGGAGGGGTTAGCGCCAGCCGCACAAGCAGATCCGCACACGCTAGCCAGGCGTCTATACTTGGATCTGATAGGCCTGCCCCCTACGCCAACTGAAATCGAATCCTTTGTATCGGATTTCCAGCGAGATTCATCAAGCGCTGTGGAGGCTCTAATCGACGACTTGATGTCACGGCCAGCGTTTGGTGAAAAATGGGCTCGGCACTGGTTGGACGTCGCCCGATACGCCGATTCCAATGGCTACGAGAAGGACAAGCCACGCGATCAATGGATTTATCGAAATTGGGTAATCGATGCTCTCAATGAAGACATGCCCTACGATCAATTCCTCGTCGAACAGCTAGCGGGCGATCTCATACCGGATCGAACCCAAGACCAACTCGTGGCCACCGGATTCATGCGTAACGGCATGATCAACGAAGAGGGCGCCATCATAGTAGAACAATTCCGCGTCGATGGAATCTTCGACCGGATGGATACATTCGGCAAAACCGCCCTTGGACTGACCTTGCGCTGCGCGCAATGCCACACGCATAAATTCGATCCTATCACCCACGACGAATACTATAGCCTGTTCGCATTCTTCAATGAAACGCAAGAAGCTAAATCCTGGGTTTATTCCGATGATCAATTAGAGCAAATCGAATCTATCCGCGAGCAGGTCGCGAAATTGGAAGCGAAAGCGAAAGAGGAAATCCCGAATTGGAAATCGGAGTTAGCCGAGTGGTTAAAAGGCGAAGCCGATGCTGAATCGGCTTGGAAAGTCTGGGACACCGATTTCCAGGATTGGCACGGCGGTCTTAACCATCCGGTCGAGTTGTCGGACCACAGCATTCTGACTTTGGGACACCCTACGGTTACCGGCTATTCCGTAACTGAAGGCGTATCCAATTTACCCATATTGACGGGAATCCGTCTCGAAGCCTTAAACCACCCGGACCAGCCGTTCCAAGGACCGGGTCGTAGCTACTGGGGAACGTTTGCTATTAGCGAGTTCAAACTATTCCGCAAGTGGCCTGGGGAAGATGAATGGACTCAGGTAGAGTTGACGGACGCGAGCGCCGATTTCGAGATGGAAGAAGGTTTCATGCGAGACTATTTCTTCCACAAGGAGCGTGACAAAGAAGAGAAACGTACGATTGGGCCCGCCAGCTTTCTTATCGATGACGATGAGCGGACCGCTTGGGCGCCAGATCGCGGTCCCATTCTGAGGCATTCGGCATACACCGCGGTCATGCGTTTTAAGGAACCTTTGGCGATGCCCGAAGGAGGCCAACTGCGGGTAGAGATGGTCCAGAGCCACGGGGGGAGCAGCAATGGACGAGACAATCAGCAACTTGGGCGCTATCGTTTTTCACTTACGGGAGCGAAAGATCCTTCAGCTCCAAATTACGCGTTCGACGCCTCTCTAGCCCTCAATCTAGAGGATGGGAAACGCTCCCAAAAACAAAATCGAGCCTTATTGAGAGCCTGGCTTAAGAGTCGAGAAACATCCACGAATATCCTATCACAGATAAGAGAACTTGAAGCGGGATTTCCGGAGGCTGAAACAAGCGTGCTCCACACAATGGAGACCACTTCCGAGTTTCCTCGCGTCACCCGGCTGCTTGATCGTGGCGTTTGGAATAATCCTAAGCACAAAGTGGAACGAGGGACTCCATCGATCTTGAACGCCTTCACCCAAAAGGATCCTTCGCGACTGGATTTGGCGTATTGGGCAACCAGCGACGAAGCTCCTCTCACGGCCCGGGTACAGACGAACCGAATTTGGCAGTCCATTTTCGGCGAAGGCATCATTCAAACTCCCGAGGACTGGGGATCCCGCACCCCACGTCCCGAATACATCGACCTCCTCGACTGGCTTGCCGTAGATTTCCGGGAGAATGGATGGAGCCAGAAGACCCTGATCAAAACGATCCTAACCAGCAAGACATACCAGCAGGATTCGTCCGCATCCGCCGAGTTAAACGAATTGGATCCGAATAATCGCTTACTCGCTAGGGGGCCGCGTTTTCGGACGGAAGCCGAAGTTTTGCGGGACATTGCCTTATCAGCTTCAGGCTTGCTAACCGAGCAGATAGGAGGCCCAAGCGTATTTCCGCCCGTACCCGAGTCGGTGATCAAATATAATTACGTTGTTCCTGACTATTGGTATCCCGCCGAGGACGAAAACAGGTACCGGCGCTCGCTATACATGTTTAGAAAGCGGTCGATGCCTGATCCTGTTTTGACCAGTTTCGATGCCCCCAATGCGGACGAATCCTGCGCGGGTCGCGTCCGTACGAATACACCACTCTCCGCTCTCGCGTCCCTCAATGAGACTATCTTTGTTGAAGCCTCGCAAGCATTGGCTCAGCGGATACTAAAAGAAGGTGGAAATTCCAACGAAGAGCGAGCCAACTATGGTTATCTGCTTACCACCGGGCGACCAGCTAATGCCTTTGAATCGAGGGAAATCGCAAACTTAGTCATTTCCCAGAATGATAGGCTTTCGGATGGCTGGCTCGATATTCGCAAAATCGCTTTCAAGGACTCGGACACGATACCCGAATTACCTGAAGGAGTTACCCCGAAGGATGTAGCAGCCTGGACAATCGCGTCACGCGTTCTCCTAAACCTCGATGAAACTCTAACTAAGAATTAGCTTGAGCGAAAACGTCATGAAAAACGAAATACAGCAGGAATTTGGAAAGCTTAATACTCGCCGCTGGTTTTTGCAGCGTTGCGGAGTGGGCATGGCGGGCCTGGCGCTCAACTCGATGTTGATGAGGGACGGTTTTTCAGCGGAAATACCGGATTCGCTAACTCCGAGGGCGCCTCATTTCGCTCCCACAGCCAAACGGGTGGTCTATATCTTCATGGCGGGCGCCCCAAGCCATCTAGATCTATTCGACTACAAGCCGGAGTTGGTGAAGCGGGATGGCCAGCTTCCCCCCCCCAGTCTTCTAAAAGACTACCGGGCCGCCTTCATCGACCCCAATTCAGCCCTATATGGAACTGAATTCAAATTCAATAAGCAGGGTCAATCTGGCTACGAAATCAGCGAACTGCTTCCCCATATCGGCAAGCACGTCGATGATATCTGTTTCATCCGGTCGATGAACACCAATGAGGTCAACCACGCCCCCGCCCAGATTTTCATGAATACCGGGCACCAGCAATTCGGTCGGCCCAGTTTAGGCAGCTGGACCGTTTATGGCCTAGGCAGCGAATCGAACGACTTGCCGGGTTATGTTGTTCTCACCAGCGCCAAAGGCACTAGCGGAGGGGCCAGCAACTATGGTTGCGGCTTCCTGCCAACCATTTTCAATGGCGTTCCCTTCCGAGGAACCGGCGACCCGATTCTCTACCTCTCCAATCCCGATGGGTACGATGATAAGGTGCAAAGAGATTCTCTAGACGTTCTCAAGCGATTGAATGAGGAAACTCTTGCCCGAACTGCCGATCCGCAAACCGCAGCGCGAATCCAATCCTATGAATCGGCATATCGCCTGCAGTCCAGCGCGCCAGAGCTCATGGACCTGAGCCAGGAATCCCAGGCAACAATGGATGCCTATATGATCAAGGACGCAAATGAGTCTAACTTTGCCAGAAATTGCCTTCTGGCGAGGCGCTTGCTGGAAAGGGATGTGCGCTTCGTTCAGCTCTTCCACGAAGCTTGGGACCAACATAGCAATCTCGTTAATGCCCACACGAAGAACTGCCGGGATACCGATCAACCCGTTGCCGCGCTCCTGCAAGATCTGAAAGACCGAGATATGTTGAAAGATACTCTGGTGATTTGGGGAGGCGAATTCGGACGAACTCCCATGACTCAAAATCCCGGTGACGAAAATGGTCGAGATCATCACAACCGGGCATTCACTATCTGGATGGCAGGGGGAGGCGTAAAAGCAGGTTTCACTTATGGGGCTACAGACGAACTAGGTTTCAACATAGTTGAAAATCCAGTACATGTGCACGATCTGAACGCCACGATCCTGCACATGCTGGGATTTGACCATGAACGATTAACCCACCGCTTCCAAGGAAGGGACTATCGATTGACCGATGTCCACGGTACGGTCGTTAAGGATATACTTGCCTAAACGTCAGATAGCGAAATGCTTTCTATCAAGGAGCAGTCCTGTTCGAACGGGTCGTGTTGTGATTGGCCGGAGCAGCTTTCAGGGCTCGAGAAATCGTATTGGAGCGGGATGAATTATAGTCGCGGGCCCAGGTCTGAGTCGTCTCCAAACCTGAGTAGATGATTGTAAGGATCTCGTTCTTTCCTGCTGGATATCCACCAAGCTCGGGCGAAAAGGGGCATTCGTTTTCTATCACGTAGGAGCGTTCCTAGTGGCATTGCTCATGTTCAACATTCTAATCGAACGGGCTCAATCCCCGCAGATCCTACTCATGTGCATGTTGCCCGTATTCGGCTTCTTCACCTTGGGAATGCATGCAGGTTATGCCGTATACTTCCCCGAGATCTATCCGACTCATCTTAGAGGGCTCGGCTCCGGATTCTGTTTCAACATGGGTCGCGTAGCCAAGGGATTCGGAATACTGTTGATCGGGTGACTGCAGGGTCCAGCTGAGCAAGGCGGGTTCGAGTGGAGTATCATACAAACTGACAACTATCTGAGCTGGCTCTATCTGGCTGGCATCTTTATCGTGCTGTTCGCCAGAGAAACCAACAAAAAGGATCTACTTGAATGACCGCTCTGGATTGAACACAGCTTGGAAATCCCTACCCCCGGTTTTTGCGAGACCTGAAATAGCCAACCGCTCTTGACACGCTTGAATTCCTCCACAAATCGTCCTCCAGATAAAAGACGATCTCCAGCATTACATGGATAAAGAATCCGTAGAAACAATCGATTACACAACGCCTCAAGCACTCTACCAAGCTTGGACCAGCGCGATGGAAAATCGTGATATCGACCGCGTGCTCGATCTTTACGACCGCGATGAGTCAGCCCTTTGGGGAACGCTGGCCAACGAACTGAAAATCGGTCGAGACGCCATCAAGACCTACTTCGACAGCTTTTTGGATCGCAGTTCATTGGCCATTGAAACGCTGAATGTCGTTTATCGACAGCCCAGCGAAACGATAGCCCTCGCTAACGGAGCCTACGCATTTAGCCTTGGAGGACCTTCAGATTCTGACCCGATCGCTAAAGTAGAAGCCAGATTTTCCTTTGTATTCAGAAAATCCATAGATTCCGAAGACTGGAAAATCCTCGATCATCACTCGTCTAAGTTCCCCGGGTAGCGAAAATCCCTCAGGCCTCCCGCTTCGCGAATGCCACACTCAGGCGGTAGGTGTAAGCGCTACAGAAAAAGACGCTTACAATCAATCCCGGGGCCATGGTAGGCAGGATCCTCGGGGTTCCCGCTAAGAAATGGGCGACGGATGAAGAATACCCCGCACTCTTTCCTGCTACGTATTCCTGAGCGATGACGGTTTCAGAACTGCCACGCAAATATTCTCGAGCTGCCTTTGGGCTCCTAACGATCGATACACCGACGCCTCGTTCACCATAGTCCGGCTTAAGAGCGATGGGGAAACTCAGATTCCGCGACTGCATGAAATGATTCAGACGAGCCAAGCGTTCATCCAACGACAGCTTTTCTGAAATAACCGTGAAAGCGGCCACGTGATGTTCTCGCCTTTGAAAACCTTTTAGCATATCTCTCTTGGACATCATAACGATTCCAGCGTGCGGCATCCCCGGGTTAGCCAGCGTAAACAATGTGAGACCGCGATAGCGCAAACCCAACAACAGAGCGTACACAACTACCGGTGGATAGAATGCCCACATGGGCCAAAATTCCCAGCGGACCAATCGGCGCCAGAAAGAGTAGAGCAATCGGCGTCTTCAGTAATCGACTAGGCTATAAAGAATCCAGATAGCGAAAACTAGTCCTAAGAGCAAATACAGCATCGAAAATTCCCCGCGGAGCCAGCTACTCGGTGATCGCCACTACTCTTACAAGCTCAGTTCTTTCCTCGCCATTCTGCTGAAACATGACTTCCACGTAATCTCCAGGATTCTTGTCATCGAAAACATTATACATATCGTCGTAATTCGCGATTCTCTCTCCATCGATGGAAACGATAACATCTCCCAGCAGTATGCGTCCAAACTGATCGAAAGCCGTTCCGCGAATCCCCACCTCATCCGCTGGCGATCCCTCATACACCTGTCTAACAAGAACGCCCTCGACACGGAATCGCCTCGCGATGTGGTCCTCGAATATGACGATACCGATACCGGATTGAACCGATTGCCCGTATTTAATAATCTGATTCACAATTCGGTTGATCGTATTCGAGGGCACCGCGAAACCGATGCCTGTCGAATCCCTAAGAATAGAGGTGTTCATCCCAATAAGTTGACCACGGCTATCCAGCAACGGACCTCCAGAATTGCCCGGATTTATCGGGGCGTCCGTTTGAATCATGTCACGAATAGTAATACCTTCTACGACGGAAGGCATGCTTCTTCCCAGAGCAGACACCGTTCCTACAGTTAGTGTATGGTCCAAGCCATACGGATTGCCTATCGCTATGGCTTTTTGGCCGACTAGCAATTCTGCGGAATTCGCCACTTTATCTCCAAACGGAGTTACGTTGGTGCTCCGTAAGTCAATCTTTAGCACAGCTAGATCTTTTCTCGGCTCAACCCCAATCGGCTGAGCAACATAGGTGTTACCGTCGATCAATGTAACTGCAATTCTCGTCGCCCCCTGAACGACGTGAAAATTCGTCACTATATGGCCCGACCGATCCCAGAGAAACCCCGATCCGGACCCCGCTTGATACTCGGTAACATCGAAGGAGAATAAATTCCGTCGACTTTGTAGGTTATGTACAAATACAACTGATGGGGAAGTTTCTTGAAAAACCTCTATAGTGTTTCGCTCGTAGGCCAGTAAATCGTCAGAAGGCTCCAAGATTCGCAAACCAGTCGACGACTCGGATGCTCCATTGCCGCCCCAAAAGTGCTTGTAGATCACGCTTATAGCGAACAACGCGAAGGCGGCTACGACAAAGGTGTAGACAAATCGCAATAGGCTGTTTCCCTGAATCATCGGCTCGTCTTAAATTACCTATCCATCCACAACGCGCCGAACCAATCAAGTCAATGTAACAGATGGCTCCGAGCCGCCGAATCACCATCTGTTCGTCGAGTATCCCTTGAAAAAATCTTCGGCGCTATAGAGTTGAGATTGCCGTTCAATTGCTCTAACCTTCCCACAAATGCCCAATACTGAAAAAAGATTCGATACGGCGCTTAGCAGCCTAAAAAAGGAGCGGCTGCGAATAACCGAGCCAAGAAAGGCCTTGCTTCAACTACTAGTAGATCAATCCAAGCCCTATTCCGCCGAGGAGCTCCATGAGATGCTTGGCTCCAGCTCGTTCGATCTCGTTACAGTCTATCGAAATTTGGAAGCATTCGAGAAGGCGGGAATCGTTAATCGTATACCCACCGAGTCGGGCAAAGGCCTCTTCGAAATTAATGCCGAGCAGCATCATTATCATCACATTATCTGCCGCAAGTGCCACAAGACCGAAAAATTGGATACATGCGAAGTAAAGAAGCTGGAAAAGCTGGCTTCGGATCTAGGATATTCGGAGATTACCCACGTGCTCGAACTTTACGGCGTTTGCGAAACCTGCCGCTAAGTCATATTCATAATATTGTCGAAATATCCCTTGTAAAAGCCAACCACTTTGAGGGCAACGAAGGCGGCAACCATCAAGAAGAGTAATTGAGGGTACACCAAGGTCGCGATAAATAGCTTCTTTTTAGCCGCGCTGGAGTACATCTCTGCCACTCGACTCATATTAACATCCAGCTCGCCGGTCTTTTCCCCGATCGTGTACTGCTGAATAAGCTCCGGTGGGAATTCGCTCTTTCCCGAAAAGCCGTCGCTCGCTGGCGAGCCTCGATTGATTGAGTCAATGGCCCGATATCCATCTCTATCCAACCGAGCACTATCGGCTGCCAGCAGCGACCATTCCCAACTCCTGGCAAGCGGAACCCCGGATCGGATGCAGCTGGCCAAGATACGGCAAAAACGAGCGAGATCTCGATTGATTGAATATCCTCTGATAATTGGGATGATCGACTGAACGTTCTTCTTAAATCGCGGCGATACGCGAAACGCCATATTGAGGACGATGAAAGCAATCCACAGGGGAACGACGACGATTCCAACACCAATGGCGTAGGCTTGTGGCTTTCCAGCGACCAAGTAGTCTACCGGAAACAACAGCGCTCCCAGGTGCATGATCGCTAGAGGATAAAGCGCCGCCGAATAAATCCGGCTCCTAAATGCCGCTGCCTCTTTACGAATTTCGCCCAGTTCTTTCAAGGTTTGTGGCAGGTCGCCCGATTGTTCGGCTGCTGATATCATAAAACGCTCAGCAGGTTCCAAAAAAGTGCCCTCATTTTCTACGGTATCCCTCCAGGAGCATCCTGCTTCAATTCGCTGAACCAGTCTACTTCGGATCCTGTTGGGAATGGCTCCCGCTATGCCAATAGCATCCGCCGGGCTGAATCCTGACTTAAGTGTATCTGAAAGGCCCAGAAACCACGAGGAAACCACTTTGTCCGATAGTCGGGCCATTTTTGCAGCTTTTACTAATGCAGTCGGCCCCTTCTGCCTTCAATCGCTAAAGCGGGCAATCGAATTAGGCTTTGCTAGCCTGTCCGTAGTAAGCATTGGAGCCATGCTTCCTCAAATAATGCTTGTTGAGCTGGGCTTGAGAGAGTGGAGCTGCCTCAGGATTCAAAGCCAGAGTTTTCATCGCCATTTCCGCAATGACCTCCAAAGCAAACGCGGTCTCAACTGCCTTTCTTCCTGAAGAACCCCAAACGAAGGGGGCGTGCCCATGAAAAAGCGCCCCATTAATCTCATTCTCGTTCAAGTCTTCGAATAGCTCAACGATGACATTCGCCGTCTCCCATTCGTAATGACGCTTAATTTCTTCTTTTGAAATAGGCCGAGTCACTGGCACTTCGCCATAAAAATAATCTGCATGCGTTGTCCCAAAGCAGGGAATCGCCATTCCCGCCTGGGCGAAGGCTGTAGCATTTCTTGAATGAGTGTGCACTACGGAATTGATGCCACTAAACGCCTGGTAAAGTCGCAAATGCGTAGGCGAATCGGAGGACGGCCGCATAGATCCTTCGAGTTTCGCCGCCTCTAGATCCAGATTGCTCTCGCTATCCGGATTGGCGTCCAACCTGAGCACGACGATATCCTCCGGTTTGAGAACATCATAATCCACGCCACTAGGCTTAATCGCCATCGCCTCACGATCTCGGTCCACTATGGATACATTCCCAAAAGTCAGGTCGACGATTCCCAGATTCGGCAGCTCCTTATTGGCTTCGCAGCACTCTTCTTTCAATGACGCGTATATACTCATGAAATAATTATTTTCAGTTCAACCGTTAGGAGTCTATCGATCGGGCTCTCTCCTTGATGGAAAGAAGCTTTTTCATAACGCCGCCCATGTCCCCTTCCGAAACTCCCCCGAAAGCATCGTGCAGATTCTTATACAGATTGAAGAGCTCGTCATAAGTGGCTTGAGCGGCAGGATTCGGCTTGTAGCTGACATCCTTCAATCGCGTCATTTTCGTCTGGGCTATTTCAAAATCATCGTAACCGCCACTCGAAGAGCCAGCTAACACCGCTGCTGAAACCGCTGATCCCAGAGCGCAGGTTTGCGAGCTGCCGGAAACGAGCATTTCACGCCCTGTTATGTCCGCGTAAATTTGCATCAGCATCGGATTCTTTTCCGCGATCCCGCCCGCGCACACAACGCGGCTTACTGGCACCCCATATTCTTCGATTCTCTCAAGAATCATCCTGGCCCCGAATGCGGTTGCCTCAATCAGGGTTCGGTAGATTTCAGATTGCGTGGTATGTAGCGTCTGCCCAAGCAATAGCCCACCGAGCAATGGATCCACTAGTATGGTACGGTTGCCGTTATTCCAATCGAGAGCTAGTAGGCCCGATTCACCGGGAGCGAGCTTGTCAGCCTCAGCTGTTAAGGAAGCATGAGTATCCGCATCTCCCTTACAGACGGAATTAACAAACCATGCGAATATATCGCCAACTGCGGACTGCCCAGCTTCGATGCCATAGTAGCCCGGAAGAATTGCCCCTTTCACGATGCCGCAAATACCGGGAATGTCAGCGACTTCCTTATCGGCTCGCACGACTCCACAATCGCATGTCGAGGTACCTATGACCTTGACCAACGTTCCTTCGTCAACACCTGCTCCTATCGATCCGTAGTGAACATCGAATTCGCCTATGGCGATCACGATTCCTTCAGGCAGCCCTAATCTTTCTGCCCATTCTGAGCAAAGTTCGCCCGCATTCTCGCTGGCATCATAAGCTTTCACATACAACCGATCCCGAAGTTCAGCTAGTTTAGGATCCAGCATCGCCAAAAATTCCTTGTCCGGCAATCCACCCCAGTCATCCGCGTAGAAAGCTTTATGTCCAGCTGCGCAAATCCCTCGCTTAACATCTTTCGGATCCGTCACTCCGGCCAAGACCGCCGGAATCCAATCGCATAGCTCCACCCAACTGTAGGCAGCTTCGAACACTTCCGAATCGACTTTCAAACAATGCCAAATTTTTGACCAGAACCACTCGGACGAATAAGTATTGCCGCACTTCGCCAGGTATTGGGGTCGATGTTCGCGGCCCAATTCTGTGATCGTCGCCGCTTCTTCTGCACTCGTATGGTCTTTCCAAAGCCAGCATTCGGCCGCCAATCGTCCTTGAAAATCCGGCAGCATTGCCAAGGCTTGATTAGACGAATCAACAGGGATTGGACTCGATCCCGTAGAATCCACTCCGATTCCGATAACCTTATCAGGCGAAAACTCGTGATCCGATTGCCCTGCTTCAGCGATTGCATGTCTTGTGGCTGATTCTAAACCCGCGATATAGTCGCCCGGATGTTGGCGGGCTAGATTGTGATCGCTCGGATCCAATAGGATTCCCATTTCACCAGATGGATAGTCGAAAACCGAGGATCCCACTTCCATCCCATCTGAGCACCGCACGACAATGCTTCTTACTGAATTACTTCCGTAGTCTATTCCTATAGTGTAAGCCATGGGGATATATCTTTTATGAAAAACGCCCTTCTAGGTCTCTCATGGTTTAAAGTAAAAGCCTTTATTGAACATGAAGAGAGCGATTCCTAAGGGGATTGTAGAATCCACGCCAATAATATAACAAACGAGTCATCGAAGCTGGGCCTCCAGCGGTAATGATCAATACTTCAACTAGGACCCGCCAGCCAAACCGCGTTCCGAAGCCTCAACGAATTCAATAAATATCTTTGCCTCTTCGGTGTAGGCAACGTCGCTTTCCTTAATAGCTGCCATGGCCTGCTGCCTATTGAGACCCTCACGGAAAAAGGTTCGGAATATCCGTTTGACAACACTGATTTGGCCTGAATCGAAACCATTTCGCTCAAGCCCTACCTTATTGAACATTCGTATCCTAGCAGGATGCCCGTCCCCTAGCATAAATGGTGGAATATCCTGTTCCACCTTCGCGCACCCTCCAATAAAGGAATAGCGACCTATATGGCAGAATTGGTGGATAGCAGTGCCACCCCCTCCCACTCCAACAAAATCCTCGACGACGACGTGCCCCGCGAAGGTAGCCCCATTGCTAGCGATCAAGTGATTCCCAATACGGCAGCAATGTCCCACATGACAGTAAGCCAAGAATAGATTGTCATCCCCAATCTCCGTGTACTCGCCTTCGTTGGTTGCCGCATTTATAGATACGTATTCGCGAATGACATTGCGATCGCCAATTCTCGTCCCCGGGGAGCCTCCCTGGAATTTCAAGTCCTGGGTTTTCATCCCAATGCTCGCAAAAGGATAGATTTCGCAAGATTCGCCGATCTCCGTATTCCCCCAGATGCTCGCCTGATGCCAAACCTTGGTATTGTCGCCGATTCTCACCTCGGGGCCAATCACCGAGTAGGCTCCAACTTGCACGCCCTCGCCGAGCTCTGCCTTGGGGTCAATTATAGCTGTAGGATGAGATTCAACCGCCATAACACTTCGACTGTATCCAAATTTCTATACTTCCGCTTCTTTGTCCACCAGCATGAACTTCAGCTCTCCTGACGAAGCGACTTTGTCACCCACAGAACAGGTCGCTTCAGCCGTGCCGATCTTTCCCCGCATAATTTTAGTCAGCTTGACATCGATTTTCAATTGATCGCCTGGGATGACTTTGTTGCGAAACTTGACCTTGTCGATACTCATGAAAACCGCCGTCATGCCCTCATTCTTGGTCACTCTCAGCATCAGTATGCCCGCAGCTTGAGCCATGGCTTCGATTTGCAGCACTCCCGGCATAATAGGCTGCCCTGGGTAATGGCCTTGGAAATACTCTTCATTGATCGTGCAATTCTTTATAGCCGTAAGCTCGTCGTCACCCCGGAACTCGATCACCCGATCGACCATAAGCATCGGGTAGCGGTGAGGGAGCGTTTCGATCACTCGGCGGATATCCAGTTCCGTTTCCGTTTCGACTACGATTTTACGGCTTTCCGTCGCTTTCTTCGCGTGCCCTTTCTCGAGCTCATCCATTCGCTCGTAGAGCTTCTTAGTCAATTCCGAGTTCAGGGCATGACCTGGACGGACTGCGATGATGTGGGCCTTTAACGGCTTCCCCAGCAGGAAGATATCGCCAATCACATCCAGAATCTTGTGACGTACGAGTTCGTCTTCGAATCGCAATGGCTCTTTGGACAGAATTTTGTCCTCCTTAAGAACGATAGCGTTTTCTAAACTCCCACCCTTAATTTTCCCAAGCTTAATGAGCTCCTCAATATCTTCAAATACCGTGAATGTTCTTGCGGCTGCGATTTGCGTAGAAAATACCTCTGGGTCGATATCGAGTGACAAGTGCTGGGTATGTATTCCACGATCGTCCGCCGACGTACAAGTGACTTTAAATCCGTCGTAGGGCAGAGCGATAAGCGATGAATTCCCCTGGGAAACGGAGATCGGCTTATCGAGGGAAAACAACTCGCGTTCAGCCTCCTGCTCGACCGGTTCCCCCTCGAGAATCATATTTACGTAGGCGCGGGCGGAGCCATCCATAATCGGCGGTTCGCTGGCATCCATTTCGATCACCACGTTATCGATCCCCATGCCATGCAGAGCCGCCATCACATGTTCCACCGTGTGAATTTGAGCATGGCCCGATTTTAAGGTCGTGTTGCGGACGAGGTCGCCAACTTGGGAAATGTGAGGCGTAAACTCGGGCTTTTCGTGCAAATCCACGCGGCGAATTACGACCCCATGATTCTCCGGAGCGGGCTTTAGGGTGAGTCGAGAGGTGTTTCCCGTATGCAGAGCGGGACCATTGATGGAAACTTCTCTCAGGAGGGAGCACTGCTTCATGGGGATGGCATAGTGGCGACTATCTAGAGTAATGACAAGCATGGAGATTTGCTAGCCCGAAGCCGTCAAACCCTCTTGTTGACAGCAAACCAATATCCGTCTACTCACCCCATTTTTACAAATCTACTCAATCCATGCCAATCGCTTTAGACCTCCGAAAGGGCAACGTCATTAATTACAATGGGAATCCTTGCCTGATATTGGAGTCCCACCACCGAACTCCTGGCAAAGGCCAGCCAGTTGTGCAAACGAAGATGCGCAACTTGACAACCGGCCGATCAGCCGACGTCCGCTTTCAATCGACCGAAAAAGTCGAATTGCTGATGACCGAGCGCAAGAACCTCGAATTCAGCTACGAAGATCGCGGCGTCTACTATTTCATGGATTTGGAGACCTACGACACGATCGAGCTCCATCCGAATATTCTCGAAGGATCAGTCGATTTCCTCGTGCCCAACACCGAGTACGAAATCCTTTTTGTCGACGGAAATCCCGTTCAGCTAATTCTTCCTTCCACAGTGGAGCTCAAAGTAATCGAGTCGCCTGAAGGGATACGTGGCGACACTGCCAGCAATGTTCAAAAGCCAGCTAAGCTAGAAACCAATCTGACGATTCAAGTCCCGCTCTTCATTAGAGAAGGGGAAGTGATCAAGGTGAACACTAGCGATAAAAGCTATTCCGGCAGAAGCTAAACCGCTCCGCGAAGAACTATTGAGGCAGGGAGGATCGGCTCGATCCTCCAATTCTTCCAAAGGGAGAACAGGTCTGCCCCCCTTGCCTAAAGCCGAATCAAGCTTCGAGATATTATACCAGGACTGCCAAAATCGCGCCTCCGAATACAAAAAGAGCCAACCCCTTCAGGCCGGCTCTTGAAATTTTCAATAACGATTACGGTTACGCCACCCGCTCGACGATCAGAGGCGGTGGGGTCGGCCGTTTCGGAGCGAGACGATAGGCAGCCTTGAAGTATTCAAGTGCTTGCTCGAGCTTGGCCTCATCATTGTAGTGGATCATCATAAGTGGCTCGCCCTGCTTAACTTGCGTGCCCACTTTCTTGATTTCCGAAACACCCACTGCGTAGTCGATCTTTCCTTTCTCATCGGCTCCTGCTCCCAGAAGGTGCACGCCCTTGGCGATCTGAGACGCATTGATAGTGTGGACGTATCCACGTTTTGGAGCCGGCAATTTGCGGATATGCTTGGCCACCGGAAACTTTTCTGGATTGTCGATATAACTGGTGTCTCCACCTTGGGCGGCGATGATTTCCTTTAGCTTCTCCAAGGCCGTTCCGTCTTCAATGTGACGCTGAACGGTTTGCTTGGCTGAAAGCGTCGAACCGGCAACCCCTGCCAAGCGAACAATTTCCATTCCCAGCTTCAACACCAGCTCTTTCAAATCCTCGGGACCTTCGCCCTTGAGCAAGTCAATGGCTTCCTTGAGCTCGAGCGATGTACCAACCGTATCGCCTAGCGGCTGATTCATATCTGTAACCAAAGCCACGCAGCGGCGCTTCATCGAGCGACCCACCCGCGTCATCGATCGAGCCAACTGCTTGGCTTGCTCGAGATCGCGAATGAAGGAGCCGTTGCCCCATTTGACATCGATCACCAATCCTTCCGCGCCCTCAGCAAGCTTTTTAGATAGCACGCTTCCAGTAATGAGAGGCAAGCTGGGAATGGTTGCTGTCTTCTTACGCAGTTCATACAGCTTCGCGTCGGCAGGAGCCAGCTCTTCGCTCTGGCGGACCATCGCTCCCCCGATCTTCTCCAGCTGAGAGATAAAGGGATCGATATCCATTATCGGATTGAAGCCGGGTACCGCGCTCAACTTGTCCAAAGCGCTAACGGCGAAGTCCTGATCCACGCTACCCATCATGGGAAGCACTATACCGCTGGCCACAGCCAGAGGCACCAATACCAAAGAGGTTTTGTCGCCAACGCCCCCTGTGGAATACTTGTCGATCTTTGGTTTGGCGATATGCGAGAGATCTATTACTTCCCCCGAAAGCATCATTTCTTCCGTAAGGATGGCCGTTTCCTGAGCTGACATTCCTTGAAAGAATATCGCCATCGCCATGGCCGCCATTTGGAAATCAGGCATTTCCCCGTCCAATATGGAGTCAATTATGTACCTGATTTCCTCTTTTGAGAACTCTTGCCCATCCCGTTTCTTTTCGATGAGATAAGCGTAGCTCGGTTTGATGAATCTACGTGTACTTAAGGTTTTTCTAACCATTAGAGGATTGCTAAAACATGCGTTGCTACAAACAAGACACTAAACGTCATCAGCTTACATGAGAATAGCTCAGGCACTCCAAGTTCGTTCAGCACGATTTCAAAGCTGGCGGAAACGGTGTTAAAACGATCCTAGTGAATGCGTTTCGCCTGAGCGACCGCCAATTCTGAAGGCGTTATTATGCCACATGTGTCAAGACCCCAAATCGGGTCGTTTTTCGAGGGTAAACCCTTGGTTTCTGGGGCCCCGTTGGCGAGACCAACATCAGAGCCAATGACAAAACTCGATTATCGGCGATCGGCAAGACAATGCGCTTGCTCAGCCAACAGGGCGCTCTTTTATTCCGCCTGCCTATGCAAGATTGGTTCGACGTAGCAAAGAAACTGGAATCCCTCGCTTTGAAAGCCGGGCAAAGGGCCAACTTAGACGCGGCCGTTTTTTCCCCTGACGTTCATCCTGCGGATCCAAGATTTGGCGACGCTCAGATAAACGGAGCCCTTCCCTATGCGAAGCGCCTGAAAACGAATCCCCGAGAAATCGCCCAACAGCTCGTGGAGCAACTCAATCAAGACCCGGAAATAACGAGCGTCGCTGAATTGAGCATCGCCGGGCCCGGCTTCATCAACATCCGTTTCAAAAGCGAGTTCTTCCTCAAATGGCTGCGAGCCTTTACCACGGAAGAAGATTTCCAGGCTTCCGCATCGCGGATATTTGCCGGCGAACGCGTTGTCGTCGACTACGGCTCGCCAAATACGGCAAAGCAAATGCATGTCGGCCACATCCGGTCCATTGTGATTGGAGAAGCTATCTGCCGTCTACTCGAGTTTTGCGGAGCGAAAGTTACCCGCGATAACCACATTGGGGACTGGGGAACGCCCTACGGAAAGCTGTTCTACGCCTACAAGCGGTATCTCAATGAGACCGCTCTCGAGGAAGATCCCTTGGGCGAGCTGGAGCGTTTGTACAAATTGGGAAGCCAACTGGCTAACGACGGCGAGGCCAAACTGGAAGAGTGCCGAGAAGAACTGGTCAAGTTGCAATTAGGCGATCCGGACGCGATCGCCCTTTGGGATCGGGTAAACGAATTGAGTATCGATGGGCTAAAGGAGATCTACGACCTACTCGATGTGCATTTCGATTGTTTCCTGGGAGAAAGCTTTTATCGGGACCAGGTCGAACGTGTCTATGAGGAACTCCAGGAGGCAGGTCTAGCCGAGGAAAGTGAAGGCGCCCTCGTGGTATTTCACCCTGAGCATAAGCGTTACGCCAAACAGCCATTCATCATACGGAAATCCGATGGGGCTAGCAACTACGCCACCACTGACTTAGCCACAATGCTCCACCGCCAGGAGCATTTCAAAGCGACAAGAGTCATCATCGTGACGGACGACCGGCAAAAGGACCATTTCGAGCAATTGGATCTAACAACGAAGAAGTGGTTCGATCGGACCAACCGGAGCCGACCTGAATTCCGGCACGTTATGTTTGGCAAGATCATGGGCGATGACGGCAAGCCCATCAAGTCGCGATCCGGCGACCCCATTCGCCTTAAGGATCTCGTCTACGAATCGATTGATCGAGCCTACGCAATCGTTAGGGAAAAGAATCCCGATATGGCCGAGGACGAGCTCAGGCAAATCGCGACCACTGTCGGCGTCAGCGCCATCAAGTACGCAGACCTATCTCCAAATCGGACAAGCAACTACGTTTTCTCATGGGATAAGCTGCTATCTTTCGAGGGCAATACTGCTCCCTATCTACTCTACGCAGCCGCACGCATACAGAGCATCTTCAGAAAGGCTGGCGTCTCCATGGAGTTCGACGAAGCGGCAGCAACGCCCTTCGAAACGGACGAAGAAATGGCTCTGGCCAGGAAAATCATGGAAATCGTGGGGGTCCTCCAATCGACGATCGAAACACTGCGACCTCATATTCTTTGTAACTACCTTTTCGAACTCGCAGGAGCCTTTAGCGCGTTCTACAATGCCAACAAAGTGATAGTCGACGAAGCGGGTATAAAGACGAGGAGGCTCATCCTCTGCCAACGCTCTTTACTGGTATTGAAAATCGGATTGTCTTTGCTGGGTATCAGGACGCTGGATCGCATGTAAGATCCTCTAGAGATCTAACGGTATCGCCTACGTAAAATCCCCGTTTCTCGCCGTAAAAACCCGCTCAACGGCCCTTGCTGGAGAATGCGCCCCATATCTTGACTTTCCACTCAAGTAGCACGACTCATTACCCGTAATTCGTACTAATGCGAGAATACTACGTAAGAAAAGAGGGCGACGAGGAAGCGAGTGGCCCCTACAACCTCGATCAGATCACTTCGCTGATCGAGGCCGGGAAGCTGGATAAGGAAGCTTACGTATACGATATCGACCAAGAGCAATGGATTCCCATTGAGGAAAACGAGGAGCTCATGGAGATTCTTTACCCTCAGAAGAAGAAGCTTTCCCTGAAGGTAGAGCCCGAGGAAACCGAAGAGGAAGCCAAGGAACGCGAGAAGGCCGAGAAGAAAAATGGCAAGGATCCGGAGGAAGCGAAAACGTCGATTTCCGTTCCGGAAATGCTAGCTCAAGCTGAAGGCCGATTGGATACGGGTGGTCGATCGCCGTGGGAAGAACCGGCCCGGTCGGCATTCATAGGCCTGAGATTCACCACTTTGTTCATTATCGGAGCGGCGGTAAGCATGGTCTTTCTCGAGTGGGAATTGGTCAAAACCGCTAACACTCTCGGTATGCTGGAGAACCCTTACATAATTTTCGCTGTCATCGATATCCTGCTTGGAATCGTCCTAATGTTGCAAGTGACGGAAATCTATCCTCTCGTGAGACTAAGGGCCGCTATCGGCCTAGGGACCTTGACACTACTCTTTCTGACCAGCGGCGATCCAATGCTGGCGCTCGCCAACGCCGTATTGTGCGCAAGCATCTACTTTTGCACAGCAACATTGAGCACGCCTAAAGTGATTCCCTTCTGCATAACGGGCATTCTTGGCCTGGCAGGATATATTACGCTCGTCATTCTCCCGATTTTCTCATAGCTTGGCGTCATAAGCAAGGCGTCACATGCACCCGCGGATAGCCCGACTCATTGACCAGAAGGACCGCATACGAAATCGGATGTGGAAGGCGACCATTACAGATGCCCGTCGACGCGAACGGGCTCTGTACGCAGCTTTGCGGGTCGGCTCCATCACTTGGATAGGAATCAAGGAAAACCGCCTTATCAATCGGGCAGCAGCTTTAAGTTTCAGTTCGCTGATCGGCCTCATTCCCATGACGGCAATCATGATTCTCGTCTCTGGATTCGCTCTTGATAAAACCGATCCGGACCTGGTGGTTAACAATGTATACAAAGGAATCAGCTACATTGCCCCCCCATTAGCGAGTCTGGAGGAGCTAGCCAGTGCAGACGCTCCAGTCGGAGAGGAAAGCCGAGCCCAGCTAAAGAGCTATATCCAGAAATTCGTCGACGCTAGCCAATCAGGAGCCGTCGGAATCAGCGGCATCATAGTGCTCATTCTGATCGTCGTCCAACTATTCTCATCCATCGAAGGGGCCCTTAACGACATTTGGGGAGTCAAACGGGGAAGAAGCTGGGTTCTCCGTGTAGGCACCTACTGGACCGTTATTACTTTGGGTACAGTGCTGGCCGGTACCGGTTTGGCGATTCTGGCGGCGCAAGCTCTAAAATGGAGCGATTTCGCCGCCAACCTCCCCAATCTGGTTGGACTGGAGACATTCATAAGGTGGATCTCTAAAATGGGGAGCTTCCTCATGCTATCCGCCGTTCTGGCCACTTTCTATCGCTTCATCCCCAATACGATCGTTACGTGGCGAGCCAGTTTCATTGGAGCGATTTGCGCATTGGGACTGATCGGGGCGAATAATTTAGCTGCTTTCAAATTGTACTCGAACCGCGTTCAATTGGATCAAACACTTTACGGGTCTCTAGCCATCGTTCCCGTTCTCATGTACGGGATGTACTTCTTCTGGCTATTCATTCTGCTGGGCGGGCGCGTTTCCTATGCCGTGCAAAACGCCCACTTCAAGAGCTACAACATCTCTTGGGACAAACTGAACTTCGCTTCCAAAGAAAGCATCTCGCTCCTCCTATTTGCCACCATCTGCCGACGCTTTCGCAGCTGCCAGCCCGCTTTGAGCGGAAGCGAGCTAGCGGAAATCTCGAAACTGCCTATCCAGTACGTGAACGCCAGCCTGATGCGACTTTGCGACCTGCATCTTGTATCCTCGATTCCGCCCGAAGCTGGCGAGCCATTCCAAAACTACAAGTACCAGCCCGCTCTTCCCCTGGACAAGATAGAGCTTTGCGATTTCAAACTGCGATTCGAAGGGCACGGGAATATGCCGGATGAGTCCCTCTTCGACGACTACGATCCAGTGGTAAGAAGGTTTCATGACTCGCTGGAGCAGGCTCAAAGATCCGCCCTCAGCGATCTGACTATGGAGGACATAATCGATCTTACGGATGAATCCAATCGGTCTGACGACCTGAACCCCAAACCAACGAATCCGAACGAGCCATCAGCGACTCGATAAACGGCCCCTGCTAATCGTAACCATCCGCAATAAATCGCTCTTCTCTTGGTTAGGGTCCGGTAGGCCTCGTTTTGCCAATTGACAGGCGGGCGACCGATCCTAACTTAGCCGTTCCAAATTTGCCGAACAACCCATGATTTCCTGGCTTCAAACCAATTTGCAAAAGCACTTCCGCTTTCTGTTCATCATCCTTCTCGGGGTCGTTATTGTCGCCTTCGTTTTTACGATTGGAGCAGCGCCCGGTATCGGCGATGGCCGTCAGAACATCCCGAATTTGAGATTCTTCGATGTCGAGCTAACGACCGAGTCACAGCGGCAACAGTTTTTCAACGAAGCCTACTACAGCTCACTGCTTAGCGGAGCGCCTATGAGCCAAGAGCAATTGAACCAGTATGCGTTCAATCGAGCCGCAGCCCTGCATTTGGCCAATATGCACAACCTGCCAGGGCCCAATACGGAACAGTTCGCCAACCACATCCAAGAGCTGGGCATGTTCACCGGGCCCGACCAAGCGTTCAGCCGAGATGCCTACTCGCGATTCCGCGATGAAATTCGAGCATCAGGACAAATCAGCGAGGGCCAATTATCCCGCATCATGGAGGACGACTTTCGGATCAATCGGGTCTTCGAAACGCTTTCCGGTCCCGGTTTCGTTATGGAATCCGAGGTACTCGAAGAGCTGAAACTGGACCAAACACTTTGGTCGGTCGCTGTTGGCGAGCTCGATCTGAACGAATTCGAACCAGAGATCGATGACTCGACCGAAAAGCTGGAAGCATTCTTCGCTCAAAACAATTTTCGCTACACAGCTCCAGCACGGCGAGTGATCTCCTATCTCGAATTTAGAGCCCTTGACTATATGGACGAGATCGATGTCTCAGAATCCGATCTCAAAAGCTACTTCAATCTGAATCAGTCCCGATACACCAAGACAGTTGAGGCGGAAAAATCGGAAGAGGATCAGGCAAGCGAGGAAGAAACTAGCGAACCCGAAATCGTCCAGCTGTCATTCGAAGAAGCCCGTGATCAAGCTGAATTTGATTACAAGCTAGAGCAGGCTCGCCAATTCAGCCGCAAGAATGCTGAATCCGTTGGACTCGCTATCGTCGAACTCGATAACGCGACGGAGGCCTCCCAAGCGCTTTCTCTCAAACGCATAGAAGGCCTTGCTGAGCAAAGGGGTATACAAGTCAAGCATACCACTCCTTTCGCCCGAAATGAACGGCCGCTAGGGCTCGCTTGGAGCCAAAACCTGATCGCCACCTCCTTTCAGCTAACTGAGAGCTACATATACTCTCAGCCCATTATCGAAGGAGACTCTACCTACATTTTGTTGCTAGAAAGCGAAAATCCCGAATTCGTCCCCTCATTCAAGACCGTGGAAGCCCGAGTAAGGGAGGACTACAGGGAAGAAGAAGGGCGGCGATTAAGGACAGAGCACGCCAACACGCTAGCCTCTGCTCTCAATGACCTCGAGGCCGAGGCATTTAAAACGGAAGCGGAATCGAAAGGAATGACGATTTCCGAATTTTCTAAATTCAAGCGACGCGACACGGTCGAAGGATTGGACTCCGGCCTCATATTCTCGATTATGAATCTGGAAATTGGCGACGTATCCAATGCAACTATACGTGAAGACAAAGGATACATCGTTCAGGTAGTGGGAAAAGAGATTCCAGAGATCGATGCGGATGACGAGGAATTCGAATCGCGCATGGCAGCGCTCTCCGGAAATTACGAGCGTTACGCCGTCTCTCAATACATCAGCAAACTAGCGAACGACGAACTCGTGCGGGCTGGTTTGGCGACTGCTCCGAATTGACGAAACGCATCTCATGCCTTTGAAACGATTCAAGCCCGTTTCTCGCAGCTGCAAGCTATGCAGAGGCGAACTCGAGTTGAACTTGGGTGGAAATTCCGAATTGCCGGATGAATGCCCAAAATGCGGGCAAGCTATCGAACCTTTGCAAGCATTGACCGCACCGCCCGCTCGAATCGCTCGAAAACCCAACTCGACCGAGGCGAAATCAGCCGGCTTCCAAGTCTACAAACGCTTGGGTAAGGGAGAATACGAAAAACAGTAATTCGGTTCGCGCCAACAGGCGGCGAATGAAGCTGGCCAATCAGGCCCCACTTTGGCATCAGGGTTTTCAGTGATACGCGATCAACGTCATCTACTATACGGGCTTTCAACCGACTCCTATTCGCCCAGGGGCCTTTGGCTTTTGGGTCTACTCTACTTCGGCTCTCTCTTCGCCGCGGTTTTCCTCAGCCTAGCGGCCTGGAAGATCACCCATTTCGTGGATCCCGATGGTAGCAGTTATTTAGCAAGCAAGCCCTATACGAAGTTCTTCGACAGAAGTCGCTGGTTCTGCGTCCTTCTCATCTTGCCATTCCTCTTTTGGAGGTGCCGCATTACATCGTACCCGGCGGCGGGCTTTATTCGACCCTTCCTGAAGACAGCGGCCACTTGGTTTGCCTACGGGATCGGCATGATCGCCATCATCTACGCAAGCTCAGCAGCGTTTGGCGCTATCCAGCTTAAGTCCGACGCATCGGCCAGCGGGTTTGTCTCTAATCTGGGAAATGCCATGTTGGCAGGCATTCTGGTCGGCCTCTTGGAAGAAATAGTATTTCGAGGACTTGTATTCAGAATGTTCTACACGGCCTTGAAGCCATTACCCGCCATCATCCTGTCCTCGGTCTTTTTCGCGATTCTCCACTTCAAAGCTTCAGCGGAAGTCTTCACTGATACATCGCCACAAGAAATCGGTCTTTATGAGGGCTACTACACGGCTTGGGCAATGATGGCAGCATTGGTCACCGAGTTCGACTTCACCTACCTCGCCTCGATTTTTCTTGTGGGCGTTCTCTTGCATCAAGTATTCCTCCTGACTTCCAACCTCTGGGCAAACGCGGCTCTTCATGCCGGATGGGTGTTTACGATCAAGGCAGTTGGAGGCGGATTTGAAACCTCGTCCTCCGCGAATGCCTTCACCGGCACAACACGCGTAGCCGACGGCTACTTAGTTATTCTCGTTCTCATAGTTTTTTGCGTGATCTTCGCTTGGAAATTGCGGTCCAAAACACGGACTCTTGAAGAAAGGAAAGTTACCTCATGACAAAATCGCCTCCTCCAACGCTTCGATTAAGCCGATCTTACGCTCGATTCTTCTTCATTCCGGTCCTATGTCTGACTAGTTTGGGGACACAGGCCCAAGAAATCCTGACAGTTGAGAAAGCCATTCAAATTGCTCTAGAGAGCAACTTCGACGTGCGTATCAGCCAAAATACGACCAAACGGGCTGAACAAGACGTGAAGATCGCAGACTCTGAATTTCAACCGAACTTCGGTATCACTACCTCAGATAGTTTCAATACCCAAGTCCGGTCCGGAGACCTCCTGGATGGAGCGGCTCAGCCCCAATCAAACAATCAAACTAGCCGAGCGGTCGTATCTCAAGATTTGAATACAGGTGGCAACATATCGTTGAGCACTCGTCTGAATCGCAATTTCTCCAATTCAACGAACAGCACTATCAATCCCCGCTATGTCGCCAGCACAACGCTTAGTTTGCGACAGCCTCTTCTTAGCGGCTATGGTCCCGATGTCGCCAAAGCCCGCCGCCGTTTAGCCCGGCTTTCGCTCGATCAAGCCAATCTCGATTTTCAAGCCACCGTTCTCCAAGTCGTCAACACGGTGGAGTCTTCCTACCATTTGCTAGCCTTCGCCCAAGAGCAATTGAACGTTCGCCAAGCAGCATTGGATCTAGCCAACGCCCTGCTATCTGAGAATAGGACGAAAATGGATACAGGCATAGCCACCAGCCTCGACGTTCTTCAGGCGGAAGTTGGCGTAGCCAATGCGACCGACCGCCTCCTGCGGGCCGAAAAAGCCCTAGAAGATGCTAAAGACCGTTTGATCACCGTCATTGGGGACGAGACTCTCCGGGAGCGTCCATTAAATGTAGAGGCGCCAGACGTAGAGGATCCCATCGAGCCGGATGTGGAATCGACCTTTAATCGCGTTATCGAAAACGCCCCTCGCTACTTGACGCTACTCAACCAAAGGCACCAACGGGAAATCGAGTTGAGAAGGGCTAAGCGCAATCGCCTGCCCTCCCTTAATCTCAACGGCGACTATTCGCTGACAGGTCTCGAAGGCTCGCTGGAAGGCGCCTACGATGACGTCACCGAAGCTGATAGCTATAACTGGCAGTGGTCCCTATCCCTCGACGTTCCCTGGGGGCTCAATGAAAGGCGGGCCAATTACATAAAGGCCCAAATCCAACTGGATACCGAAGATGCCAGAGCAGCTAGAGAAAAGCAGCGATTGATTCGCGACACGAGAATCGCCGTGAGAGACGTGACTACCGCTATCGAGGGAATCGGTATCAGAGAACTCGCTACCAAACTTAGCATCGAGGAATTCGAAATGGAAAAGGCCAAGTTCGATGCTGGCTTGAGCACCGGCCGACAAGTGCTAGAGGCTCAGCAAAGAATGGATGAGTCCCGAGTGGACGAGCTCCAAGCGAAAATCGATCTTCTGGATGCCTACTCGGAATTGAGGGAACTGGATGGAGCTTCGCTCGAGCGCTACGGAATCGAATTCGAATAGCGGAATTGAGGATGGACACGGCTTTAAACATAGCGGTTATTTCAGATACGCATGACAAGTTGCCCGAAAACTTGATTTCGGCCATCGAGTCCGCAGACGAAATCTGGCACCTCGGAGACATCTGTGAGTTGGAATCATTGCAACGCTTGCGCGTCCCTAGGCCCCGAGTTCCTGTCGGTACAAGGCAATTGTGATCCATATGAACAATCTCCACAATCCCTCGTTTTAGAAAGGTTTGGGGTTCGCTTCCGATTGCAACATCGACCGCCTCAAACTCCGGACTCCTCATTGGATGTCGTTCTGTTCGGACATTTGCACTATCCGGTTAAGCGCAAAACAGTCTTTGGATACGAACTTCACCCAGGCGCCGTAAATGGACCGAGATATGGCAGCAAATCTTCGTTCGCTTGGATATCATTAGCGAGTGATAGTGATTGGAACTGGGAGTTAGCCGCGATCTGACTACTGAATTCGATCAAACCGAATTTACTGACAGCGCACAAGGTCCACCCAAGGGAGAAGTTGCCGATTTTAACCTTTCCCCAGAATTCTAAGCCTCAATTATTCGAAAACATGCCATCAGCCCGCGAAACCGCACAGAAGCTCAGTATCATGAGTTTCAATATCGCGCATGGAAGAGGCCTGTCCATCTATCAAGGATTTCACAGTTCGAACGGCATCAAAAAGAATCTCGAGAAGATTTCTAGCTCATCAAACGACACTCTCCAGACATTGTCGCCTTTCAGGAAATCGATCAATCTTCCCACTGGAATCGCCACATAGACCTGCTGAAGCACATCCAAGGGGAAACCGGTTACCCTCACGCAGAACATGGGATACACAACACCCGGTTCGGTCGCAAACCCTTGTGCTACGGGAACGCGTTTCTCTCAAAGTATCCAATATCCGAATGCATTGTCACTCCTTTTGGCAATCGCAACCTCGGGGAAAAGGGATTCATGGATGCCCGGTTCCTAGTTGGCTTCAGGAGCATCGACATAATCAACCTCCACCTGGACTTCGGCTCGAGAAGAGCCCGAATCGCCCAGATCGAACCCATCCTCGAACGAATTAAGCGATTTTCGGAATCGCATGCTCAAGACACGCCCCCATCATTTGCGGCGACTTCAATACTTGCTCTCGCCGTTTCAGCGACGCTGTCCGCCAATTCCTTATCAAGGCAGCCCACCACGCCCACTATACCTACCACCCGCAAAACAAGCGGACGTTCCCAGCCCATTTCCCCTCAAGAGGACTAGATTTCGTCCTTGTTCCCAAGCCGTTTAACGTTTCTCGGGCTGAGGTCATAAAAAGCTTCGCCTCAGACCATTTGCCCGTTCAAATCGACGTCGATCTCCCCGGGACACCAGCAGGGCTCAATGGATTGGCAGCCCACTCACAGAAGAGCAGCCGTTGAGAATCCCTTGGCTTAGAAAAAACGAAAGCCCCAAACCAGCAAGGGCTTGAGGCTCTCAAATTAAAAAAGGGGATGATTCTAGCTAGCTTACGTGATTTGAAACCAGCTTCGTCATTTCAAACATCGTAACTTTGTCTTTACCATCGAAGACAGCTCTCAAATTGTCGTCCGCAATGATCTCTCGCTTGTTTGAAGGATTCTGCAAATCGTTGGATTTGATATAATCCCAAAGTTTCTTCGTCACTTCAGTGCGAGGTAGGGGATCCGCGCCCACAACCGCAGCTAGAGCCGCGTCAGGGGTAACGGGTTTCATGAATGCCGCATTGGGCTTTTTATTAGATGAAGCTTTAGCCATAGGACAATTTCGATACTCGGTTACAGAAACGAAGCAAACCTAAACACCTCGAGAATCGCAAAAACCTGCGATTTAATGCTTTAGGAAGGGTCTTTTGGTAAATTCACTGCTAATTATTGGTGGTTTCGCTCCATGACAAACTTGGAGCAAAAACCGTTTATCCAGCGCCCAAAGCTCAGTATAAACCGGTTTGTAGTTATCCTTGCCGACAAAATTGACCTTGTTCTAGAAAACTTTCACCTATAACCTTACCTTCGACAGTCAACCGATAACGGCGTCTCAAAAGGTACGTTCTGGAATTCGATCGAACGATTCAGCAACCCCAAGCTAGCTGCTCGCTATCGGCTTTTTGAAATCTTGCCCTCCTGAAAACATGAATAAAGGCCAAACCCGTATTGTTGTCATTGAAGATCAGATCATGCTGCGAGATCTTGTCACTAGCCTCGCCTCCAGCCTGCCCGGCGTCACCGTTGTCGGAGAAGCCGTGGACGGAAGGGAAGGCCTGAGGCTTTGCGAAGATGAAAAACCGGACCTGGTCATATTAGATCTCTTCCTTCCCAACTTGAATGGATCTGAAATCCTCCGACAATTCGGCAAGAAGTATCCCAAAACCCATTTCATCGCTATTTCCGCCAATTTCACGCCCGATTCGATACGCGAATTGCTGGAATTGGGCTGCCACGGCATCATCGCCAAAAGCTCATCGGCCTCTAAGCTTACCGAGGGCTTCAAAGAGGTGTCTGTGGGCGGGAGCTACTTGTGCCCCATAGCAGCCAGCCTGTTGCGTGAATCACACATCTCCCGTTCTCAAACCGGGCGCCGTAAAGGCCGTCTGTCCAATCGAGAACGCGAAGTGCTCCAGGCTGTAGCCGAGGGATTCAGCACCAAGCAGATTGCCGAGAAGCTTGATGTTAGCGTGAAAACTATCGAGGCCCATCGAGCCAATCTCATGAAGAAACTGGAAGCCAGAAGCGCGGTTGAACTCACTCGCTGCGCCTACGAAATGGGGATTATCGAGCTTCCCAATCGCTTTAGCCAACCCCCGCGCGAAGATCGGCCAAGCCAGATCTAGCTGGCTCAGCCGATCCACACTAAAACCTCCAGGCAAAACTTTTCAGGACGCAAATCCTTTAACTATACTACACTTGTAGTCCATTGATGCTTGAACATTATCCAAACGAATCGGAAACAAGCTGAAGCCAGGCCCATTTATGTGGGGATACGCTTGACTCGATTGTCCAAACGCTATTTCACCAACATTCCTGCAGCGTCAAATCGGTCCTCAAAATATAACAAAGGCGGATCGCTTAGTTCCCCCTGTTGAAAATTCAATTTCCCTACCTCCATGTACGACGAAAAACCATATCTAGATCAGGCAGTTGAAATCCTTGGATCTGGCGGATGGATCATGATTCCGCTATTCGTTCTGGGTCTGATAGCATTCTACGTAGCCGCCAGGCTTTGGGTCTTCTTCCTTCGCGGACACTTTCGCAAGACTTCAATGGAAGAGTGTGAATCCTGGGTGAAAGACTCCACTAACGCAACGGGACAAGTAGGCGAAATCATTCGCTACTCGCAGGATGGCGTTGAGTCGCTCAACGACATTCAAAACCGCTTCGCAGAGATCCGTACCGCCGAGATGCCACGGCTCAACCAAAACATAACTTTCCTGACCATCGTCGTGAACACGGCTCCTTTGATGGGTCTTTTGGGCACTGTTTTAGGGATGTTGACCACCTTCTACGGGATCTCCCTTGGAGGTTCCGAAAGCACGACCAATATTGTCGCTAGCGGCATCCACGAGGCCCTCATTACCACCCAGATGGGACTTTGTCTGGCTATACCCGGATATTTCGTTATTTATTATCTTAGGCAGAAAGTTATCGACTACGAAGGCTTCCTCGTACGCCTGGAAAGCATCACCCTGCAGCAATTCCGGAATCGAGTTGCTAGCTAGCCAACGTAATAAAACTGAACATCCCGAAATTTCGAAATGAGCACAAATTACACGGCATCTAACCAAGAAGGCAGTTTCTTCGTAAATGGAATTCTCGGAATAGCCTTAACCGCAGGCATCTTCATTGTCCTGCCTGCTATGCACATCCTTGGCCAAATCACGATGGAAACGCGTGAGGTCGTCACGATGGACTCTAGTGAAGCGCCGCCTCCACCACCGCCTGAAGATCTTCCCCCACCACCTGAAGACAAAGAAGAACTGGAGAAGCCCGAGGTTGAAGAACCTCCGCCACCAATGACTCTAAGCCAGTTGGAGATGGCCCTTAACCCTGGCGCCGGCGATGCCGTTGGTGACTTTGGCTTCGGCGACTTCGATACCGGTATCGACGCAATGGCCGACATGGAGATCTTCGATCTGCGCGATGTCGACAAATTGCCCAGAGCCCTTTTCCAAGTGGAGCCAAATTATCCCTACGCCTTGAAACAGGCGAAGATTGCCGGATGGGTGCAGCTAGAATGGGTTATCGATGATAGCGGCAAGGTACTCCGCCCTCGCGTAGTGAAATCTTCCCATCGCGAATTCAATCAGCCCGCCATCGAGTCGATCATGCGATCGAAATGGTCGCCCGCCAAGAAAGGCGGAAAGAATGTAGCCGTACGCGTGACCCAACGCATGGATTTCAATCCGTAAGCCAAGAGCTTAGCCAATATTTTCTCTAGCCCTCCATTGAGAGGGCTATTTTTTCACCTATTAATTCCTACAAATGAAAGATTTTGTTTGCCCTATAAGACTACAATTGTAGGATTTAGCTCGCTGATTAACTGAACCCCCTGACACACTATGAGCACTCAATACACCACATCAGATATATCTCACGCCCGATGCACCTCACACTTCTTACAGGACTTTTCGGCACGGCTTCTTTAACCGCCTTACTGCCCATTCTTCAGGTCCTTCCGAATCTCTTCATGGATCCCCTTGAAATCGAGAACTTCGATACGGCCTATGACGATCCCCCTATCGTTTTCGAACCCCCAACGCAATCACATCTCGCAACTCTCCTTCACTAGTCGAAACCATTGCCGTCGAGAGAAACGGTCGCAGACCCATCCCCTTCAGATTCGATAACAATCTGTTCGAAACCCGCACTTGCATTCGGAGGTGGGTAAAGTTTTAACCGAATAAAATGATGAGGATTTTCTGGTCTCAACTCATACGATTCGACTGACAGTGAAGCTGTAGGTGGGTAGGTCTCTAAAATGGTCCATTCCGATAAATCCGCCGATCCCTCCAATTCATAACTTACCCCTGGTACGCTTTCCCAAGTGGCGTACATTCTGCCCAAAAAGTTTGGGTCTTTTGCAAATTGGATTTGTAGACCGAGGTTGAATTTATCCAATGGTCGAGAGTCTTCTGTGTCTGCAATTCCATCATTGTCGTCATCGGTGTCTGCATTGTTGCCCGTTCCATCGCCGTCAGTGTCTAAACTCTCCGTAGAGTCCAAAGGAAATGCGTCAGCATTGTCTCCTATTCCATCGCCGTCGGTGTCTAAACTCTCGGTAGAGTCCAATGGCAGATCGTCTTCAGTATCCAACACTCCGTCACCGTCGTCGTCCGTATCAGCGTTGTTGCCAGTGCCGTCACCATCAGTGTCAACATTCTCTGTAGAGTCTAGAGGAAACGCATCTGCAGCATCAAGGATGCCATCACCGTCATCATCAGCATCAGCGTTGTTGCCAAGACCGTCATCATCGGTGTCTAAACTTTCTTGATTGTCGAGAGGGAAGGCGTCCACTGAATCGCTGACACCATCCCCATCATCGTCTGAGTCGGCATTATTCCCTATACCATCTCCGTCAGTATCCAGAGTCTCATCAGGATCCAATGGTAATGCGTCTTCCAAGTCGTCAACACCGTCTCCATCATCATCATCGTCTGAGTTATTACCGATGCCATCCCCGTCTATATCAAGACTTTCGCTAGCGTCTAAAGGGAACGCATCCTGAAGATCGTGAACCCCGTCGTTGTCATCATCGGTGTCCGCATTATTGCCAGTGCCGTCGCTGTCGGTATCCATTGACTCGTTCGGATCTAAGGGGAACGCATCGGTAGTGTCTGGCACCCCATCATTGTCATCGTCAAGATCCACTCTATCGGTCATCCCATCTCCATCAGTGTCAACGTCGGCAGCCTGCGACACGGTAAGAATCTCAGTGCCGATTATTACCTCCGCTAATCTCTGTGAAGTACCATTATTCGCGAAGTAATTGAAATTTACATTCCGAGAGCTTGATTCAGCCGAAACACTTGAGCTTATCCAGTCGCTCTCCTCAACAATTTGCCATTCTCCATCTGAAGTAACTTGCACATCAAACACTCCGCTCTCGCTCGTCAGGTTGGCCGATTTAGGAGAGATATTTACGGATGGCCCTGCGTTCTTGGTGCCAATGATTTCCATGGCGAAGGAATCCTCTTCGCTTGAGGTCGAACTCTCTTCATAAGACCAAGCAACGTAATTTTCTGAATCATACTCGCCAAGGAGGCTCAGTTCTAGCTCAAAAGTTTCCCCAGCCTCGACTATTAAACCCGCATCAGCCGCAAGTGATAGCCAGTTGCCGCTCAAAGCATTTTCTATTTCCGCATCGCTGAGCGTTTCCTGTATCATTATCTTCCCCGCTGTGTTAGATAATCTAATACGCAGATCTGGTATTGCCCCACGCTTCTGAATACGTAATCGTAGTTCCTCCAATACCCGCATGTCTTCTCCCACACTGAAACTTTGGGTCGAAGAGTCCTCGACGTAATAATTAGCAGAGTAACCTTCCCCTAAGGCCACACTCTCTGCAGTTGCATAACTATCCGATGGTATCAGCACGATCGTTTCGCTGACAGATGTGCCTTGCGGATTGGTGGCTTCAAGCCAGAACATTGAAGGCTCGTTTATTGGGCCTGTTTCCTGCAACTGACTGGTTCCCAGTGACTCGCTCCTGTCTCCCTTGAACCCGCGGTACCATTGCAATGACATAACTGGCAATCCAACCGCTCTGGACTGGAGCGTTATGTTACTTTCAGGTTTAACGTACCTCACAGCCTCGTGCTCCCCAAATTCAGGTATCGTTGGTAAACTCTTCCGGTACGCTGCGACGATCGGAGTAGATAGCTCTATAGTTTTGGCATTATCTGCAGATTCTGGACTCGATGACGAAACTCCCAAAGCATAGCCTTCGTAATTGAGCGAGGGATTGGAAAAGTAAGGGACTCTGTCCTCATCGGTCTTCGAGTATGACATTATTGTCATGACCTCCAGATCATCTATATGATGTCCGTAAGAGTAGTCAAACAGCCCAGGTCCTTTTGCCGCGACCCTGTCATGCGCACAACCCAAATTGTGTCCAATCTCATGAGTAAAAGCATGCCACGAGTTTGTGCTTTGAGCCTCAGTCACACTGAAAGCCCATTCGGGATCACCGTCCAAGTTATCCAACATGAAAGCTATGCCTGCGGTGCCATCATCTGTTGCACCGTTCCTCAAGAGGGCGACAAGATCCGCACCATGGTTTTCTCGCAGCTCATGAATCCCGTCAGCGAAACCATCTTCTTCTTCTTGCAAACGATCAAGATCAGTTTCCATTTCATCCTGGACTTCAACGTAGTCTACTAATTCAACCCCGACCATTCTGAGCCTAGTCGTCAGCCCGCTGTTTTCAAAGCCCTCATTGGCCACCTCAACAAGCTCGATACTCCTCGCTACAGCACCATTTTCCCCACCGTAATAATCCCTCATGGCTGGAGTGTACAACATCAGTATATCTATAGTTGATACGTCATCAGTACCGTATGTAGGAGATAGCAATGCCCCAGAGAGCAAAAACCCCAAGAAAAAGACGTTACGCGCAATCAGCTTAACTAGATTCAAGGGCGGGCAGAGGGATTAAGGTTTTCGACACAAGTTTGGCACACCATAGCGACCTCCAAATCGATTTCCGAGACATACTGGAAACCATTTGAGCCACTACGTAAAGAGTACTCGCGTCGATTACCTGGGTCGCTAATCGCCATCGATATTGCGTCCCCGACGAAAGCGATGACTGTACTGCTCATGTTATTAGACCCGTACGATGCTCTAACTACCGCCCGCCCAGGGCCGATTGCACCAGCCTTGGTAATCGTCAATTCCGTCTGGCCCAATAACGGCAGGCTCATAGTGAACTTATCGCCAAGGTCTGAAGAACTCAGTCTTTCACGCAACTCCTGTGGCGAGGGATTTAGAATGCCCCTCCATTCACGAATAATATGGTCATGCTCTTCTACAGAGCTAGACCCGCTATAACTATTATCTGAATCAAAAAAAACGTCTACGATACTATTACTTGGGATTTCAGGCTCTTCCGTAAGCTCCTTTTTGGGAGGCTTCGTATTTTGGCTCAATGTTTCTCGAGAGACGCCGGGCTCATCAGGTTGGACAAGGGGATTGGGGGCCTTTTTTATGAACCAGATAAGAGGGGATATAAGCACGATTAAGCCTAAAAAATAAGCACCGTATCTCTTTTGATCTTTCATCAGTCGTCAGCGGGACGTCTCAAATTCAGCTGCTAATATGAGACAAAGAGCTTCTATCACGCTTCGCCTGTTGAAAAATTAAATTTATCATTGCTTGGACCCCAATATTTCGCCCGGTTCTAATGAGAGATTCTCGAATGGGTTTTCGATACCTTCCGGCACAGGGAGCCGCTAGGGCGACCGGAGCGGGAAGGATCTTCCAATTGCCTTGTGGCAAACCCGCTCGGGGTTAGCAAGCCTAGGGATCTGTGCGGGCGCTGCTTGTTTTAATAGTCGCGCCGGCCCGAGGAGAGCACTTGACCTTCTCCCGTTCGTTAGTCCAGTAGCAGAGTTAGGTTCGGATGTTTGGATGCGGTTTTGTTTGTTTTGGATTGAGCTCTCTGGGCGTATTCGGCCGGAGGCCGATAGCCAAGAAAGCTGTGCAGTCTAAATGTATTATAATCGATGCGGTAAGCTTCAAGCTTTCCCTTGCATCGGACAGGGAAAAGAAGGTCTGAGTGTTCAGCAACTCGTCTCGAAGCTTGCCGTTGAACGATTCGATGTATCTATTTTCTGATGGCTTGCCAGGGCGAACGAAGTCCATCTGGACGCCTCTTCTATACGCCCAGGCGTCTAGAACGTTGCCAGCGAACTCGGGACTGTTGTCCGCGGTTATCGAACCGGGAAGGCCGCCATTCATGCGCGCGGCGCGATCCAGCGCCTCGCCCACCTTGCCCACGCCTATCGAGTGATGGGCGTAGAGCCGCGGGCAGGAACGGTCGAAGTGGTCTACCACGGTAAGCACGCGAGAGCGCTTTCCGTTGGCCAGCCGGTCCGAGACGAAGTCCATCGACCAGCGCTGGCCCGACTTGGCCGCAGCCGGCATTGGGACTCGAGCGGCCGAGGCGATGTCGCGTATGCGCACCCTCAAGGCCCCCTCGTCCGGACGCTCCTTGGGACGATAGGTGAAGCTCAACCAGTTCAGTTGCACTAGCCTGCACCCGCGACGTCGGCTGATATCGAAAATCTCGACTGCCTTCTTCACCAACTCCGTCTTGCGCGCAGGCCTTAGAGCTTTTTTGAGACGATCCCCTGTAGCATGTGCTTGTCCGGGCTAAGATCCGCCACCAACTTGCGCAGGCTCGCGTTCTCATCCTCCAGCTTCTTAAGGCGCCCGAGTTCGGTCACGCCCATGCCTGCGTATCGGCGCTTCCACCTGTGGTAGGTCTGCTCCGTTGCTCCAAGCTCGCGGCATACCTCGGCGATCCTGCGACCGCCGTCGACTTGCCGCAGAGCGTAGATTATCTGCTCTTCGCTGTAGCGTTTGCCCTTCTTCTTCATCGGTAGGTTCCTTTCTAAGAACCCGCTCCAGACAAGCAAAACACTAACTCTTCAATGGCCCAGTTCTACGGGAGAAGGTCAAATGGAAATACCGTTAATTCTGTACGTGTTTAATTTGCAATGAAATGGCGGAGAAGGAGGGATTCGAACCCCCGGTAGAGTTACCCCTACAACTGATTTCGAGTCAGTCCCATTCGACCACTCTGGCACTTCTCCTTGAATGGAAGGTGGCATAGAAGCTAC
>Ga0066378_10000100_pt1 | contig 35174 bp, 25 predicted proteins | sample Knorr_S23_td_DCM_FD_70947 | JGI IMG/M metagenome (GOLD analysis project Ga0066378, IMG submission 70947) | Marine microbial communities from Southern Atlantic Ocean transect - Knorr_S23_td_DCM_ad_71m_LV_A | ecosystem: Environmental > Aquatic > Marine > Oceanic | place: Southern Atlantic ocean...
CCGATTTCCGCCCACTCGGGCCTTTGAAATGCGGGCAGCAGGATTTCTCCGAGGTTTTCGCCATCAAGATAGACTCCCTGAGGAGACTCGCTGATGATTTCGAGGCGATTTCTCTGACCGATCTGCGGCATAGATGGGCAACCGTAGCTTAGATTCTTGGGAATGGGAGCAAAAAGAGCTGTTAGTTTCAGCGGATGTTAATTTAGCGATCGATTGGAGATTTGCGGGAAGCGGGCGATCTCCGAGTTCCAATTCGAGATTTCGTTTTGTGGGCGCTCGGTGATCGCCTGCTACGTCGCAAATGCTTCGACCACGTAGGAACTTCGTTTAGGCTGCATTTGTCCTTTATCTTCGGCCTCGACGTAATCTCAATTAATCCCTATCAGAGGAAAATAATATCGGTATGAATTCGTTTCTCAATTTTCCATCAATCGCAAATAGATCAGTCAGGTTTGCCCTCATCATTATCATATGTGCCATCGTGAACGTATCTTGGGCCGAGCCCGTCAAAATCTGGATCAGTTCGCAGCAGGACAAGATCTACTACGACAATATGGTAAGGCTATACCAACAGGAGGTGGATGCTGACTTTCAAGCGGAGGTACAGGCGTTCGGATTTCGGGAAATGCCCGACAAGCTGGCCATCGCTTTTAAGACGCAAACCAACACGCCAGACATCGTGCAGCTCGACGAAGTCTTCTTCGGGATGTATCTCCAGGGTGAAGCGCCGTTTGTGGATCTGACCGACCGGGTCAAAGCGGTTGGGCTGGACGAATCTATCATGCCTCAACGCTTAGAGTTATTTAGCTTAGGAGATCGGGTGTTGGGATTGCCGCAATCGCTGAGCGCGGTAGTCATTTACTATCGGCGGGACCTCTTCCAGCAGTTCAGCCTTTCGCCCAGCGAATTCAAGACTTGGGACGATTTCATGGCTATTGGTGAGGAACTCGCGGCTCAAAATCAGCCCTTGCTCGCTTTGGATCCCAGTTACTTCGGCATGCTTCTCCGGCAGCGGGGAGGTCATCTATTTTCGGAGACAGGAGACGTGTTGCCAGATTTCGAGCTCGCGGTGGAAACCTTGGAATTTATGGGAGAGCTAGCCCAAAAACGCATTGGTTTGATGCCGGATAGAAGCACGATCTTTGATCCTGTCTTTTTCGGAGGCGATGTGGCCAATAACGAGATCCTCGCAATTATGGGCGCCGATTGGTATGGCCTGGATATGATCCAGCAGTTTTCATCCGAACTGGAAGGAGAGTGGGGTATAATGCCACTTCCTGTTTGGACGGATGAGCAAGGTAATCCGAATTCGGTTAGGACATCGACCTTTGCTGGTCAAGGACTAGTCGTCTACAAAGGTAGCGATTTGATAGACGAGTCCTGGGAATTCGTGAAATTCGTTATGACAAATCGAGAGGCCAATGCTCAACGCTTTTTGCAGGGAAACAGTTTTCCTGCCTACAAACCGGCTTTCGAAGATATTCGCTTGTTGCAGCCGCAGCCATTTTTTGGATATGATTCGATGGGTCAGATTCTCGTGGATCTCGCTCCTGAAGTGCCCAGAGTCATGATGAATCCAAAGCGCCCGATGGCGGTCTTCATGATCCGAGAAGGGATGCTGAGTTCGGTTATGTACGGGGAAGGGGATGCCCGAACCGCCTTGACGCGGTTCAAAGACCAGCTTGAGGGCGGTGGCGGGCCTCCACCAGGGGTTAACTAGAAACGCTGATTGATGCAGCGCTCGCTCAGCGATAGGAATTTGCCGAGTTGGGGGCATGTTTGGCTCCTGGCCCCATTCTTCGTCTTCCTCTCGCTGTTCTGGATAACTCCGCTAGGCAGGGGGCTCTTGCTGAGCCTCGAATCGGATACCTTGTTCGGGGAATCCACGTTTGTCGGTTGGCAGCACTATCGCGATCTTCTGGCCGATTCCCGGTATTGGCGGGCAGTCCTGAATACGGCAGTTTTTGCGGTATCGACGATTACGATAACCATTACATTGGCGCTTGTATTTGCTCATGCCTTACGCTTCTGCAATCGGCGCATTCAAGGGCCGTTGGTATTCGGACTGATGATTCCTGGGCTTTGTCCGCCTACGGTTTTAGCCTTATTGTTCCTGTTGGTGTTCCATGGGAAGGAGGGGCTTCTTAATCGTTGGATTATTCAACCTCTCGGTTTCGAGACGATAAATTGGCTTTCCGATCCCGATTTCATTTTATCGGCTGTAGTGATCCAAGCGGTTTGGCGTTGGACTGGCTTTATGGCATTTTTTCTCCTTTGCGCGTTGAACGCTCGCCCCAGGGAAATTCTCGATGCTGCAAGGATAGATGGCGCTGGCGTTTGGAGCCGGTTCGTCAATGTAACCTTGCCGCTTATAGCCCCGACACTGACCTTTTGCTTGATATACTTGATAATCGATTGCTTCGCTCAGTTCGCGGGATCTTATGTACTCTTTGGCGGTTCTGGTGGAACGAATGACGCGGGTTTGCTTTTGGTGACCTACGCTTACCAGAAGGCATTTATAGGGGGCGGTTTCGGTAGCGGGGCCGCAGTGAGTCTTTCAATCGTTCCATGGCTGGCTGGTATGTTGATTCTAGTGGCCATGGTTCCGCGAAACGTCTGGAAGGAGGGCTCGACCCGATGAATCGAAAACTCGCTTCCATTGGCGTGGGATGCCTCCTAGCCATCGCGACTATCATTTTCTTGTATCCACTTTTCTGGATGATTCTCGGTTCATTCAAATCGAATGCCGAAATTTTCAATACCCTTATTTTTTGGCCACGAGAATGGACAGGTCAATATTACGAAATTCTCCTTTCAAACGAATTCTTCCCCTACCTGACCAGTTTAGCGAACTCCATTACGGTCTCTTTAAGCCAGGGCGTAGGCGCAACTCTGCTGGCTGCCATGGCGGGGTTTGTGATCGGCTCTTACCGATTCCGAGGTCGCATCGGGCTGCTTGCTTTAGGGATCCTCGTCGTTCTAATTCCAGCTCAAATGGTAGCGCTGCCCCTATTTATGTGGGTGAACACTCTGGGTTTGTTCGACAATGTCTTTGGGGTTATTTTACCCGGCCTGGTTAGTGGTTTGGGACTTTTGTTCTTCGCCCGCGTATACAGTCAGTTGCCCAGCGACTTGCTCGATGTGGCCCGGACGGAGGGTGCTTCAGAATTTCGGATTTTTCTGCTAACGCTTCCCTTGGTTAAGCCCTTTCTCATAGCCTTCGGATTCGCCCATTTTGTGCTTTCCTGGCACGCCCACATCATACCCATGCTCGTATTGAATAGCGAAGAGACGCGCACGCTGCCGATAAGTCTAGCTGCTTTGTATGGCAGCAGCCTCAATTCACCACAGGCGGTATTGATGGCTGGATCGGCGTTGGGAATGCTTCCGCTGATTGCGGTGTTTGCATTCGCCTATCCGCAGCTGAAGTCGGCCCTTCAGGAGTTTGTCTCCCAGTAGCGACTAAGGTTGCACACGGTTTTGAATCTGGTAGCGGGCGATCTCCGAGCGCCCACGAATATTAGCACGGGCTTCCAGCCTGTAGCCATTAGACCAAAGTACAGGCAGGATGCCTGTGCTACATCCAATTACGGGCGCTCGGAGATCGCCCGTTACCTTAAGAGCTTTCTACTTATCCTCCGAGTCACTACTGGCTTTCCTGCGTTTCAGAGAATCCCTGAATATAGGCGACGACATCCTTCAAGTCTTGGTCATTGAATCCCTTTAGCGAATACGCCATTTGGATCCCGTAGGGATCTTCTGGATTGTAGCCGCGCTTGACGGACGCGAATTTTCGGAGCTGATCTAGCAGGTACCAATCCTCGAGGATATTTAGCGGTGGGGACCGCAAGCGTTCGTTGCCTTGACCATAAGCCCCGTGGCAAAGAAGGCAGGTGCCGTAGATAAGTTGTCCTCGTTCTGCGTCTCCCCGCACTACCTTAACGTGAGGCTTTGGCGGGAGATCGGCAATGTAGGTGGAAAGTAGGCGAATGGTTTCGTCGTCGCCAAAGCGGTCTCGAGCGGATCCCATTAGCAATTCGGATCGGTTCTCGGGGTTCTGCCCACGAATGCCGTCTCTAAATTTTTCCAATTGGGCTTTGCCGTACCAGGCGGGAAGCCCATCGATGATAGGGCCCCGCTGCATTTCCTGAGCGCTATGGCAAATTAGACAAGAGTCGGCGAATAGGCTTTCCGCTTTGGCGAACTCTTCTTCAGTTAGGGCGGGTTCTCTGGCGCAACCCAGCATCAAGAGGACGGATGCGGCCGCGGAAAGGGCGAGCCGTTGTAGACTTTGGGCCTGGGAAATAGATCGCTTCATTTCTCTGGAGAGATGGTTATATACGTGATTTCCGGAGGAGCGAAAACCCGAAATTGTGGTCCCCAAGAACCCGTTCCGCGACTCAAATAGAGGTAGGTTTCCTGATCGATTTGGGTTAGCCCTGGCTTAGCCCGATAGAAGATCTTATTGAGATAGTGGAAAGGGAAAATCTGTCCGCCGTGGGTATGGCCGGATAGTTGCAGATCGAACTCATCGAATCGATCGGGCCGAATGCTAGGCCGATGATAGAGAAAGACTCGAAATGTGGACGGATCCACATTCTTGAAGGTAGTCTCGTCGACTTTTTCCCGCGACGTATTTCTACGGGTGGTAGGATCGTCCATACCTATGAGCGTCAATTCGTCGTTCAACGAAACCGATTCATTTCGGAGTACCTGGAATCCGGCCTCTCTAGTTAAATCGAGGCAGGCATCGATATCGGCGTAGAACTCGTGATTTCCGCAAACCGCGAATTTGCCGAGAGGAGCATTCTGGAGGTTTTTCAATAGCTCGACGTAGGGCTGCATCAAAGGCAAATACCCATCGAATAGATCGCCGGCTGAAACGATGAGATCGGCGTCGAGCTCATTGATAGTCGCTACAACTTGACGAATGTTAGTCAGCGAGCTCGAGTCCCCTAGGTGCAGATCGGAAATTTGAACGATTCGAATCGGGGATGCGATTTTAGAGGAAGACAGTTGGACTTTGCGGGCATTAACGCTTTTGGCGGAAACGTATCCGTAGATCGATAACGGGAAACCCAGCCCTGCTAGAAAGTATAGGGCGAGTCCGTCATCCAGAGTTGGCATGAACCACTGTATGGCGTCAAGAAGCAAGGCGACGGAAAGAAAGATAAAGCTTACCCCCATCCAGCTATAACCGATTTTCGAGGCCAAGAGTGAGTGTCGAAACCAGCGAGTTCGCTCCATCAGAAGGGCTGCTATCAGGCAGCCGACGCATAGTGCTATGGTGCTGGCCAATAGCCAGGAGTGCCGCCCGATTCCGTCGACCACCGAGGCGTACAGGTAGTACCCGATGAATAATTGGACAGCGATGAAGAAGGTGACAATCATTTCAGTAGCAAACTTAGTAGGTTGTTAATTCGAAGGCTTTAGCAACGACTGAATTTGAAAATTCGTCCTCATGGAAATTGGAAGATGTCCCTAGAGCTTAATTACACCCAGGAGTCTGGTTTTCCATTGGTATCCATCTTTAAGCGTTCCGAAATTTAATACATTGCTTCCGAGGTGGGATGAACAAATATGGAGCCATGGGAAGTCTATGGATAATATCTTTATTTGCTCTGGCTTCTAGTTTAGCAATTACGGCCACTGGGGGTAACCCTAACATGATTTTGGTCATGACAGATGACCAAGGATACGGCGACCTAGGCGTTCACGGAAACGACCAAATAGAGACACCCAATTTGGACCGTTTTGCGAGCGAGTCGCTAGGAATGGAGCGATTCTATGTCAATCCGCTCTGCGCGCCCACGCGAGCCAGCCTAATGACAGGTCGCTATTATCTGCGTACCGGAATCCTGCATACGTCTCGAGGGGCTGCGAAAATGCATGGGGACGAGGTGACAATCGCCGAACTGCTTAAGGACGCAGGTTACCGGACGGGCCTGTTTGGCAAATGGCACCTCGGGGAAAACTATCCGATGCGTCCGCAAGACCAGGGCTTCGAGGAAACGCTTATCCATAAGTCGGGAGGGATTGGCCAAACGCCCGATACCGATGCCAATTACTTTAATCCGATCCTTTGGCGAAATGGCGAACAGCTTAGAGCCAGTGGCTATTGCACGGACCTATTTTTCGATGCCGCCATTCAGTTCCTGAAGTCTGATTCGGAGAACCCGTTCTTTATCTACATCGCTCCAAATGTTCCACACGGCCCCTTGGATGTGGCCCAGGCTTATAGTCAGCCATTTCAGGATCAAGGTATAGATCCAAAGACAGCGGCGATTTACGGAATGCTGAAGAATCTGGATGAGAATTTCGGAGACCTGCTCGATGCTCTTTGTGAGGAAGGCCTCACCGAAGATACCTTGACGATTTTTATGACGGACAATGGGCCCACGAGAGGACGCTATAACGCGGGCCTCAGGGGGGCCAAAGGGAGTGTTTACGAAGGCGGGATCCGAGTACCGTTTTACGTGAGGTGGCTAAACCGAATTGAGGCAGGCCGGTCTGTTGATCGGATTGCGGCCCATATCGATGTGCTGCCGACCTTACTGGAAATAGCGGGGCTATCGATTCCCGACGGATTAAAAATAGATGGCAAGAGCCTGTGGCCGCTTTGGTTGGGCCACGAGGCTGAAAGCGATTGGCCCGATAGAGTTCTCGTTACCCAGCACGTCAAATCCATTGCTCAAGCTGCTTACCAGAATGCGACAGCAATTGGCCAGCGATACAAGCTAATCGCCTATCCAAGCGCTGCCAACGACGCTAACTTTCAACCTGACTATTCGGATCTGGATCTAGCCATGTATGATTTAATCGCGGACGAAGATGAATCGAATGATATTTTGGATTCCCATCCAGAGGCATTGGAGGAAATGCGGAGGGTTTACGAACAGTGGTTTGAAGAGATGAAATCAACCCGTGGATTCGAGCCTGGGCTAATCCATTTGGGGACGCGGAAGGAAAATCCCGTCTTGCTATGCCGCTATCAGGATGGACATCGAGAGTTCGGCACGGACCCCGAGCCTATCGGTTGGCCGATACTTATTGAGGAATCTGGGTGCTACAGAATAACAGTCCGCGATTCGAGAGAACTGAAAATCGCTGGCAACGCGCTGGCGGTTAGCTGGAATGGAAAGATCGAGAGATTGCAGAGCCAAGCGAGTATCCGATTTATGGAGATCGAGCTTAAAGCTGGAAAAGGAATGCTTGATGTCTGGCTGGAGGATACATCAGGCAATCCGTTGCCCAAGGATTTCGATGTTCTGGTCGAACGAACGGATTGGTAGGGAAGCCCTTTTAAGGGTTTCGATACCGAAATGGTGGCGGGCGAACTCGCGACTACGTTCCGCGGACGAGCACCCATAAGGGTTAGCATAGGCTTCCAGCCTGTGACCTTAACCTTCGCAAAAAGGCAGGATGCCTGTGCTGCTTTTCATAAAAAAAGGCGCTATCGATTGATAGCGCCTTGAAAAATTGAATCTCTAGAGAGCTCTATTCCTCTTTCGATTCGCCTGCTTCGATCGACAACGGTTTGTACCCGCCGATCGATTTGAAGTAGAGCAATATTCCAAGATAAATGACGGCCATCGTCAGCGGTATGAAGGAGTCCGCTTTCAAGGTCTTGCGATCTCCAGTGATACTAGCGTCCGCGATGTCCTGGTCTCCGGGATTGGGGCTGCCTTCGGCGACGCGTCCCTGAGCCTCGCTTAGCTTGGTCCCGTCTAGTCCCGTAGCTTGTAAGAAGAGGAAGGAGCTTGGAGCGTCGGCTTTCACCACTTCGTAGATGGCAGGGTTCTTTTCCTGGAGAGCCTCGCCTGCATAGTGGTCCTTGGCGAATCCCAGACCGGTCGAACCGAGTAGGCCCGCGGAGAGCATTCCGATTCCTCCCATGATGCTCATGGCGACAGCTCCCGTTTGAGGATAACGGTCGCCAGCGACCGCCAGCATTGTAGGCCAGAAAAACGTTTTACCAACGGCGTAGATTCCAAGAGCGATCATGGCTCCGATGAATCCGGTCATTCCAGCAGCTAGTTGGAGCCCGACGAAAGCGAGGATGGAGCAAACCAGTAGCAGTCCTACAGGCGACAAGCCCAAGCGTTTCTCGATGAATTCGGCACAGAAACGTAGCAGGAACATGATGGTCGATGTCCAGACAAAGAGGATCTTACCCTCGGAGGAAGAGAGAATATTGCCGGTAATATTCTGAACCCAGCCATCCGTGCCGAGCTCGACGGCCCCGACCAAGGCATGGGCTACGAAAAGAATGAACATCAAAATTGCTCCCATGGAGAACTTGGTAATAAAGCCAATCGCCAAGAGCAGCACGAAGGCGATTACATAGCTAAGCGTTTGGGAGAATCCGAGCGAGGCGCTCATGAATAGGGAAAGGAGGTAGCAAATGACCAGGCCGCCTAGGATTCCAACGTCCTTCATCATATCGCCAAGACCGAGGCCTTTTTCGTGGGCTTCCGATTTCGGATACTTCTGCCCCATGAACATCACGCCGTAAATAACGGTGGGAACTAGATAGATAGCCAACTGCCACTTCCAGTGGATTCCGATTTGGTCATCGAGAACCCATCCAATAACCGCGCCCACGACCATGCCGGCGGGCCATGACGCGTGTAGAATATTCAGGTAGTGAGTCCGATTCTCCGGATAAAGCGTAGAGACCAGAGGATTGGCTACTGCTTCCAGGGTTCCGTTCGCATAGGCGAAAATAAACATGCCCCAGAAAAGAAAGTTGTAGGCTGTGCCCGTGGCGGCGTCAGCGCTGGGGGCAAAGGTGACGAAGGCGGAAAGCACGTGGCAAACGAGAGCCAGCAGAACTAGCTTTCCGTAACCGATCTTGTCGACTATGACACCACCGATGATGATGCCGAAACAGAATCCGGAAAAGCCCGCGCCACCAATGGCGCCTAGTTGGGCTCCAGTGAAACCGTACTCGCCGGCCCAATTGTCGAATATGCCGCCGCGAACGGCAAAACCAACTCCAGCGGCAAGAATCGCCATAAAGCCGGCCCACAGTAATCTTGATCGATGTATTTCGCTCATATTTAGGAAGAACCTCTCATAAGGGTTAATTGTGTGTTTCTCTGCGAAGTCTTGGCCTCGATCGCTGGAGGGCGGCTCGGGACAGGACGGGGAAGGTGGGAGCAGAAAAACGGTTAAACGTTAAGTCAGCGAGGCAATCACGCGAATGGGTTATGTCCAGCTTTTATGCACGAATATTTTACAAGTTGTGCCAAGTAAGTTAGAATTTTTTGGGTAAGGAGGAGTTTTGGATCACCACACTGCGCTTGCTTGAAGGTTAACCATGTAGCGGGCGATCTCACTCCTTCCCGATATCTACGGGGGCGCAAGGAGAGCGAACATCAGAGGGCAGCATAGGCTTCTAGCCAGTTTCTACACAGGTAACATGCAGGATGACTGTGCTACTTTTCAAATAATGGGCGCTCGGAGATAGCCCACTACCTCTAAAAAATTCAATTCGAACCTGCGTATTGATCGCGTATGCGGGACACGTCCTGGGCGGTGATTGACGGTTCTGAGTTAGCGAAACGGGCTTTGGAGTAGTTCAGGGCTTGAGCGATTTCCTCGTCTGAGAGAAAGGCGAAGCTAGCCATTAGATTGTTGTATTGGCGATCTTCAATCCACTCGCTGCCTTGTAGAGTCAGTCTGATCAAGAAGTCCTTGTCGTGGCTGGACAAGCGTTCAGAGCCAATCAAAGCAGGCTGCATGTTAGGCACGCCGCTTCCATCGATCTGGTGACAGGCTAGGCAGTATCGATTATACAGAGCTTGTCCTTGCGGGTCTATATCCCCTTGGGGGTTGCTCGCGGTTGAGGTTTTATCGGATGCGGATGCGGAAGGCTCAGATCGTTTTAGTGTATTCGAGGAGACGCCGCCCCCCCCGGTGTACATGATTTTCCAAATGCGTCCTACTTGGTCTTCGGCCACGTAGAGCGAACCGTCTGGTCCAACTGCTAGGCCTGTTGGGCGATAGGTTGCGGAGTTGGGGGTGAGCAAAGTTTCGGCCCCTTTGAATCCCTCGGCGAAGGATTCATAGTTGCCCGAAGGAAGCTGACCTTCGAAAGGAACGAAGACGACGTTGTAGCCTTGTTGGGGGAGGGGTGCCCGGTTCCAGGATCCGTGAAAAGCGACAAAGGCGCCACCGCGGTATTTCTCGGGAAATTGATTGGCATTGTAGAACTGTAGGCCTACCGGAGCCCAATGCCCGGGGAAAGTAAGAATGGGATCGTCATACAAGCCCGGCTCTGGGCGCTTCATTTTATCGCCACCATATTCCGGATTGATGATGCGAGTACCTTGTTCTTGATCGTAGTAGGTGTAGGGCCAGCCGAAATTCGATCCGGGCCTGATGAGCTGAAACTCTTCTGACGGGAGCTCGGCGCTTTCGCGCTCGTCGTACAGTTCGCCCCAGTTCTGCATGAGATTGTCGCGTCCATTCTGAACGCCATACAACGCTTTCTTTACGGGGTCCCATTGGAAGGCTACGTCGTTGCGAATACCGGTAGCGTAGTGGAATCCATCATCCATTTGCTTCTGTCCGAGTGTATCCGCATCAAACATCCACACTCCTGCGTAGCGTTCGAGCTCGTCGCAAGGATCCTTTCCGGGTGAGCCTTTGGTGCGATCCACCTCCTGGCAGCTGTCCCCGGGCGAGCCCGCGCTCACGTAGAGATAACCTGCATCGTCAAATGTAATGTTCTTGCTGCGATGGTTTCGCGGTGTTGGAAACCCGGATACAACGGTTTCGTAAGGCCCTGTCGGGAGCAGTTGGCGCTTGTCGAGAGGAAAGCGGGCGATCTGAGTGGTGGATCCGACGTATAAATAGTCCTTATACAACCTCAACGATTTACATTGGCTATCCAATTCTCCGAAGTACTTCACGACATCCATAATGCCATCGCCATCGGTGTCTCGCATAGCCACGATGTATCCTAGATCGATTGGATTCATCAAGGCGGCGTAAATGTCGCCGTTGTCCCGAACAGCAATTTGCCGCGTCTCCCCGACATTATCGGCTACGACTAAAGCCTGGAAGCCCTCGGGTAATTCGATACCTCCGTTGTCACGGGAAACAATGAATTGGGAAAAGGCTGCAATCGGCAAAAGCGTGGAGGTGAAAATGAGTAATGCGGAGCGTAGTAATCTCTTCAACATGGCGGACAAGTTAGTTTGCCAAGATCGACGTTCAACTCTATTCGGACGCGTCGTTCTTTGAGGTTTGTTTGGTAAGGCTGACTATCCTTAGTCAGCCGAATACGGAGACGTTCCCGGCAGTGGCGGATACAAGCCATACGAACGTATGATTCGTGATTCGTCGCCGGCGTAGGAGCGGCCCCGCATTGCGTGGGCCGCTCCTACAATCGACCACAACTTGAGTTGGAGCTTTTACGGAGCTGATGTGTTGGCCCTATCGTCGGCGAATCGATATGCAGCTCCCTCGAGTTGATTCAAGGCTCCAACGAAAAGGTGTAACATCGCAGATTGCCAAGAGAGACGGCTAGCATCACACTAACTGAATGGTTATACATGGCTGGAAAGTTTGGGGCCGAATATTCGCCCTTAATCTAGGGATCCTCTGGATAGTTTCCGCGGGAATGTTAGCGGAAAGCCGGCCCAACGTCCTCTTTTTAGCGATCGACGACTTGAATACCCGATTGGGCTGCTACGGATTCGAGCGGGTTCATTCTCCGAATATTGATCGGCTAGCTAGGGCAGGCGTACGCTTCGATCGCGCTTATTGCCAGTTTCCTTCTTGCGGGCCGAGCCGGACATCCGTTCTGACCGGGTTGCGGCCTAGCGAAACTGGAATGCTGCACAACCGCATGTCATTTCGAGAGCTAGCTCCTAATGCCGTAACGCTCCCCCAGTTGTTTCGCCGGAACGGTTACCACGTGGCTCGCGTCGGAAAGATCTTTCATCAACGTGTTCCGCTCGATATCGGAACGAGCGGGTCGGACGATCCGGGCTCGTGGGACGAGGTGATCAATCCGATTGGAAGAGATCGGGCGGATGAGGACTTGATGACGATTTACACGCCTCAGCTCGGAATAGCGGACACAATGGGGTACTTGAAAGCCCAAGGAGAAGACATCGAGCAAACGGACGGGAAGGTAGCCACCGAATCGATTAAGCTCCTCGAGGAGCTCAAGGACGCTCCCTTCTTTTTAGCGGTGGGTTTCTATCGTCCACACATACCTTATATCGCTCCGAAAGCCTATTTCGACTTATACGATCTGGAGGAAACGTACTTGCCGCAATTGCCTGAAAACTATCGAGCGACCGTTCCGTCTGCCGCGTTGAGCTCTACTCCGGATTGGCCGAACTTCCACACGACTGAATTTGAAGCCAGGGAATGTATCCTAGCTTACGAGGCCTGTGTGTCCTTCGTGGATGCCCAGGTGGGGCGAGTTCTGGAAGCGGTGGATCGACTAGGTCTGCGGGACAATACGATCGTCGTTCTTTGGGGAGATCACGGTTATCATCTCGGCGAGCATGGCTTGTGGCGGAAGAACAGTCTCTATGAAGAGTCTGCTCGAGCTCCACTAATTTTCCGGGTTCCCGGTATCGAACCGAGCCAATCGGATTGTCCTCGATTGGTCGAGTTTGTGGATATCTACCCGACAATCGCGGATTTTGCGGGTGTCGGCATACCTGAAGAACTGAGCGGCGTAAGCTTGCGACCGCTGTTAGAAGACCCTCGAGGCGAATGGAATCGCCCGGCATTCACGCAAACGCTATTCCTAGGCGCACCCGGCTACAGTGTCCGTACGGATCGTTGGCGATACACGGAATGGGGCGATGAAGGAGAGCAGGGAGTTGAACTCTATGATCATGACTCAGACCCCCTTGAAATGAACAATTTGGGCCGGTTGGAAGGGCACGCTGAAATTCGAGAGCGTCTGAGCCAGCTCATCGCCAAAAATTGGCCTGATCGGTGAGGGTAGGGGAATTAATAGAATGGCGCGTCATGGCGCCGCCTCGAGGGATAGGCATGAAAATATCCGCACTAACGACTAATTCGCCGTTTGTTGGGGCTGCAGGAGCGGCTTTACGTCGCGATTATGTTAGGGGTAAACGTTACCTATCGCGGGATAAACCCGTTCCTACGCTCGATTACATTTGAGGTGACGCCATTGCTCAAGTGCGGGATCCGTGCCAAAGGCAACCTGCTCGAATTCGAGGCACTGCCTAACAATTTGCCCGCCTCTAGGATGGCTATGAACTCCGAAGAAATTTTCTGGTGATTTTTTGTTAACCTTTCCTGTCATTTTGGGATATGCTTCCAGTTTCTACCGTTTCCCATGGATTCTAAAGACCCAGATGCCGCAATCGTTTCGCTGCTGACCCAACATCAGCCAGCGATCCACTTGTACATCGAGTCGTTGCTTCCGGGCGATCGAGCCGCTGAGGATGTTGCCCAAGAGGCTAATTCGATTATCTGGGAAAAGCGCTCCGAGTTCGAATTGGGGACGAATTTCAAGGCTTGGGCCTTTAGCATAGCTCGATTTCAGGTCAGGAAATACCGGTTCAAGCAGGCCAAAGAGTCGCGGTTCGTATTTTGCGAGGAGCTGGAAGAAGTGATTGCCGAGGAGATGGCGGACACGCTCGAAGGAATATCGGATCATCATCTGGCGCTCCGAGAGTGCCTGCGAAAACTCAAGCCAGCTGACCGCGATTTGATCTATCATCGCTATTTCAAGAAGACGCCGCTCAGCGATTACGGGGAGAAGATTGGCAGAAGTGTAGGGGGGCTCAAAGTGACTCTCCATCGGGTTCGCAATCGCCTGCAAACCTGTATCGAGAAACGATTGGCATGGCAGAAAGGGCTGGGAGCATGAGCCAAGATCAGTGGGAAACGTTAGTTGATGAGCTGCTCGATGGCGTGATTTCCGAGGCCGACTTCCTTCGGCTGGAAGCCCAAATGCGAGTGGACCCTAAATTAAGGCGTCGCTATTACGCTCGGCTGAAATTGGAGAACGGCCTGAGGGTTGAGGCTGAGCGGTTGGGGGACTCTCGAGTGGAGCCGGTGATTCCGTTATGGAGAAAGCATGCCATCGGACTGAGCGCGGTAGCATCTGTAGCCCTTCTGATTGCGATTGGCGTTTCGGGATGGAAATTCGGCCGAGTAACGGGTCAGGATTCCGTTCTGAATGTTGAGCCTAGCGCAGCTGGCTTTGCCGTGCTGTCCGACTACTCGGAAGCGGAATGGGATGACGGTGTCCGCTTAGACCGCGGCGATTTGCTGCCGGGAGGCGCCTTGAGGCTGAACTCAGGCGTGGCGCAATTGGAGCTGTTCAGCGGAGTTACTGTAATCTTAGAAGGGGAGTCGGAGTTCGAGCTCCACTCTCCTATGGAAATGACGGTAACAAAAGGTCGGATACGGGCACTCGTGCCGCCGGCGGCGAAAGGATTCAAGGTAAATACAGCCACAGGAGAGGTTGTGGATTTGGGAACGGAATTCGCATTGGATGTGACCTCGGAGCGAGCGGAAATGCATGTGATCGAGGGGGAAATCGAGTGGCATCCGAATGCCAGCGATGTCAGGAGCTTGACGGATGGACAGTCGCTTAGCTGGACGGTTGAAGGGGAGTTTACGGCAACTGGTTTTTCTTCCAATACGTTTCCGAGATTAGAGGACTTCGAACGCAAGTTCTTGGGGCAGCGTCAGGCTCGCAAAGAGGCTTGGGAATCGGCGAGCGAGATAATGGCGGGTGATTCAAGGCTGATAGCCTATTTTCCTATGAATTTGGAGGATGCTAGCAGTCGCCAGCTTTTAGATGGATCCGGTTCGGGATTTCATGGCACGATTGTCAGCGCTAGAAAAGCCGCGGATCGTTGGGATGAGTCAGGGAGAGCGTTGAGCTTCAGCCCAGCAGGAAGCCGGGTCAGGGTATCCGTTCCTGGAGTACACCGATCTATGACATTTTATTGCTGGGCTCGTATCGATAGTTTGGATCGCATGTACAATTCACTGTTTCTTACTGACGGCCATGATTTGCACGAACCGCACTGGCAAATCATGAGTGATGGCCGCTTGTTCTTTTCCGTTAAAAAACGAGAAAGCTGGCCCAAAGACCCTGACAAGCATATCACCTATTCCACGAGTTTTTGGGACCCTTCCATGAGTGGGAAGTGGTTCCAGATCGCTACCGTATACGACGTGGATGCTCAAACGACTACGCACTACGTTAATGGAAAAGCAATCGGTCGGGATCGTATTAGCGATGAGTTTATAGTTGACACCGTTCGTGTCGGGGCCGCTTCCATAGGAAATTGGAACGAGCCGACTCGTAATGATCCGACTTTCTCTTTGAGAAACCTAAATGGGGCAATCGATGAGTTTGCTATCTTTGGAGATGCCTTAAGTGGCGAAGAGATCGCGGAACTCTACGAGAAAGGCCGACCTTAACCAATTTTTGAATACTAATTTATAGAGGATGAGAGAATCAGTTTGCGGAATTCTGGGCGTAATAGCCATAGCTAGCTCGTCTGTCGCTCTGGCAACAGACGAAGCTGTAGATATGGATCGTTTTTTCACTCTCAGGGTGAAACCGATGCTGATGGCGAAGTGCCTAGGGTGCCATGGAGATCCGGCCAAGGGGGTTAAGGGGGATTTTCTCGTAACTACTCGCGAGGAGCTTCTCCGTGGCGGCGAGTCGTTCGATGATGTAATTATCCCTGGCGACGCGGATTACAGCTTTATCATGGAAGCGGTTCGCTGGGAGGATTCTGACTACGAAATGCCTCCAAAAGAGAGCGACCGCCTCTCTGTACAGCAGATCGCCGATCTCGAAACTTGGATTAATGCCGGAGCTCCTTGGCCGAATGATGAGACTCAGGAGGCCATCCGCATGGCAGAGCGCGAGAAGGAGATGAATGACGAAGGGATGCTTTTCAAGACATCGGGCGGTCTCATTGATGAATGGACTTATCGTCGCTATCAGCCGGAAGACATGTGGGCATTTATGCCGGTGGAAAAGCCAGAGGTACCGACTAGCGAAGGGCTAGGCAATCCGGTTGACGCTTTCTTGGGCGCGAAGCTGGAGACAGCCGGGTTCCAGCCGGCCCCGATGGCTGACGCCAGGAACCTGATTCGCCGGGCTAGCTACGGCTTGATCGGACTCCCGCCGACTCCAGAGGAAGTTGAAACCTTCGTTGCTGCCGCCGAGCAAGACTTTGAAAAGGCTTGGGCAGAGCTCGTGGATCGTCTTTTGGATAGCCCACACTATGGAGAACGGTGGGGGCAGCATTGGCTAGATGTTGCTCGGTATGCGGACACAGGCGGACTTTCGAACGATTACGAGCGCTCCAATGCTTGGCGATACAGAGACTACGTGATTCGCTCGTTCAACGAGGACAAACCCTACAATGAGTTTGTAGTTGAGCAAGTTGCTGGTGATGAGCTCGCTGATGCGTCAGTTCGAGAACGCCTGAAGAGCAATGTGGAAGCCGTGCGGGCCGTGCACGATTCAGGTGAATATACTGAGCAGGAAATCGAATGGATGATCGCTTCCAGCTTTCTGCGAATGGGTCCATGGGATTCGGCGATGATTCCCAAGGACGAGGCTCGGCAGATTTACATCGACGATGTCGTAAACTCCGTGGGCCAGACATTCCTAGCGACAACGATGCGTTGCGTTAAGTGCCACGATCACAAGTTCGATCCGATCCCGACCAAAGACTATTATCGCATGTACTCGGCTTTTGCTGGAACACAACTTGCTGAACGCCCCGCAGCCTTCCACCCCAAAGAAAATCTAAACGGCTTGGAAGAGGGGGCTGCTTTGGTTGAACGTTTGCACAGTTTCGCTGTGGAGAAAAAGGAGGAGTTGTACGACAAGCGAGAAACGGCTGCTCGTAAATGGTATGACGAAAACAATCGCGAATACGTCGACCACGCCACTCGCAAGGATATGCCTGACGATGTTAAGCCGCCCAGGCATGTAGGGCTGGACTATATCGAGCAAGGGCGACTCAAAGTCCGTGAGCAAGACGACTGGGTGTGGGAACGTCGCAAGGAACGCTATGAGCCCATGGTCCAGAGCGTCTACAACGGCCCCGCTCCCAAGAACTTCAATGCTCGCAAGCTGAGGGTGGTTGGTCCGGATAAACTGGAAGACACGCTAGAGAACCATATCTTGACTGGGGGAGCATTAACCGCCCTTGGCGATAAAGTAGTGCCAGGCGTTTTGAGCGCTGTTGGCGTTCCACTGGGTGATAATATCGAGGATCCGTATGCAATACCTGAAGACAGCATAGATGGACGTCGTACAATGGTCGCGAGATGGATCGCTGATCCACGCAACTCGCTGACTACACGTTCATTTGTCAATCGAGTTTGGCAGCACCATTTCGGAAAGCCGATCGCCGGGAATCCCAATAATTTCGGGGCCAAAGGAGGCAAGCCCACTCATCCGGAGCTGCTGGATTGGCTGGCGGCCGAGTTCGTTGAAGGAGGATGGAAAGTTAAACGTCTTCATCGGCTGATCATGCTTTCGGATTCCTATCGCCAATCGACTTTGCATCCGGATAGGGAAAAGCTGGCTACCGTCGATCCGAACAATGAATTGCTCGCCTTCCATACGCCGCGTCGATTGACCGCCGAGGAATTGCGGGATGGCATGCTGAAAATCACAGGGGAATTGAATCCCGAAATGGGCGGCGTATTCATTCAGCCGGAAATCAATATGGAAGTGGCTCTACAGCCGCGAATGATTCAGTTCTCAATTGCCCCTGCTTATCAGCCATCTCCCAGACCGGAGCAACGGAATAGACGCAGCATCTACGCCTACCGAGTACGTGGCCAGGCGGATCCATTCTTGGAGATATTCAATCAGCCGAACCCGAATGATTCCTGCGAAATGCGTGATGCTCCCTCCGTTTCGCCGCAGGCATTTACCATGCTCAATAGCGATTTGATAACGGATCGCTCTATCGCTTTCGCAGATAGGCTGATGACGGAAAACGATTGTTTCGACGAACGGGTAACTAGGGCCTTTGAGCTGGCCTTGGGGCGCGAGCCTGACCAGGAAGAAAAATCCCGTTCCCTTGCCTACGTTGAAGAAATGCGCGGCTATCATAAAAAGCATGACCCGGATCCTGTGACTTATCCCCAGAGCGTGACTCGATCTCTAGTTGAGGAATTCTCTGGATTGCCCTTCGAGTTCGAAGAGATCCTACCGGTGTTCGAGAATTATACTCCTGACAAGAAGGCGACTGATGTCGATACCGACACCCGAGCCCTCGCTGACCTCTGCCTGGTACTATTCAACAGCAACGAATTTGTGCACGTGTACTAAGGCATAAGGCTTAAGGAGTAAGGATGAATTATTGAGATGAAAGATATCAAACAACGCACAAAGGAATTTTCCCTGAGAATCATTCGCTTATTCTCTTCACTACCCGAATCCACGACTGCACAGGTAAATGGTAAGCAGCTTCTGAGATCAGGCACATCGTCAAGCGTTCATTATCGGGAAGCGACTCGCGCTCGGTCTAACAAAGATTTTGTTAGCAAATTGGGAGGCGCTCAGCAAGAATTGGAGGAAACCGCCTGTTGGTTAGAGCTGTTGACAGAAGCGGGTATCGTGGCTCAGGCAAAATTCAGTGACCTTCAAAACTAGACTGACGAAATCGGAAAGTTTTTAACAACCTGCATCAAGAGCGCCAAAGAATAAGAACTAGTGTCCTAGCTCGCTCAAAATACGAAAGTTCAGCCTTAAGTCTTATGCCCTCATCCTTACACAATAATGTTTGCTCACGGCCCATTTCCACGCCTGTTACTCGACGCGATTTTCTCTGCGGGCTAACCGCTTCGCTAGGATCGTTAGCCATGACAAGCATGCTGGCTAAGGATTATCCTTCAGCCTTCAGCCTTAATCCTTCAACCTTAAGTAAGGGCCCATTAGCTACGAAGGATCCGATGATGCCAGCAAAAGCCAAAGCGGTGATCATGCTCTTCATGGAAGGCGGTCCTGGCCACATGGATACCTTTGATCCTAAGCCGGCGTTGCAACTCTTGCACAAGGCGGAATCGACTTTGGCTAAAGAAGGGGATCCATTCAAATTCTTCGTGGGCAGCCCTTTTAGCTCTCGTAAGGTAGGGCAGTCGGGCATCGAGATGTGCGATCAATGGAAATACATGGCGGATCCTGAAGTCGCGGATGAGCTCTGTAATTACCGAGGATGTCAGGCGGAGTCTGTCAATCACCCGGAAGCCTTGTTCCACATGAATACCGGCAGCCGTCTTGGCAGCGACCCTGCCTTTGGGGCCTGGACGACTTATGGGCTCGGTTCCATGAACCAGAATCTTCCTGGCTACGTTGTTATGACCGAGCTAGCTATGCCGCAAGGTGGATCGGGCAACTGGTCGAATGGTTTCTTGCCAGCTCATTATCAAGGCACGCGTCTCCGGCCAACCGGTTCGCCGATACTCGATTTAAAGTCGCAGTCGAACAAGACCCGTGAACATCAGCGGATGGCACTAGACGAGCTGGCTTTCTTGAATCAAAAGCATGCTGACTACCATCCGGAACATGCCGATTTGGCTGCCCGTATGGAAAGCTATGAGCTCGCCTATCGCATGCAGATGGAAGTTCCGGATGTGATCGATATTAAGAAGGAGCCAGAGCGCGTTCGGGAAATGTATGGCATGAACGATGAAGACACGGCTGTATTCGGCAAGCAATGCTTGATGGCTCGCAAGCTAGTGGAGGAAGGCGTTCGTTTTGTACAGATCTTCTCCGGCGGATGGGATAGCCATGACTACCTCGAAAAGGGCCACACCTCTCGTATTAAGAGTGTTGACCGAGGTATGGCTGCTTTGATCAAGGACTTAAAACAGCGGGGCATGCTCGACGAGACGCTGGTTATCTGGACGGGCGAATTTGGACGCACGCCTGATAACAACAAGCGAGGTGGAGTGTATTCACTTGGCCGAGACCACAACGCAGATGCAATGACGATGCTGCTGGCTGGTGGCGGCGTCAACAAGGGGACTATCGTTGGCGCGACTGATGAGTTGGGCAAGAGCGCTGTTGAAGTCGTTCACCCGATTCGCGATCTGCATGTAACGCTGCTTCACCTCCTCGGACTCGACGATAACAAGCTTACCTACTTGCACGGAGGCCGTTACAAGCAGCTATCGCAATTCGGCGGACAGGTCATTCCTGAACTTATTGCATAGATTTAGGAGTTTAACAACAGGGTACGCTCCTTCATCGCTGCATGACCCCGCTATGCGGGAGCATAATGATAGTGACTCTGATTTTCCAGTTTCCGGATCTCCATTTATAGGGCATCATTTTCGACTTCAGCCTGCTATTTGTAATCTAACTTAGACGACAACTCATCTTGCTCCCGCTGAGCGATATCATGTAGCTCCGCCTAGCGTGGCGTATCCTGTTAAATAATGAAATTGCTCCCCTCGTTCGCTCTCTTACTCGTCTTATCCTCATTCGCGATCGGAGCTCTGCCTAACGTCATTCTCATCGTCACGGACGATCAAGGATATGGGGATATGTCGGTTCACGGGCATCCTTGGCTGGAAACACCGAACCTGGATCGGTTACACGACGAGGGCATCAGTCTGGACGACTACCATGTAGATCCTTACTGCACTCCAACTCGAGCAGCCTTGATGACTGGCCGCTATAGCGTTCGGGTTGGGGCTTGGGCCGTGACCGAAGGGCGGCAGCTCTTGAATACGAATGAGACTACGATGGCCGATGTTTTTGCCGCCTCAGGTTATCGCACGGGAATGTTTGGCAAATGGCATTTGGGAGACGCCTATCCCTATGCTCCACGGTATCGAGGTTTTCAGGACACCGTTCACCACTTGGCAGGGGGAGTCGACGAAATTGGCAACCCGGTGGGCAACGACTATTTCGATGATATTTACTACCGCAATGGAGTATCGGAAAAATTTGAGGGCTATTGCACAGACGTATTTTTTGACGAAGCCCTCCGCTTTATCGAGGAGGGAAAGACCAGCAATTTTGAACAACCCTTTTTTATCTATCTGCCTCTAAATGCTATGCATGGGCCCCTAACGGTAGATCCCAGCTACTCCGATCCTTTTCTCGCCAAAGGTTTGCATGAGTCTCTCTCAAAGTTTTTGGGGATGGTTCAGAACTTCGATGAAAACCTGGGTCGGCTTCTGGATTCATTGGATGACTGGGGGATAGAGGAGAACACGATCATAGTATTCATGGGCGACAATGGTACGGGTGGCGGATACGATCCGAGAACCGGACGGGGCTTCAACGCGGGCATGCGAGATAAAAAGGGTTCAACTTACGAAGGGGGACACCGAGTGGCCTGTTTCATCCGCTGGCCCGGAACTCTTGAAGGCGGCGGGACTGTTGAGGCGCTTACCGCCCATTTGGATTGGCTGCCGACCTTCGTTGAATTCTGCGACTTGAAAGCTCCTGAAAATTCGAGTTTCGATGGGAAGAGCATTGTCCGCTTGCTACAAGGTGAAGCGAGGGATTGGGGCGATCGGGCTCTCTTCGTCAACCGCCAAGCGGACCAGCTAGAAATGTGGCATCCTGGAGTTGATCCCAAAGCGAAGTATCCCAGTCGGACCGTGCTCACGGAACGGTGGCGATTGGTTAATGCTGAGTTGTACGATATAGTTCAAGATCCTGGGCAGCAATTCAATGTGGCGAAACAGTATCTGGAAGTGGTGGAGAATCTAAACAAAGCCTATCGAGAGCACTTTGAAGATGTCACCAGCCACGGGGGAAAGTACACTCCATTCTTTATTGGCTCCCCTAATGAGAATCCGACTCGGTTCACAACCCGGGATTGGCACCATACCGATGGCGGGGTCATTTGGAAGATGTCGCTGGTGGAAGACGATTCGCTATTCGTCAACGGCTTTTGGGCATTGGATGCCCAACAAGCGGGTCGCTACAATATTCGCCTGTCGCGTTTTCCCAAAGACGCAGAGCGCCCAATAGGGGCTAGCAAAGCTCGTATTCGCATAGGCGAATACGAGGATGAAAAAGACCTCCAGCCGGCGGACACGTTCGTCAATTTCGAGATGGATCTTCCCAAAGGAGAGACCTTGTTGCAGACCTGGTTCATTGACGCGGAAACTCAGAGGGAGCGAGGCGCCTACTACGTTTGGGTCGAGTACCTGGATAGGTAGTTATTTCAATTCTAGTTCTCAATCCATACAGGCTGGGTAAAAGCGCCATTTGTGGCGATATCCCAAACTTCGATTCGGGCCCATTTCCGATCTGACAGATCGATCTCTATATCTAAGTCTCGTTTCCCGAATTCGATTGTGTCGATCAGGCTAACTCGCTCTCGATAGACGCGATTTCCATCGCCTGATACGACTTCCAGTCGATCGAGGGGGTAGGTCCATTCAAGGGAAGCCTTTAGATGGGCGATATTCGACGATTTGCTTAGGGACAAGGTGTCACCACTTTCCTTATCGCCGATGGAGAAATTAGTGATGAGAATCTCTCCAGTCGTCACGAAGAATCTTCCCTGACTCAGGACATCTAGTACTGGTTGCCAGCCATCTCTATATTCGGGAACAGAGTCGAGTTTCAGGTAGTTGATGTTCATGGTACCGAACAACTCGTAACCTTCAAAGATCTTGAAGATATCAACTTCGCCAATCGTGTATTTCTTGTGTCCCCAGTTCGCCATATCGTCCTGTAGATCGATCACACGCCAGCCAAGAGAGTCGCGGGAGTAGTCGGCTGGCATTGCCTTCCAGGCACCCCCAAGAAACCGATCGCTTTGGAACCAATCAGTATCCTTATAGGCATCGGGAAATCCCGCGGATCCTTTGATTCGGGCGTGGGCGGTCCAAGCTAGTCCATTCTCCCGCTTCAGGAGCTCGTAGACATCGTCTTGGCTTCCCACGTGATACACGGTGCCGCAGCTTTCGCTTTCTTGGATGAATGGCTGGCCCTCATTTCGATTCAGCACCCAATTGACGGGTTTTGGGAAAAAACTGATCCAGTGGCCGCCTAAATGAACGTTGGGTTCTTCTCCGGGAAGCAGAAGAAAGCCTTTTCCGGACAGCCGCTCGCACTCGTTGTGCATGACTTTTAACTGAGTCAAGCGTTCATCAGTTCCCATTCGTGGGGTAGCGCCTTTGTGAAATTCAGCTAGGTGGACGATATCAACGCCCATCTTTTTGAATACGTCTACGAATTCTGGACGTTGCAAACCTTTGGGTATGCCATCCACGCCTTGCTCGCGCTGCTTATCTATGTAGTCCAGGGAATGCTCGACATGGTAGTGGCTGGTGAATGTCTTGTAGCCGGGTATTTCTTTAAACTGGTCCCCTCGCGTATAGCGCGTAACAGTAGCCAAGTTTCCATGACCGTGGCCTTTGGAAATGAAAATGAGCGCCCCCAGTTTTTGCAGGGATCCAGGAGGAGCGTTGACCCAAGGCACGTATCGACGATCACCTATGCTTGGCTGTCGAATTCCGAAGGCGAAGCCATCGACCATATCCAGGTATTCATGCCCAGCCCAATTGTAGCCGTAGTTTTCCGCAAAGTCTAGGGGATACAAGTATTGGTGTGGGAATGGCGAAATGGCTACGGACCCATTGGGCGAAGAGAGAGCTAGGGACCGGTACCGCGTCTCGTATACTTTCGCGGTTTCCTCGACGATATCGGAGGATTTCGGCCTACTGAAGGGATCAATCCATTGCAGCTCGAGATTTTTCGTATCCGATTTTGCCAGACCGACATGGTAAAGAAAAGCAGTTGCTTCCCGCCCGGTGGACACGCGGGCCTCCATATTGAAAAACGGGCTGCCCTCGTAGAAAGTGAATGCTACGGAGCCGGAAAAATGGACGCTTTCCAAACCATCGATTTCGATAGTCGTCCGATTTCCTTCAGAGTAGACACTGGCTGCGTTGGGAGAAAGGTATCCCTTTTCGACAGAATAGGGCCGAGTGGGCACCCGGTCGAAGAAGATGGACCAGCCCGATCGTTTTTCCAGATCGCGCTCGCCGATCCAAAACAGGTAATTCGGATCGAGATCGGTCATTATCGTTTTCCCATCCATTCCTACTTCGCGAATGAGAGGCGCGGCTGGATTGTTTCCGCGGCGAGGAATAAATTGAAATTCAATGTAGGCTGTTTCTCGCTTCGTCGGCCATTCGAGGCGAAAACCGTTTTCGGTTTCATCGAATGCGAAGGTTCTGCCGGATTCAAATCCGGATCGATCAATTTCGATGCCAAGGGTCCACGAGCAGCAGAGGAGGGTAAGAAAAGCTGGGAAAGTCTTGATTGGGTCAAACATTAGGGTATCTGCTTCGTTAAAATGAATACCACGATATCCTTTAGCAAAGCAAATGGTAGCGGTCGATTTCCGAGCGTCCACAAAGAATATTATAGGGACTCGTGGAAATTCGATTGTCGGCTCGACGGTCATTCGTGTGGATCCATCTAAAGTCGGTAAACAAGAAGTTGTCTTTCTCCATGCACCTGCTTGGCTAGTGATCTAATGCTTTCAACACCCCTACTTAGATCCTTGTTGCCGGCTATCTTTTGCCTCCTAGCTATCGCCCCATTTACTCAGGCGAAACCGCATGTTGTCCTTGTTTCCGGAACCTTGCATTATTCGCCCGAACTTACGCTGCCTGCATTTGCTGAGGAGTTGGAACGTTTTGGCTTTAATACGACGGTCGTTATAGGCCGCGGGGATCCGGAAAAGCAGACAACAAACGTATTGCCGGGAATCGAGTCTTTAGACGATGCGGATACAGCGATCTTCCTCATGCGATTCTTAAAGTTGCCAGATGCGGAGTGGGCGCCAATAGAACGCTATTTGAAAGCTGGGAAACCGGTCATTGGGCTCAGAACAACAACACACTCGTTTAAGTATGCAAAAGACCATCCACGATTTGAGTGGAATGATGGATTCGGTCGCCGAGCCATGGGGACCCCCTATGTTGTACACCAGCAGGGCACGACTGAAATATCAGTCATCGAAAAGCGTCGCCAGCATCCGATTTTGGCTAACGTTTCCAAGTCGAATTGGACATCCCAAGGCACGCTTTACTTAACCCGGTTGGAGCCTGACTGCATTCCCTTGGTTATCGGAACAGGTCAGGGACGCATGCGACTGCTGGAACGGGATATCGGCCCTGTACAGGTAAATACTAGTGAAGCGGATATCGTCGCTTGGGCCTGGGAAAATGAATGGGGAGGAAAGGTATTCGGTACATCATTTGGCGATCCAACGGATTTCGGAGAAGAGTCTTTCACGCGAATGCTTTTAAATAGCGTATTTTGGTCGCTGGATATGACCGTTCCTTCGGTTGAAGAGAAAGTCTCCACCTGGAAGATCCAGCGGGCGGATAAATAGAATTTAGCGAATTAATATGATGAATACAAATCTAGCTATCTACTTCATGGCGCTCTGCTTGCTGATTCCTTGCAGCGCTGACGATCGACCAAATATCCTTTTCATCCTCGCCGATGATCAATCGCCATTCGACCTGAAAGCCTACAATCCGGACTCGGATTTGGAGACGCCAAATATCGACCGTTTGGCTCGTGAAGGCACAATTATCGATGGGGCCTACCACATGGGCGCTTGGGTGGGCGGAGTATGTACGCCTTCGAGACACATGATCATGAGCGGGCGCACGGTTTGGCATATTCCAGACAAGCCAGGTCGAACTTTAAATCCGCACGTGACCAATCCCACCCTCGTTCCTCCCGACTTGGTTAACTACACCATGCCCGCCGTATTCAATCGAGCTGGATACGATACCATGCGCACCTGTAAGCGTGGGAATAGCTACGAGGCGGCCAACGAGCTATTCACGGTTCGCCACGACGCTACTAAGCGGGGCGGTACGGCGGAAACGGGCAGTGAATGGCACGGCGATCGCGTCATGGAGTTTCTGGAGGATCGCGATAAGCGAAAGGATGACGATCCATTCCTGATCTATTTCGGCTTTTCCCATCCCCACGATGTGCGAGATGGTACGCCTGAGTTGCTAGCCAAATACGGGGCTACGAATCACGAAGACAAAAATTCTCTGCCGCCGGTACATCCGAGCCAACCAGAGCTCCCCAGCAACTACTTGCCGGAACATCCTTTTCATCACGGCCATAAAAACTTGCGGGACGAGGTAGCCGTGAGCGGCGTTTGGGAACGACGAGACGAGCGCACCATACGCAACGAGATCGGCCGCCAGTTCGCCTGCAGTGAAGACATCGATATTCAGATTGGCCGGGTACTGGAGAAGCTGGAAGCCATGGGCGAGTTAGAGAATACCTACATCATTTACACGGCGGATCATGGTATGGCCATAGGGCGCCATGGATTGCAGGGAAAACAGAACCTCTATGAACATACCTGGAGAGTGCCCTACATTGTCATGGGTCCCGGGGTGAAGAAAGGGAAACGAGCGCAAGGGAATATCTACCTTATGGATACGCTTCCCACTATTTGCGAGATGGCTGGAATCAATATACCAGAAACGGTCGAGGGAAAAAGCTTCCTCTCGGTTCTCGAAGGGAGCCCTAAACCTCTGAGGGATACGCTCTACGGCGTCTATTGCGGTGGCTCCAAGCCTGGAATGCGCAGCATTCGCATTGGGGATTGGAAGCTGGTCAAGTTCGACGTCTTAGATGGAACTGTTCGAGAGACCCAGCTATTCAATCTTGCCAAAAATCCGCACGAATACATTGCTGAACACAATAGGAAAAACCGTTGGGAAACCGACTTGGCCGAGGATCCACGCCACGCCAAAAAACGGGGGGAGCTCGAGACTGCCCTAATTGCGGAAATGAAGCGCCTAGACGACCCCTTCATCTTCTGGGACCAAAATTAGGCTATCGTGGATGTTTGGCTAAATCGGTAGGGAGGACTGGCTCAGTCCTCCATGAAGCTACAGCAGCCTAAAGACCGCTGCTGCTACTCAACCAAACCAGCTACGCCAAGCCATCCAACTGAAGAATCCTAATATGGATACAAGAGTGACTATTGTTATGGGTCGGTTCTTTAGATCTCCGGTCCACTTCTTTCGGCCATTTAGAATCAGCAAGGCGATGGTTAGCATGGGCAAGAACAGAGCTCCTGCGATTCCGTAGATTTTCTGTACCTCTTTAAATTCCACGAGTAGCCCAAGCATGGGGAAGAAAGCCAGAGCATAATGAAAAAATCTATAAGGTTTCGAGTTTGTGTCTGCAGCCGAGCTCGCTTGAGTATTTGCCTTTTGGACAAAAAGACGCCACAGATGAGCGAAGAGATAAGGTGTGGATTGCCAAACGCCCAATAGACTGCTGAAGACGGCTCCGAAGGTGCCGATCAGAAAAGCCCAGCGAGCTACAGGGCCCACAGATACGGCCAGAGCATCCGCTAGGTTTACGATTAGCCCTGCTCCGCTTCCCGAAGCAACGGCGGTTGACCCGATCACGGTCATGGCGATTCCAAAAAGGGCTGTCACCAGATAGCCGATGCCAAGATCGATGCGGCAGAAGCTAATATGTTCGGGGCCTTTCCTTCCTTCTTCAGCTATCCAGTAGCCATAGCAAAGTATCGTGACCGTTCCGCCGACGCCTCCCATCAGGGCTAGCGTCCATCCTATGCCGCCTTCGTTGAGTTTGGGGATTGAAGGAATGACTAAACCTTTAGCGATTGCAGAGAGTGAAGGGGCGACAATCACCGCTGATATAGTCACGGTAACGAACATGACGAGTATGCAGACGCCCATTACTTTCTCGAAGAGCTTAAACCCGCCTTTTCTTGCCAGGATGAGGCCGAGAATGCTGGCAGCGGCCCCAAAAACGATTTTGCCGGTCATTGTATTATCGAAAACGGGGACCAAAGCCAGCAGGGCAACGCCATTTGCTGAGATGAGTGCCGAACCTACGAAGTAAGACCAAAGGATGAAGTAAGCCAGAAACAGCCAACCGGGAATGAGGCCCATATGACGAGCCACTCCCTCAAGAAGGGTTTTTCCTGTCGCCAGCTGCCAGCGCATTAGCCCCTCGGTCAAGACGAACTTGAAAAAAGCTCCAACGAGGATGGCCCAGAGAACGGTGACTCCGAGCTGGCTCCCCGCAAACCCAGCGGTCGCGAGATCTCCAGCCCCAACTCCCGTTGCGGCTACCAGAATGCCTGGGCCGACTAGAGAAAATAGCTTGGCGAGCTTGCTCGGCTGGGAAGGAGAAGGCACTGTCCAATGTTAAGGCAGAATCGACCCGGCATTGTCAGTCAAAATCGATTCCTAGAATGGTTGTTCCAGGCGAAGGTCACCGCAAATCGCGACGGGGTACGAAAAGACCTTTTGGGTTGTGATGTGCAAGGTGCCGTCTCCTCCAACAAACGCGCAGTTGGTCAATTTCTCAACAGGCATCGAAATCTTCCCTGATTGCCTTTCAGTTTTTGTATCGAATATCCAAACAGATCCTGAGCAAGTGACATAGAGCTGGTTCTTTGAGTGGATCGCTATGCCGTCGGCTCAATGTTCAGAGCCTTCTGTTTTGATCTCCGCGAATAACGTTCCCTCTCCGGCCTTGACGTTGCCATCATCGATAGGGAAGGCGTGTACCTTTCGGGCTTTATATTCGGTGACGAAAAGCGTTCCCTCGTCTTGAGAGAGGGACTCCATTGATCCCCGGTAGCTGAGCGATAAAGGGTCGGAAGGTTTCATCGGGAGCTATGCGATAGACCGGTCGCGTGCCGTGGCATTGTGAAATAGACGTTTCCAAGCGAGTTGACGGTAATGTCATTGAGCTCACCTTTGCCGGGCTGTTCGGCTGCCCAAAGAGTGTTGATCGATCCGCCCGTTTCCAGCGATCGGATGGGCAGGACGGCAAATCGTCGATTGATGTAAATTAGTCGGGGAGCTAGTATGATCTTGGTCTTAGAGTTATCTTCCTTTCTTATCAGATTACTGAATACGTTCAGTTCCTTGTATCTCAATGCGATTTCCTTCCGGATCGGAAGTGAAAAATCGATCCACTCCCAAGATCTTATACGAATCCCATTTCACATCGAAACCCGCTTTCTGTACCTCTTCCGCGCAGTCATGGACATCCTCCACCCAAAAAGCGATATGGTGCATTCCTAGGGCAGGCTTTCGGGGACCTACAACATGCAACACGATATTCCCTAGGTCGTACCACGCGCCGGGGAAGTCGAAGCTTTCTGGTCGGGGAATCTCTTTGAGGCCTAGCAGATCGCTGTAGAATGTTTTGGCCCTTTCGACGTCCTCGACGTCAATGGCTATGTGATCCAGTTTCTGTACGCTTATTTTCATAATGTCATGCGGTCGTTTCGTGCTGCTGGCGGCAAATTACGGGTTGTAGTAAGTTGGCGATCCTGGACCTACCGGCAAGTCCAGAGCAAAGGTCCATAGGACGAAGAAACTGCTCCAGATGATCAGGAAGAAGATTGTGTAGGGCAGCATGATAGCGATCATCGTTCCCACGCCCAGATCCTTATCGTATCGAGTGGCCCAGGCGAGAATGAGGCCGAAATAGCTCATCATGGGCGTGATGATGTTGGTGGTGGAATCCCCAATCCGATAGGCTGCCTGAATGGCTTCCGGGGCGTATCCAATCAGCATAAGCATCGGTACGAAAATGGGTGCCGTCACCGCCCACTGGGCCGAAGCCGAACCCAGTGAAAGGTTGATGACGGCACACAACAGTATGAATAAGATAAATACCATTGGACCTGTCATGCCAGTATCTTTAAGGAGCTCCGCGCCGGTGACCGCGCTGATAGCGCCCAGATTGGTCCATCCAAAAAAGGCAACGAACTGGGCGGCGAAAAACGCCAGCACAACGTAGAGACCCAACGAGGCCAGCGCTGCGGCCATGGCATTGATGACATCACGATCAGTCCGCATTGTTCCGACAGTCCGCCCGTAGGCATAGCCTGTCGCTATAAAGAAGAGGAGGATCCACACAACGAAACCGCGGAAAAACGGTGAATTGATCCTGTCTCCGGTCTCCGGATTGCGCAAGAGGCCCCATTCCGGAACCAAGGTTAGCGCCATCAAGCCCAGCACTCCCAGGAGGGCGATGAAGGCCCAGAATAACCCCCTTTTCTCATCGCCGGAGAGACTCTCCATCATACGTTTATCGAGGATGTTCGGATCGGCGCGGGAGGAATCGTATTTGCCCAGTTTTGGCTCGACGATGAAGATGCTAACTAGCGAGCCCACAAGCGTGATCAAGAAGGTCGAAGCGACCATGAAGTACCAATTGGCGGTCGCCACCACGATATAGTCCGGATCAATCAGTTGAGCTGCTTCCTGAGTAATGCCGGCTAAAAGCGGATCAATCGTCCCAATTAGTGTATTGGCGCTGTAGCCGCCTGAGACACCCGCAAACGCGGCGGCCATTCCCGCCAATGGATGGCGATCGAGCGCGTAGAAAATGGCGCCCGCCAGAGGGATCAGAACCACATAACCGACTTCTGAAGCCGTGTTCGAAACGATGCCTGCAAAAACGATGGCAACAGTAACAGCATGGCGGGGAGCAGACAAGACCATGCCCCGGATCGCCGCGGATAAAAGGCCAGAGCGCTCCGCGACGCCGACACCCAGCATCGCGACCAGTACCACGCCCAATGGAGCGAAGCCGGTAAAGTTCGTCACGAGATTGGTGAAAATCATGCGGGCTCCGTCGCCATTCAGCAGGCTCAAAACGCGGATCATGCCGTCCTCGGCCACCCCGCGGGTGCCGGCCGGTCTTGGGTCCTCAACGGCGAGCCCAATCCAGCCGAAAAACCCCGAGAGGACCACAATGCCGGCGGCCAAAACGGCGAATAAGGTCACCGGGTGCGGTAGAAGATTGCCCAACCATTCGACGGTATCGAGTAATCGGGTAAAAGCGTTGCGGCGCTCGGGGGCTTGCTGCGGTCGGGTGTTCGTCATGGGTTAAGTCTCCGCTTAAAGGCATCAGGGGCTTATGTGCCTAGAAGTGTCAACCCCCTGATTTTACAAATCCCTGAACCACGGTCACATCAAAGATTCACGGGCATCGCATAGAGGGGCGGTTTGTAGGGGTCTTTTCATTCTGAAGTTCGTATAAGTAAGCAAGTGACGGCCCTTTTGTTGGGCGCAGTTTCGCCAACTGTATGCTATAAGCTAATTACGATATCCTACCTATCCAGCCGCTGCTCGGACAAAGGAAGAGCCAAAAACCTGTTCCAAATCCTATCTGCTCTGGCTATCGGTTGCATACTTAACGACTAGTTGGCTAAAAAAAGCGTCTTTTTAGGTACCGGTGTAGTCGCGCTCGAGTTGCTGCTTCGCTAGTTCCGCGAGCGATTGGGGTTCGATCCAATCGGATTGGTTTTTCTCCATCAGCTCATTGTAGAGCGCTTTTTGGTCCGGATCGAGAATGCCCACGAGGGTTTCCCTGAGCGGTGAATCAAATTGGTTGAGCCGTAATGGGGCTGGAACGCCTCTATGGCTCCAATGGGCGCTCGCCGCTGTCCGCAATTGCTCGGCTGCTCGCTTATGATTGTAGCGGGCAATCCCATGGGAGATGGTTTCAGCGATTAGGTATATCGTTAATGCCATGATGGATGGCAACGCGATGTTAATAGCGGAGATCGGAGAGTTCGCAGAGGATCCGTTTGTTATTTCGTTAGCGTTTTTTCCGTCCTCTGCGGTTAGTTCGAACCCGGTCTATTATTTTGATCGACTTTTTTGAAGAAGTTGGAACGGAAACTATCATTTGTTTGGTCCAGGCGGATTCCAGGAACCGAGGGGATCGAAACGAGCAGGTTCCAACTGTTTCGTCCAGGCATCGAGCTGGCGTTGTAGATCTCGAGCTTTCTCCACTTGTTGGTCCAAGAGATCTTTAGCCTCTTCCTTGTCATCAGAAAGATCGTAAAGTTCGATTTTGCCCTCTTGGTTAAGATCGATGTATTTGTCGTTCCCCGCTCGAATGACTGCGTGATCCTTGTCGAACATCTGCCAGAAGAGAACGTTGTGTGGCGGGCCGCTCTTCTTGCCCGTTAGATAGGGAATCAGATCAACGCCATCTAAAGGGCGTTCCTTGGCGATCTCGACGCCAGTCAATCCGACCATCGTTCCCAGCATATCCATGGAACTCACCGGATGGTAATAGTCGATTCCGGAGGGAATCGTCCCGGTCCATCGAAAGGCGAAGGGCACGCGCATGCCACCTTCATAAATGGTTCCTTTGTTGGCCCGAAGAGGCGTATTTCGGGAACCGTTATTGGATGCCCCGCCATTGTCGGAGAGGAAGAAGACGAGCGTCTCTTCGTTGAGATCGAGCTCATCGAGAGTGTCGAGCACTCTTCCCACACCATCGTCGATGGCGCTAACCATGGCTGCGTAGACGCGGCGCAGGCGGTCATCGATATGCTGAAAGCGGTCGAGGTATTTCTGGCTCGCCTGCATTGGCGTATGGGGGGCGTTGTAGCTGAGAAATAGGAAGAAGGGCTTTTGGTGATTGTTGACGATAAAGTCGACCGCTTCATGGGAAAGCTCGTCGGTCAGGTACTCATCGGTTTCCACCCGCCGCTCGTTACGCAGGAGCTTAGTATTATACCAGCCGCCTCGACGATCGACGTCTTCGATTGTCTGAAACACGAGATCCTCTGGGAAGTATCGATGCCCGCCAGCGACGAAACCATAGAATTCGTCGAATCCACGAACGTTCGGCCGGAATTTCGGATGGGTCCCCAAATGCCACTTGCCGATGTAGCCGGTATGGTAATCCACTTTCTTAAGGATTTCCGCGATATTCTCCTCCTCCAAGGGTAGGCCAGCGTTTTCATCGAAAGGATTAAGTGTGGGATTTCGTCGATACCCGAAACGCCCTTGGTAACGGCCGGTAATCATGCCCGCTCGGCTCGGCGAGCAGACTGGGTAGGTAACGTATCCATTGGTGAAACGCGCCCCCTCGTGAGCGACGCGATCGATATGGGGTGTCGGAATATCTTCGCACCCATTGAACCCGACATCCGCATAGCCCTGATCATCGGTGAGAATAATGATAAGGTTGGGCCGTTGGTCGGCGTGTGCGGCGAGCGCGAGTAGGGGAACGAGAGGGAGTAGATGGGTAAATTTCATGGAAGATCGAAAAGTTGCGCAGGCTTCCAGCCTGTGTCAAAACAGGCAGGATGCCTGTTCTACTCCACCGGTGGCAACAAGTGAACCGGATTCGGGTTATATCCCTCGGGGCGAATGTTCGCGGGGTTTCCAAGATCGGCGCGGCAGGCATCTAGCAGAGCGTTCAATCGTTCGACAACCTTTGGATTCTGTTTGGCGACGTCTAGTGTTTCTCCAATGTCTGATTCCAGGTTGTATAGAGCTCCGGCCCGCAGTTTCCAAGGGCCTGATCGAACTGCCTGCAACTCCCTTTCCCGATAATAGTAGAAGGCCTCGTGAGGCGTCTTGGCTCCGGGTTGGGCGAAAAGCAAGGGAGCGATATCCTTGCCGTCAATTTTTCGATCAGTCGGAGTTTTGCCGCCGGCCAATTTGGCGAATGTTGGCAAGAGATCCATGGTGGTGGCGATTTCTTCGCAGACGCTGTCTGGGCGAATGGAACCGGGCCACCAGGCGATTGCCGGTTCTCGCATGCCGCCTTCCCAAGTGGACCCTTTTCCACCTCTCAATGGCGTATTCAGGCAACCCGATGCCCCGCCATTGTCAGAGGTAAAAATGACCAGAGTGTTGTCGTCGAGATCGAGCTCTCGAAGCGTATCCAGAATTTCCCCAACAGACCAGTCGACCTCTTCGATCTGAGCCCGAGTCCGTTGGGCGGTCAAGTAACCGCGGTGATCGCCGATCAGTCGTTCGTTGTCTAACGGACCGTCGGGGTCGATGCCTGCCTTTTCAAGAAATTCCGGGCGAGCGTACCGCGGATGGTGGACGAAAGCGTGGGGTAGGTATACGAAGAAAGGCTTGTCTTGGTTCCTGCGTATGAACGAAACCGTCTCCTCGGTAAACAGTCGGCAGAGATCGCCCTGCTCCTCCATAGAGTCAACCGTATCGACGATTTCCTCCTGGCGAATCAATGGAAGCGGACAGACAGCAACTTCCCAGTTTTGGGCGGGCGGATGCGGCGGCCACATGTCGTTGGAGTAGGGGATTCCAAAATATTCATCGAATCCTTGCTTGCTCGGAAGAAATTCGGGCTGATCTCCAAGGTGCCATTTGCCAAAGCAAGCGGTAGCGTACCCCTCTTCTTTGAGAATCTCAGCAATAGTGATCTCATCAGGATTTAAACCCTCCTTGTCGCGAGGAAAGACCACGCCGCGCCAAGAACCGAAATCGAGTCCCACTCGTTTGGGGTAGGAACCGGTCAGCAATGCGGCCCGCGATGGCGTACAAACAGGGGCTGCCGAGTAGAAGGACGTAAGTTTCATCCCTTCCGCAGCCATTCGGTTTAGATGGGGCGTGTCGTTCAGGACAGATCCGAAGGGCTCGATGTCTCCGAAACCGAGATCATCGATGAAAATGATGACGAAATTCGGTTTGTTGGCGTTTACATGTGAAGGAAAGGCTAGAAATGCGATGCTTAAGATCGCTAGAAATGACTGCAGAGATCGAAGGTTCATAGAATCAACAAGGGGAACAAAGAAATTGCTTAGAGAGTAGCGCAGGCTCCCAGCCTGTGTCTAAACAGGCAGGATGCCTGTTATACTGCTATGATTTACAAGAGTATCGGCTTCGAGCATATTTACGGTTTAGTTCGCTTTCAATACGGGTCCTACGCCCTGGGGATTCGAGGTTCTGGGTTTGTCTATACGTGTGGCCCGCTCGGGTAGGGCGTTGGGTATGAAGGGCAGAATATCGCCTTTTGGCAGATTTTTGATCCGCAGGTCCTTTATTTCCACTCGATTGGGATTTCCGCGGTGAAGCTGGATTGCCAGCAAGCCCTGGAGGGATCGGCCTGAATCATGACAGTCGATCAATTCGGAAGAGAGCTGGCCGTTGACTGTATGGATCAAGCGGTTGCCTTGAGCGATCACAGTGTATTCGTTCCACTCTGACACGTCGACATCCACGGGCTCGTGTTCGGCGATCAACCAGCGTTTGCCTTGGGGATCGAGCACGACGCTTTTGCCGTTCAATCCGAAAATCCCGCGGCCTTTTTCCTCGTAGGTCATTCCAGTGTGCTCGATAGCTGGGTGGACGTC
>Ga0066378_10000102_pt1 | contig 34911 bp, 27 predicted proteins | sample Knorr_S23_td_DCM_FD_70947 | JGI IMG/M metagenome (GOLD analysis project Ga0066378, IMG submission 70947) | Marine microbial communities from Southern Atlantic Ocean transect - Knorr_S23_td_DCM_ad_71m_LV_A | ecosystem: Environmental > Aquatic > Marine > Oceanic | place: Southern Atlantic ocean...
TTTTCGATTGGAGACAAAACCCATGGTAACGTGGGAGCCTTCCTGTTTTCGGGTGACAATGACGTGGATTCCTTCACTGGCGATTTCGGCGTCTATAGCAATGTCATACCCGATTCACGCTACATTCTTTTCACAACCTGGCTGCAAAGTGATTTTCAAGACTCTTCTTTTAAGTGGGGCCAGCTAGCGGTAGATGAGACATTCTTCGTTTCCGAAACCGGCAGCCTGTTCATAAACAGCAATTTCGGAGCTATCCCGACGGTTTCCGCCAATGTTTCAGCTCCGGTCTTTTCGGTTGGCGCCGCCGGAGCTGAATATCGGCATAACGGGAACCATGGCTATCTTCAGATTGGCGCTTACGCAGTAGATTCCGGACCCGGCGACAAAGACGATCATGGATTCAATTGGGAAGCTGGCGGGCAAGCAGGGTATTTCTTTATTCTAGAAAGGAGTCTCGATTATAAATTGAATCCCTCTCAGTCGGGAACGATCAAAATCGGTGGGTACTATCACACCGGCCAATTCGAGTCTTTCGAAACGAATCGCTCATCCAAAGGGCTCGCATCAATTTATGGAGTCAGCGATCACAAACTATCTGAATCGCTAAGCTTTTTCGTTCGAGCCGGTTTTAATCCAGACTCCGAAAGAAGCGTTGTCACTCGCTATGTGGATGTAGGAACGGCTTGGCGACCGTTTAGCGAAACGCGACCTCAAGATATTACGGGTATCGCCTATTCGCATACACGCTTTTCTGATTCATTCGCCAAATCAGAACCCTTGGTCTCCAATAGTCGTGGTGAGCAGGTATTGGAAATCACCTATTCCGCGCAACTCGCAGGAGAGTGGATGACGCAACCCTCCCTACAGTGGATTATCGACCCCATCAACGCCACTGAAGATGCGCTAGTCGGAGGTTTGCGTTTATTTCGGGAATTCTGAAGGATTGATTCCTCGATCGCCTCTAGCAAAACGAACTCGCCTCTATGTCTACGCATTCTAACCCAGAGCCTAGCTCCAAGACTCCCGCCCCTCTTGAAGTCCACGATTTAACGGTAGCCTACACCAAGAGACCCGTTCTCTATGGTATCGACTTAACCGCTCCCGCTGGTTCGATCGTCGGCGTTGTCGGGCCCAATGGGGCCGGCAAATCCACGCTAATTAAAGCCATCATGGGATTGCTTCCTACAGCCAGCGGTTGGATCAAAGTTTTCGGCATGCCTTTCCAGCAAGCGGTTACCCGTGTAGGCTATGTCCCCCAAAGAGAATCTGTAGACTGGGACTTTCCAGTTAACGCTATGGATGTCGTTCTGATGGGGCGATATGGACGGCTGGGACCCTTCAAGCACCCGACCAAAGCAGACAAAGAGATTGCCATGTCCTGTCTGGATAAGGTGAAGATGCTGCCATTCGCGAAACGGCAAATTTCGAACCTGTCTGGAGGACAGCAACAGCGCGTCTTTCTCGCCCGCGCCTTGGCTCAAGAAAGCGATCTCTACCTAATGGACGAGCCTTTCGTCGGTGTAGATGCCGCAACCGAAGCCGCCATCATCGAGATTCTTCGCGAGCTGCAACAGCAAGGTAAAACGCTTATCGTGGTCCATCACGACCTGACTACCGCCCCCGATTATTTCGACCGTATCCTGCTTCTGAATATGCGGGTGGTCGCCTATGGAAAGACGCAGGAAGTATTCACATTCGAAAATCTTCAAAACGCCTATGGCGGGCGCCTAAGCATCCTCTCGGAAGTCGCGCTGAGCCGAGCCCAGAAAAAAGCAGAGGGCGATGCGCCTGACAACATTCGCCTATGAGAGCTTTCTGGAAGCAGGATTTTCAAGCGGAAGCCAACTTTTCTCGGATGAACCGTCAAGAAAGAACTTCCGTGTTAGTTCCACACCTTCGATTATTGGCATCGTTATTTCTCCTACTGATGATCTCCTCAGTCGCCCACGCTGCTAAAATTGGTGAAATCGCGGAAACTTCGTGGGCAGAGCAAGCCCTTGATTTCTTCGCGCTGAAACACCCGGCTATTCGAGCTGCCGCTTTGGGAACACTGCTCATCGGATTCTGCTGCGGAACCTTGGGCAGTTTCCTGGTAGTCCGGAAACTTGCCTTGCTCGGAGACACGCTTTCTCATGCGGTCCTGCCCGGGGTAGCTCTAGGGTTTTTGTGGAATGCGTCCAAAGATCCTTGGGCCATATTCATTGGAGCTACCGGAGCCGGAATCATGGGAGTAGCCCTCGTGGGATGGATCAAGCAGACAACCCGCCTCAAGGAAGACAGCGCCATGGGAATGGTATTGGCCGGATTTTATGGCCTGGGAGTCTGCCTCACCAGCATGATCCAAAACATGGTGATGGGAAACAAGTCAGGATTGGACAAGTTCTTCTTCGGCCAAGCGGCGGCCTTGTCTTCTGGCGACTTGTGGCTGCTGGGAATCACATCTTCTATATCCATTGTTCTAATACTTATATTCTACAAAGAGTTTCTGGCCATGAGCTTCGACATTGGCTTTGCCAAGGCAGTCGGTATGCCCGTGCGAGCCCTACACTATCTCTTAATGGCTCTGCTCACATTCGCCGTTGTCGTATCGCTGCAGGCAGTAGGCGTCGTACTCGTATCCGCTTTGCTCATTACACCCGCGGCAGCGGCCTACCTGTTGACCGATCGCATGCATTGGATGCTCGTTCTCGCCGCTGTATTCGGCATGGCTTCCGGAATTCTGGGAGCCTTCACTTCCTATTTATCCAATAATCTGCCAACCGGGCCATTGATCGTGCTAGGATCGACTTCCATTTTCGCCCTCGCGCTGGTATTTGGACCTAGGTATGGCCTGCTGACCAAAATTTTGCGCCGTAAACGACAACGTAAGCGTATTGCATTAGAAAATACATTGAAATCGGTATTCCACCTTTCCGAAAATTCCGGGTTCACGCGTAAGGAGTTCGATATCTCCGAATTGGCCAAAGAAAGAAACCAGGACCTCGCTTCCACAGAAAAAGAGATTCGAGCGCTGGTCGCGGCCCGATTAGCCCGTAACGTCGACTCTGAAGGCGACACTGAGTGGAGCGGCAAGGCGCGGTTTCAGCTTAAAAAGTCCGGTTGGCATCGGGCCTGCGAGATCGTTCGCAACCACCGCCTTTGGGAGCTCTACTTAACTAATGCAGCTCAGTATCAGAGCGATCACGTACATGACGATGCCGAGGAGATCGAACATCTGATTGGAGAAGATATCGTTCAACGAATCGAGGAGCGGTTGAGAAACCCCATACAGGATCCGCACGGCAAGTTAATTCCTCGTAGGGACCAGATCACGGCTTAGGGAACGCATCGGCATGCAACGAGAAAAACTCATTCCCGAATTCGATTGGCACACCGTATTAGTCCAGCCTTGGTCGGAATACGCATCCAATTCCTTGTGGATTGTTCTCATGGGCTTTCTCGTATCCGGAACCTGCGGACTGGTTGGTTGCTTTGTGATCCTTAGACGCATGGCTCTGGTTGGGGATGCAATCAGCCATAGCTTATTGCCTGGAATCACCTTGGCCTTTCTCCTTACCCACTCACGGGACACGCTACCAATGATGATTGGGGCGATTGCGGCAGGCGCGCTAACCGTCGCTCTGATCGAAGCGATTCGCTTTTCATCACGAATAAAGGCTGACGCCGCTATAGGGATAGTGTTTTCCAGTCTATTCGCCGTGGGAGTGATTCTGATTTCCGTTTTCGCCGACAAGGTAGATTTGGATGCGGAGTGCGTCCTCTACGGCGAGCTAGGGTTTATTCCGCTCCAGGAAGTGGCCTACTTCGGCGACCAAGCTATCGGTCCCAAGCCGGTAGTTCGAATGGCCGTAATCGCCGTAATCGCCATCGTCCTTCTGATAGCATTTTACAAGGAAATGCTCGTAACCTCGTTTGACGCGGGGTTGGCAGCGTCACTCGGAATCAGTCCCGCCCGTTACCATTACGGGCTGACCCTATTCCTATCGATCGTAATCGTAAGCTCGTTCGAATCAGTTGGAGTTGTCCTGGTCATCGCTATGATAATCTTTCCGGGAGCAACGGCGTTGCTGCTAACCGATCGGCTATCCACCGCTCTTTGGATATCAACGGCACTCTCCGCCTTCTACGCGATTTTCGGATTCCACCTGGCAACCTGGCTAAACGCGTCGATCGCCGGAGGAATGACGGTCATCGCGGGCGTTCTATTCGGGTTTGTTTGGATGGCGTCTCCGAATCAGGGCCTAATTGTTCAATACCGTCGCCGCCAATCGAACAATAACGAGAATTTGGAGCCATTCAATCAAGAGCTGTAGACCTATCCGCTATAGAGCATTTCTATAAATCTCTAGACGCCATCGACGAACCCTGGCTTAGGCGCATCCAATCGAAGCCGCTCAAACTCAATCAAACTCCCCGCTTGTCCGTATGGAATCACACACACAGAAACCCCAAGCTCAAACTGCTAACAACATGGAAAAGCCTCCCTAATCGCGAAATACCTTCTGGCTCTGTTGCTTCTAGTGTTCGGAGCCAACAAGTTTGTCGGATTCATGCCAATGCCTGAGTACGCTCCAGGATCACCACAAATGCACTACATGGTCGGCTTAACTGGCGTTCATATTGTCGCTTCTGGGAATCAATTACATCCTTTCTGCGATTCTGCTACTGACGAACCGTATGGTGGGATTAGCCACGGTCATTCTCGCTGCAATAGCCTTCAATTTCATGCTGTTTCACATAATACGATCCCGCGGGGCTTCCACCCACTATTGTGTTCACAGTTCTCCTCGGGTTGGTCATGGCAGGAAACAAGTCGAAATACGCCGCACTGCTTCAGTAATGTGAAAGGCATCTAATAAATGAAATGGTAGAGCTATCTACCCCTGGTCAGCCAAATCAAAAGACCTGTATTACGGCTGCTTGAGGACGTGCAGCCCCGCCACGCTATTTTCTGGGAATCGTAGTAAACGGATTGGTAACCAGATAGAGTTAATCCGAGGGCTAGAAGCAACGGAACGAGGCTGTTCACTGGCATTATTTTTTCCGGATATGGGGGCTGTCATTTCAAATTAACCTTAGTTAATCTCGTTTTTGAACCTGAACTTCTCGACCGGCGAAGGCGTATTCGATTCTCGAGCAATCCGAGCCAGCAATTCAACGATCTCAGGTCGCCGCGGCGCTAGGTTTTCAGTTTCTCCTATGTCATTGGAAAGGTCGTACAGTTCCCAAGGACCTTGCGAGCTCCTATCGATATCGTACTTGACGAGCTTCCACTTTCCTTTTCGGACAGCCACTCGGCCACCTCGTTCATAAAAGCCCCAGAAAAGATGTTCATGCAAACGTTGCGACCCGGACCGTAGCAAAGTCGGGGCGAATGATATTCCATCCAGACCGTCCGGAATCGGAATTCCAGCAATTTCACAGAAAGTTGGGAACACATCCCAAAATGCGGAAATGTGATCAGACTCTGAGTTGGGAGCTATGCGTCCAGTCCATCGGGCCAGCATAGGGACGCGAATACCACCCTCATAGAGATCCCGCTTGAGTCCCCGGAAGGGCCCATTGCTATCGAAGTATTCAGGATCCGCTCCCCCTTCCCGGTGGGCTCCGTTGTCAGAGGTGAAGATCACCAGCGTATTCTGATCGATCTTGAGAGCCGCGAGTTTGTCCAGGATTTGGCCAACATGATCATCCAGCATCGTAACCATCGCCGCAAATGCCGCATGGCTCTCTGGTTGAGATCCGTATGGGCCATTACGAAAATTTGGGCCGGCATCGGTTCCTTCATACGATTTTTCCGGAAGCAGCCTCCCTCTGAAACGGGCCATATACCTTTCTGGAGTGAATAGCTCCGCGTGAGGAATCACATGCGGGACGAAGCAAAAAAAGGATTGGTCCTTGTTTTGTTCGATAAATTCCAAAGTCTTTTCCTGTATCAAGTCTGGAGCATAAACGCCTTCGCCCGTTCCCTCGTTGCCTTCCAATTCCACTTTGTCCCGATTCGACCACAAGTGATAGGGATAGTAGTTGTGGGCTTTTCTTTGGCAATTGTATCCAAAAAATACATCGAAGCCTTGGTTCGTAGGATCGCCCTCAGATCCGGGAAATCCTAATCCCCACTTGCCAAACGCTCCAGTTACATAGCCCTCGCGTTTGAGGATCTCCGCTATCGTCACGCTTTCGGCCGGCATGGCCATTTGCCCTTCGGGCAGAATTTCGAAGTTTCCTCGGATGGGCGTATTGCCGGTGTGTAGGCCCGTCATTAAACAAGATCGGGACGGGGCGCATACCGTGCTACCGGAATAGTGCTGCGTAAACTGTATACCCTCTTTCGCTATGCGGTCGATGTTAGGCGTTTGGAAATGCTTTTGTCCATAAAGGCTTAGATCCCCCCAACCGAGGTCATCTGCCAGAATATAGACGATATTGGGCGGACGTTCTGCAAAAGTCGCCAGGTTTATGCTCACGCAAAGCAGGCTGATTAGCGGGCGTGTTGATAGATGGTTGCTCATATAGGATCAATTGGCCCCTATGAAGCCGATTCCTAGGCGAGATGCAAGGGCCGTTGACTCCTGAAATCTATTGAAATTTGGGCGCTTTTCCAAGATACCTGTCCACCAATCGCTAACCGGTAAGAATCAGCAGCCCAAATCAGTAGCAACTATTGATGAATCGTTCAATCCGTCTCCTATTCCTAGCTCTACTCCAGTTTTCACTAATTATCGGACTGGGAAATGCTCGAACCGCTAAGCCCAATTTCGTTTTTCTCCTTGTCGACGATTTGGGGTGGATGGGGCTTGGTTGCTACGGGAGCGATTTCCACGAAACCCCCAATATCGACGCCTTGGCCGCTTCCGGGATTCGCTTTACGGACGCTTACGCCGCCTCGCCTGTTTGCTCCCCCACTCGAGCCGCAATTATGACGGGTCGCTATCCGTCCCGAGTCGACATAACCGACTGGATACCTGGCCTTGTCCCCAAGCAGCCCAAGCTCTCGACCCCCGAGGACAGGGACAATTTGGCTCTGGACGAAGTTACCATCGCCGAAGCATTGAAGAATAAGGGGTATCAAACTTTCTACGCGGGAAAATGGCATTTGGGCAGCGAAGGACATCTCCCTGAGGACCAGGGATTCGATATCAACAAGGGAGGGCACGATCGAGGCAGCCCTCCAGGCGGCTACTACGCCCCATTCAGGAACCCTAGGCTGGAAGACAAGCCAGATGATCACTATCTGACTGATAGGCTTACGGATGAGTCGATCGCTTTCCTAGACCAGCGAAATCAATCCCAACCATTTTTCATCTATCTGGCCTATTACACGGTACACACGCCTATCCAAGGTTGCGATCAGTACGACGACTACTTCGAAAAGAAAGCGAAATCCCTAAAGGGCGATGCCGCCCCTATCGTGGAACACGATGGTCTGACACATTCGAGACAAGACAATGCCAAGCTGGCGGCGATGACAAAGTCGCTGGACGCCAGTGTCGGTCGCTTGCTTGATGCTCTCGAATCGCGCAGGTTGGACGAAAACACCGTAATTGTGTTCACATCGGATAACGGGGGCCTAACCACCAAAGCCACCCCAGGCCCTGCATCCGTCTTGCCACTACGAGCCGGGAAGGGATGGTGTTACGAAGGAGGAATTCGCGTGCCGTTAATCATTCGAGCTCCAGGCGTAAGCCAGCCTGGACACGTATCGAAGGAACTTGCAATCAGTATGGATTTTTTTCCTACGATTCTCGATCTTGCCGGTATTAAGAAGATGCCGCGTGCGCATCGAGATGGAATTAGCCTAATGGAAGCGATCAAAGGCGGCCACCTAAATCGCGACACACTGTATTGGCATTATCCTCACTACCACGGCTCAACCTGGACGCCTGGATCGGCTATTCGTTCAGGCGATTGGAAGGCCATTCAATTTTATCACCATGAAAAAGCGGAGCTCTATAATTTGAATTCCGATCTTGGTGAAACCCATGACCTTTCTGTATCTCGCCCAGAGAAGCTCCAAGAGCTTCTCAGCAAACTAGAAGAGCTCCAGAAACAATCCAAAGCGACACTGCCTAAGCCGAAGGCCTAAGGATAGCGAAATTTTAAATCGCGGGCGAGCTCTTAGCATTATGAAGCCATTTCAAATCGTCTTCCTTTTTGCATTCCTCTCCTCCACCTGCCTACTTGAAGGAGAATATCCGGAAAAGCCGATTCGAGTAATCGTTCCCACGGCCGCTGGTGGCGGGCACGACACCGTCGCCCGTGTTTTCCAACGGACTATCGAGGAAGCCGATCTGCTGAGCAAAAAGGTGGTGGTGGTCAATATTCCCGGAGCTGGCGGCGCTGTCGGCACTCGAAAGATAAAAGACTCTCCAAATGATGGATACACTGTTGGGGTTTGGAATCCGAACGCCCTGATCTCGGCCAAGCTAATGGGGATCACCAACTACGATCACACGGACTACGAGATCATAGCCATGACAGGGTATACCGACCTGGGCCTGGGCGTCAAAGAGGATTCGCCCATAAAAAATGTAGGCGATTTGATAGATCTGGCCAAAAAGAGTCCGGGCTCAATGAAACTGGCTACAGAAATAGGCACAGCCGCCCACATCATCCCCGAGATTCTAGCCAACAAAGGGGGATTCCAGTTTCGAGTCGTTCCCTCAGGTGGCGGCTCTAAGCGATTAGCGTCATTGCTTGGCGGGCACACGGACATCAGTCTATTTTCCTCCCTCGCACTGATAAATTTTCAAGCTTCGGGAATTCGCCCGCTTCTGCTCTTTACAGACGAGAGAACGCCTCTTCTCCCAGGCACTCCAACCGCATTGGAGAGCGGCATTGATCTGGCAATCAATGAATCGCGGATATGGCTAGCTCCGAAAGGAACAGACAATGCCAAACTGGATGTGATTAGAGCCGCTCTAAAGGCCGCCATCGAGATTCCCGACGCGAAGACACGATTGGAAGGCTTAGGCATCAATCCTATCTACGGCGATCAGGATGCCGTTCTCGCCGATATCGATCGTATGCGTCAACTGACAGAGCCGATAATACCCAAAATTCGTCGTTGGTAGGCGACCGAATTATTAAGGCTGGGCTGCTTGAGGATCCGCCTTCACCCTGTTATCGCGAGACAAACAAGCAGCCCTACCTTCTCTACCCTATGCGCTACCAATGTGGTGCAGGAAGGTATATATCAGGAATACCATTACAACTACCGTAAACCCTAAACCTTTGGCCCAGCTCCACGCTCCTTCGGTTTCGGGTTTGAGGACGACGTCTTCACGAGACTTTTTCAGCGGATAGACCTTGCTCAGGATCAACATGAGCGAGCAAATAATCGCGAAAATGATGGCCGCTACGTGAAGCCAATGCAGACCAATGGAATTCGCGAATACGAAGTTCGCCAAAGCGAAGAGAACGATACCAGTAAATAGCGAAATTTTGGCAGCTCTTGTCGAAACGCTGGTCGTTAGCATACCCATGGCAATGATCGCCAAGATCGGTACATTGGTAACTGCCGCCAGCATCTTCATTAAAGTAAACAGGCTTTCCGCTTTTCCGATAAACGGAGCTAAGGACATTGCTACCAGGGCCATGATGATGCCAAATCGCTTGCCTACCCGCACGGTCTCTTCGTCGGTCGCTTCGGGCTTGATCATTCCACGGTAGATATCCAGTCCGAAGAGCGTAGAGGAGCTATGGAGCACACTATTGAAGGAGCTCAAGATCGCCCCGAAAATTACCGCTCCAAAGAACCCCACTAACGCTGGAGGCAGCACTTCGGCAACCAGGCTCGGGTAAGCCAGGTCTTGCTTCTCCAACTCTGGGCCGAACATTTGCAGGGCTATAATGCCCGGCAGCACCAAATAGATAGGCCCTGCTAACTTGAGACAGGCCGCGATTAGAATTCCCTTCTGGCCTTCCTTTAGAGACTTGGCCCCAAAGGTCCGCTGAACGATCGACTGGTTGGTACACCAATAGTAGATATTGAGCAGCAGCATTCCCGTGAACAATGTGCTGAAGGGGATGTTATCGCCCTCCGCGCCAAGCGGATCCAGCTGCTGGGGAATGTCCCGGACAATCGTTCCCCAACCCGCGAAGATATTGCCATCGCCCAAAGCCGCTAATCCGAGCACGGGAATCAACAACCCCCCGATTAGCAAACCGAGTCCGTTTATCGAGTCTGAAATGGCTACCGCCCTCAAACCGCCGAAGACAGCATAGATCCCTCCAGAAATACCTATGGCCCACACCATAATCCATGTCGCCGCAGTATCGCTCACGCCCAGCAGTTCCGGCACATTGAAGAGGGTGTTCATGCCGATCGCTCCCGAGTAAAGCACGAATGGGAGTAGGTTGGTGACCAGCGAGAACATGAAAACCGCGCCTAAAAACTGACGGGTCTGCTTGTCGAAACGCCGTTCCAAGAACTGTGGGACCGTGGCGATCTGCCCCTTCCAATATCTGGGGAAGCAGTAGAGAGCCATCACGACCATGCCGACCGCGGCGATGACTTCCCAGGCGATTACTTGAGCGCCGTGCGTGTAAGCGTTACCGTTTAAGCCGATCAATTGCTCCGTCGAGAGGTTTGTCAGCATCAGGGAACCGGCGATTACCCAACCGGTTAGCATATTGCCAGCTAGGAAGTAGCTCTTGCCGTGGGCGTGGTCGTCCTTGTGGGTCTTTAGGTAGGATACGACTGCCACAAGGCCAGTAAAAGCAATGAAGGAAATCAAGGAGAACATATAGAAAAGGGGATGAGTGAGGGAGCGATATTGAACGCACCCCAAAAACGGCCCAGCTTAGCCCGTTCGGCAAGAATTTAATTCAAGCCGTAGGGCGCCGCTTGCGACGACCGCAGAGGAAATCAGGGCCCTGGCTGCACGGGCTCCGCAAGCGGCGACCCCACAAATTTCGGTTGCTTGGAAATTCTCCCGCCCCCTAACGCACGCTGAAACGGTAGGCCGTCTTCGTGTTGTAGATCTCGCCGGGCTTCAATATTGTCGAGGGGAAGTTCGGATGATTGGGCGAATCAGGATAATGCTGAGTTTCTAAACAGAATCCAGACCGGTACTCGTAGGGAACTCCGCTTTTGCCAATGATCGAACCATCGAGGAAGTTGCCGCTATAGTATTGGATGCCCGGTTCCTCCGTCCATACTTCCATATATCTTCCACTGGAGGGTTCGTAGACGCTGGCAGCCAACTCCATTTCCTCGCCTTGCCGATTGAGCGCCCAATTGTGATCGTATCCACCCCCGAGGCTGATTTGAGGATGTTCATCGTTAATGCGGTCACCGGGCTTGTTCGGTTTTGTAAAATCAAACGGGGTTCCCTTAACTGGCAACAGTTCTCCCGTCGGCACCATTTGGGCGGTGATAGGCGTAATGTGGTCGGCGTTTATCATCAGCTCATGATCGAGCGGCGTGCCCACACCCTCGCCGTTCAAGTTAAAGTAGGAGTGGTGGGTTAAATTGATAACAGTCGTCTTGTCAGTCGTCGCCCGATAGGCCACCTCCAAAGCATTCTCATTCGTTAAACGATAAACGACGCGTATGCGAATGTTGCCGGGGTATCCCTCGGTGCCATCTGGATGAACGTAATTCAGCACCAAAAGGGCACTGTTCTTATTCACAATCGGCCGAGCGCTCCACAATACCTTGTCTAACCCTTTGTCGCCACCATGGAGATGAACAGGAGACCCTCCCGCCTCGCTATTCGTGGTGACCTGATACTGGTTTCCATCTAATTCGAATTTCCCGTCCTTTATGCGATTCCCGTAAACGCCCACGACACAACCAAAGTACGGCGAAACATCCAAATAGCTTTCGAGATTATCATAGCCTAATACGACGTCCTCCACCCGCCCAAGACGGTCAGGCACGAGCAAACGGGTGACAATGCCACCATAATTGGTGATGTCCGCGGTCATCCCATTGGCGTTTTTGAGCGTGTAAAGATGTACCGCTTCCCCATCCGGGAGCTCTCCAAATCGCTTCATGCTCACCAAGCATTCGTTGGCGAATAGGTGGGATAGAAACATTAATGAGAGGAGAAAAGCGGGTACCTTTGTCATTTTTGGAGCGTTTCGGGCCAGTCTGAGAGGCTAAGACCCATTCGGCTACAAGTTTCTTTAGAAAATCTATTTTATTTTCAATAAAAGAGATTATCCTATATCATATTATTAATCAACTATTTAAATATATGAATCCTTTCCCAAGACCGGAAATACCCTAAAATTACAACCCTGTAATCCAGCCGACCCCTTTCTGTAATTCTGGTGTGGTTTACTCAGTACAAGCAAAACGAAGAACACCTTCTTCGGTCCCTTGAAAACCAAAAATTAATTAACTGGAGAAATCACAAAAATGAATACCAAGAATATTATCACCGCATTAGCCGCAGCCAATATCATCGCCTCTTCCGCTTTCGCCGGAGCCGGCCACAAAGAAGGAAAGTACAGCCTCCATAATCCGGAGAACCTCGTCGCCTTGATGGTAAACAGCCACGACGTGAATCAGGACGGACGCTTGAACTCGACTGAGCTCGCCAAATCCATCGAGTCGCTCTACGAACTCCGCAACGACGCCATCAGCAATCGACGCGAAACGCTGGTCACCAATGGAATCATCTCGCCAGTAGAAGCGAAAAACGGATTTATAACGCTTTCGTTCCTCCCCGAAGACGGAGCAGCCATTCTAATGAACCGGGCCGATGCCAATCAGGACAATGTCCTAGAAATCCCAGAGCTTTTGGACTCAAGCGAAGTTTGGCGGGAACTGAACTTGGGAACTCGTCCCTACTTCAGCCGCCGTTCATAAAGGAACTTTAGAAAGGAGTGGGCGTTTGGGGGAGTGCCTACTCCAAAGGGAAAAGGGAACCAAGGCCGGGAGCGACTATCGCTTCCGGCCTTCTTCTTTGCCTAACTAGGATATCTACTTCCGCTTTTCTACAAACAATCGCCAGCGCTCTTCATCGACGCCGCAGTCTTGCATAGCCTGGCGGGATAGCTTGAAGAGCAGGTCGGAAAGCCGATTTACGAACACGAGAATGGATGAGTCGACCGGATCGATACGGTTCAAAGTGACCAGTCGCCTTTCTGCTCGGCGAACCTGAGTTCGGCAAAATTGGCACAAAGCCGAAATTTCTCCCCCTCCCGGAAGCAGGAAATACTCGGTCTCGGATGCTAGGATTTCTTCGATAGAATCCATCCAAGTGTCCATCCATTCAGCTGATCCCTCCGGCAAGGGCACCCTCGGCTTCGGCTCGTGTCCAGATGGCGTCGCCACGTGCGACATCAGATTCATCATTTCCGTCTGAATACGCTGCAAACCGGTTTCCCATTGGTGGTCGGCCTCGAGTTTCGAACGCAGCAGCCCCAAAGAGCTGTTGGCTTCGTCCAATTCGCCGAGGCACTCGACACGCGAATCATCTTTCGCCACTCGCTGGCCGCCTACAATCGACGTCATTCCTCGATCGCCTTCCCTAGTCGTAATTTTGCCTTTCATACCTCTTATCTCATCCAAACAAGTCCATTAACGGTTAGCCGTATTTCGCTCGATGTCCAGACACTGCCCGATCCATTCGGCCTATCCATGCGAGCAGATCCCCTAGACTGGTAAAAGTCTTCGATCGATCCCCAATGATCGCCTGATATATTGGACAGCTATTCGTATCAGAGCCCACCGAGACTTCGAGCGCTACTTCATCATCGTCTCTTATTCCAAATCCAACTCGTTCCAGGGCCCGTCGAACCCAATAACAGGTCTCGCCATCCCCGCTAACTCTAGCGAATCTGGCGGGTGTTTTGCGGACTCGAAAACTGCCCGACTCCGCATCCCAACCAGAGAATTCACCTTGAAACAACCTAGCGACGCTACCTTGCAAAACCAGATCTTCAGGCACCCCATTCGTGAGCTTACCTTCGAGATCCATTAGCCACAGCTTATCAGAGAAACTTAATGAAAGTTCGAGATCATGCGATGACGCCATCACCGCCAATCCTTGGGAATGGGCCAACTCCCGCAAAACGTTGACGATTTCCACGTGACTCGGTAAATCGACAAAAGCCGTTGGTTCATCCAGCAGAAGAACATCCGCTTCCTGAGCCAAGGCCCTTGCGATTAGCGCCTTTTGCCTCTCTCCATCGCTAATCTCCCCAAAACGTCGATTCGCCAAATCCTGTATACCCATGGTTTCAATCGCCCAGTCGACCCTTTCCTTATCATCCGTAGCCAATCCTCCCATTAATCCCGTATAAGGATGCCTTCCCAAAGCGATGAGGCCGTAGACAGATAGCATGGCTCCAGGTAGTGCGTCTGCTAGTACAACACTTATTCGCCGAGCTCGCTCTTTAGGCGTCAAGTCTGACAAGGGCTCCCCTTTTAAGAAAACCCTTCCTTCCAATGGATCGTCGATACCCGCGAGCGTCCGAATCAATGTGGACTTACCCACACCATTCGGGCCCAAGAGACTCACGAACTCTCCGGGCTTTAGCGAAACTGACAGATTCTCAGCTACCTTTTGCCCACTCTCTTTGTATCCGATAACCAATGTATCGGAATCTAGCGCTGTATCATGGTGACTCATCCGCCAAAAAGCCTCTGGTAGCTCTTCTGTTTTAATAAAGCGGCGATGATCACCGGAACACCAATGAGTGCAGTGACCGAATTAAGTGGTAGCGTCGCCTCCAAACCAGGCGCTCTAGCTAGAATATCCGAAGTCAACCCGACCAAAGCGCCCATGAGGATGGACGCGGGGACAAGGAAGCGATGTTCCGATGTTTTAAAAAGGTAGCGACACAGGTGGGGAGCGGCGATCCCAATGAATCCGATGGGTCCGCAAAACCCCGTGACTACACCCGCTAGGAGCGACGCGCATGCCAAAATAGCCAATCGCGAACCCTCCACGCCGACCCCTAGAGACTTGGCATAGCGCTCGCCCAACAGGAATGCGTCTAGCCGCTTCACTAGCAAGATCGCCCCAATCAATCCTAATATGGCTATCGGAATGAAGAGACCTAGTTGGCCCAAAGTCACCGCTCCGAAATTCCCAAAAGACCAGTTGAAAAAGACCTGCAGGCGATCCGCCATGCTGTAATAGATTAAAATGCTGACGATCGAGCTAACCCCATAACTGATCATAAGCCCAAGTATCAACAAAGACATCACGTCCACTCGTCTGGACAGAATCAATATGAGACCTAGCGATGCGCCTGCCCCTATGGTAGCCGCTACCACAACCAGTAAGCTGCCGGTCAAGGGAGTTTGGCTCGCCAGCGCGATTCCCCCGGGCCCGAGGACTAGCAAGGCTATAGCAACGCCTAAACTGGCCCCGCTGTTGACGCCTAAGACGAACGGGTCCGCTAAGGGATTGCGAAAGACGGTTTGCATCATCAGACCAGCGGCTGCTAATGACGCTCCAGCAAACGCGGCTGTAGCTGTGCGAGGCAATCGAAACTCCAAAACGATAGCCGAGTGCAGCGTACCGGCATCGTCAGATCCAATTAGGCTTTTTAATACCTCAAACAATGGAATGTTGACCGATCCAAAGCATATTCCTGCCATGAATGCCACAGTCCCTAAGACAATGAGGCAGAAGAATGAGAAAACAACTCTGCTTCTATCCATATTCTTGCTACGCGTTATCTGTCGCTGAGCACCCGTTCATAGTAAACGAGCTCACGCTGGCCGATAAGTTCTGGATGGAAAATAGCTATTAGGTCGGCTAGAGTTTCATCCGGGCGTAAAACACCGCGTTCCCAAACTTCGTTGCCGCCACCGGGCCCGATACGCTTTGAGTTATTGTACACTTTTCCGTTCTTGAAGGCCCTGAATTCCACAAACCTACGGTCCATCGATTCCAATTCCGCTAAGGACCTGGCCCGGCCCGGGTGTATCCAGAAATCGGCATCTACGGCTTGAAAAAAGACCTTTTCCAATTCGACAGGCACTCCTCCAGAAGAATCGATTGACTGAAACAGGTACCGGCCACCCGCATCGTCTATCGCTTGGGCCGTGAAGCTCTTTCCTCCGGGAACGTGCCAAGTGCCCGCGAATGGTGCGTTAGCTAGGACCGTCGGACGGCGCTCAATCCATTCTGTTGAGGCCGATAGTTTCTCGTATCGATCCGCAATTCCATCGAAAAGGGCCTTTGCCATGGCGTCTTTTTCAAAGAAGGCCGCTGTAAATTTCAACCACTCCGCTCGTCCCAATGGATGCTTCTCCATATAGCCCGCAGTTATCGCGACAGATTGCCCAGTTCGCTCTAATAGAGGATGAGCATCGTGTTGAGGATCGCCCAACGCGCTGGCAAGGATTAGATCGGGCTGCAATGACAAGGCAACCTCGATATCTATCGATCCTTCCCCTGGTATCGATTTCGTGTATCCATTTTTTAACTGCTGCAACGTCTTACGGTCGCTTGCGTATCTCGCATGAGCGACTCCAATCAATTCTTGATACAAGTCTAAGGCTTCCACATGGGCCAGATAGACCGTTCCCAAGACCGCCAGTCGTTTGACGGGCGTCCTGATTATACGGGTATCGGCGCTCAGCTCGGGAAGTTCATCCCCTATTGGCACGAGTGCGTACTGGAATAGCGTTTCACCCGATCCCCTCCAAGGATTTCGGACCGTAACTATCCGGTAGCTTTCGAATTCCTCTATGGAAAAATTCTCCGCGTACCGTAGATCCACGGTTTCGCCCGGCACTCGGCTGAGTGCAAAGAAAGCGACCAAGATTGATCGTATTAATACTTTGGGTATATATTTCAAAGCAGGTTCATTCCTCTGGATTGCGGTTTTTCTAGAAGTCCCATTCCAGTCCGCCAAATGCCGCCAATCCTCGAGCCTTGATCCTTCCGCTGAAGCTCGATTCGCTAGCAGTGTAGTCTTCGTCCAGGGCGTTCTCCACACGCAACGTCCAAGCCATGGCGTCATTTACCTGATAACGGGAAGCGACTCTCAATAACAGATAGTTGTCCATGTCCAAGCTGCCAAAAGTCTCTCTGTCCACTACACAGCTCAACCCAATGTTCGCGGACATCCACTGCCCGAGCCGAATAGCGTTGGAAAAACTAAACTGATGCCGGGGAATAGCCGGTTGTCGAGTCTTGGAACCGAAAGCCAGATTGGTAGAATACGACTCTGTCCACGTATAAGCGAAGGTCATCGACCAATCTTCTCGGACATCTAGATCCACGTAGGTTTCGACTCCGTAATTCTCGGCAATGTCTCTATTTTCATAGGTGCCATCGAATCCTTCGGTAGGCGTCCAAACGATTAGGTTCTCTATGTCGTTTTTAAAGCAGGTGACGCCCGCCCGATAGTTTCCACTGTCCGAGTATGCATCTAGCCCGATTTCCCAGCCTTCGCTTTCTTCGGGCTTCAGGTTAGGGTTTCCCAATGCGAAACTTGAAGTCGAAAACAGGCGGAAAAAGTTCGGGGCTCTGAAAGCCGTTCCATATGCTGCCCGAGCAGCGAAACGGTCGCTCAGCCGCCACAACCCGTTGGCCCGCCAAGTGGCTTTCGATCCCGAGAAATCGTAGTCATCATGGCGAACGCCCAATACAAGGTCAATGGCCTCGCCGTAAGCGATCTCCGCCTGCGCGAAAAGGGCGTGGCTATCCCCTTCGCTCTCTGGAAAGGAATTGTCGTTACCTTCCTGTCTCTCCCAAGAAACTCCTGAAACAAAGCGAACCGAATCTGAAGCATCGTAAGCGTTTTGCCAATCGAAGGCCAAGTTCGCTGCGTCTCCGATATAGAGAAAACCCGTTTGTCGATAGCATTCATCGAGCAATGACAATGTTGCTCTTTGACTCCATCGATCGCTCTCCGTTTTCAAGTACGCACTTAGAGCAAAGGTGTCGCTCTGAATCCGGTCAGACGGTGGAGGCGTTAGATCCCCGCCCGGATTGCTGTAGTCGGTAAATTCGCCTCGAGATGCGACCCCAACGGTGGTTGTGCCAGACAAAGTGTAATCAAATCGAAATGAATAGCTCTTCATTTTGCCTTCGTTATCAGCTCCCTCGTTGTCACTCTCCTGATTGGCAACGTGAAACGAATAGTCTAGATTTCCAGTCTCGCCCTGGCCCTGAAATGCTAGCAACTGACTATTGTACGATCCCGCTTCCGCAGTGACTCGATAAGTGGGATCGCCTTGTCCGCGACGTGTTTCCAATCGTATGACGCCCCCTATCGCGCTGGATCCATATAAAGTGCTTTGGGGACCGCGGATAATCTCCACACGATCCAGATTGAATCCACTGGCACCAGCCATAAAACGTCCAGCCGAAAAGATCGCGGAATTGGTCTTTACGCCGTCTACCATGCTCAAAATCCGCGTTCCCGAGTTTCCGCGAATGGTAATGTCCGCGGTCGAGGCGAGGGATTCGTCGCTCGGAACGAAAACGCCTCCCACATCCATTAAGCTTGTACGCAAGTCACGTATCATACGTTCCTCCAATTCAGTTCCTCTTAGGGCGTCCGCGCTGATGCCGAGTGATTTCAGGGACCGCTCGGTGCGAGTAGCCCCAATGATAAGCGGTTCGAGCTCGTAGCTCTCCTCCGCACTGGTGCCAGGATTAATCAAGCCTAGCGAAATTGCACAAACGCTTAAACGACTGCCGATTATGATCTGCTTTTTTGGTCGAATTGTCATTGTTTATCTAATTCAGAAACGTATCGCGAAAAACTGAATACAAACAATGCCACCCAGAAACAACCGCCCCGTGCTTACCACTACGGGCCGTTCATTCTACGCTAGTGGGTCTACAAAACGATTCCACCAGCGAGACAGCTGTTTATACCACTCGTTTACGCGACAAGCTTTTGACTCCAATCATTTAAATGGAATTCAGGTATTATATCCGCAGCCAGCATTAGGACTTAGAGCCAAACTAGTGGGCTCCATACCTCAGCGCGACTGTCGCCGATTTTCACGGCGTTTCCTGATTCTGCGGACGTAAAACGGGAAAGAACGGAACTATCTCGAAACGAGTCCGAAGCAGCTGAGGAGAACCATGCCCATGGTACGCTAAAAACAGCAAGCCAAATATCAGACTATGATAATCCAGGGACGTAGCTCGAAGATAGACTTACAGTTCCTTTACCCAAATATTACGAAACTGGATACGGTTGGAATGGTCCTGCAGTTCGATGGGCATGGCTTTTTTTGGAGCCGGAAGCGCTCGCTCCGCCTGGCGGTGAGCCGTTTGATGGATCAGTTCTTCATTCCTATGCACGAGGATTCCATTTAGCCGAACCGTCATTCGGGCATTCTCCGTTAGCTTTCCATTTTCAAATCTCGGGGCCCGGTAGGTTACATCGTAGGTTTGCCATTCCATCGGTGGGCGAGCAGCGTTCACTCTCGGAGGCGACAATTTGTACAGCGCACCCAGTTCGTTCCACCTACCATCAAGCCCATAGCTGTTGAGGATTTGGGCTTCGTACCCCTGAAAGAAAAGTCCGCTATTGCCCCTGCCCTGTCCACTTTTTCCGGGCTCCACGGGGTATCGAAACTCCATGTGGTAGCGAACGTCCTTGAATTTGCGCTTGGTAAAGATCGCTCCGCCAATCGGAGGGTTGGCATTCGGGTTGGCCTTCGTCGGGTTGATCTCCATGACACCATTATCCAGCAGCGTCCAAGTAACTGCTCGTCCGTCACCGTGCTGCCATTCATCGAAATTGCTTCCATTGAACAGACGAATAGCCCCTTTCGGAGGCTTTGCTCCCAAGGTTGGCGAACCGAGCTTGACCCGCTTTAATGAAAACTCGGCGACGTAGCTGCCAATCGCCCCTTTGCCTTTCAGTCCCGATTTGGTGACCCGGAAGTTCCAATTCTCATCCTTGGCAACAATCTCATCCCCCATTAATCTCGCCTCACCCGAATAGTAGACGTCCGCTCGCAAATTGTGATCCTGCGTGAACTTTACGCGGTAAAGCCCCTCATCGATATTGATCACCTGAGCGCACAATCTCGGATTGATCTCTTGGTAGCTCTTTTCCGGGCCGTTCAGCCACTCCCCTACGTAGTCCCCCATGAGGACCTTGTCCGCTTCAGCGACCTTCGTCCATTCGGGACCAGTGCCCGCGGCAATCATGACAGGGGTGATAAAGACGAGTAAGGCAATAAAGGTAACGAGTCGTTTTTTCATGTGGATTGAAAACTGAGTTTATAAACTCACAGATTAGAAGTGGACGCCGACGAAGAGACAAGTCTTCTTAGAGGGCTTAGGACAAGTCGCAATCCGCTTCAAAATGGTAGGGCTGGCTGTCTTCAGTCCGCCTTTTTGATTTACATCTCCTATCTCGGCTGACTGGGGACAATCAGCCCTACCATCAACGGCGTAAACAAGAAGCAATCCACTACTCTGTATCCGGCCACTCCCAAAGAGGAGCTTCAGCGATCATGTCGCGGTGCACTGCAATCATTTCTTTGGAAAGCCGACTGACCAGGTCACGGTTTTCATTAGCCACATCGCGTTTTTGAGCTGGGTCTATTCTCAAGTTGTACAGCTCGAATCGGTCCCAGCTGGACTCGCGAATGAAATCCATATCCGACGCGACCATGGCATGCGTTGAGGGCATCGTTTCATTCCGTAGATAGCCTAGCAAAACCCAATCGCCCTTGCGGAAGGCTCCGGCCGGCATTTGCCGGGTAATCCCTTGAGCCCTCTGTCCCGCTCCGGCTATCGATCGATAGAAATACCACAAAAGCGCCTTGTCGCGGCTCCAACTCTCGCCGAACAATGCCGGGCTGAAATCCACCCCGTCTATCGTCCTATCTTTCGGGAGCGAAATGCCCGTGATCGAACATATCGTTGGAACCATATCTACGAAATTTAGGGTCGCATCGCAAACGGACCCCGCTTTAATTCGCCCAGGCCAGCGAATCACACCGGGCTCGCGTATTCCTCCTTCGAATACCATAGACTTTTGGCCTCGAAAACCGCCATTGCTCGCGTCGTGCAGGGAGCCGTTATCAGAGGTGAACATTACTATGGTGTCTTCTCCTAATCCCAACTCGTCCAGCTTGTCCACCAAACGCCCCGCCGCGTCATCCAGGTTTTGAATGTTCGCCAAGTACTCGTTTCGCTTTTCGTCGAAATTGTACTGAGCGACCATCTCAGGTGGCGAGGCGATGGGAGTGTGCGGCTCTTGGAAAGCCACGTAAAGAAAGAAGGGATCATCACCTCGTCTACTCTCGAGCCACTGTATGACATCATCAACTACGATTTGGCAGGCATAGCCTTCAATCACTCCCAACGGCTTTCCATTGCGGTGAAAATTGTCCGGATTCAAATGCGAGGGGCGAGCGTTGCTTGAAGTTCCAAACGAGTAATCAAACCCTTGCTCCAAAGGCTGAGGCTGATCCGTCCCGTAACCACTAAGGTGCCACTTCCCGAAATGGGCGGTTTGGTAACCTTCGGCTCCGAGGATTTCAGCCAGCGTAATCTCCGAATCAGGAAGATGCATTGGATGAGGCACGCCATTCTCCGGCTGCGGCAAATAGCTGAAAACTCCTACCCGGGAGGGGTACCGGCCCGTAAGCAAGCCCGTACGGCTGGGAGAACAGTTGGGAGCTGCGGCGTGGAGATCCGTAAATCGCATCCCGTCCTCGGCCAGCTGGTCGATATTAGGCGTTTTCGCTTGGCCACCAAAACAGCCAAAATCCGAATAGCCGGCATCGTCGGCCATCATGATAACGATATTGGGGCACTTTGACGAAGCTGAGCAAATAGCCACTGCAAGGCATAGGGTTAGCATGGGAAATTTCATATTACTTGGTGGTTAAGTAGATCAGGCTTACGACCCTATCAAAACAGAAAAATCGCCCAATTGGCTATGGCCTCAAAACGCCAACATCAAGGCCAAATCTCGGCCAGAGCCACCGAGACGTCGCTGCTTTACCCTAACCCACTGACAAAGAATTTGTCCATTTCATGGTGGCAATCCCGGGAATTAAACTTCAGGACAATCTGTCTAATTAATGTTTCCGAAGAAAATAGTCCTTTCCCTAACGACCGCAATCTCCCTTCTGACGCCTATAAGCACCCTGGCCCAAGAACCCTGCGATACGCTTGCAGGCATGGGGATCATTCATGACTCCGAGGAAGCGGGATTGGAGCATTTTAAGCTATTCGGCATGGCTCAGTATCAAATCGGCCACGTTGACGGAACAGACTCGGCAGGAAACAGTTTTTCCGATACCCACAACGAGTTTCGGCGAATCTGGCTGGGAGCCGACGTCAAGTTCTTGCGGGGCTTTCTGTTCAAATCCGTCTTGAGCGTTACCCAGGGCAAGCATGCCGCTACCGGCGATCAGGACATCGAGTTCAAGCACTTTCGGAACCTCTACCTTTCCTACGATGCTAGTAAAGCGAGCACCGCCTTTTCCGACTACGATCGTTTCGAGTTCGGATACGGGCGCCGCAGCCTCAAGCTCGCCGACGAGTGGCAGCGTTCCGCCTATTTGTTCAATCCCGTAGAACGGTCACCTTTTTCCAACAAGCTCTGGCCGACTGACGAGGGGGGTTCCCATCCAGTAGGAGCCTGGTTTAGGGCTGCCCAAGGAAAGAACGACTTCCAGATTGGCCTCTTTTCCACCACCCAAGATAACGAGTTTCCAGGCTGGCAGGACGGAACTGCTTTGTATTCCCAGTGGGAACACGACATGACGGAAGGCTCGAACTTCGATCATAAGAAGCTCATCCTTAGCGTCTTCTCACAAGATACTGACTTGTCAGACGATCAGCTCGCCCGAGGGAACGAATGGGGCGCGTCCGCGATACTTCGGTTGCACAAAGGGCCTTGGGAAGTGCATAGTACAATTGGTGCCGGAGAGAATGGGGGTACGACCAATCCCGATCGGCTTGGCGATTTCTGGGGGCTATCCATCATGCCTATGCGCTGGCTCGTCGAAGATCGTCTTAAACTCGTCACTCGATACCAACTGCAAAGCGCGGATGCACCAGAAGGCATTCGATTGAACAGCCGGTACGCCCGATCAGCTGGCGCTAAAGGGGATGCCGACCTATCCCTGACCGGAGGGCGAGGAGACGAGCACCACAATCTGTATTTCGGAATTAACTACTATTTTTGCGGAGATTGCATGAAAATAGTCTCGGGTATCGAATATGACGATATCGAAACTACTGGCGGGATTACCGTTTTCAAAGGCTGGACAGTCAGTTCCGCCTTTCGCATGTACTTTTAACCCCGGACTTGACGACCACTATTCGCTAGCCATCTATCTTATAGAATCCTCATCATGTCAGATTCCTTTCTTAAACCGAACACTCTAGACGATCTACAATTGCGACTTCACTGGGTTCTGCGCATCACCGCGGCCTGCTGCTTCTTTGGCCACGGAGCCTGGGGCGTCATCACCAAGGAGGGCTGGCTGCCATTCTTTCGATCTCAAGGCATTCCCGACGATATCGCCTGGAAACTGATGCCAATTATCGGAGCATTCGATATTATCATGGCCATATTGCTGCTGATAAGGCCGAGACGGATTATTATTGTTTGGATGATCATATGGGCCCTGTGGACTGCGATCCTTCGACCGATCTCGGGCGCACCGGGAATGTGGGAATTCTGGGAGCGGGCTGGCAACTACCTACCCCCTCTTGCGCTGCTGTTGATGGGCGGCACATTCGCCATGCGCTGGAAAGACTGGTTCTCTGGATACACCGAACCGAAGCTATCGGCGGACAATATTGGAGTTCTTCACTTCATCTGCCGCTTGACTATCGGGCTTCTCTTGATCGGCCACGGTGGATTCGGAGCTTTTGTCGAGAAGGATATGCTGATAAACCATTTCGCGTCTATTGGTATTCCTGCCGACGTCTCATTCATAAAGGCGGTTGGCTGGTTCGAGATCATACTAGGAGTAGTTATCTTCTTCTTACCGCTGGTACCCATACTTTGGTTCGTTTTCGTTTGGAAAGTGATAACCGAGTTCTTGTATGTAACCGAGGGTGGATTAATAAATATCTTCGAGTTTATTGAGCGCTGGGGCGATTATGGCACCCCGATCGCTTTGATTCTCATAATCCACTACCAAGCAAGGCAACAATCCAAAGCAACGGAGGCAGTTCCCGGCAGCCGAGACGCGTAATAATTTGGGATTAGTCCAACAGATTGTCGAATTACTCGGTCTAGAGCCGCATCCAGAAGGCGGTTATTTCCGTCGAACCTATACCTCGAATACAATCGCTCCAATCGGCCCCAAACAGGCTAATCGACCCACGCTCACTTGTATCTATTATTTGTTAACTAGCGATTCGCCGATCGGGCATCTCCACGTAAATCAGTCGGATATAGTCCATTTCTTTCAAGGAGGCTCTCCAATCACGTACACGCTCGTATCGCCAAAAGGAGAATTAGAGACCGTTACGTTGGGAACGGATATTGAGGCTGGGCAAAAGCTGCAGTTAACTGTTCGGGGAGGTTGGTGGAAAACTAGCCAACTGATGGAAGGCGACTACGGATTGATCAGCGAAGCAGTCAGCCCCGGGTTCGTTTTTGAGGACATGGCCTTTGTTAGCAAGGCGGATATCGCATCGCGTTTTCCGACTTTAGGAGAGCGTCTCAATCGCTTCGTCAAAGCGAACTAAAACTAGCAGTCCGATCCCAAACTATATATAAAAACCAAGAATCACCTAGGCTTCGCTTTACAACTGCTTTCTAAGTAGATCCTTAAAATCCTCTTGGGTGGGCTTTCGTGGATTAGTCAAGTGACAGTGATCTTTCATGGAATAGTCCGCAAGCCGATCCAGATCAGATTCGTTGATACCCAGCTCCTGCAAACGAAGCGAAATCGCCAGTTTCGTATTCAAATCACCAATATATTCTATAAATTTATCCGCGCAGCTTTCATCATCCACTCGTTCCACCCGAATTCCGGCCGCTTCGGCGAGCAGGCGAAACTTGGGCAAGCACGACTCGCGGTTGAAATCGAGGCAAGCAGGCAGCAGTACGGCATTTAATGTTCCGTGATGCCCTCCGAACAGACCGCCAATCGCGTGCGAAAGAGAATGGATGATCCCCAGTCCTTTCGCGAAGCCCATTCCTCCTAGCATCGCTGCGACCATCATATTTGATCTAGCTTCGATGTCAGATCCATCTTTGTAGGCTCTCAATATTGATGTGGTCGCTCTCCTGACCCCTTCCAATGCCAGTCCCTCTACGATGGGATTAAATTGGGGCGACAGGTATTCCTCTACGCAATGCGTCAAGGCGTCCATCCCCGTTCCCGCCGTAAGGCTCTTGGGCAAGCCTACTGTCAATTCAGGATCGCAAATCGACATCGAGGGGAAGAGACGCGGTCCCACAACGGCGATTTTCGCTCCCTCGGTTTCCTCGATCAGCAACGCCCCTCTAGCCACTTCGCTACCCGTCCCCGCCGTTGTCGGAATAGCGATCATCTCCGGCATAGGCTGAGTCATGCGAGACCAGCCTTTTTCCCGAATTCCATAGTCCCGCAATGGACCTTCGTGATGGGTCAACAGTCGGATGCCTTTAGCCGCATCCAAAGTGCTACCTCCTCCGACTCCCACAACGCAATCACAATTTTCCGAGCGGAAAGCCTCGACGCCCTTTAGGACATTGGCTTCAGATGGATTCGCATCCACCTCGCCGAAAACTGCTGATCCTTTCAGACCTGATGCGTCTAGGATATCCGAAAAAAGGCCGTTCTCCAACAGACCTGGGTCCGTAATCAGCAAAGGCCGCTCCGAACCTAAATCGGCCAGAGCCTCGGGCAAAGCAGACACTGAACCCGAACCAAACTTGATCGTGTTCGGGAATACAAAAGTTTCCATCTTCGCAGCAACAGCCTAACCGCGCCCCACGAAAGGCATCTTCGTCGTCATCACGGTCATGGACAGGACATTGGCATCGAGAGGAAGGTTCGCCATGTAGACGACCGCGTTAGCCACATTATCCACCGACATGGTAGGCTCCACTTTCTTGCTCAAATCCGCCTGCAAAACACCCTGCTTCATCTTGGAGGTCATATCCGTAGTCGCATTACCGATATCGATCTGACCGCAGGCTATATCGTATTTACGACCGTCCAAAGCCGTTGACTTGGTCAATCCGGTTATCGCGTGTTTCGTCGCCGTATATGGGGCCGAGTTTGGCCGGGGCGTTTTGGAGGATATAGAACCGTTGTTTATAATGCGACCGCCCTTCGGATCTTGGTTTTTCATGACCCGAAAGGCCGCTTGCGTACAAAGGAAAGGCCCTGTAAGATTCACATCAACCACTGCTCGCCAATCGTCAGGGTCAATATCTTCCAGTAAGGCGGCCGGACCAAATGTCCCTGCATTGTTGAATAGGACATCCACTCGTTCAAAGGCCTCAACGGTCCGGGCAAACAGATTGTATACCGAGCCCGCATCCGAAACATCCGTCGCCACCGCCAGAGCCTGACCACCACCCGAGCTTATTTCTTCGGCAGTCGCATCCAAAGTTTCCTGACGCCTGCCAGCAAGAGAAACGGCGTAACCTTCCTTAGCCAACGCCAATGCCACGCTTTTACCTATTCCGGATCCGCCACCTGTAATAATCGCTACTTTCATAAGCCTCTCGTTCAAACTGAAATGAGAACGAAGATCGAAGGTTGAGGCCGGGGCGAATGCAAACCTTTTGGCATGTGGTTTGATGGCTCCCGGCTAAACGAGGATCGCCCAACATAGCGCGGCGAATTGGCCCGCAATTTCGGTTCTAAGTAGTAGCGCAGGCATCCTGCCTGTGTTTCTTGTCGATCAGACACGAGCCGGATATCACGGCATAAAGCAGCTCCCACGCTAGCCGTTCTCGATAGGCTCCTTCATCCATGGCCTGTCAGCCGCGCGAAGTAGAAAAAGCATCCTGCCTGGCTAGTGCACAAACTAGAAGCCCGCGCTACTTTAGGAATTATCCTCCAGGCTGGGCATATCCACGGCTCCATCGCGACGTTCATGCATATTGAACTCCATCGATTTCGGGTAGCGCATAGGCAATCTCGAAACCTCATCCAACCGCTCTAATTGTTCTCGGCTCAATTGGATGCAGCTAGCTCCAATGTTGTCGCGAAACTGTTCAGCATTTCGAGCGCCCACGATTACGGACGTGATCGTAGGCTGATCCAGTACCCAACGCGTTGCCACCTGGGCCGGGGTACAGGAAAGTTCATCGGAGATTTCGAGTAAAACATCCAGTATTTCGTCGGCATTGGGAGCGAAGAATTGGGGATTAAACACCCACTTATCCGCAGAACGCGTTCCATCGATCTCGCCTCCCCGGCCTCTGTACTTGCCCGTCAACAAGCCGTTGGCGAGCGGGCTCCAGACTGCGACACCAAGCCCCTTGTATTGGCATAGCGGAACCAGTTCTTCCTCAATATCGCGAGTTAGCAAGTTGTACTGAGGCTGATAGCACTCGAAACGAGCCCACCCACGACTATCGCTAATCCAAAGAGACTCCATTAGTCTCCAAGCCTCATAATTGCTGCACGCGACATAACGGACCTTTCCGGACCTAACTAAGTCATTCAATGCTTCCAGCATCTCCTCCAATGGCGTCTGCGTATCGACATGATGAATATAGTAGAGGTCGATATAGTCGGTCTTTAAACGCCTTAAACTAGCCTCAATCGCTTTGAAAATTCGCACCCGACTCATTCCGGAATCGTTGACTCCCGAGCCCATCGGATTGAAAAACTTGGTAGCCAAAATCGCATCTTCCCTCCGAGCTCCGAGGAGCTGTCCCAACATTTCCTCGGATTGCCCCCCACCATAAGCATCCGCGGTATCAATAAAATTTATACCGGCATCGAAACTTAGGCTCAGCATTCGCTCCGCTTCCGAGATTTCGGTATACGTTCCAAAGGTCATAGTCCCGAGACTCAACTCAGATACTTTCAAACCAGTTCGACCCATTCGTCTGTAGTTCATAAAAATTAATCCTCTTTTCTCGGAAAACGATGCCCCGGAATCGTGCCATATAATGCGACGAATCGATAGCCATTCAATCTCGAAGCGCTAATTTGAATCGCCTTTCCCCATTCCACCGGTCAATGTTTGCCCTAAAATAAATTTATGGCTATGAAAGTTCGAAACGCTAACCTGGTGGCCGTAGCCATTTTAAATATCACTACGGCATTCGCGGAAATCAAAATTGAAGGCGTGTCTGTAACTGAGTTTCAGGCCTTGGTAATTCAGAACAACGGCATCATTCTCGATGTGCGCACGCCAGACGAGGTTGCTCAAGGCCACATCGCTGGAGCAAGCATCCTTAATATCTATGATGAGGACTTCGAGCGGAAGCTGAATTTGATGCAGAAGGACAAGCCTGTTTACGTATATTGTCGATCCGGCGGTCGCAGCTCGAGAGCCGCCCAAATTATGGGCAAAAACGGTTTTAGCGAAGTCTACAATCTCGAGGGCGGCATGGGAGCCTGGAATCGGGCCAACTTGCCGACCGTCAAGCCTGACACCGAAAGCGTCAAGAAAGCGCCCGGTGTTTCATTGGTTGACTTCAAAAAGCAGCTACGAAACAATGATCACGTATTAGCTGATTTCCAAACCGAGTGGTGCGCCCCGTGCAAACAAATGGCCCCTATAATCGATGAGCTCGAAGACGAAGTGTCCGATCGGGCCCGAATTCTGCGAATCGATGTAGATGCCAGCCCTGAATTAGCTAAAGCCTACTCAATTGAAGGCGTACCGGTTTTTATTCTCTTCGAAAATGGCAAGGAAACCTGGCGCCATTCCGGCGTCATTTCAAAAGAAGCCCTGGAAGCCAAGCTTTAGGAATGGCCGATTAGAACACCTCGCTACCCGTCCGTGGCATTTGTGGTAGCGGGCGATCTCCGAGCGCCCGCAAAAGGTAGCAAAGGCTTCCAGCCTGTGATCTATACTTTTGAAACAGGCAGGATGACTGTTCTACTTTTAACATGGGCACGCGGCTTGCGCCGCCGTAGCTGCACGTAGGCGTGATATCACCTGCTACTTCAAAGAAACCCCAATCACCGCTATCGGGAAATGAGAGACCTACTTATTCTTCGGCGGAGTGATCATGATATGGGCCCGGCGTGTGCCCGCATCCATAATCCATGGAGCGCCCGGCCTCGGGCCATGAACGACTCGAGGCTATCGTGGTAGCAAGCAACGCTAAATCCTTTGCGAGCCGGATCATCCGCTGGACAGATTAGATCATTGCTTCCCTCTCGTTGGGTAGTCAGCTCGCCGTCGCTTGTGTAGCCCATCACGGTAGCATTTTCACGCTCATGCTCAGGAGCTGCCAGTACAGCCGTCTTTATTTGCCAATCCTTTGGTGGATAGGTTTGGGCAGCCAGCGATAGGGTGGCCAAGAAGGGGATAATGAAGAACCACGATTTTATAGACCCGATTTTGATCAGCGCGATTGAAAATGCAATCAAGCGATTCAAAAAACTACGCTCTCGCCAACTCCTGCCGGTATATGTCCAAATAAGATTCAACAACGGTCTCAGCCGAAAAGCGCTCGCGGGCTCGCTGCTCTGCCTTCTTACCCATGCGTTCACGGAGCTCGACATCATTCGCTAAGGAGGCGATCGCTTTCCCAAGTCCGTCGACATCGCCAAAGGGGGCCAATATCCCGGTTACATTGGCTTCCACGACCTCAGGAATTCCGCCGACATCGAAGGAAACACTTGGCTTGCCATGACGCATACCCTCAAGAATCCCGAGGCAAAAGCTTTCATATTCCGAAGAAAAGAGAGTGAAATCCGCAGCCGCGTAGTATTCATCGACCTCGTACACCCCACTTTGAATAATCACTTTGCTTTGCAAATCCCGCTTTTGAATTTCCGGTTCAATTCGTGCGGCGTCCGCTCCAGCCAGGATTAGCAAACGAGCATCGCATTCGCCCAATGCCCGTTTGAAGCCTTCAAGCAAAAGGTCGACTCGTTTAATAGTACGTAGATTGGAAGCATGTATCGCCAAAGGCTCGTCGCCGCATTTCAACGACTCTCTTAAACCCTCTCTGGATCTGGATACCAATTTAGGTTCGTAGAAGTTCGGGATGACCGCGATTTCCTTATCCAGAGAAAAGAGGGCTTCGGTGCGCTCTTTCAGGTTTCTGGAAACACAGGTAACTCGATCCGAGGCATTGAGTACGTGTTGCAGTAGTGGTCGGTATTCCTCTTTCGCGCCCAGATAAATGATGTCCGTGCCATGCAGCGTCGTCACTGTTGGTGGCGACGCCTCTCCAATCAGTTCTTTGGCGATCCACGCAGCAGCCGTATGGGGGATGGCATAGTGGGCATGCGTGATATCGATTCGATGATTGCGACAGACTTCAGCGATTCGCGTGGCCAGCGGCAAGGTGTGGTCCGGACTTTTGAACAAAGGGAATTCCACAGGGGTCGATTCGCAGAAATGGATATTAGGATGACTGTCATCGAGCCGAAAGGGCGGTCGCTCGGATACCAAATAGATATTATGCCCCAAGTCGGCTAGACGGTGACCTAGTTCTGTCGCCAAAATACCACTGCCGCCAACGGTAGGATGGCAAAGCAAGGCGATGTTCAGCTTCTCCCTCATTGGATCTGAGAAAATTAGAGTCGCGGCGCGCTCGCATCGGCAACCCCTGCAATCGAACTCCACAGAAGCGGTCCTTCAGAATAGAGTCGGACCGCATACGTGACTCCGGACGGAATGCCTAGCGTCCGCGCTCGAGAAAGCTGCAAGTCAACATAATCCAGATTGCCCGTTTGGCTTTCGTGGCAAGCCATCAGGTCTTTCCAACGTTCGGCTTGCCCCGATACATCGACGAGGAAAGGGATCATTCCATCACAGCCAGGCGATTCGCTCGAAATGTCGAAAAACAACAGGGCCTGAGTCGCATGGGGATCCAATCCTTCCAGTCCTGGCGTTTTTCCGTATCGGGCTAGCCTGTTGGCGTCTCGAGCGATGATGCTGGTTTCCCGGTGATCCGGATGCTGATTTAAATGTCCGGAGGGAGCCAAGACGATGTCCGGTTTACATCGACGTATGGTCTTCGCCGCCATCAATGTGATTTCCAGATCCGATCTCAGTCTCGTGTCCCCTGCAGTCGACGGAAAATGAACTTGGGCCCCAATCATTTCAGCCGCTTTTAACGCCTCCTTCTCTCGAACGGAGCGATTGCCGTGAGTACCTGCCTCCCCTTTTGAAAGAACGACTAAATCAATTGAAGCCCCCTTCTCCGCGGCATCAAGCAATACGGCCCCACAACCGAATTCAATGTCGTCGGGATGGGCTCCAAAAGCTAGGATTCGCTTACCAGTCATGTCGACACTCTGCATGGGCATCTCCCGAGTTTTCAATAAAATCACGCTTCACAAACTCAATCTCGGGGGCATCCGATTGATTCAAATACTGGATTTCCCCTTCTCCGGCAACGTAGTGGGTACATCTAATCACGGACTGCATCCACTTTAATCGGGTATCTCTGGCCGGGCTGATCATCTTCTTGGTTACCTCGCCAACGTGGACATCGATGAATCGGCCGCCACCCTTGAATAGGCCATACTTTCCATCCCGATAACGAGCCCTCACGTTCTCTCCTTGATAGGGAGTATCCACGAAGTAGTCGTCTATATCAATCGCGGAAGAGCGAAAATCAGGATCACTCGACCGCTGCAATTCCACATCCTTAAGTAATCCAACCTTCTCGTACATCTGCAAACAAAACTCAGCGACATTGTTGGTATCCACGGAATCGAACACGTCTACAAGTTCGCGGTCCACCAAGTTAGGTAAACAGCGTTTCATCTTATCCTTCCAGCCGGGTTTTATCGTCTTGCAATACAAGGGGGAATAAAGCTTCTGAATCTTGTTGGAGACCTCGAAGTTCAAACGTTCCGTCTTGCCCGTATGGCGATTGACAAGAGAGACACAGGTTTCCCGGTGGTCATGATCGCTGTCGTGGACGAAAAATACTACCCTTCCGCCAATCTCCCTCCGCAATCTTTTGGCCGTCTTGATTTTCGCAAACAAAAATCGATTCGGGAAAATCCCGCAAGGCTGCTGTCCGAAACAAATGACAGGTTCCGGCACTATACCTCCTTTTTACCTATCACCAGTTGTATTGAATAACTGATGACAACCACTAATAAGCAGGCTATTAAATTATACCAGAGATATCCGATTTGCGCTAGGTCGGTGAAATAGAGAAACAGCACGGAGAACTGGGCGATGATAGCTGCGATAAATGCGGCATGGGCTCCAATTCTCCTGATGAAGAAGGCCGCCAGGAATAGCCCTAGAACCGTACCATAAAACAAGGATCCCACAATATTGACCGCCTCTATCAAGCTCTCTACCATGCTGGCGAAAAGGGCAAAGAGAATAGCCAAGCCACCCCACATGGCCGTAAAGGTCCTGGACGCCTTCATGTAATGACGCTCACCCCGGCCCTTCACGAAGTGGTGTTGATAAAAGTCGACAGTGGTGATCGTCGCCAAAGCGCTAAGCTCGGATGCCGTCGAGGACATTGCCGCGCTCAATATAACTGCGATAAGCAGCCCTATCAGTCCGATCGGCAGCTCATTAAGAACGAAATGGATGAATACGTAATCAGTTTCCTTCATGCTCTCCTGGCCTGTGGCCCGAGCGATATGATCCTTGAGCTGAGACCGCTCCTTCTTAACCGCCAGACTGGCGTTCTGCAGCTCCATCTTCGAAGATTCCGCCTCGCCTGGTTCTCCATTTCTCAGGGCTCCGACGTAACCTTCGATAGCGCTTCTCTGCTCCTGAAACCGATTCTCGAATCTAAGCTCATATTCCCGGTAGGCATTGGCATCCACTGACTCCGCAATCTCAGTCATGGATTCCGGCAGGAAGGTCGCTGGAGGACGTTCCCACTGGTAGAAAACGAATACCAGCACGCCAAGCAGAAGAATCAGGAACTGCATGGGGACTTTGAGTAATGCATTGAACATCAGGCCGAGGCGACTTTCGCGCACTGACTGCCCCGACATGTAACGTTGAGCCTGTGATTGGTCCGTCCCAAAGTACGATAGAGAGAGGAAGAAACCGCCCAGCAAACCGGACCAAATCGTGTATCGCTTATTCAAATCGAAGGACAAATCGACAACGTTCAAATGACCCAATGCTCCAGCGATGCTAAGATTCTCCCTAAATCCCGCGTGTCCCATGATTTTGTATACAACTATCCCAAAGGCGATAGCCATGCCAGTAAGAATCACGGTCATTTGATACTTATGAGTAACGCTCACTGCGCGAGAGCCACCGGTCACAGTGTAAACAATAACAGCTAGCCCGACCCCGATAACCGTTGTGTTCATATCCCATCCGAGGACGCTTGTTAGGATGATCGATGGCGCGTAGATCGTTATGCCCGCCGAAAATCCTCGTTGGATCAGGAAAATCGAGCTTCCCAAAGTCCTAGTCTTGGAGTCGAATCGGTGCTCGAGAAACTCATACACGGAGCAGAGCTCGAGCTTGTAATACATGGGCACGAACACCGCGGCTATCAGGATTAGGGCCAGCGGCATGCCAAAGTAGTTTTGCACGAATGCCATTCCGCTGTCATAGGCCAAACCTGGCGTCGACAGGAACGTGATCGCGCTGGCCTGAGTCGCCATCACCGACAAGCCAATCGTTCCCCAATTATTGGAATTGCCTTTTAGAAACTCATCCAACTTGCGGTCATTACGCGTTTTCCAAACGCCGAAGAATACGATGGCGATCAGAGTAACCCCAATGGTGGCTATATCGATAGGATTCATAGGTGCAGATTCGCTCTAATCGAAGGTCTTGGTCAGCCAAACGAAGAACGCTATTTGGGCCACCAATACTCCTACCACGATTAGATAAAGCTCCGTCCAACCTTTGGAGCTCTCCTTCTTGACCGATTTGGCGATTTCAATTTCCGGATCCGGTTCCATGTCCTAGCGAGATTAAATTAACGAAAAGCCGAATCGCTCCAGGGTTTCCCTCAGGCAATTGGCGAAAAAATGAAAGCCCAGTGTAAGCATACCATCCCTTGCCATACCGCGCTACGAGAAGCCCGCCATTCCTCGGTGGCTCGCCTCTGTCGTGGGCTGAAAGCAGCGGCTCATAAGCTTCGTCCCAGCTGCTGGCAAAGTATAGGCCGCGCTCTTGTATCCAATCATCAAAGTCTTTATCAAGAATTCGATTAGGCGAATTGAATACCGGATGCTCGGGACTGAGAATCTTCATGGGGACCTTTTCCTCGGAAACTCGCTCTCTGGAAAGCCTGATTGGGAATGGAGCCGTGAATCTCGATTTCGCCCGGAAGCTCGTGGTGCTGTACTGGGATATCAAAGTGCCGCCACGTTCCACGTAATCCATCAGGGCGTCAAACTTCTTGTCTAGTCCCGCGAAAGCGTCGAAGACCCGAGGCCCCAAAATCACGGTGTCGTAACCTGCGATCGCTTCCTCGGAAATTTCGTCCACCATAAACCGATCAACCGTGTAGCCGATTCGATCCAATGTGTCCGGAACGGTATCCCCCACTCCAAGCACGCAGGCGACTCTTGTTCCCCCCCGGCTCAATTCCAGTCGAGTCAGTTTAGTCTCAGCTTTTCCAAGCAGTGGATGCCTGCCGATATGATCGTAGTAGATTTCCTTAAGACTGGAATCGAATCGCTGGCCATCTGATGAAACCGCGGTGAAGGCGATGGTTGCTTCCGAGGAGGTTTTCGGTGGCGTCACTCGGGCGAGGAGCACCGATGAGTCTCCTCCACCCCCGAGAGAGAATTTTGGATCGGCTACCTCTACCTTCCAATCGTTCGGGACGCTCGCCTCCAGAACGCCCGAGATCGGGCCAAAATTACTGGTTATGCTAACCGCTATTTCCTTCGGCTCTCGATCTTCAAAGAGCGTAACAGCGCTCTCGGGCTTCAAC
>Ga0066378_10000104_pt1 | contig 34529 bp, 26 predicted proteins | sample Knorr_S23_td_DCM_FD_70947 | JGI IMG/M metagenome (GOLD analysis project Ga0066378, IMG submission 70947) | Marine microbial communities from Southern Atlantic Ocean transect - Knorr_S23_td_DCM_ad_71m_LV_A | ecosystem: Environmental > Aquatic > Marine > Oceanic | place: Southern Atlantic ocean...
GAGAGGTAGATAATTAATTCTATTGGGAATTTAGTAGTAAAAAAGACTGGTATATTTTATGTACCAGGTGGCAGTTGGTAAAGCTTCGTAAAGTTGATTGCTGGGATATACATTTTCTCCTTGCCCTGCGGGTCTTTTTACACGAGCGGGAAGTTGAGTTAGTAGCTGATTGCAAAATAGTCTCCATCTCTTTCACGACGCTCGGATTCGAATAGATGGACGCCAGTTTCGCTGCATAGATAGAAAAACGATCGTTTGACATGAGATCCCCGAATATCTCAGTCCTTCGCAGGAGGGAAAGCGGATCCTGCTCAGTTCCTCTAGGGGTGAATTGTAGTGGTTATTTAATTACATATTCGATTTCGGCATCTATTAGTAAAATCGCCTGGCATGTTTTTCATACCAGTGACCAGGGGGGAAACGCGTCGTAAATTCGACGGTTGAGATATTCGCTTTTTCCCAAGAACAATGATCAAATGGGGAGCAAGTTGATTAAAGCAGGAGCGGCTTTACGTCGCGATTGTGTGAAGGTTTATCGCGGCGTGAACCCGCTATACCCTAATCCCACCTACGAAAATGTTTGAGCCCATGGCGGAAGCGGAAACGGGCCCGCTCGAAGTTCGATCTCCGCCCGTTTAAGCTGGTAGGGGGGGTGGAAAACGACCTCCCGGCGCGTTCAATCGATACAATAGATTCTCAATGGGCATTTTTATGATGCTCCCAGAGGATGTCCCGGCCAAAGTCGCCGTTGAAGTCGCGCCAGACCGCATGGATGTGATTGGCGTTGTTCTGGATGTTGTCGTACTCGATTAGGAAAGTAGGTCCTTGGATTCGATAGTAGTGAGCCTTGCCGATCTCCGGGCTGCCCGCCCAGGTAAACGTGATCTGACCCATTCCGGCTCCCATCAGCTTTTCGGATCGCTCTTTGGCGACTGGCGGAGGCATATTGCTCAGGTAAACATCAATAACGGCAGCGAGCCGACTCCTTTGTCGGTCGTTCAATTCGCCCGCGGCGATGCCATAGTTGCTAATCGGATACGCTTGAGGATCATCGCTTGAATAGATATCTTCAGGAGCCTTATCGGAAACGATAGCCTGCTCCCGCTGCTTGTCGTTTAGCGACATGAGAAAGGATCGCGCTAAATCTTCCTCCGACTTCAATGTGCGCATTCCTTTCGATGGACCGGAGAGAACTTTTGCCGGATTGGCCCCCCAGAAATTGGGAGTCGTGGATAAAAGGCGACCGTCAACGATGGTGTAGTTCAGGGAAAGATGGTGCCCCTCGAAGCGCCAGCCCCAGGCATCTTCGCTGGATGGCTTCCCAAATATGCTGATGTAATAGAGTTCCGAATCCCGGTGATCCGAGTTTTCCAATTGAAAAAGGACGGTTTCGAGCGCTTTGATATTCTCTACTTTAGCGTAGCCTGACGCGCTCAAGCCCGTTTTTAGGAGAGCCGTGAGCTTTGATTCTTGGGATTTGCTCAAGTCCTTCAGATCGACTCCCTTGCGTTCTCCAACGATCGGCACGAAGTGCCAATTGGTACGCTCGCCTTCTGTTTCCATGGTAAGGATGGCTCGGGCCGTGAGTTCCTTGGTCAAGGATTCAATAAAAGCGTTGGCGGCCTTCTCCATGTCAAGAACGACCGGTTCCACGGCTTGGACCGGGGCGCTCGCGATAAGGAGTAAGGAAACGAATGCGGGAATAATTACGAGGGATTTTCTCATGTTGATTTGGTTGGGCTTTTAGCAGTTTGCAATGGATTGAGGATTTCAGACTCTTAGTTCGTTGGCAATCCGTCTTTCGGCTGGTCCCACAATCTGAAAGGATCATCATGGCGTCTCATCTCTTCTAATAGTAAGGCTTCCATCTCTCTAAGTTTTTCTGCGAAGCGAGGATGGCTGGACAAATTGATTTGATTTGGTCTGGGCTTGAGACCTGTTAGGGCTGTGACTGTAGGGTCATGGTGCTGCTCGATAAATTCGTGGGGATTCTCCGCTAAATTGAAAAGTTGAGTGACGCGGTGTTTCCCGTCCATTATATCGTATTTGATCAGCTTCCAATCGCCCTTGCGTACAGTTCGGAGACCAGGTTGCGTTTCTGCGCTAAACCGCCGTACAAGCTGTCCCTAATCGTTTGCCGCTCCCCCATAAGCACGGGTTTGAAGCTGATACCTTCATTGGTAGCTGGAAACTGGACTCCCGCTAAGTCGCAGAGTGTAGCCAAGGTATCCAGCAAGTAGGCATTTCCTGGCGCTCGGGATCCCGGTGGGATTCCCGGTCCTCTAACGATGTATGGCACCCGCCAGCTATGTTCGTAAAGATTCTGTTTTCCTTGCAGCCCATGCCTACCGATGGCTATGCCGTGATCGGAGGTATAGAAGATGTAGGTGTTTTCCAGTTCCTCCATCTCTTCCAATTTTTCGAGAACACGTCCGACCTGAATATCGATATTTTCACTACAAGTAAATTCGCGTCCGAGCTCATTGCGAATCGTTTGCTCGTCTCGCCGCATCCAAACGCCGCTGACGCGCTCTTCATCCCGCGCTCCGGGAAGTCGAAATGGGAATGGATGGCCGGGTAGGTAGTTGGGTGGCAATTCGGGCTGTTTTGGGTGTGCCGCAGGAAGAGACTCGGGATCGGTGTGATTAGTCGCGCCGTACTTAGCTAGTAATTCCGGTGTTTCATCGCGGGTGTCATGCGGATGAGAGAGTCCGAAGTAGATTAGAAAGGGATCGGTATCTCCCGCTGCTTGGCGCTCGTCGAGATAGTCGACAACTTGGTCGCCGTGCCACTCGCTTCCGGTCTCTGCCGTACCTCCCCGCTTGCTAGCGTCTCTGCGGACAGTGAACAATTCGTTTGCCGCTTCGTAGCTATGTCCATTTTTGCAGGTGCGCATAGTGTCATAGCCTGCTCTATTGAATACTGCTGGAAGCATGAAGTTGACAAGATTTGGAGGGACTTTAGCTGGGTCGTCGTGGTGGGGATTGTCGTTCTTGCCTTGCTTATTGGGAGTGTGCCACAACGTGCGTCCAGACATGATCATATGGCGGGAGGGCGTGCAAACGCCACTTACCCATGCTCCCATGTGATAGGCCGCGTCGAGCACCATGCCTTCGCGGGCTAGTCGATCGATGTTGGGCGAATCCAGAATCGAATCCAGATTGTAGATAGGGAAGTCGAAAGGCGCTTGATCGTCGGAAATGATAAAAAGAAAGTTGGGTTTAGACGCGCTGGCCGCGAGAGGACGATCAGCGAGAAGCAAGGCGTAGGGCGTCAGGCCTACGGCCAAAATAAGGGTTCGCTGAATGAGTTGGCTAATTGAGGTCAAAATGGGTTGGGGATCGGTGTTGCTTCGAGCAATGTAGGGATAAGCCTCAATATGTAAGATAGTTGCCAGTCAGTCTAGCATTCCTAGTTCACGCAGAAACACTTCCGTCTGATCCAGGGCTTGGCCGAAAAGATTCAGATCGAAAATGAGATATCCATGCCGGCCTCCTTCGTAGGAAATGAGTTGGCAATAATTGCCTGCTTCCAGCATCTCTTGGGCAAAACGTTTGGCTCCAGCAAACGGGGTTAAGGTATCGCCTGTACCGTGGAGCACTAGCGTTGGAGGCAGATTTTCACGCACATTGTCAACCGGAGAGAGTTCTTTCCATCGGTCGCCAATCTTTTCGCTACCATATCCGTCAATCGAAGTGTCTATGACCGGATAATAGAGAACCATAGCATTCGGAGTAGGAAGGATAGACAGATCGTCCGACGAGGCGTTTACATCGTCGAATAGCGCGGTGCTGGCTGCGAGATGAGCGCCAGCAGAGCCCCCGCTTACGATGAGCTTGTTCGGATCGATTCCCAGCTCAGAAGCGTGAGCTCGAACATAGCGTATGGCCGATCTCGCATCCTTGACGCAGTCGAACACGGTGATTCCTCGGTCCTTATTCATCAGGCGGTACTCGACGCCGATTCCGACCAGACCCAGTCGAGCGAAATGATCTACGAAGGGATAGAAGCGTCTAGGAAATCCACCGGTCCAGCCGCCTCCGTGAAAGGATACGAAAGCCGCCCGTGTATCGGAATTCCTGTGATTAGCAGGATTGAAGATGTGCAACCCGAGTTTTTTGCCTCCAGCAGTTTTGTAGGTAACGACAGTTGAGGGCTCAAGCTTAGCCGCGATTGGTTCGAGAGGTCGAAATAACGTACTTTGCTGGCTGTGCAGGGTCTGCGACACAAATAAAAGAAGAGGAAACGTAATAGCTAGGGACTTACGGATAGGCATTCTTATCGCTTCGATTGCAACGAATTCTCTGGCAGGTTGATAATAAAGAGTTGTCGAGTCGGATTGGTGTCTCCGACGAGGCCCGGAACCAGAATTTTCGTTCCGCTGCGATTCCAAGCCGGGGAGGGGTCTTGGCGCAGGTCACCGGATATCCATTTCCCGATGTCGAAACCCTGTGATCGGATTAGCTTTCCATCGGAGCGTCGATAGAAGTTGTAGAAATTCTTTTTCTGATTTTTGTCCTTGTGGCCATTGACGAACCAGTCGCCTTGTGGCGAGAGGGCAATGTCGCCCTCGGGGTCAGGGAAGATGGCGCTGTCTCCAATTTGCCCAACGACTAGGTCGCGGTTCACATCATAAATTACTTGACGCGTATCCATGGCCCCAATCATGCGATGGCCGTAGTCCCATTCTGGATGCCCGCCAAAGAAATGCTTCAATCGCTTAAGCCCGGTACCATCCGGTTTGATGACGAAGGGGGCATTGATTCGCGGATGCTTACCTTTATTTCTGCTGCTACGCCAACCGGCCCGGGCGAAGAAAAAGATTCGGTCCCCATCGCGATTCCAAAGGGTGTGATTGATGAACAATTCAAGCTCATCGATATGCGGCTCTGTTTTTCGGATTTCCGCCGCCATTTGCTCGAAGGAAACAAGCAGGGATTGCTTGCCTGTCCTCGAATCGACTATAAAGATCCCATCGTCTTTTGGATGATTAACTCCTATTGTCCAGTCGTGGGCATCCTTATATCCGGTGACAGGACGAAGTCGAGCCATGCGGGCATAGTTGATAGCCGCGAAAGCGCCTCCGGTTTGCTTTACTCCGCTATTGCCTACTGGATAGCTGCGAGACCGAAATTCTTTAACGCGCTTTCGCTTTGCAATGTCATATAGCGCTGTGAATATTTTCCCTGTTTCGGGATCGCGATCGTTAAAGAAAAATTGTGTGTCTGGAAAGTCTGGATTCCAGTAAAACATAGTGCCTTGTTGCGGGTTCCAGCCCAGCGACTGGTCCACGACTTCGATCTCATAATTGTTTTTAGTGTCGATCAAAAGGACATCCGCCGGTTCTCCTTTGCCGGGGAGATGGTCCTGGAAAGTTGACCGAAGGGCGACGATATACCGATCGTCGCCGTTCCAAGGAATGTTTTGCACGTGGCCAATGTATCCAAAAAAATGCTGATTGGGGCCTTGAGTAATCTGTTCGACTTTCAATTCGGCGGATGCACTTACGCTGGCAGCAATAGCAACTGCGGTCGCCAATGTTTCCCTAAAGAGATGTCTGATTAATTGCATTTTAGTTATCTATCCTTCTGTTTCGGATCTCGATATCCCGCGCTTCCCGGCCCCCAAATTGGGGCGACGATTCCGCTCTGCCAATCGTCCAAATGCGGACGCAGATGCGCTAATATCTTGGGATGCTCTGCAGGGAGATTGTTTTTTTCTCCGACATCTATGGAGAAATCGTATAGTTTAGGGGAACCATCAGGAGTCCTCCTATCGAGCAACTTCCATTTGACTTGCCTCAATGCGATCGGCCCCTCGATTCCGTGACGGCGCCAGTAAAGCATTCGTTTTTGAAAAGCCCCTTTAGAAGCTCCAAACAAAGGCATCAAACTCTGGCCATCTAATCTCCAGCTTTCCTCAATGGATTCCCCGGCTGCTTGGAAGAGAGTAGGTAGCAGGTCCATGGTAATGACGGGCGAGTTTATAACGGTGCCTGGTTCGATAACGCCTGGCCAGGCCATGGCCCAGGGTACGCGAATCCCACCTTCATAGAGGGGGCCTTTGTGGCCTCGGAAAGGGTAGTTGCTAGTCGAGTCTTTCCCGCCAGGGCCACCATTGTCGTTGGTGAAAACGACGATTGTATCATCGTTAAGGCCGAAATTCTCAATGGTGGCTAATATTTTGCCGACGTTGCCATCCATGGCTACAACTAGGCCAGCGTAGTTTCGGCGAGCATCGTGTTCAATGTGACCAATGCGTTGGGCGTCGTAGCTGCTTTTGCGTGGTTCTAAAGGTCCGTTTGGGGCCGTAAAGGATACAAAAAGGTAGAATGGATGATCCTTATTGGCCTCGATGAATTCGCAAGCGGCTTGTCCCAGCCTGTCGGTAACGTAGCCATATTCTTCGGTGGGCGTACCGTTGTTCTGATTCACGCGATCTTTCGTAATCTTCTTTAAGGGATAATAGCTTAGCGATCCCTGGAGCAGACCGAAGAACTCATCGTATCCTCTCCTGTTTGGGTGGTAGGCTTCCGGATAGCCGAGACACCATTTGCCGATTAGTCCAGTCTTGTACCCAATTTCCCGTAGACGTTTGACCCTGAAAGTTTCTTCTAAAGGTAGCCCAGCTTTAGTAATGCTGTCGATGTGGGGCGTCAGATTTTTGAAATCGGATCGGGCATGCTCTTTAAAGCCGAAATCTGCATAGCCAGAATCGTTGGCGAAAAGGACGAACATATTTGGCTTACGAGCAGCCATTCCGTTGCCCATGCTTAGCATGAAGGTCGATAGCAGAGTGAGAACTGCTTTATGATTAAAGGTCATCTTGCTCATTGCCTGGCGTAGCTAAATTCGGGGAGTTGAGATGACGCTACAGGTTGGCATCAATGCTCTTGAGGGTGTTGCCTTCGTGAAACTCGGGCAGGACAAGGACGCGATGGTCTCGTATTGAGTCTCCTCGGACAGCACTCTCAATCTCCTGATGAACTTTTCTGGCCATTTCCATCGTATTGAACTCGTAGCGGGAAGGATCGGGCGAGATGTAATTGAGAAAGTCAGTACCTTGGCGACAGACTATGGATAGATCACCCGGAATTCCGATCCCCGCCTTTGCCGCTTGGTTGTGCAGGTTTAGCAACTGGTAGGGGCAATCGACAAATAGGGCCGTCGTTGAGTCTCGACCAGTGGTTATTCGGTTGAAAAAGCGAGCGTAGCTGTGTCTAGAGTTCGAATACCTGGTAACTTTGAAATTCACATTGTGTGAACTTAGGGAGATTCCTTCCCGGAATCCCTCCAGTAGCTTGGCATCGCCGGGGAAGGGTTCTTTGCCAGAGATGAAACCGATTTGGTTATGGCCTTTGGCGATAATCGCTCCTGCGGCGTGTCGCCCCAAAGCTCTGAAATCCATATCGATACTGGGGAGGGTGATGCCTTCGAATGGAGACCCGCAAATGATTGATGGGGCTTTTGCATCTTGAAACTCAGACTGAATTGCTTGGTTGCAGGTGTGAAGGAGCCAGCAGTCGTGACTAGTCGCGTTGAAGAGCTTGGCAATCCCTGTTTTTGGAGACCGCTCGACTTCGGGGATACCCTCGTGAATGTGGAGATTCCAGTCGCGTTTGGAAAGACGCTGCTGCAACTCGGGAATCCAGGCCCGATCTCGGTTAGCCCGGGTCTCGTCGGCCCGGCCGATGAGCAATCCAATAGATACGTTTTTTCGCCTAGTTGAGGGCTTTCTAACTTTTTTCAGGAGAATGTACCCGGATCCAGGCACGGATTTAATTACCTGCTGCTCTTGAAGACTTTTGAGGGCGTGGCGAAGCGTTCCCCGGCTTACCTGATAAAAATCAGTCAGTTGGCGCTCGCTCGGCAAGGTGCCTTGCCAGACTCCTTCTGCGATATTACGCTTCAAGTCTCGCAGGAGATCGGACCTCAGAAGGCGTCGTGTCAGGGCCATTGGGCTCTTTGTCTGCTATTTAAAACGAGTCAGAACGGTTCTGTCGGTTACGGGGTACCATTCATCGATCATCTTGACCATTCGGCGTACGACACGGGGGTTCTTTCCAGCTAGATTATTCTTCTCATGCGGATCAGCGATGAGATCGAATAGCTGAGGGCGCTTTTCCTCACGTGGATGCGTCGATTTGTAACGGTTAACTTCCCCGTCGTAGGTAAGAAGCAGTTTCCATTTTCCCTGGATGCACCATCGAAAAAGCAGGGTTGCCTCCGGGTCTTCGATGTCGGCGATATCGTGGGCGAAGCTTTCTCCGAAGATCGCGTCTCTAGGAATTTTCGAGCCGGATTCCATGTAGTCGAGCAGATTCAGGCCAGGAACGGGGATATCTGGTTGGCGAGCTCCGGCGGCGGCCAATGTTGTCGGAAAAATGTCGATACTGCTTACAAGTTCATCACGAAATTCAGGCTTCAAGACAGCGGGCCAAGAATACATGGTTGGCTGGCGAATGCCGCCCTCGTAGGGCGTTTGTTTGGAGCGGGCGTCGTAGCCATTCCGCTCTGGGTGCTGGATCCATCCATTGTCGCCGACGTAGACGATGAGGGTCTTGTCACGAATCCCTTTCTCGTCCAAATAGCCGACGAGATCACCGCAGGTCTCATCCCACCATTCAATCATGGCGTAATACTTAGCAATAGTAAGAGGATGATCGCCTCGGTACTTTTTCAGCAGTCTCTCGGGAGGATTGTGCGGCGTATGAGGCAAGAAAGCCGCGTACCACATGTAAAAGGGCTTGTCTTGCTCGACGGCCATATCGATAAACTCGAAACATGGCTCGAGGCCTTCGCGGCCGATTTTAAGCCCATCGTCCCCGTGTCGTCCTCCTTTTTGAGGAAAGCCGCGAGTCATGCCGTGGGTAAATCCGCCACGCTTGTAGTTGCCTTCCCACCACTTGCCGCTTTGATGGCTAAGGTAGCCTTGTTCCCCTAGCAACTCTGGAAGTGTATCGAACTCGTCGATATAGGAGATCAGCTGGGCTCGGCGAGCATTGTAAAGCGGAGAGTCCCTCTCCACATATTTTGGCGACGGATCGTTGCCTGTGACGCCGTGGCGATGAGCGTAGTGGCCGGTGGCCAAAGTCATTAGAGAGGGGCGACAAAGAGCTGTTGGTACGTAGCCCCGGGGGAATACCACGCTCTCGTTGGCCAGCTTGTCGATGTGTGGGGTCTTGATGTGAGGGTGACCCATAAAGGAATAGTCATTCCAAGCCTGGTCGTCGCTCAGTAGGAGAACGACGTTCGGCTTGTCGTTCGAGTAGGCTAGTGAGGCGAACGTGAATAGTATGCTTACGGCCAGGGCGAGGCGAACGATTGAGGTGGGAGGATTTGTCATTTTATTCTCAGGGAGATTGAAGCGATTTACAGGATCTGTCTACTTGAAGTACCAATTTGGATAGCTTGTCTCATTTAGCAATTACTTTTGAATCGGAAATGGCCTTATGGTCTCGTTTATGCCACTGTCTCACGAAACACTATTGATGTTGAAGCGCTGGAATACGCCCACGATTTACAATGGGTGGGAACAGATCACGAAAAGGGATCCTGCCGGCGATGGTTTTAATCTGGAACCGACGCGCGACTATATGCCTGAGATGGGTCCTATGGCTGGGTATGCGGTAACCGTAAAGATACAGCCATCAAAGAAAGATCTTGTACTAGACAAACCACATGCTTGGTCGGAATATCGTGAATACGTTACCGGTGTCGAGGGGCCCAAAATAGTTGTCGTTCAAGATTGCGATAAGCCCAATCTGGTAGGGGCATTTTGGGGCGAAGTGAATAGCAATATCCACCGGGCTCTGGGATGTGTCGGGACAATTATTGATGGGGCCATACGTGATTTAGACGAAATGAAGAATGCTGGATTTAAAGCGTTGGCCCGCGGCATGTGTGTTGGGCACGCCTACAGCGTGCCAGTCGAGTGGGGAGGAGACGTTGAGGTATTCGGGAGGTCCGTAAAATCCGGGCAGCTCCTTCATGCAGACAAGCACGGCTTTATGGCTATTCCCCCAGAAGATGAAGAAGGCCTTTTAGAGGCCTCGATTTTCATGGATAAGAATGAGTGCGATACCGTGATTCGGTCGGCCAGATCTAGCACTGGAAAGACGACTCGAGAGATGCTCGATTCGATCAATGCTGCAGGAAAAGAATTCAATGACGCTGTATTTAAGCGATTTAGGTCCCCTGGTGAGTGGTGATCGTTTGTATTCGCTTTCCGATTAGAAACTGATTTTCGATACTAATACCATGCCCCGGAAAATACTGCCGACTATTTTGTTATACTCTCTCTTCTTTGGACTTTCGATCTCGGCCAAACCGCTGAATGTGGTCTTTTTTTTGATCGATGATCTTGGCTGGAACGATGTCGGAGCTAGCGGTAGCGATTATTACCGGACTCCGAATATCGATAAAATGGCGGAAGACGGAATGCGATTCACTAATGGCTATGCGGCTTGCAATGTCTGTTCTCCAACCAGAGCGGCGATTATGACTGGCAAATACCCGGCCCGCTTGCTCCTGACGCAATGGCTTCCTTCGGGGCGTTGGGATGGTAAGAAAGAACGGCTTCGCGAAGGGCGGTATATTTCTAACCTACCTTTGGAAGAGATTACCATAGCTGAGGCGCTACGTGAAGCTGGATACAAAACGGCGTTTATGGGCAAGTGGCATTTAGGACCAGAACCCTATTACCTCCCCGAACATCAAGGCTTCGATGTCAATATAGCCGGTCGCGACTATGGGGCGCCTGGCAGTTATTGGTATCCATTCGAAGGATCCTGGAATATCCCAACTACGAACGGATTAAAACTCTTCAAAGACAACCCGATTGGGGGAGAGCAGGGCGACTACCTCGTTGATCTCATAGCTGCAGAAGGAGAAAAATTCGTTCGGGCAAACGAAGACGAGCCGTTCTTCTTGATGATGTCCCACTATGCCGTGCACACCCCCCTCCAAGGAAAGCCGGAGAAAATCGCGTACTACGAAACCATCCCCGAAAATAAGCGGCAAGGAGATCCTCATTACGCGGCCATGGTGGAAAGCGTCGATGATAGCGTGGGCCGCATCATGAATGCGGTTCGGGATATCGGGGCAGAAGAACACACCATGTTCATATTCACTAGCGACAATGGTGGCCATTGGAAGGCGACGAGAAATGCTCCGCTTCGGGCCAATAAAGGATCAAACTACGAAGGTGGGCTGCGGGTGCCCGTCATTATCAAATGGCCAGGGGCAGCTAAACCGGGGTCGGTCTCTGAGGAGTTGGTAACCAGTTCCGACTTTTATCCGACCATTCTGACGGCGACTGGGCTGCCTTTGAATCCGGACCAGCATATGGATGGCGTTGACCTGACTCCCGTGCTTAAAGGAACCGGACCTCTCAATCGGGATGCGATCTATTGGCACTATCCTCACTACAATCAGCACCCGGAAAGTTTCGCCGGTAGCGTTGTCAGGGAAGGGGATTGGAAATTGATCGAGAGATTGGATACGAATACACTGGAGCTCTACAACTTGAAGGGCGACGTCGGCGAACAGCGAAACCTGGCTAAACGAAATCCTGAAAAGGCACAGGAACTATTCGCGCTTTTGAATTCCTGGCGTCAGGATGTTGGGGCTCAACCGATGCGACCCAATCCGCACTACGAGGGAAATTGATGGAGAGTTAGTTGTCTGGGTTCAGTGCAAAGAGACGGTCCGACTAGCTGGTTCGGCCCGAATCGCTTCTAGGATTGATTGCGCTCGTCTGACGACACTCGGATGATCGTCTATCACGTTCGTTGTCTCGCTGGGATCTCTGGAAAGATCGTAAAGCTCTTTGGCATCACCCTTTCTTGGTTTTTCCGGTAGAGGCAGCGTGTTCGGAAATGGTTGCCTTGCGGAGGGCTGGAGTCTAACAAGCCGATATGATCAAGCAGCGTCTACTGTGGTTAATTGGAATGCTCGCCTTTACGCTGCCGGTCGGCATGGTTTCGGCGTCGCCGAATATAGTGCTAATACTAACGGACGATCACGGATGGAGCCAGCTTTCCGAGCGTATGGACCCGCGGATTGCGACATCTAGGTCACGATATTTAGAAACGCCGAACATCGCTAGAATTATGGAGGAAGGCCGGCGTTTCACGAGTGGCTACTCTCCGGCCCCGCTTTGCACGCCGACACGGCGTTCTATCCTCTGCGGAACCTCAGCTGCCCGAAGCGGAACGGAATTTGCGAGCCCCTCTTGGATACCGGCTGAGCATTTGACGATTCCGAAGGCTCTTAAGATGGCCAACGATGACTTTAGAGCCGCCCATTTCGGAAAATGGGGAGAGCAAATGATTTCAACGCCTGAGGAATCTGGATACGATGCCAGCGATGGGATGTCGGGGAATAATACGGGCGGGATGCCGAGCACGTTAGGTATCGAAAGTGGAAATCATAGCCATGGACCGCCACACTTTATCGATAACGAAGATCCAAAACGAACTCCCTCAGTGACCGGGAAGGCGATCGATTTCATGACTGAACATTCTGCAGCCGGTCGGCCCTTTTATGTGCAAGTCAGCTATTATGCCCAGCATCTATCGGTTGTAACCCGCGACAGTCTGCTTCGCAAGTATGAGCAGAAAGGAAGACCGGATAGGGGATACACTCAGGCTTGGGCTGCTATGATGGAAGAGTTGGACTTAGGTGTGGGTAGAATCTTGGATGCAATTGAGGAGCTCGGAATCAAGGAGGATACCTATGTTTTTTTCACAACCGACAACGGTGGCCGTGGTACAGTGCCGGGTGGGGATGAAAAAGCGACTCCTCCTAACCATCCGCTTTCCGGCGCGAAGCACCACCTGTTGGAAGGAGGTATTCGTGTTCCTTTTTTTGTGATGGGTCCGGGAGCACAGCCAGGTTCTGTTTGCAGTGAGCCAGTCGTTGGGTACGATTTCCTGCCCACCTTTTACTCCCTAGCGGGAGGAGACGCAAGTCTACTGACTGACGAGATCGATGGGGCTGATTGTGTGCCGCTCCTGCACGATCGTTCGATGGCTAACTTCAAACGGCCACAGAAAGCCTTATTCTTCCATCGGCCTGTTAGGCGCAACTTTTCTGCTATCAGGCAAGGCGACCACAAGCTAATGTTATATTGGAAGGACGACGGAACTATAGATCGTCACGAGCTCTATCAGGTTTATCCGAACCCGATTGAAGAAGGGAACGAGATCACATCTGACAATCCCGAACTCGCAGAGGAGCTTCTGAATCGTCTATTGGCTCACCTATATCTGGTCGGGGCAGAACGTAGAAACTAGTGGTAGAATATGCTCCTGCCTAGCTTAGCGGTTGCTTTTCCTTAGGCGGGATTCTACATATTGGATCCTAAACGCTTTTACCCTTGTGAAATCTAATTCGACGTGACGAAGCTTTACCCATTGGACCGCCTCAAATTCTTGACCTCAAGAAAACGTAATGAATAAAACAATACTTCTCACTTTTGCAATAATAGGCTCTTTGCTAGTCTCTTGCCAGCCAGGGGGCGATCCAGGAGGCTGGATTGACCTTTCTGGAAGCCTCGATGACTGGAATCAAGTGGGGGATGCCAATTGGCGGGTCGAGGATGGCGTCTTCGTTGCTGACTCCGGCCTCGGCCAACTGGTGACCAAGCAGAGCTTTTCCGATTTTCAGATCCAGTTGGAATTCTGGACAGACGCTGGGGCCAACAGCGGTGTATTCATTCGGGCATCGGATCCCGACAATATCACCGACAAGAATGCCTACGAAGTGAATATCTTCGATACGCGCCCTGATCAGACCTATCGTACCGGATCAATCGTCAATATCGTTCCACCGTCAGAAATTATCAATACGCCTAACAAGTGGAACAATTTTGATATCGTCGCCGATGGAACTAAATTGAAGGTGATCCTAAATGGAGTGAAGACTGCCGATACGGAGGACGACCAATTGAGCAGCGGCCCATTCACCCTGCAATATGGGGAAGGCGTCGTAAAGTTCCGCAACGTCCGAATTCGCGAGCTTTAAAGCTCGTTCAGGAGGCGATAATTTAGGTTAGTTTGGACGGGGGACGATACCTGTCCGCTCACCCGATTCTAGCCGCATACCAGCCATTTCCTGGACGCGGTCGGGATCCTTAGGAGTGGGGATGGGCCTTTTGGCGCGTCCGGGCCTTGATGGGCTTTTCTTAAGTAGATTAGGCCGAACCAATTCACTTGGAGCGACTTTGCTTGAAAAGCCAGGTCATGAAATCCGGCTCCGGGTCGCAGCGGTCGCTACTAAGTTGGGTGATGCCGTTTTTGGCGCCGGGAATGAATTTTCCGGATACACCGTGATTGTCTCCGACCCAGGTGGTTAGTTTCATGTTGCCGCTGAGTTTCTGCATCTCTTTGAAAAGCGTCTCTTGCGGTTCGTAGGGGCAGACCGTGTCATGGTCGCCATGGAACGCCCAAGTGGGGACATCCTTGATGATGGTTGCCTCAATAAAGTCTTCGTCGTTGGTACGACCAGTGCCAGCAGATGGAGCGATTGCCGCGAAATAGGTCGGGTCCAATTGTATTAGAATATTGGTTCCATGCCCGCCCATGGAGTGCCCGAGCATGTAGATACGGTCTGGATCAACGGAGGGGAGGCTGGCGATAATCGCCTTGATCCAAGCCAGATGATCGGCGTCCCATAGGTGCTCAGCTTGCGGAGCGAGAACATAAGTTGGGAATTTTTCTCGAAGCTCTCTTTGGGCAAGCTGCTGGTTCCAGACTTTCAGTTGCTTAAGGTTCTCATTTCCCCGGCCTCCGCCACCGTGCAGAGAAACAATTACTGGATATAGCTTGTTGGCGTCGTATCCCAAGGGCTTCATGAGCCGATAAGGCATTTTCTCGTGCCTGAAAGGCTCGTAGGATTCTATCCAAGCGGTCTGCTCGGGACCCTTTTGGGCCCAGATAGGGGAAGCGACTGCAAGCCCGAGAAATAGGAAAACTAATTTTGGGATGCTCATTGGCAAAGAAAGTTAGTGGTTTTACGCTCTTGGATAAAGAAGCAAATGTCTAGCCGGAGCTATTCGTATCGAAAATGGCGGCTGGATGGCTGAATCATCAGGCTCGCGGTCCAAATACTTCCGAACGATGGTAACTGCTAGGTATGCTTGAATCGTCAGTCAAACTCGATTTGGATCAAATTCTTCTCTCTACACTGAATTACGCTTATGAGTTCCTCATCCGGATTCCTACTTGATCGCCGCCATTTCCTAAAGGGACTGGGAGTCGGGCTCGCATTGCCTGCTTTCGAAAGTTTCAACTCGGGGTTTGCCTCATCGGCAAAGACGGCTGATCCGCGAAAACTGGTTTGCGTGGGTAGCCACCTTGGCTTTTGGCCGGGTGGGTTTTTCCCGGAAACCTCCGGCAAGGATTACCGAACGAGTCAAACGCTCAAACCAATTGATCGTCACCGCGAGGACTTCACGGTGTTCTCTAACTTGGACCATGACGTGAATGGCGGACACAGTGCGGTGCACTCATTTCTCAGCGGCGTGAAAAAGAGCGAATCGGGGGGATTTGCGGAGAAGAATATGACAATCGACCAGGCGGCTGCCGAATTTTCGGGCAGTAGCGCTCGCTACCCCTCGATTACGGCGGGCATTGGCGGTGGGACGGATATGTGCTGGACCCGATCGGGCGTGAATATTCCCCCGGTGAGCAATCCGGCACGTTTGTTCGATGCCTTGTTCGTGAACGCGGATAAAGCCAGTATCCATAAAGAAAAGGAGCGATTGCGGCATCGTGGAAGCGTCTTGGACGCGCTGCGCGATTCGGCGAAGTCGATGGGTGGCAAGCTCAATGCGATCGATCGGGATAAGCTGGATCAATACCTGACTTCGGTACGCGACGTGGAAAAACGACTTAAGATGTCGCAAGAATGGTTCGATCGACCTAAACCCAAGGCGCCAATAAAGCCAATACGCGACGAAGAGCGAATGCAAATCGATGAAATGCCGCTGATGTATGACCTCTTGGTTCTCGCCTTGCAGACGGATTCGACGCGCGTGGCGACTTTCGAAATACCGATGGGTTTTAAAACGTCCGAACTAGACCTGGATTCTTATCACGGCCTTTCCCATCACGGTAAAGAAGAGGGCCGTCTCGAGCAGTTACGAACGGTCGAGAAGTACTTCATGGAGCAGTTTGGCGGGTTCTTAGATCGACTGAAAGAGGCGGGGATATTTAACGATACCTTAGTCGTTCATGGAAGCGGTATGGGAAATGCCCATACGCACAGCAATAAGGATCTCCCGTTATTGATCGCGGGCGGTGGACTGGATCACCAAGGTCATTTGATTTGTCCCGAAGAGAAAGGAAAGCGTATTCCGCTTAGCAATCTCTGGCTCTCTTTGCTACAGTGGTTTGGCCTTGAGGTCGAGCAATTCGGTCGGAGTTCGGGCACGTTTTCGCCGATGAAAATTGGGTGAACTAAGTGGTAACGTACTTTAAACCACTGATGACACGGATTTACACTGACGGATTTGGGTGCAAGGGACTTGTCGTGTCGATGCGGATTCTCCGAGCCGTGGCCCTCTGTCACCTAGCCTCCGCTCTCCACCTACATGCTTCGCCTCGCGTTGAGTTCTTGCAACAGTACTGCATCGATTGCCATGGGGCGGATAAGCAGAAGGGGGATCGGCGATTCGATGGATTGACCGAGAACGTTTCGGGAATCGAGGATCTCGAGATGTGGCAAGAAGTCTTGGACTTGCTCAATCTGGGCGACATGCCGCCAGAGGATGAAAAGCAGCCGCCGGTGGAGGAGCGCTTGGCGATGATCGAATCGACAACCGAACTGGTGACGAATGGCCTGGCTTCGCTTTCCGATACGGGAGGGCATAGCGTCTTGCGGCGCATCAATTCTTGGGAGTACCGACAGACAATTGGGGATCTGCTCGACCTGAGCGTTTCCGGGTGGAATCCAGCCAAAGATTTTCCCAAGGAAGTCGTCAAGCATGGCTTTGATAATATCGGGTCGGAACTGGTGACTTCGGGCATGCTATTGGACCATTATTTCGATGCTGCCGAAGAGGCGGTTAGCCGGGCGACAAACTTTGGAAAGCAGCCCAAGTTTCAGCGTTATGCGCAGAAGTCACCCTTTTACTTTCAGGGGAAGAAGAACGCTGATCTGCCGAAACTCTTTCAAGTCGACCGGTTTCGTTTTATCCCAGAAACGCCGTACACGGACATGTATGGTCGCCACTATCGTGGCGGGCATATTGGTTTCGAACCCCTGGCCAGGGGAGGCGTTCCAGCGAGCGGCATTTATCGAGTCCGAGTAAAAGCGGCAGCGGTGGATCGAGTGCACCCGTATGGCGATGTGATCGACGATTTTCGCAATGGCGACCCTCTGGTTATGGAATTGGTGGCTGTGGATCGAGAAGGCAGCGTCCAGAGCACGGGAAACGTTTCCGAGGAGCGTTCCTTGGCTAGGGTCGAATTGACGAGCGAAGAGCCGGAGTGGTTCAAGTGGGAAGTATATTTCGAAGAAGGATTCGAGCCTGAAGTACGCTTCCGCAATGGGACGCTCGCTACAAAGCGCCTGGTACGAATCATTACGCAAAACGCGGGACATCGTGAAGAGGTGAAGCCGTTTGCCAATATGAAGAATGGCAACGAGAAGTCCCATGGACTGTTGAAGGTATACGAAGGGCCGAAGCTTCGTGTCTGGGAGGTTCAGATGGAGGGACCTTTGGTCGAACAATGGCCGCCTGCGGGGCACGAATTGCTTTTTGGAGATCTTGCGCGTGATGAGGTGACAAAGAAGAGCGCTCTCGAGCGTTTGAAAGCATTCGCGGAGGTCGCCTACCGGCGACCGTTAGGGGTTGGGGAGCTTGCTCCTATAGAGGTGCTCGTTTCGGCGAAAATCGATGAAGGGCTCACTCCCTTGGAGGCGTTGCAGTTGGGATTCCAGACGATCCTATGCTCGCCCGGTTTTCTCTACCTTTCAGAAGGAGAGGGTCCGCTGAATGAATACGCGCTAGCTTCGCGGTTATCGTATTTCCTATGGTCGTCTATGCCAGATGAGGAATTGCTGGCACTCGCTAGTGAAGGCCGATTGAGAGAAACCGGAGAACTGAAGCGTCAAGTTGAGAGAATGTTGGCGGACCCGAAATCGGATCGATTTGTATCGAATTTCATAAGACGTTGGCTCGAAGTGGACAATATCGGCGAAATGCCAGTTTCGGAAGACTTTCGGGCCTACTTTCGAGACAGCATCGAGGAAGCGATGACTGGGGAGACGGAGGCGCTATTTCGCCACGTGCTCGACGGGAACATGCATCCGGGAGAAATGCTTTCGGCGGACTACAGCTTTCTCAATCGCGAACTGGCGATGCACTACGGCATTGAAGGCGTTGAGGGCAATGATCTGCGCAAGGTCTCATTGAAGGGGACGCCGCGTGGCGGTTTGCTCGGCCAATCGCTTCTTCTGACTGCGTCAGCTAATGGAGTGGATACGTCGCCCGTAGTTCGAGGAATCTACGTGTTAGAGAATATATTGGGTTATACGCCTCCGCCTCCACCGCCGGACGTGCCGGCAATCGAATCGGATATCCGGGGAGCGGAGACGATTCGGGAGCAGCTAGCGAAGCACCGCGAAGTTGAAACCTGCGCGGAATGTCACCGGAAGATCGACCCATTGGGATTCGCCTTGGAGAACTTTGATGCGATCGGGCAATGGCGGTCCCATTACGAAAAGAAGCTGAAGATCGATGCATCGGGCGAGTTGCCAAGCGGCGAGCGTTTCAAGAATCCGAACCAGTTCCGGGAATTGATTATCGAGCGGAAAGATGAGTTTACCCGTTGTCTGACCGAGAAACTCATGACCTACGCCCTCGGGCGCGAACTCGACCTGCGTGACCGCTCGACGATCGATGGCATTGTCGATGAGCTTGATGAGCGCGATGGGGGACTAGCGGATTTGGTTGAAGCGATCGTCGTGAGCGATACCTTCGGACGAAATTGATCTAGGAGCTCTCCTTTTCTCATTCGAAGCAAGCCGCCTCTACAATGCGGCCAGTACTGTTCCGCAGGAAGCGATTGGTAGCAAATTTAAACCTTCACAGCGAGATTGAAAAGGCTTACGAAGATCGAAGATTGGCTGCCTTAATCGTCTATGGGAGTTCAGAACGGGTGGGCGAAATGGGATCGTACGTAAACCAAGGGGTATAGCGACGTCACATCTCGAATCGTAGTGCGCAATCGCGATGCTAACATTGGGAAATAGGAATGCCCAAACTGGATCAATAAAGCCTTTCGGTTCACACCCATCCAAGGGGTTTCCAACTTGATAGAGAGCTGTCGAACGTTGTTGATAGGAAATTGTTGATCCTTATCGCTCCACAAACGACATAAGGTACGCGATCAGATCCGCCATCCCCTGGTGCCCGATCGCGGCCTCCAGTCCCTCCGGCATGAATGAAACACCCGTCGATACCTGCGACGCGATCTCCGAACGCGGCACACTGACTACCTGCCCGTCCGCGCCCGTGACCACCATCGACGCCGCCGTCTCCGCCGTTATCATCCCCACGAGTGTGCGTCCGCCGGTCGTCTGGACCACGTAACTCGTGTAAGCCGGGTCGATCTCACGGTTCGGGTCCAACGCGCTGATTAGAATCGCCTCCGGCCCGCGAGCCGCGAACGCCGCTAGGTTCGGCGCGATGGCGTTGCCCATGCCCTCCAGTTCGTGGCACCCGGCGCACGTCGCCACGAACACCGTCCTGCCGCGACCCGCGTCGCCGGTCAGTTTGGCCGTCGCCGCAGCATACGCCTCCACCACCTGGTAGCGGGGCCGCGCTTCGCGGTCGAGGATCAGCAGCTTCTTTGCCCGCTCGCGCGTCTGCGACCCACTGATCAGCACATCCATATCCTGTGGCCGCAGATCGGAGGCCGGGAACGTCCCCGCTTCGATTCGATCCAGCAACGCGTTCGCCCACTCCGTCCGCCCCAAGAGCGCCCCCAAAGTGATCGGCCGCACCACAGGCGAAAGCGTCGGCCACGCGTCCAGCAGCATCGCCCCGACCCCCTCATCTTTGAACCGATCCGCCACCCGTGCTGCGGCCTCCTGCACCTCGCGCGGGTTCGTCGGTCGCAGCCCCGCTTCCAGTGCCGGCCGCGCCGTCTCGAAACCGGTCAATTCCAGCGACTCTAACGCCGCCACTCGCCCTTCCAGCGGCTGCTCGGTGTCCGCGGCAGTCTGTGCCGCTGCGTCGAGTAAGCGGTCGACACGTTCGGTCGACACATTGAAACCCTCCGCCGCAATCAAATCCCGGACCGAGTCTTTGCGCCCTTTGACCCCAATACGCAACCCTCGCAGCATCGCCACCGTGTCGCGTGCCTGCGCATCGTCCATAAGTGACAGCGCTTCCGCGATCGAACGCGTCTCGCCGAACGCCGCCGCGAGGTCAGCCGCCTCACGAAACACGTCGGGCGACGCCTCTGGATGCCGCGCGCGAAACACGTCCGCCAGCCACGGCAGCACCACCGCCATGTCTCCCCGGCGCATACTGCTTAGCACCGCCAGACGTACCCAGGATGAATCCGGATGCGCCAGCAAACTCTCCGCGATTGTAAGCGGGTCGCGCTCCGCCAATTCCCCCAGCGTGAACGCCCACTGGTAGCTCACGTACGCCTCCGCGTGTGCGGCCAGCGAATCACGATGACGCATCAACAGGTCGCGTTTCTCATCGTCGGAGACGCCCAACCGCTCAACCAGCCGTATCGCGTGCGCCTGAACCCCCGCCGCCTGATCACCCAGTCGCGCCTCTACTGCCTCCGCTGTCAGCGCCCCCAATCCGTCCAACGCGTACATCGCGTGCAGCCGCGCCAGCGCCGAACCCGAACCCGTTGCCATCTCCACAAGTGGCCCGACCGTCGCCTTGTCCTGCCGTTGGTAGATCAACCGCGCCGCCGTCTCCCGGTGCCAAGCGTTGGCGTGTCCTAGCGTCGCGACAAGCCGCCCGGTCGGGTAATCTGCCAGCCGCGGGATCGCCCGCGCCTCATACCCCTTCGGCGCGATCCGCCAAATGCGACCCCTGTCGTTGCCCGACGACGAATCCAGGTGCTGCTTGATCTCCGGCGCGATCGTGTGGATGTTCTCGATAATCTCGCGGTACATGTCCACCACCCACAGCGTCCCGTCGGGAGCGTTGTAAAACTGAACTGGCCGGAACCAGTTGTCGCTCGACGCGATGAACTCCTTCGCCACGTCCGCCCGTCGCGCCGTCGCCTGGATGCCATCAAATTCAAGCGTCTTGCGGTGCACTAGGTTCGACCCGACATCGGAGACGAACACCTGACCGCGGTACTGCTGTGGCCAGGCGTCGCCCTTGTAGATCGTGATCCCCGTCGCCGATGTGAAATACCCAGCGGCTCGCCCGCCGCCCTCCACAGGACCTGTGATCTTACCCTCCACGCGCAGCCGCGTGCGGATCTGGCGCCACGCCTCCACGGGGCTCAGCCGGAATACCTGTGCCTGAGGCCCTTCCGCCGCGATCGACACCCGCGCGGGCGGTGCGATCAGTAGCGGGTTCCGCCGCAGGTAACGATCCTCGTAGAGCGCCTGCTGTACGTGGTCCGAATTCGAGCACACGAACTTCCGCCCCCACGGGTCCAGCGTCATCCCATGTTGGGCGCCGCCGGACCGCCGTTCGATGCTCATCGCCCGCGGGTCGATCGCGAAGTCGTACCCGCCAAAGTTCACCGCCTCCGATTCAGCCTGCTCCGGCTTCCGGACCAGCCCCTTCAAATTCGCGGAGATCGTCCCGCTGGTGCCGTGGATCCGGTTGCCCAACTCCCACGCCAGAGAGTTCGGCACGCGTGCCGGGTTGTCGTTGTAGAACCCAGTGAAGAGCGTCTCGACCACATCGGCCTTGTCGTCGTCGTCGGTGTCTTTGGCGAACAGCAGATCAGGCGCGTCGGCGATCACCACGCCGCCGTCCCACGGGAACACCGCCGAAGGCCACGACAGCCCCTCGACAAAAACCGTGGCCTGGTCCATATCGCCGTCGCCGTCGGTGTCGCGCAGCAGCTTCACGCGCCCGAGATGGCCCTCCGCGTTCTCCGCGTACCCGCGCATCTCCACGACGAACATGCGGCCGAACTCATCGACCGCCATCGCCATCGGGTCCATCACCAGTGGCTCGGCCGCGATGAGTTGCATCTCGAAATCCGGATGCACACGCAGCGTCTCCAACTCATCCCCCGGGCTCCGCGGCGGGATCCGCTTCAACACATCCGAATAATCCGGCAAAGCCGCCTCCCCTTGAGCGAAAGCGGCGTAAGAAATCCCGCAAATCAACACGATGGCAAACGTAAACTTTTTCATACGAAATCCGCGTGTTCAAAAACCACTCTCTGCGCCCCTAGTCTAAGGTTTTTGCATGCCCGGCCACCTGTAGTGGATGGGCGCAGCAGCGGGTTGAGTAAGGTCGGCTTCTGAAGGCAAGGCGACGTGGACCATCTCCTTTTTCTCGTCGAGGTTTTTGTTGAGCTGTGCTTCGGTAATGGCCTCGGATGAGACTCCGCCTTCAGGGACCTCCATGCCGGCTACCCAGGTGATGGCATTGAGAACGACTTTGCGAAAGTCATCGATGGCCCAGTTGCGGTGCCAGTGGCCGCCGGTGAAGCCGATACCGCGCCCGCCGTCGGGGCGCTCAACTCCCCACATCATTGTCTGCTTGGTGCCAAGAAGCTTTTCAGCGAATTGATTCCAATGTACGTAGCGGTTGATGTTTTCCCGGGAAGGAATGCCAGTGATGATATCAGCTGAGGTTTTCGGGGTTGCGAATCTTATGTTGTAGTACCACTCGTCATTGGCGCTGAATCCAGGGACGCCTCGGCTGATGGGGTGATCGGCATCGAGTTCGACTTCAGCCGTCCAGTGTGGATTGGCGGAGTAAGCGGACTCGTAGTGTCCGCCGATCCACTTCTTGAAGTATTCTCCTTGTTCGCCCTTGGGGACTTCGACTCCGTAGTGCATACACATGAGGCCGACTCCATTGCTAACAAGTTCGTCCATTTTGGGTTCGTGCCCGTTAACGGGATGCCTGGCGTTACCGTCAGAGTAGATGATGACCGCTTTGGCGCCATCGAAAATGGATTCGTCTTCGGGCCATCCGTGGTGAGCGATGGCTACTTCCAAGGGAAGGCCGCTCTGTTCCTCAAGAGCTCGCGCGAGCAGAATGGTACCCGCTTTGAATTCGTGCTGACCGGAGGGGTGACTTGGCATGCCGGAGATGAAAACTATCTTGGTCGGTTCGACGGGTTCAGCCATCTCGGTGGCGAAATCGCTACAGGAAGTCGAGAAGAGGGCGAACGCTGCCAGGGCCATTGCGGCGCCCGTGGCAACGAAGTTCTTCCGGGATCGAATGAGGCGTTTGAGGATCTTCATGTTGGTTACTAAAAGGGTGGTCTTTGCGATGGGCAAGTTGTTGATAGAAAATGTACGTGTCTCTTTGCTCGGTACAATTGGCGCGATTTGGTCTCGGGACTAGTAAGTTCGCAGAAGATGACTTGATCGATACTCGATTGGAGTCAACCCACTCCTTTTCTATCGGTGATCGGACAAACTGCTCGTATCCAAAAATCCGCTTCGACTTGCTATTTGAAAGGCGTTCAAGCTAGTCTCTTACAGGAGTTTCATTGCTTCGGGCATTCTGTTCATTATTAGGATTTTTGGTTATGCCACGCTCAGTTATTATCTCTCGATCATTTACCTACCCTATGAATTATTCTCATTTCCGATCCCTTGAGGTTTCCTTGCTGCTCATTATTTTCGCCTTTTGCCCGACCTTGACCCAGGCGGGGCGCGATCAACCCAATATCATCTTCATTCTGGTTGACGACCTGGGCTGGGGAGACCTGGGCGTCTTTTATCAGAACGACCGCAAGCAAGGCCGCAAGCATGCTACGCCGCAGCTCGATCAGTTTGCCGCAGATGGGATGCAATTGCGTCAGCACTATTGTCCGGCACCGGTTTGCGCTCCGTCGCGCGCTTCGCTCTTATCAGGACGGCATCAGGGGCATGAGCCAATTCGGGATAACCAGTTCGATAAGGCCCTGGCCGACTCTCACAATCTAGGGACCGTTCTCAAGCAAGCGGGCTACCACACCGCTATGGTCGGTAAATATGGCCTGCCGGGAGGGGATCGTGAAAAGTACGACAGGGACCAGTGGATAGCCTATCCGACCCTTCGTGGATTCGAAGATTTTTTCGGCTTCGTAAAGCATCGCGATGGCCACACCCAATACCCGGGCGATGACTATCCTCGAGGCGACTCGGAACTGCACCGTACAGGCAAGCCAGTCTATCACAACGAACAACGCCTGGACAAGGAATTGGCTGGTTCTTACACGACGGACTTGTTCACCGCCTACGCAAAGAAATGGATCGCAGAGCATAGAGAGGCGAATCCCGAGCAACCCTTCTTCATGTACTTGGCGCACAGCACGCCTCACGCGGCCTTGCACGTTCCTTCCATGCCGTACCCGAAAGGTGGAGGCATCGACGGCGGAGTGCAATGGATCGGCAGGGCCGGAAAAATGATTAATACCATCGGGGATACGATCGATTCGTGGGTTCACCCAGACTATGCCAAGCAGGACTGGACTGATCAGGAAAAGCGCTTTGCAACCATGGTTCGACGGATCGATTCTTCGGTCGCCGATTTGGTTCAAACCCTGAAGGATCTCGGTATCGATGAGGATACGCTGGTGGTTTTTACGAGTGACAATGGTCCGCATCGCGAAAGCTACATCGAAGGCCTTACCTACAATGCCAGTTCCTTTGATTCCTTCGGACCTTTTCACGGCATCAAACGGGATGTACTAGAAGGGGGAATACGCATGCCGACTCTCGTGCGTTGGCCCGGAAGCATTCCAGCGCAATCCATCAATTCCACGCCATCCCAATTTCATGACTGGTTGCCAACTTTGGCGAACCTGTCGGGATTAGCGGCGCCGGCTATTTCGGATGGCGTGTCCTTGCTTCCTTTACTATTAGGCGAAGGCGTCGTTCGCGAGAGCACTGTATATGTGGAGTACCTGAATACGCGCAATACACCCGCTTATGTTGAATTCGACGCGTATCATCAGGGTCGTGTGCGCCAGCAGATGCAAGTTGTATTTGTGGATGGATACAAGGGGATTCGTACTGGCATTGAAAGTCACGCGGATGACTTCATGATCTTCGATGTCGATAGAGATGAGCGCGAAAGCATGGATCTTTCGGGAAGCAATGAATACTTCACCCGGCTCCAACAACGGATGAAGGATAGAGTGCTGCAAATTCGTCGCCCAAGCGAAAGCGCTCCTCGTCCCTACGACAATGAGCCCATTCCCGGAATCGATACCGATCGGAATATCAAGCGTGTCGAATGGACGACCTACCAAGGGCCATTTAGTTGGGTTCCTCAGACCATTGGCCTCGAAGCAGCGAAAAGCGGGTCATCCTCCAAAATAGATGTTTCCAAGCTGGATGTCGAAAAAGGAGGCTCGGTAGAGTTCAAGGGCTACATAACCGTTGGAACAACTGGAGAGTACCAATTCAAGGTGGAGTCGGACGGAGGTGCTATTCTTCGCCTACACGATACGGTAGTAATCGACAATGAATCGGTAGCCAATGGCATCCGCGCGACCGAAGGAAAGGCGCTTTTAGAAAAAGGGACGCATCCCTATACCTTGACCTATCTTCGAGGCTCGGAGCAGAAGGCGAAACTGTCCTTTTCTCATTCGAAGTAAACTGCATCTCCAATGCTATTGCTGTCGTATCCCATCACCAACAATCGTTGAGCCTACCAAAGAATGAAGAAGAATAAGAATGCTAGTCCCAAAAGCCGTGCCTTGAAAAAGTTGATTCGGAGATGCTGCCCGTCGTGAATTATTCGCTGTTTTCACTTTCCTTAAGTTCTTTTAGGACTTTTCCCAGCGTCTTGTATTGGGAAAAGGAATTATATACCTGAGCGGAAATGCGAACTACACGTTTGGGGTGACTTGGCCAGGTTATAATTGGCACTTCGATATGGTGATTTTCTACTAAAGGCTCCTGCCAGTAGTCCAAGTACCTCAGGGAGTGGTAAGGTTCTTCCAATTTGGAGTCTGGCAGGGGAATAGAAGCTAGCGATCCGATCATCTCATCCGGGCAAGGTGGCTCGATGCCAAGTTCTTGCTGTATCGCGGCGCGGCCAGCGAGGGTCAGTTTCCGGTTGCGTTCCATAATGGCGGTCCAGCCCCCGGACAGTAACCTATCCATATATCCGATACAGTAGGGTACGGTCAGTGCGGCACTCGGATCTCGTGTTCCCTTCCAACCGAATTCTATGAGGAACCGTGTCCGATCGGTTCGAGGGGAATTGGCTCCATGGCTTATGGTAAGGGGCCGTATTGAATCGCGCTTGTCCGAGCGGGTATAGAGGAAACCGGCTGTCTTCGGGGCACAGATCCACTTGTGGCAATTGCCCGTGTAATAGGTGGCCCCCAGCGATTCGATATTCAATGTAAGCATTCCTGGGGCATGAGCGCCATCGACCAGGGTATCGATACCTCGTTCAGCGAGTTGGTCGATGATGGGCTTTATAGGCAGGATCATTCCAGTTTGACTGGTCACATGATCGATGAGGAGCAAACGGGTATTTGAAGTTACCTCGCGCATTACCGCATCAGTAACCTTTTGCTCTGATTCGATGGGGAAGGGGATATCGATGGTTTTGACAGTAGCTCCTTTGCGTTCGGCCGCAAAATGGATGGCATTGCGGCAGGCATTGTATTCGTGGTTGGATACCAGGAGCTCATCACCTGGATTGAATTCAAGTGAGCGAAGGACGGTGTTGATCCCCTCCGTGGCGTTGGTGACATATACCAGGTTTTCGGATGGGCAACCGACGAATGCCGCTAGAGACGCTCGAGCTTCGTCTAAAAGTGGCTCCAGGTCACGTTGATAGAAGTGTACTGGCTGACGCTCGATGCGATTCCGAATCTCCTGCTGGTACTCCAATACAGCTAATGGGCAACTGCCGAACGAGCCGTGATTCAAAAAGGTGACGTTCGGATCCAAGAGGAAAAGGGAGGGATCTGCAGCAGGTTGATCGAGATTCATTGTGTATTGGTTTAGCAGGATACGCATGGCTATAAGTAAGTTGAGCGTAGGAGCGGGTTTATCCCGCGATTTCCGATTAAGGCGCTTTGCAACTATCGCGGGATGAACCCGCTCCTACAGAAAAGATCTAGACGTTTTCACTTCGACCTTGGCTAGAGGCTTCATGAGCAAAGACCCAGAAGCCGGTTAGGGCGAAGGTGATAGCTATGACGAAGTTTATTAGGGAGAGGAATTGCCAGTGCCAGTATTCCCCAACCGAGACGCCTAGAGTGGCTCCGATGAAAATGGCAGTCGTGTGCCAAGGTATCAGGTTTTCAATCATCGTGCCAGAATCTTCGAGGGAACGGGAGAGGAGTTTTCGTGGCATGCCTTTTCGGTCGTAGCGCTCGTGGAAGGCTTCGCCGACGATGAAGCTAGCGGCCATTTGATTGGAGGTGAACGCATTGATGAATGACGTAGAAGCTAGGGTGGACAAGACGGTCGAAGCTCTCGATTTGGCGAATCCGAAGACGCGATCGACGAGAATGGGCATCGCTCTAATTTTATCGATGGCCCCCACGTAGACAAAAACGATGATGGAAATGACGACCGGCTCGCTCAGTTCGTAAAGACCGCCTCTATTGAACAAAGCGCTTAATTCATCCGGAAATTCTTTCATCCAGGTAACCATGCTCGTGTCGTATCCTTTGTATAATGACTGGACGACAGCCCCGGCGCTAGTCGGTTGGAAAATAAATGCCAGGATACATGCTGAGAATGACGCAGCGACGAGAACGGGTACGGTAGCCTTTTTCTTGATGGATCCGTAGACGACTACCGCTACGGGAATCAGAAGCAGCAGGTTGAAATTGAACATGGTTTCGATGCCGCTCAAAATCGCTTGCGTTTGGGCCAGCGCTTCCTCTCCGTTGGCTTCTACCGGATAGACGAATCCCAGGATGAAATAAAGGATGCCAGTTATCAGAGCAGAGGGTATTGTGGTATAGGTCATCGCTCTGATATGTTCCCACAACGGAACCTCAGCGGCGAGGGCAGCCACATTGGTGGTATCAGAGAGAGGGGACATCTTGTCTCCGAAAAAGGCGCCTCCTATAATGGCTCCGGCTGTGATCGCCAAATTGGCGTCGATGGTGGAAGCGACTCCGATTAATACCAGGCCGACGGTTCCAATGGAGCCCCAGGAGGTACCCGTGCAGGTGGAAAAAATGACTGCGACCAGAAATGAAATCAGGTAGATGTATCCAGGATTAATAATCTTGATTCCATAGTAGATCAGCATGGGAATGGTTCCCGATACGATCCAACTGCCTATAATCATGCCGATCGTGAATAGGATGAGAATGGTCGGAAATGCCCGAGCCAGTTTGCGGACGATGGAGTCCTGTACTTCTTGCCAAGAATAGCCTAGCCATGCTAGCTGTGAAATCGCGATCGTGGCCGCGCTCAGAAAGACGATTTCCAGTGGGAAGGGGTCGAGTCCCTGAATATGGGGGCGGATAATCAGTCCATAGGTCAAAACTATGACGAGACCAGCGACGGGAAAGAGAGCCTGAAGGAACGTAGTGTCTCTATGGGGATATTTAGGCATTAAAATAACGGCTTATGGTAGCAAGCGGAAACGCGATGGATTTTTGGGGCCTTTTAGAACTCCTTGACCGCGACATTGCGGAAGAGGACCTGGCCGGACTTGCCCGAGTGGACTTGGAGGCTGAAAAATCCCTGTTTGTATTCAGTCGTTTTCCAGTGGGCGGCGGGGATTCCATTGAGCCAGGTCTTGATAGCCTCGCCACGGGCGCTGATGGTGATGCGGTTCCATCCGTCGCGCTTCATCGCATTGCGAGCCGCTTCATGTTCTTCGAGCCACATCGGATAGATCCATCCCCCGGCACTCTGGCCGAATATGCCACCCGACCAATAGCGCTCTTTGGAAAAAGCTTCCATTTCCGCTTGGGGCCCAAAGACGATTTCGCGGCCCTCGTCTTTGCCTTCGCCGGGGCGTAAATTCGCGCGAAACATGACGCCTGAATTTCCGTCCTCGATCCACTTGAGCTCTGCGGTGAAAACGAAATCCTGGTAATCTCCTTTGTTTGTAGAAAGGTAGGTGCTTGGCGAGCCCGGTACGGTGGTGCCGACGATGGTATCGCCTTTGGCCTCGAATTCACAATGCCCGCCCTTGGGTGTCCATCCATCTAGATTTTTCCCATTGTAGAGGCTGACGAATCCTGAGCTCAGATCCGGTTCTGGATCCGTATTGACGAGCATGTCCTCGGGATTGGGGATATTCTCCTGCCTCTCGTAGACTTCAAACCACTTTTGTTGGGACTCGGCGATCCTGATGTCGCTATTGGGTGAGCACGCGGATAAGATCAGGGCGGTTAGCAGAAGACAGGAATTTCTCATAGCGATTATCAATTGGTAGGCGACTTGCTTAGCTGGCAATAGTTGATAGGTCGTTTTGAATGCTAGCCAATACATTTCTGGAATGACCTCGAGCTAGTGATCAACTAGCTCCATGCCTATATATCCAATCGAAATCCACAGTTTGCATATTGCTCCTGAGCACCGTGTGTTTGGCAGGGGGCAGGAAGACGTGAGTGGAGCGGACTTGCGATCGATGGAGAGTGTAAAGGTGGAAGCGGACTCGGGGATAGCGGTTGGTCGCTTTTGCCGGTACCGCCCTGGATGCAATGGCCATGTCACTCTCTCCAGCCGCGAAGTTTGGGATGATGTATCGAGAATACTGGATATTTCCCTTGAAAGGGGTCCGGAACTAACGCGGCGAAACATAATCGTATCCGGGGTGGATTTGAAAGCACTGTATGGCGTGGAATTTTCGCTTCAAGATATCCAATTCTTTGGTACGCGACACTGCTCGCCTTGTCCGGCCATGAATCGGGCGATTATAGAAGGAGCGACCAAGGAGTTACGTGGTCGTGGTGGATTACGTGCCCAGGTGAAATCGAGCGGAACATTGAAAGTCGGCCAGTAGGATCTTAGAGCCGAAGCGATCTTCGATTTTCGAAAGGCGGGAGAGCAGTCCGCATCGCTCAAGCTTCCATATTATGAGACTCTGGATTAGACCGCAGGATGGGGGGTAGGCGCTATTGACCTTGCAGTTTGTCACACCATGATCGTCCACATGAACCGAAGAGAGTTTCTCGTTGCTGCCCCAGCTGCCACGTTTTCCCCATTCTTGATGGCTGCTTATCCTGGTAACAGAAGAGTGGCAGTGATTGGTCATACCGGCCGTGGTAATTACGGGCATGCTTTGGATGTCGTTTGGAGGAAGATTCCAGGTGTCGAGATTGTCGGGGTTGCCGACCCGGATATCGAAGGTCTTGGCAAAGCGATGGCACGATTGGAGGTAGACCATGGATACGCTGATTATCGAAAGATGCTTTTAGATGCGCGTCCCGAGTTCGTGTCGGTGGCGCCACGGCATCCGGACCAGCATATGGAAATGACGTTGGCCGCCATCGAAGCTGGCGCGAAAGGAATATATGTGGAAAAGCCTTTTTGCCGCACACCCGCCGAGGGAGATCGCATCATTGAGGCGGCAGATCGATTGGGAGTGAAGATCGCGGTTGCCCATCGCAATCGCTATCACCCGGTCCTTCCAATGGTTAAGCGGCTGGTAGAGGACGGGGCGATTGGCCGGCTTTTGGAAATGCAAGGCTACGGAAAGGGAGACCGCAGAGGCGGGGGCGAAGATCTCTGGGTGCTTGGCGGTCATGTGTTCAATCTTTTTGAATACTTCGGAGGTAAGCCAAAGAGCTGCTCGGCTATCGTTCTCCAGAATGGGAGACCGGTAACCCAGAAGGACGTGGTTGAAGGAGCCGAGAATCTGGGACTACTGGCTGGCAATGAGATTCATGCCAAATGGAGGTTATCAGGCGGGCTCGTGTGTTCGTACAAGACGTTCACTAACGACGGATCAGAAGGTGAAGGGTACTCGGCTCATCTGGTGGGAACGGAGGGAACAATCACTCTCAGGATCGATGGCGATCCGCTGGCTCGGCTGAGCCCGGGCAATGCCGCCAATCCTAAATCCAGAGCAAACGAGCGTATTCCCATTACAAGTGCAGGCCTTGGCCAAGTCGAAACCCGTCCAGATGATGTGGCCAATGTGAAGAACCATGTTCTTCCCATAATCGACTTGATCGATGCGGTTGACCAGGATCGGGCCCCGCTCTGCGATGCTCGTCAGGGAGCTCTAGCGGTGGAAATGATTTGCAGCGTGTTCGAATCCCATCGCCAAAATGGAGCTTTCGTTTCGTTGCCGTTGCAAGATCGGGGAAACCCGCTAGCTAGGTTTGTGTAGTTCCAGGCAAATTGGCTAACGAGAAAGAGAAAAATATTTCTAGAATTTCTTTTAGTCAAAAGCGGGTTCCTAGATCACTCAATAACCCTTGAGCCACTTTCGAAAACGCATGCCTCCCAGAATTTCAACGTAAAGTAGATGGTTTATCCAGGAATTGCAGCCGCATGAAGATGAGCTGAGAGGCTGGTTGGAAAACCGCTTTCCAGCTGGCCTAGATATTGACGACATTATCCAGGAAGCCTTCGTCGCTACCTACCAAGCCCATGAAAAGGGAACGTTGAAGTCTCCCAAAGCCTTCTCGTTTGGAGCAGCAAGAAATCTGGCTCTGGCTTCTGTGCGCTCACGGAGGATTCGAGGCTATGACAACTTGTTGCAGACCGAGGATTGTGAACTGCGAGACGAGGAGGCTGGTGTCCGCGAGGAGGTGACTCGCAATCAGGAACTGCAGATTCTTACGGTGGCTATTCAGGCGCTGCCTGATCCATGTCGACAGGTTTTTACTATAAGAAAGATCTATGGAATGAAACAGCGTGAGATCGTTAAGAAGCTAGGAATTTCGACGCATACGGTGAATGCCCAGATCACGATCTGACTGCATTTGAGCCCATGATGGACTCAGTGAATAACGCCGCGGTAGTAATGGCGGGCTGTCCAGACACGCATCTATCATTATACAAACGTATCCAATTCACGGTACACGATCCAGTAGCCCTTATTGAATTGGATGCTGGGAATCGAAAGCTCCTGATTGTACGCGATATCGAGATGGAACGGGCTCGTCAGTTCGCCCGTGTTACAGATGTCCACTGCCCGCCCGATTTCGCCCCTGAGGAAGGGCTTGGCGGCGATCGTGCGACGGCTACCGCCGAGGCGACCGCGGAATGCCTTCGCCGAAACGATGTCAAGGTTGTCCGTGGAGATCGACTGCTGCCATTGGTCTACGTGGACGCCATCCAACGTGCTGGTATCGATGTTGAATATGATTCTGATCTTGGAGTTACCGATCGCCGACAAAAGACTGAGGAAGAGGTTGATCATCTTCGCGAGGCCCAGCGAGTCACCGAAGAAGCTGTAGCGATGGTATGTCAGACGATCGCTCGATCGGAAGCCAATCCGTTTGGAGGATATGGTAATCGTACGTGAAAACGGCTGTGAAAACTTGAATACGCTCCCAAAGGGACTGGATTGGAAATAGATTAGTCTTTGGATTGCTTGGCGGTGCATCGGCTCAATGGATCTTTTGGAATCCGTGAATTAGAGAGCGAATACCGCAATGCATGGGTCCTAGCGGCATAACGGATTTCAGAGGAAGCTGGCTTTACAGATATTTTTTTAAATAACCGACGATCTTCCATCCTCGTTCACAGAAAGCGTTTTTGCTAAAAGGTGCGTTATCTTTTTCGGTGCTAGCTAAAAATTGAAAAGCCTTTTATTTCTTTAATGTATCTGTTTGACATTCTCGTCAGCGGCGGTCCCAACTGAGCCGATGGAATGTTCTGTGTCTTTGTGCTCTCCGAGATTAATTGGTAGGTTTGTGGTCGTAGACTCAGCTCTTTGGTCCAAACGCCTTGCCTTGCTGGTAGTTAGTTTAATGCCCGCTCTCGTTTGTTACAGCAAGGAGGTGAGTTTGGATGGAGCCTTCAGTTTTACCGTCCCGGATGATTGGTTGCAATCGGTGAACGAGGAAGATTGGATGACTTTTACTGCACCAGATGATGTCACGTCTGTTGTGCAGATCCCGGTGGACGAATTCTTTGAGGAGGGGGAGGATGTGGAAAAAGTCTTCATGCCCGCTGAGTCATTGGCTGACCTGAAACTGGTTACGGCACCATATTTATTTGGAATCGCAGCGATTGTGAACGGACTAGATTTGGCGCAGGAGGGTTTTTCGATAAACTCGATAGATTATGGAGAGACTGATTTTGATGGTGAATGGAACGGTGAATATTGGTCTGACTACATTGAAGTCACGAGACAAACCTCGGAGGGCCAGTCTCTCTTGCGAGTGATGGTAGCGTATGATGGCAAAACCCCAATTTTTGGTTATTCGACACAAAATACGACTTCATCAAGCCCAGAAAGTGTACAGAAATTGGATACAATATTTTCTTCTTTAAGTTCCTCATATGTTACAGACCCGACAGGGGATGCGGATGGGGATGGCCTTCAAAACTACCAAGAACTTTTGTTTTTTAAAACTGACCCCAACAAAACGGACTCGAATGATGACGGGGTAACAGATAAGCAGGCAGTTGAAGGAGGGATACCGGCTTCTTTGAGTTACGCTAATATCGTTGTTGATAACCAAAGTTTGGGGCGCAACCAAGTGTTGTCTGCACCCTCTGATTTCAACCTGAGAGCCATTGTCAACGTATCAGCTCGTGTTGACCTCGGGCCCGAAGGGCTCGTTACGCCGGGCTTCACTGTTTTAGGACAGCAGAAAAAGATGCTGATTCGAGCAGTTGGGCCGAAGCTCGCCGACCTTGGCGTTGGAACCCCGCTACCAAACCCAACTATGACAGTCTACAAGGCTCGCGGGGATGGTAATCCGCCAGATGTGGTCGCAGTCATTGATGATTGGAAAAGCGACAACGACAATGTGGCTGAGATCGTCTCCGCCATGGACGCGGCTGGCGCATTTCCTCTCGAACCCACGGAGACCTTCCAGAATAGTCCATTCATGACTGACGACAGCAAGAGCGCGGCCGCACTATTGACGCTAGACATAGGCGTTTATACGGTGCAGGTAAAGTCAGCCGATGATGGTATAGGAGAGGTACTGGTAGAGGTTTATGAGGTAACTGACTAAGTGACTTCAAAAGATAAAGGATTAACGATATGGTCTTCCATGTCTTGATTTCTTTATTTCCTTAGTGGGGGCGAGGAAGCCCTGTAAATATTTACTTGGACCTCGGTCCGGGAGGCATGTGGTTCATCAAGTACCAGGTTTTGGTCCTCAGGTTGTGGGCGTTGCCTTGGCCGTCGACAGCTGATTTGATGGAGTGGGTGCCGCCGGTGTAAGGTAACGCAGTGAACTGCTTGTTATTCTTGATGAGGGCTTGCACGAGGTTTTCGAA
>Ga0066378_10000105_pt1 | contig 34381 bp, 29 predicted proteins | sample Knorr_S23_td_DCM_FD_70947 | JGI IMG/M metagenome (GOLD analysis project Ga0066378, IMG submission 70947) | Marine microbial communities from Southern Atlantic Ocean transect - Knorr_S23_td_DCM_ad_71m_LV_A | ecosystem: Environmental > Aquatic > Marine > Oceanic | place: Southern Atlantic ocean...
AATTGGCGTTAGTGTTATCAAACCAGCAGTAATTTTTCTTCTAAGATGTTTAATCATATGTATAAATTTAATTTCAATTATTTAATAATCTGAAAAAAAAAGATTTTAGGTTAAAGAAAAAGGGAGTTTTCTTAATCGTTTTCCAGTAGCATTAAAAATAGCATTTCCCAATGCTGGAGCAATTGGTGGAAGTCCAGGTTCTCCTGCACCGGTAGGATTTTCTGAACTTTTAACAATATATGTATGAATTTTAGGCATTTGATCAATTGAAAGAAGTTGAAAATCATGAAAATTTGATTGTTCTACTGAACCATTTATTATTGTTAATTCTCCAGCTATAGCGGAGCTTAAACCATATACTATACATCCTTCCATTTGAGCTTTAACACCATCTGGATTAATTACAATTCCACAATCTACAGTTGCATATACATTATCTATTGAAAAGGTGTTGTCTTTTTTCATTGTAATTTCTACAACTTGAGCTGTCCAAGATCCAAAAGACTCATGAATTGCAAAACCTCTACCTTGATTAGAATCTAATTTTTTTGTGAACCATTGTGATTTTTCTGCTACAAGATTTAATACTCCAAGATGACGTTTTGATTTTGATAATAATTTTTTTCTGAATTCGATTGGATCCTTCTTATTGATATATGCTATTTCATCCATAAAACACTCATTTGCAAATGCATTTTGGGAGTTATAAACAGCTCTCCACCATCCAATCGGAACCTCAGTATTGGCACATTTATATTCAATTAACATATTTTTAAATTCATAAGGTAAATTTATACCCCCCTGTCCTACAGTACCTTTATCTAAATTTTTATTCTCGTTATTTCCCCAATGATATGCACTAATTGAAGGTGAAATTATTTTATGACACCATGATGTTGGGTTGTTTTTTTTATCAAAAGTTGATACTAGATTATGAACACTTGCAGGTCTGTTCATACCATGTTTTAAATCAGTTTCTCTGTCCCATGTTAACTTAATTGGTTTTTTAATTACTTTTGCAATTTCAACACATTCAAGAGCATAATCGTTAAATAATCTTCTTCCAAAACCTCCACCAAGTAATGTAACATGTACTTTAACATTATCTGGATCAAAATTTAAATTTTCTGCAATATCTTCTTTAAGTCCGCCTGGTACTTGTGTAGGAGCCCAAACTTCACATGAATCATCCGATACTTTAGCTACACAATTCATAGGTTCAAGAGTTGCATGAGCTGTAAATGGAAGTTCATATGTTGATTCTAAAGTAAAATTGGATGATTTTATTGCTTTTTGAACATTACCTTTTTTCTTGGCAGTTGTAGCTTTTAAGTTTGATTTTCCAATCATCATATTTTTAATTTTTTCAGAATTCCACTGATAAAATTCACCATAATTCCATTCAACTTTAATTTTGGACTTTGCTTTAAAGACTGACCATGTATTTTTTCCAACTATGGCAATTTTGTTATCAAACTCAAAAATTTTAATTATTCCTGAAATATTTAATGCATCTGATGAATCATATGATTTTAATTTTGATCCAAATGAAGGACATTTTATTATTGTTGCATAGAGCATACCAGGTACAACTGTATCAATTCCATACATTGCAGTGCCATTTGTTTTATCAATAGTGTCTAATCCTCTCATAGATTTACCTATGATTTTAAAATCACTTAGGTTTTTAAGTTTTGGATTTGAAGGAACAGAATATGTGTTTGCTTTCTCAACTAGTTGTCCAAATGTAAATTCTTTTTTTGTTTTAATATGAATTACTTTATTTAGCTCTGCTTTACATTCATTAACATCTACACCCCATTTTTCGGCTGCAGCTTTGATAAGCATTTCTTTAGCAGCCGATCCAGCTTTTCGAAGAACAGGAAATAGTTCTCTTACTGATCCACTTCCTCCAGTACCTTGATCACCATATTTTGATTCATTTGCATCAGCTTGCACAACTTTTACTAAATTCCAATCAGCTTCTAGTTCTTCAGATAAAATCATAGGAAGTGATGTTCTTACATGTTGACCCATATCTGATTTAGTAGCAGTAATTATAATTGAATTGTCTGAATTAATTGTTACAAAAGCACTAGGAGTGAATTGTTTAGATTTTAAAGATGAGCCATAAAGTTTAGTTGTATTGGGTAAAATACCTAAAACTAAACTTGTAGTTGAAGACGCAATTTTGATAAAATCTCTTCTATTGATATTTTTTTGATTCATTATAATTTTTTTGCAGCTCTTTTAATAGCTTTTCTAATTCTTTGATATGTACCGCATCTACATAAATTCATTTTCATTGCATTATCAATGTCATCGTCATTAGGATTATTATTTTTTTCTAGAAGACTAGCTGCAGTCATTATTTGACCTGATTGACAATAACCACACTGAGGCACTTCTTCTTTAATCCAAGCTTTTTGAAGAATATGTGAAGTATTTTTTGACAGGCCTTCAATAGTAGTAATTTTAACATCATCTTCGAGATTGTCAATTGGGGTTACACATGATCTTGTAGCTTCGCCGTCAATGTGAATGGTACATGTTCCACATAAACCTCTACCACATCCAAATTTTGTACCAGTAAGGCCTACAACATCTCTCAAAACCCACAAAAGTGGCGTATCATCATCAACTAATATTTTATGAGTTTCGCCATTAATTTTTAAAGAATATTCTTTCATAAACACACAAATATATATTAAGTAATATAGTTTATTGAGTGTATGGAATCAAGGAGTGAAATATATATTAATTTTGAGTATTAAATTTTTTCTGCCAAAGTAAAACTACTGGACTAGCAATATAAATTGATGAATAAGTACCTACCATAACTCCAATTATCATTGCAAAGGCGAAGTATTTAATCACTTCTCCCCCTGATAAATAAAGTATAAATACAACAATAAATGTGGTTAATGATGTAATAACTGTTCTCGAAAGGGATTCGTTAATACTTTGATTAAAAATACTAATATTTTCATCAGATTTAATTTTTTTCAAATTTTCTCTTATTCTATCAAAAACTACTATTGTATCATTTAAAGAATAACCGACAATTGTTAAAAATGCTGCAATTATAGGTAGAGAGATTTCATAACCTAAAATCGAAAAAATACCTAAAGTTATTAGGACATCATGAACTAAAGCAGATATTGCACCAATCGCAAAACTTACTTCAAATCTAATTGAAATATAAATTAAAATACCTATAATCGCGAAAATGATAGAAATTAAAGCTTTTCCTTGGAGTTCGCTCCCTATTTTAGGTCCCACTGCTTCAAATCTTCTGAATTCTATTTTTTCATTTGGAAATTTCTGAGAAAAAACATCTGTCAGTATTGAGGAAATATCTTCAGATTTATAACTATCTTTTATTCTGATAATAATTTCATTAGAGCTTCCAAAAGTTTGAACTTCACTTATTCCAATATTTAATTCATCAAGTGAACTTCTTAATTCTGATACATCTGGTGATGATTCCATTTGTATTTGAACAATAGTGCCACCTGTAAAATCAATTCCTAAAACTGGACCTCCTCTTAAAGCTAACGATATTATTCCTGCTAAAATAAATGAACTTGATATAACAAAACCAAACTTTTGGGAACCTAGAAAATCAAAATTTGTTTTTCTTATTAATTTCATATGCTAAGAGATTTTAAGTTTTTATTATTAGTTATAATATTGAAAATTGTTTTTGAAGTGAATATTGCAGTAAACATACTTGTTAAAATTCCGCAACATAAAACAATTGCAAAACCTTTAATTGGCCCAGAACCAAACTGATATAAAATAAGTGCTGCTAGAATTGTTGTTACATTTGCATCAATTATTGTAGTAATTGCTCTTGAAAAACCACTTTCAACGGCAGATTTAGATTTTTTACCTTTTTCTAACTCTTCTCTAATTCTTTCAAAGATAATTACATTTGCATCTACAGCCATTCCAACTGTCAAAATCAATCCTGCAATTCCAGGTAATGTAAGAGTTGCATCTAACATTGATAAAATTGATAAAACCAGTATAAGATTAAAAATTAATCCAGTTGAAGCAATGAAACCTGATCCTCGATAATAAAAAATCATAAAGACTAAAATTAAAATCAGTCCAATTATTACAGAACGTGTACCCTTTTCAATAGAGTCTTTTCCAAGTGAGGGCCCAATTGTTCTTTCTTCAATTATATTAACTGGAGCTGGAAGAGCACCTGCTCTAAGAACAATGGCAATATCTTTCGCTTCTTCCATATTAGCAAAACCTTCTACTTGAGTCTGTCCATCGCTAATTTTAGAACGAATGGTTGGCGCCATTCTTACATTATTATCTAACACAATAGCAAGTCGTTTTCCAATGTTGGCACCAGTTAATCTAGACCAAATTTTTGCTCCCTCTGAATTCATACTCAAGCTAACTATTGGTTGGCCATTATAAAAACTAGCTTTTGCCTCTTGTATTAAACCTCCACTCAACCCTTTATTTGATTCAAGATGATACATTTTATAAAATGATTCAGTTCCTCCTTCAGGTAGAGTCCATGTTTCTTTTTCTTTGCTAAAAGAAATTTTACTTGCTTCATTTTCTAAAGAAGTTTGGATTTCTTCCATTTGAATTATTTTTTTTATGGCAAATAAATTTTTTTCTGGAACTCCCATATCATTTCCAGTATTTCTTAGAAGAGAAGAGAAAGGTCTTTCTTGAAAAATATCTTGATCAATTATTACACCATTGGATGAATCGCTTGAAATCAAGGTGTCATTATTGAAAGAACTAAACAGTTCAGTCATGGAAACTTCTTGATCATTACTAGTTTTAGATTCATTTAATTCTGCATTATCAGATTCTTCATTAATGTTATTTACGATGTCAATTAAATCAGAATTTCCTTTAAGAATTTTATCTATGCGAGAGATTAAATTTTGTGTGATGGAACCATCTTTTAAAAGAGAAAATTCTAGTAAAGCTGTACTTTGTAATAGAGATCTTGCTCGAGCAGGGTCTTGTATGCCTGCAAGTTCAACAATGATTCGTTGATCACCCTGTTTTTGGATTGTAGGTTCAGAAACTCCAAATTCATCAACTCTGTTTTGTAGAATTTCTAAAACTCTGTTTAATGCATCATCTCTTTCTTTTTCAAGTGTTTGTTTAATTGTTAAGCCATTTGAAGATATTTCGCTAAAATATCTATTTAATTTCAATTTATCACTTTCAGACTGTCTAATGAATTCATCAATGAAATTTTGATTTAAATTATAATTTTCTTTTGTAAAATTTAGAGTTGTGTAGAACTTAGTATTTTTATTAGTAGCTAAGTTTTCAATTAGAGTAGGAATATCTATTTCTAATAAAATGTGCATTCCGCCTTGTAAATCTAAACCTTGTTTAAGAACTTTTTCTTGAAGACTTTCTAGTTTTCCATCAACTCGCAAATCATTTTTTTCTTCATCGGATAAAAAATTAAATTTAAATGTTGGAAATAGGGTGTAGATAGACCATAATAATATTATTCCAATAAATAATAGTCTCGGTGTTTGCTTATTCATAAGTAGTTTTACATTAAAATTTCATTATTAAAGACATGTAAATATACTTTCATGATTTTTCAGACCATAACATTTTTTTATAATTAAACTTATTTTTAGTATAGTTTAACTTAAATTAGAAATTGAATATGGGAAAAATAATAGCGTTTACTAATCAAAAGGGCGGTGTTGGTAAAACAACATCAGCTATAAATGTTGCAACTAGTTTGGCTGTATCCGAATTAAAAACTTTAATGATTGATTTAGATCCCCAAGCAAATGCCACAACAGGTTTATCTGATTTATTTGAAAAAAATAAATCAAATATTTATAACGTTTTAATTGAAAAAGAATCAATTTTATCATCAATCATAAAAACAAAATTAAATTTTTTAGATGTTGTTACAAGTACTAATGATTTAGTTGGAGCTGAGATTGAATTAGTAAGTATGATTGGTCGAGAATATAGATTAAATGAATGTTTATTAGATATAAAAGATGAATATGATTATATAATTTTAGATTGTCCACCATCTCTGGGATTATTGACTTTAAATGCTTTATCTGCATCAAATTCAGTACTAATACCTATACAATGTGAATATTTTGCTCTGGAGGGCTTGAGCCAACTATTGCAAACTGTTAGATTAGTTCAAAGACATCTAAATAAAGATTTAGATATTGAAGGGGTTTTAATTACGATGTATGATTCAAGACTAAATTTATGTAAACAAGTTGAAAAAGAAGTAAGGGAATATTTCGATGGTACAACTTTTGAAACAATGATACGAAGAAATGTTAGGTTAAGCGAATCACCAAGTTTTGGAAAACCCATTCTTCTATATGATGCAAATTCATCAGGTGCACAAGATTATTTAACTTTAGTTCAGGAGATTATAAATCGTGAAAACAAATAGGCTTGGCAAGGGAATTGGAGCATTAATTAAGGACAAATTAAATGATGAATCATCAGATAATATTATTAAAAATATTTTGATAGATGATATAAAAATGAATCCATTTCAACCAAGGATAAAATTTGACGATAATAAAATTAACAAATTAGCAAAATCTATAAATGAAAAAGGATTAATTACACCAATAAGTGTTAGAAATATAAAAAATTCATATCAGTTAATTGCTGGTGAAAGAAGACTAAGAGCCTCAAAAGTTGCTGGTTTAAAAGATATTCCAGCTTATGTGTTAAATATTGAAACCGATTTGGAAATGATGGAGTTAGCTTTAATTGAAAATTTACAAAGAGAGGATCTGGATATTTTTGAGGAGGCTCAGGCTTATAAAACGATGATTGAAAAACATAGTTTTTCACATGAGGAAATTGGAAAAATTGTAGGTAAAAGTAGAACAAACATTTCAAATACTTTAAGATTGTTGAAGCTTCCAAAAGAAATAATCGAAAGTGTAAGAAATAATGAAATAACTCCAGGTCATGCCAGAGCATTACTAGGAATAAAAAATTCAATTAAAATTAAAGAAGTATGGAAAAGAATTTTAGAGCGAGAAGAATCTGTAAGGTCAACAGAAGAATTCATTTCATACATTAATAAAAATAAAGTTGAAAATAAAAATTCAAATTCTAAAATAATTCGATCAAAAGAAAATTTTTTTAATTTTGATAATTTTAAAGTTTTTGAAAACGAATTAATTGAAATCATGGGAACCAAAGTTATTATTTCTAAAAAAAATAAAACTGGGAAAGTAGAAATTAGTTTTTTTTCCGATGATGATTTTAATCGATTAATCGAAATTTTTAGAAGGATAAATATTGAATAAATAAAATTGTGGTCTCAAAAAAATTTACATTTGTAATACTTTCTCAAGAAACAGATAAATCATATAAGTTTCAGTTTAATTTGAAAACTTTATTAATTTTATTAGGTTTAATTTTTATAATTATTTTAGGAAGTATTTTTTCAATTTATAAATCATATGATATCAATCATCAATTTTCTTCGGTAAAAAAAGAATATGATAAAATGCTGGAGGAGAGAAATAAAGTTTTGCAAATGACTAGGGACCTAAATCGAATTAATGAGATGGATATTTATGTTAGAAATTCTCTGGGTATTTCAAAGAATATTTATCCTGATACTTTATTAGAAAATAATGTTGAACAAAACATTCCGGTTTCTTATATAAAAAATATTCCATCTTTTTCACCAGTTTCAGGTTTCATTTCTCAAAAGTTTAATTTAAAATCGGAAAAAAAATCTAAGCATCATTCAGGTTTAGATATTGTTGCTCCTTTGAAAACGCCATTTCATTCAACTGCAGATGGTATAATATTATTCTCAGGTTGGAAATATCCATTTGGAAATACAATTATTATATATCACGGTGGGGATTACTTTTCATTTTATGGTCATAATTTTGAGAATTTAGTTTTTGAAAAAGAGAGTGTAAAAAGAGGGCAAATTATTGGATTAGTAGGTAATAGTGGTGAAACAAGTGGACCTCATTTACATTTTGAAATTTGGAAAAATGGTGAACCAATTGATCCAAGTATATTTATTTCAGAATACAAATTGGAGAATTAAATTTGGCGATGAAAAGAAAAGATCCTAATAAACAACATGTTGAAACAATGATTGGAGAAGATGTAATAATATCTGGTGAATTAAAATTAAGCGGAGGGGCTATAATTTCAGGTAAAATTAAAGGAGATGTTATAACTTCTGGAATAATTAGGCTAACAACAACTGGTATTGTTGAGGGTAACGTTATTGCAAGTGAGGCTACAATTGGTGGTCAAATTCATGGTAATGTTAGAGCTCAAAAAATAATTCTTAGAGAGAATTCAAAAGTTGATGGAGATATCATTTATAGGAAATTGACAATTGAAGAGGGGGCAGCTTTCCAAGGAAGATGTGACTTGGATACAAATGATTCTTTAAGTGATTCAAAAAATGAGTTACAGCCTAAGATGAAAGATGATTGAAAAAATAAAAAAATTTTCATCTATTGTTTCTAAATCTGCTCCTCACCTTAATATTGTTTATAATCAAGCATCCACTATTTTTTTGGCTTCTTTAATAGGTTATTTTATTGATATATGGTTATCAACTGATTTTATTTTCACCTTATTTGGATTAATAACTGGTTTAGTTATTTCATTTTATATTCTTGCTAAAACTATTTGGAATAAATAAATGAATTCAAAAAAATATTCCACGTATATCATTTTTTATTCTTCAATTACGTACTTTATTTTTTATGTTTTTTTTAATTTTCATATGGAAATTTTGACAGGATTAATTGTGCCCTTGATTGGAAGTTTATTCTCATCAAATATTGTATATTATGTTTTTAAAAATAGTCCTAAAAAATTGACATCATTTATGATTCAATCATTTTTTTTGAAAATGTTAGTGTATGGATTTTTATTAATTTTATTTTTCAATTTTTCTTCTTTTAATCAACATGTTTTTTTTATTAGTTTCATAGGTTATTTTATATCGTTTCATTTAATGGAAGCGTTATTTATTAAACATATTTTTAATAAAGGATAAAAAACTTTTGGCTAAAGAAAAAAGTCAAAGCGTTATGGAAAGTGTTGGAGATCATATTCTTCATCACATTTCCAACTCTTCTTTAGAAAAAGATTTAATTTTTGAACTCCCAACTATTTTTGGAATCAATTTTTCTGTAACTAAACATGTATTGATGATTTGGCTATCATGTTTAATAGTTAGTCTCATTGTAATAATTCCAACAAGAATTTATATCAAAAGTAAAAATAAAGTTCCTAGTGGCATGTCAAATGCACTAGAGGCCGTTGTTTCTTTTATAAAAGATTCAATTGTTAAACCAAATATTGGTTCTAAGTGGTCAGATACTTGGACTCCATTAATTTTAACTTATTTTTTCTTTATATTGGTTGCTAATGGTATTGGATTAATTCCTATTTTTGATTTCATAGGGGCCTCTAGTAGATTTATTTTTGGTCTTAAATATGGAGAAGATGCTTTTGTGAACAATCTTTTACATGGTGGGGCCACTGCAACTGGAAATTTTTGGGTAACTTCTGCATTGTCATTTATTACATTTATATCAATAATAATAGCAGGAACTATGGCTCATGGCTTTATTAATCATTGGAAAAATATCGTTCCAAAGGGTTTGGCATGGCCTGTTTATATTATTTTGATTCCAATTGAAATTATTGGAATGTTTGTAAAACCGTTTGCGCTTACAATGAGGCTTGCGGCAAACATGACTGGTGGTCATATTGCTATTTTAGCAATTTTATCATTTATTGCTATTTTTGCAGAGGTTTTTAAAACTTCAATGGCTGGTTTTGGTATTGCATTGTTTGCAGTACCTCTTGTATCGGCTATTACAGGGCTTGAAATTATTGTTACAATAGTTCAAGCATATGTTTTCACATTACTATCAGCTGTATTTATAGGTATGGCTATTAACGTTCATCATTAATTAGGAGATATAAAATAATGGAAGCTACTACATTAATTCCAATAGGTATGGGACTCATCGTAATTGGAGCTGCAATTGGTATTTCAAGATTCGCAGCAGCAGCAGCAGAAAGTATTGCTAGACAGCCTCAGGCTGCAGCGGATATTACTGCCGCTATAAATTTACCTTTGTTCCTTCTTGAAGGTGTTGCAATCATAGCTGAAGCTCTTACATTTGCAACGATCTTTTTTGGTTAAAATTAAAATTCAAGCAATAGAGGAGGGTAGATTATGAAAAATTTCATATCAAAATTATTTTTTGATTTAGGTAGACTAAAAGTTTTAACAATAATTTTTCTTGTTAACTTTTCCTATGCCGCAGAGTCAGCAGATGATTCAAACCCTCTTCTTGTTCTTGACCCAGGTCTTTTTGTTTGGACTATTTTAAGTTTTTTACTTTTAATGTTTCTTCTTTCAAAATTTGCATGGAAACCATTGCTGAAAATGCTTAATGAAAGAGAAGAAAAAATAAAAACAGCTATTGAAAAAGCTGAAAATGCTGAAAAAAAACTTGAAACTCTAAATGAACAAGGTGAAAAAATACTGAGTGATGCTAGATCTGAATCTCAAAAATTATTGTTATCTACCAAAGAAACAGCACAAAACTTGAAAGAAGAAATTGAACGAGAAGCTAAACAAAAAGCAACTTCAATCATTGATCAGGCTAGAGTGCAAATTCAAGCTGAAAAAAATCAAGTTTTAAGTGAAATTAAAAATGAATTATCTTCATTTTCAATTATGATTGCAGAAAAATTAATTAAGAAAAATATTAATAAAGATGACAATATGAAATTAATTAATGAATCAATAGAAAAAGTTAATAAAATTAATGAAGCATAAATCTAAAGTAAAAAATTACACTAATTCCTTAATAAATATTGCATCTAAAATGAAAATTTTTAAGGAGGTGAATGAATCTTTAAATATTATTCTTACTTTTTTTCAAAAAGATTCAACATTTAGAAGTTTTTTATATTCAAAATCAATTAATGGAGATGATAAATCTTTGATTATATCTAAAATTTTCAACAAAAAATGTCATCCAGTTGTTTGTGAAATGATAAGTATTTTATCAAATAAAAATGAATTGTCTTTATTAAAAAAAATTACGCAAAATTTTACAAAACAAAATAATCGAATTAGCAAAATTATAAAAATAAAAGCTTATTTAGCTAAAGAGTTAAATGAAGATGAGCAAAATATTTTAAAATTGAAAATGGACAAAATTTTCAAAGAATCGATCCAACTTGATTTTCATGTTTCATCTGAAATAATTGGTGGAGTAAAACTTAGAGTTGACAACTTTTTGATTGATGGTTCAATACAAGGGCAATTAAAAAGATTAAAAGATCAAATAAATTAATATTAAGAAGAGGTTTTAATTGATATGGAAATAAAAATAGATGAAATAAAGAGCTTGCTTTCAGAAGAGATAGAAAAGTTTAATGTTAACATTGATGTTTCTGAAGTTGGAGAAGTTTTAGATGTTGGAGATGGTGTAGCTAGGGTAAGTGGTCTTGAGAATGTTATGAGTTCTGAATTAGTAGAATTACCTAACGATGTTTTTGGCATGGCTTTAAACCTTGAAGAAGATAATGTTGGGCTTGTACTTTTTGGTGAAAGTCAAAAAGTTAAAGAAGGTGATATTGCTAAAAGAACTGGTAAAGTTGTTCAAGTTCCTGTTGGAAAAGAAATGTTGGGAAGGGTTGTCAATCCTTTAGGTCAACCAATAGATGGTAAAGGAGAAATCAAAAATAAAATATCTAAACCAATTGAAGAAAAAGCACTAGGTGTTTTGCAAAGACAACCTGTAACTGAGCCATTACAAACTGGTTTAAAATCAATTGATAGTATGATTCCAATTGGAAGAGGTCAAAGAGAATTAATAATTGGTGATCGTCAAACTGGTAAAACTGCTGTAGCAATAGATGCAATTATTAATCAAAAATCCACACATGATGGTGAAGATCCAGTTTATTGTATTTATGTAGCAATCGGTCAAAAAGCTTCAACAGTTGCTCAAGTTGTTGCAAAATTAGAAGAGAGCGGAGCAATGGAGTATACAATTGTAGTAACTGCAAATGCATCTGATCCAGCTCCATTACAATTTATTGCACCATACTCTGGTTGTACAATGGGAGAATTCTTTAGAGATAAAGGAGGTCATGCATTAGTTGTATATGATGATTTATCTAAACATTCACAAGCATATCGTCAAATGTCACTTCTTTTGAGAAGACCACCAGGTAGAGAAGCATTTCCTGGGGATGTTTTTTATCTTCATAGTAGACTTCTTGAAAGAGCAAGTAAATTAAGTGAAGATTTAGGTTCAGGTTCTTTGACTGCTTTGCCTGTGATTGAAACTCAAGAGGGCGATGTTGCAGCTTATATTCCAACAAATGTAATATCAATAACTGATGGGCAAATTTATTTAGAATCAAATTTGTTTAATGCTGGAATTCGACCTGCTATTGATGTAGGAATTTCCGTATCAAGGGTTGGAGGAAATGCCCAAATTAAAGCAATGAAAAAAATTGCGGGTATGTTAAGGTTGGATTTAGCTCAGTATAGAGAGCTTGAAGCTTTTGCCAAATTCGGCTCTGACCTTGATAAAGCAACACAGAGACAACTAACAAGAGGTGAAAGAATGGTTGAGATTTTAAAACAAGGTCAATATGAACCACTCTCTGTTGAAAAACAAATTGCAATAATTTGGGCAGGAAATAGTGGACATTTAGATGAAATTCCTATTGAGAAAATTAAAGATTTTGAAGATGGTTTTCTGTCATATTTAGAAACATCAGAGAGTTTAATTTTGGCTGATATTATTGATAAATCTGAGATAACTGATGAAATTAAAAATGATCTTGAAAAAGCTGTAAATGATTTTAAAAAAACATTTGCATAGACAAAAATGGCAAATTTAAAAGATATAAGAGATAGAATTAAATCTGTAAAGAGTATTCAGCAAGTAACTAAAGCTATGAAATTAGTAGCTGCTGCAAAAATGAGAAAAGCACAAGAAAGAATGGAACAAGCAAGGCCATATGAGGAAAATTTAGCAAATATGATTTCTTCTCTAATATCTAATATTGATGAATCGTCATCTCCACTTTTTCAATCAAAAAAATCTAAAAGGGAATTATTAATAGTTGTTACTTCAGATAGAGGAATGGCTGGTGCATTTAATGCAAATATTATAAGAAAAGCTGAAGAAAGAGTTATGTTGCTGGGAAAAGAAAATATTGATTTATTTTTTATAGGTAAAAAAGGAAGTGATCATTTTAATAGTAGAGGTTATGATATTGTAGATTCTTATAATGACTTTTGGAATGATCTTAACTTTAATGATGCTATGAAATTTTCATCTGATGTAATTAATAAATTTTTAGAAAATGACATAGGTAAAGTAAATGTAGTATATAATTGGTTTAGGAATGTTGCGGTTCAGGAACCTAGATTTGAAAATTTTTTACCTATCGCTTTTGAAAAAAAATCAAATTTTTCAAATGATGATCAATTATTTGAACCTTCAAAAAAAATGATTGTAAAATCATTAATACCTAAACATTTAAATTTTCAAATATGGAAATATCTTTTAGAGTCATATGCAAGCGAACAGGCTGCAAGGATGGTAGCTATGGATAATGCTACTGAAAATGGACAAGAATTGATTAAAGATTTAACTTTAGATTTTAACAAAGCTAGGCAAGCAGCTATCACTAAAGAAATGTTAGAAATTGTAGGTGGAGCTGAAGCCTTGGCAACAAATTAAGGTAAAAAAAAATGAAAAAAATAGGAAAAATTTCACAAATAATGGGAGCAGTTGTTGATGTGTCATTTGAAGATGGACAAATGCCAAATATTTTAAATGCATTATCAATTGAAAGAAACGATGACAAACCATTAATTTTAGAAGTAGCTCAACATCTTGGTGATTCAATTGTAAGAACCGTTGCTATGGATTCAACAGATGGTTTAATTCGTGGTCAAAAAGTAATTGACACTGACCAACCTATAACTGTACCCGTAGGTGAAAAAACACTTGGTAGACTTTTTGATGTTCTTGGTAATCCAATTGATGGAAAGGAACCTCCTCAAACGAAGATAAATTCTCCAATTCATCGTAAAGCTCCAGAACATAAAGATTTGAGTACATCAAGAGAAGTTTTAGAAACGGGAATAAAAGTTGTTGATTTAATGGAGCCATATACAAAAGGGGGTAAAACAGGTCTTTTTGGAGGTGCTGGTGTAGGTAAAACAGTTTTAATTCAAGAATTAATACATAACATTGCTACTGAACACGGTGGATATTCTGTTTTTTCTGGTGTAGGTGAAAGAACTAGAGAAGGAAATGATTTATTCAGAGAAATGACTGAGTCTGGGGTTATTGATAAAACAGTTATGGTGTTTGGTCAAATGAATGAACCTCCAGGTGCAAGATTGAGAGTAGGTTTAACTGGATTGACAATGGCAGAATACTTTCGTGATCAAGAAGGTAGAGATGTTTTATTATTTGTTGATAATATTTTTAGGTTCACTCAAGCAGGTTCAGAAGTTTCAGCATTATTAGGAAGAATGCCATCTGCCGTAGGTTATCAACCAACTTTATCAACAGAAATGGGGGAACTTCAAGAAAGAATTACTTCAACTAATAAAGGTTCTGTGACTTCAGTTCAAGCAGTATATGTTCCTGCAGACGATTTAACAGATCCAGCGCCTGCTACAAGTTTTGCACATCTCGATGCTACAACAGTTCTTGATAGAAGGATTTCTGAGCTTGGAATTTATCCTGCTGTAGATCCATTAACATCCTCATCAAGGGTTCTTGATCCAAACGTAGTAGGAGATAAACATTATAATGTTGCAAGAGAAGTTCAAAAGATTTTACAAAAATATAAAGAATTGCAAGATATCATTGCTATTCTTGGATTGGAAGAACTATCTGATGATGATAAGATCATTGTTGCTCGTGCTAGAAAAATTCAAAGATTTTTATCTCAACCTTTTTTCGTGGCAGAACAATTCACTGGTACCCCTGGAAGGTATGTTAAGCTGGAGGATAGTGTAGATGGTTTTGATAGAATTATAAAAGGTGAATTTGATGACCTTCCTGAACAAGCATTTTTGTATGTTGGAACTATTGATGAAGTAGTAGAAAAAGCAAAAGGAATGAATTCTGAGTGAGTTATTTTGATTTAAAAATTGTAACTCCTACAAAATCAATTGATTTTGAATCAATAAATTATGTAAGATGTCCAGGATTAGAGGGATTATTTGGCATAATGTCAAATCATCAAAAGGGAATTTTTGCTTTAGACATTGGTGAAATTAAAGTCGATAATAAAAAATCTTCTTCATTTTATTCAACTAGTGGTGGATATGCTGAATTCAAAGATAATAAATTATTATTATTGCTTGAAACTGTTGAATCTAAAAGTGAAATTGATAAAATGAGAGCTGAAGCTGCTTTAAAAAGAGCAAATGAAAGATTAAAATCCAATGAAGGGGACGAAACTAGAGCAAAAGCATCACTAATGAGAGCTCAAAATCGATTAAAAATTATTTCAAGATAATTTTATATATTTAATCAAATAAATTATTATGTTTAAAAGAACACATACTTGCGGAGAGTTAACATCATCTAATGTTGATCAAACTACTTCATTGAATGGCTGGGTTTATCGTACGCGAGATCATGGCGGACTTATATTTATTGATTTAAGAGATAGGTATGGTATAACACAAATAAAATTTGATGAAAATGATTCTGAAGAAGCTTTTTTAACTGCTAAAGCTCTTTCTATTGAAGATGTTATATCGGTAAAAGGAACTGTTGTTTCTAGAGATAGTGAGGCTATCAATAAAGAGCTTTTAACCGGTGAAATTGAAGTTAATATTGAATCTATAATTATTTTAAATGAATCTAAGCCATTACCATTTATGATTAGTGATAGAGAAGGTGCATCTGAAGAGACAAGATTAAAATATAGATATTTGGAATTAAGAACCGACCAAATGCAAAAAAACATGCTTATCAGACATAAAACTTATCAAGAAGTAAGAAAATATTTATCATCAAATGATTTTATTGAATTTGAAACTCCTGTTCTAATGAGAGCAACTCCTGAAGGAGCAAGAGATTTTTTGGTGCCAAGCAGGCTTCATAAAGGTCAATTTTATGCACTTCCTCAATCACCTCAACAATATAAACAAATTTTAATGGTTTCAGGGTTTGATAGGTATTTTCAAATAGTAAAGTGTTTTAGAGATGAGGATTTTAGAGCTGATAGACAACCTGAGTTTACGCAAATTGATATTGAAATGTCTTTTATTGATGAATCAGATATAAAACAATCTGTTGAAGAATTGGTTTGCAGTATCTTTAAGAATGTAATTAATTACGAATTAATAAATAAATTTCCTAGTATCTCTTATAATGAAGCATTGGAAACTTATGGTAGTGATAAACCAGATTTAAGATTTGATTTAAAATTAGTAGATTTTATAAAATATACATCCCAATCAAACTTTTCAGCGGTAAAAGATTTATCTACAGTCAAAGCAATTGTTGTTCCCAATGCAGAGGGATATTCAAGAAAAGTTATTGATGAATTAATTGATTTTGTGAAAGAGTTTTCATCCCAATCAAAAAAAACCCCATTAAGTGGTTTAGCATGGATGAAATTTTCTAAGTCAGATCTTGTTGGTGGAGTCTCTAAATTTTTTGATCAAGACTTAAAAAATGAAATTATCAAGTCATTAAAATTAAATGAAAATGATTTGATTTTATTTGGAGCAGGAGAGAGAGAAACTGTATTGTCTACAATGGGAGCTCTAAGATTAAAAATAGCTGAAAGAAATAATTTGATCAAACATGATGACTTTAAACCTTTATGGGTGGAAAATTATCCTTTATTCGAAAAAGATGAAGATACCGATAAATGGACATTTGTTCATCATCCTTTTACTTCTCCATCAGAAAAAGATTTATATTCATTTTCGGATGATCCAGGAAAAGCTGGTTCAAGAGCTTATGATTTAGTTATCAATGGTTGGGAAATTGCTGGAGGATCAATAAGAAATCATGATCCTAAAGTGCAAATTGAAATCTTTAAAGTCTTAGGTTTTACAGAAAAAGAAGCAAAAGAAAAATTTGGTTTTATACTAGAAGGATTAAATTTTGGAGCACCACCTCATGGCGGGATTGCTTTTGGATTTGATAGATTGGTAATGATTTTAGCTGGTGTAAAGCAAATCAGAGATGTTATTGCTTTTCCCAAAACAACTAGTGCAATTAGTTTAATGGATGGTTCCCCAAGTGATATTGGAGAAAATCAACTAAAAGAATTAGGCATAGCAATAAATCGAAGAAGAAAAAAATAAAGTTCAATTTAATTTTTTTCATTATCACTTAATAAATTAATAATCTACATACATAAAAATGAAACTAAATAAGGTATTTTTAGTCATATAAGGTAAATTTTAACTAATAAGACTAAAATTATCGTATTTATTTCTTGACTTGTATCATTCTCTTTATAAAATTACAGGTATGAAAATAAGAAAATATCTGTTATCAATTACTATATTTTTCTTTTGTGGATGTGAAGATGATGCTATTCTTGAACCTCAAGTAGAACAAGAAGAACAAGGAAGCTACGGAAATCTTTCCCTTCCAAATGAAGAAAATATCAAAACCGAAAATCCTAAGATTTTTTAACATATAAATGAATCATATTATTAAAAATTTATTTTTATTATTTATTTTTTTTAACTCATATGCTATATCAATTAATATTAATGCCAATTCTGTTATAAGTAATAAAGTAAAAAACCAAAATTCTGAAAACACAATTCAAGGTTATGTTTTCAAATCTGATTCAAGAATTCCATTGTCAGGTGCAAACGTAATCTTAAAATCTAAAGATGGTTCTGATTATGGTTCAAGCAGTGACAAAGATGGGTTTTTCTTTATTAAAACTATATCTCCTGGAGATTATGAAATATTTATTACTTTCATTGGTTATGAGGATTACTCTGAGACTGTTAACATAGAAATGAACAATACATATAATTTAGAAGTTTTTTTGTCAATAGAACCGATAGTTATGACAAAGTTAAACATTATAAGTGATTCGAAATCCTCTTATGAAAATTTACCAGGAGCAGCCACAATCATAGACTCAAGAAGAATGAAAATAATTAGTCCAATAGGTACTCAAGAAATTCTTGAAAAAATACCTGGAATTTCAGGTTTTGCAGATGATGGGATTGGAAATTCTAGAATTAGTATTGGAATAAGAGGGTTAAACCCTAGAAGAAGTTCAAGAACTTTGATTTTGGAAGATGGTATTCCAATTCAGCCAGCTCTGTATATATATCCCAATATGTATTATAATCCACCATCTGAAAGAATAAGTAGAGTTGAAGTTATAAAGGGAAGTGGTGCTATAGCTTTTGGACCTCAAACAATGGGGGGTATAATTAACTATTTCACAAAACGTCCAAGAAATAGCTTTGGTGGATTATTTAGATTAACTAGCGGAGAAAATGGTTATTTAAGTTTATTTTCAGAGGTCGGAGGCTGGGGTACAGAAAAATTAAATCCCGAGTTGCAAATTTTGTATAAAAGAGGAGATGGCTTCAGAGATAATAATGACTTTGAACAGATAAATTCCACTTTTAAACTAACAAATAAAATTTCAGATAAAAGAAATATATACATTAAAGCAAACTTAAATTATGAAAATTCAAATGCTACTTATACAGGACTCACTCAATGGTCATTTGAAAATAATCCTAATTTTAATCCTAAAAATAATGATAATTTTAAATTAATTAGAACATCCTTTGATTTTATTGAAACAGTAAATATTAACTCAAAATTAACTAAAACTAGTTCTGCTTTTGTAAGTTATTTTGATCGTAGATGGTGGAGAGAAAATGATATTTTCATCAAAGCAAGTGATTATGGATCAGAATCACCAAGACCACAACCATATTATAGTAGTGCTGATTTAATGAGAGTTGGTGGTGGTGTAGATAATTTTGGAATATTAAGAACTTTTTATGTAATTGGATATGATCAAAATTATAAATACGAACATTCTATATTTGGAAATAAAGCTAATTTAGATATGGGTGCAAGAATCTATTGGGATAGATTTATTGATGATAAACAAACAGGTATGAATGTTGATTCAAGGGATGGGATTTACTACATAGAGCCTGAAAATGATACTGATTCTCCTGAAATTGTAGGTCAAAGTCATCATTATCATACTATGGCACTTTCTACATATTTTTCTGAAAAAATTGATTTTGAATTTGCTACAATAAGCCCAGGCCTAAGATTAGAGGTATTTGAACAAGAAAGAGTAGATAGATTATCTGGTTCTTTATATCAAGATAAGAATTTAGTAGTTTTTTTACCTGGAATAGGATTTAGTAAGTCTATACTTGGAATGAATCTTTTTGCTGGAATACATAGAGGTTTTACACCTCCTTCTAGTGGGGCATTAAAAATTCTTAATTTTGGAGATAATATTTCAAGTGGTAGTTTAGATCTTGATTCTGAAAAAAGTTGGAATAAAGAAATAGGTTTACGGGGAGATTTGAATTTAATTAATTTTGAGTTATCAGGTTTTCATCTTGATATTGAAAATTTAGTTGCAGCTGGTAGAGGTACTGCTTTTAAAAATTTAGGTAAAGTTCAAACCTATGGAATTGAATTTAATTCTAGGTTCAAGTTTTCTGATTTTAACAAATTTATACCAAATATTTTTGCAACTTATACATATTTACAAACCGAAGTTCTTGATGGAGAAATTGTTTCTTATGTATCTGGATCATATGGTTCAACAATTTCAATTGAAGGGAATGAATTACCCTACTCACCTAAGTCTACTCTAATTATTGGTTTAGAGATAAGTCCAATCAATAACCTTGATATAATGTTTGATTATAAATATGTTAGCAGTGTATTCACAGATTTTGAGAATATCATTGAACCTGATAATTTAGGAATATCAGGTTCTATACCATCCTATGGAATTTATAATATATCATTTAATTATAACTTTGGTTCAAGTTATAGAATGTTTATGACAGGTAAAAATTTGACTGATGAAATTTATATTGGTTCTAGACTCCATTCTAACCCAGGGCAAAAATCTGCAAATTTAAGTTCAGGTATTCTTCCTGGAGCAAGAAGACAAATAAATTTTGGTATTGAATACTTATTTTAAAAAGGAAAACACACGATGAATAATAAAATGATAATATATCTTCTTTTTGGTTTTATTCTTTTCACTGCATGTGAAGATGAAAAAAATGAAACAGAAGATGTAGTTGATACTGGTGATACATCAGATCAAGTTGATTCAACAGATACAACTGATGATGAACCAGCTGCAATTGAAACCCCTACCTCATATGCTTTTGATAGTAGGTTCAACGAAGGTGAGAGCAGTGTCAAATACACTGGTCAGGTTGTAAGAAATTTGTTATTAAATGATATTAAGGTTCTTACTAGTCGTTTGTCATCTGAAGGAGCATCACCCTTAACAGTTGAAGATTTAACTAATCTTTATAATTATGATGATGCATTAGATTTGACATCTCAAACTTCTACAGACCCTGCACCTCTTGAAGCTAAATATTCAAGTATATCTACTGGGAAAAATCTAATTGGTAAAATTGATGATGAAGTAGTATATGGTTTTGGAAAAACTGCTGATGAGTTAATGACCGAATGGTTTGCTATAGTCGCTGAGAAAAGTGCAGTAGAAAGCAACCTAGGTTCATTTTTAGCATTTACAAGTGATGATGGTTTGGATTTATCTCAAATGATAAATAAAACATTATTAGGTGCAGTTCCATATTCACAAGGAACTTCAAATTATTTAGGAAGTTTAGAGGATGATGGTAATGCTGAACCAAGTTCAGAAGGTGGTCCCTATACTGAAATGGAACACCATTGGGATGAATCTTTTGGTTATTTCGGAGCTGCTGTAGATTACAATTTTTATACTGATGCTGAAATTAAAAGTCCAGGGTATAAAGATTCAAATGAAGATGGTGCAATAGACTTTATTACTGAATATAACCATGGAATTTCAAAAAATGCAGCTAAAAGAGATGCTGGTGCCGCTAGTGGTACTGTTGATTTTACCAAAACAATTATGGATGCGTATTTAGAGGGTAGAACTTTAATTCACAATCAAGCTGATATCTCAGAAATTTTAGCTCAACGTGATATTATTGTTAATACTTGGGAGAAAGTTATAGCAGCAACAGTTATTCATTACATTAATGATACTGCAGCTGATATGGCAGCACTTTACCCTGCTGATTCTACAGCTGGGCCTACAAGTCCACTAGTAGCAGATCTTAATAAGCATTGGGGTGAAATGAGAGGTTTCACAATTGCTCTTCAATATAATGATTTTGCTTTAATCTCAGATGCAGATCTTGAAGATGTATCAAACGCAATGGGAACATCTCCTGTTTATCCTGAGGATGGATATACGGAATTCTATGCTTATCATGGAGCTTTATTATCAACAATTAGAGACACTTTTCAAGAAGCTTATGGTTTCTCAGATGAGGATGTAGCTGGTTGGTAGTATAAATTCTTTCAAATTATAAAGGGTGATTATTGGTTCCTTCTCCCACAAGCTAATAAACACACGATAAAAGTCCTGAAGGAGGAGCCTCTAAGAACCTTTTCAGGCCTACCGATAATCACCCTAATTTGAAAAAAAAATTTTGATCAAGAACGTTTATTTTTATCATTTCTTACTTTTTATAACTTGTGTAGTATCAAGGATTATTACAAGTATTTTTTATATTGAAGATATTGATAGTCTTAGATTCGCTTTAAGTTTGATTGATTATGATATTTCTAAGTTGCAACCTCATTTCCCTGGGTATTTTGTCCATCATATTATAATTAAACCAATTTATCTACTTACATCAAATACAGGTTTGTCGTTTGGTATAGTTGGTGGTTTATCAATCTACATTTGTATTTTGTCTTTGTTAAAAATTTTCTCAGTTTCATTAAATAGTCAAAAAGGATTATTTATTACACTTTTTATTTTTTTTAATCCACTAATTTGGTTAATGAGTAATAGGTATATGCCAGATATTCTAGGATTAGCTTTTTTATCGTTGAGTTTTTATTATCTCATAAATTTTCAAAATAATTTCTATTTAGGTCCTTTGTTTTTTGGGTTATTGTCTGGATTAAGATTATCATACATACCCTTTTTAATTTTTCCACTATATGAATGTTTTACAAAAACATATCATAAAAAAAAATATGTTTTTACAATTATTTTTGGAATTTTAATTTGGCTTTTACCTTTGGTGCTTACAACTGGTTTAAAAGATTTTTTAACGATAGCTATGAATCAAAGTCAGGGTCACTTTTATGATTTTGGTGGAACAATTATTTCAAATAATAATTTTTTTGAAAGAATTTCAAATTTTTTTATGAGTATTTGGGCTGATGGAATGGGTGGATATGCTAGAGGTAGATCGGTTTTAAGTTTATTGATTTCAATTTTATTGTCATTTTTCTTAATTATTATTATAAATGTTTGGCCAAAAATATATAAAAATAATTTATTTAAAGTATTATTTATATCAATTATGATATATTCACTTTGGATATTTTTTTTTCAAAATATAATCTATAAGTCAAGACATGTTTTACCATTAGTTTTATTTCTAATTCCTTTAATGATATTATCAGTTTTTCAATTTAAAAAATTTAACAAAAGTTTAAGAACTATTCTTCTTTCACTATTTTTAATTATTCAAAGTATTTTAACAATAATACTAACGATTCAACATAAAGAAGAGCCTTCTGCTATTTTCCAAGTGAAAGAGTTTGTTACCGAAAATTCTAATAATAAAACAATTGTAAGTATTCCATTAATTAATTTTTATTTAAAATCACATGGAATTAATTCTACTTTCATAGATATAGATGATAAAAATTTTCAAAATAAAATTGAACTAAATAATAATCATGAAAATATCATATTAATTGGAGAATTTTTAAATATTATAGATAACAAAAATGAATATTTAAAATCGGATACTTCTTTTTATCATAATCCCTTTGTTAATAAAATGTGGTCTGAAATAACTGTTTATTCCTTAAGTGAAAAAAAATAATAAAACAAAAAAAATATCAATTATTGGAGGTGGTCCTGCTGGTTTAGCATCAGCTTATTTTGCAAATAACAAAGGGTTGAAATTTGAGTTGTTTGAAGGTAATAGTGAAGTTGGTGGGAATTGCAAGACAATTGAATATAAAAATTTTAAATTTGATTTGGGAGCTCATAGATTCCATGATAAAAATGAGTATGTGACATCTCTTATAAAAAATCTCTTAAATGATGACTTAAAATTAGTAACCACCCCAAGCAAAATATTTTATAAAGGAAAAATGATTACTTTTCCTATTGAATTTAGAAATCTTTTAAAAAAATTAGATAGTAAAATTATTTTAAAAATATTAATTGAAAATGGAAAAAATATTTTTAATCAAAATAATATTAATAGTTTTAATGATTTAGTAATTAAAAAATATGGTTCAACAATATCTGAGCTATTTATAAATAATTATTCAAAAAAATTGTGGGGAAAAGATACCAGTTTGTTATCACCAAAAATTTCTGGAGGAAGACTTCAGAATTTAAATATTATGTCTATAATTAAAATTTTTTCTGGTAGAAAACATTTTGAAGGTTTTTTTTATTATCCAAAAGATGGTTTTGGAATGATATTTGATAAAATAAAAGAAGAAATTCAAACAAATAATATTTTTTTAAATTCAAAAATAACAAAAATTTTTCATCATAATAATAAAATTAACGCCTTGGAATTAAATAACACCAAGAAAATTGAGGTGGATCAATTAATTAATTCACTTCCAATTAATTTTACTGCCAATATTTTAGAACCAAAAATACCAAGTAGAATTTTAGATATTGTTAAAACTTTAAGATTTAGAAATTTAAGGATTGTTGTGATTTTTTTAGAAATGAAAAATTTTTCTAATTATGCTTCAATATATTTTCCTGATAAAAATGTTAATTTCACAAGAATTTATGAACCAAAACAAAGAAGTAACTCTTTAGCTCCTTATGATAAAACTTGTATTGTTGTTGAGGTTCCATGTAATGAATCTGATGAGCTTTATAATTCACATTCAGATATTTTTAAAAATAAAATTATTAATTCACTTTTAAAAATGAACTTGATTCAAAAAAATAAAATAATTGAAAGTTTAACATACAAAATACCAAATGCATATCCCATATTAACCAATGAGAATATTGAAAGCATGAAGATAATTAATGACTATATTAAAAAATTTCAAAATATGAAAATGATTGGAAGAGGAGCTGAATTTAAATATTTACATACTCATGATATTTTTGCAAAAGCAGTCAATTATATTAATTTCTTGAGCCAGGAGTGATAGATAGAATTATAATTTTACCATTTCTGTTTATTTTTACTTCAGTTTTTTGATTGATTTTTAATGCGTCAATTGCATAAGTATAGTCATATATATTTTCGATTTTTTTACCAGCTAATTCAATAATAATATCATCTGACTTAATTCCTGCTTTATCTGCTGGCCCACCTTTTGAAACACCTGATAATTTAAGGCCAATGATATCGGAACTTGCATAATCTGGTATTGTTCCTAAATATACTCTTAAACCAGCACGTTGATTTTCAGGTGCAGGTTTTTTTGGTTCCAAAAAATCAGGTTCATTTTCTGAGGTAGATAATGATTCAGAAATTAAAGCTAGAAGAATAGATATTTCTTTTAATTTATCTAGTTTTATTAAATCAGGAGTATCTCTCTCAGTATGATATTCAGAATGAGCACCTGTAAATGCGCTCAATATAGGAATTTTTTTTAAATAAAATGATGTGGCATCTGTTGGTAAATAGCTATCATCTTGTAGGATTAAATTAAGGCCAACAATGATATTTTTTTGCTCAATTAGTTTTTTCCACACAGAGCTAGAACCAATACCATTGATAACGAGCCCATCTCGATATCTTCCTATCATATCCATATTAATATAAGAAGCATAATGATTTGATAAATCAGAATTATTATGATTTTCAATATTTTTTAGATGATTTGAAGAACCTAGTAATCCTAATTCTTCTCCAGACCAAGCAGCAAAAACAACCTCTCTTTTTAATCTAATTGTATTATTTGCAACTTTTTCACTAAACCATTCTGCAATTTCTATTAATGAAGCAATTCCAGAAGCATTATCATCAGCACCATAATGAATAATATTTTTATTTTCACTTTTTGATAATGAAGCAGAAGTTTTTCCGATTCCTAAATGATCAAGATGTCCTCCAATTATGATTTTTGGTTTATTTTTTGGAATATTATCATTCGTTAATGTTCCGATAACATTGTATCCTTCATTTTTATCTTTTATAATTTCAATTTCGGTATTGATATCAACAGAAATTGAAAATCCCATTTGTAGATTTCCTAAATCTAAATCTGATTGTAATATTTTTAAATTTTTTTTCTGTTTTGAAAAAGATAAAATGTGATCTGCTAATTTATCTGTAATTGAAACTACAGCAAGTGATGACTTGCTATTTGATGCATCGAGTGATGGAGCAATTAATTCATTTTTAACTTTTGAATTTGGACCACTTACAACAATCATTCCTTTAGCACCCATATCTCTAATTATCATAGCCTTATACCTTAGACTACTATATCTTGATAAATGTTGTCTAAACTCATCAGAAATATTTTCAGGCAAATATCTTAAAATCATTACCCATTTATCTTTTACATCAAGATGAACAAAAGAATCATACTCTTCGAATTTATTTTTCTTAGGTGCTTGAATTCCATAACCAGCCCAGACAACTTCGCTTGATGAGAAATTACCAGAAGAGGACCAAGTAAGCGGTCTCCAATTTTTATTTAATTTATTATTTTTTTTTGAATCAATAATTAGTTTACTATTATTACCAATACTAATTCCTGATGTAAAGGAAAATTTTTCAAAATAAGAATTGTTTGAATATTTTTTTAAATTCAATTTTTCAAATTCTTTTGCAATGTATTCTATTGTTTTCTTTTCGCCTAAAGTTCCGGTCATTCTTCCCTCAAAATCAGGAGATGACAAAATATCAATATGAGATTTAAGTTCATTTTCATTTATAGCTTCTGAAATTGAAGGATCTTTATTTTTTTTATTTTCATTTAACTTTTTTAATGCATATTCATGATTCCAATCTGCAATGAAAATTTGGGATTTTTTATTTGAGGTTCTTTGAGTTGTCCATGATAATTTTTTTCCATCAGGAGAAAATGTTGGTAAACTATCAAATCCTTTTGTGTGTGTAACACGTAATGTATTATTGTTAGTTGTACTCACTATATATAATTCAAAATTATCGAAACCATGAATGTTCGTCGAAAAGATAATGTATTCTCCAGATGGATGATAAAATGGAGCCCATGACATTGCATTCAAATTTGTAATTTTCTTAGTATTTTTACCGTCACTATCCATAACATATATTTCGGCGGTTGTACCATCTTTTGAAAATCTTCTCCATGTAATTTTTTTACCATCAGAGCTAAAAAAAGGACCACCATCATAACCGTCAACATCAGTTAATCTTATAATTTCATCGTTATTAATATTTTTTTTATAGATGTCCATTTTGAAAGATTTGTCTTTTTCAAATAATTTTTTATCTTCATCTGACATTTGTTCATTATACCCAGATCTATTGGAGCTGAAAACTATCCAGTCTCCATCAGGGGAAATTGCTCCTTCAGCATCATAACCAATAGAATTAGTTATTTGTTCGTATTTATTTGTATTTAAATCATATAAAAAAAGTTCATAATTCTCATCATAGTCCCAAGAGTATCTTCTTGATTTTCCTGATTTCCTAAATTCTAGTTCTTGTTTTTGTTTTATCAATGCATTTGGATCAAGGTGAGTAGAGGCGAAAAGGACTTGATTCTTGTTTGGATGAACCCAAGAACAAGTAGTTTTACCAATCCCTGGAGAAATTTTTCTTATATTTCCATTTTTAAAGTTTAAAAGATAAATTTGAAAAAAAGGATTGTTATCATCTCTTTCACTTTGAAATGAAAGTAAATTACCAGATGGACCAAAATAACCTTCTCCAGATCTTTCACCTTCAAAAATCAATTGTCTCATATTATTAATGAAGTAATTTTCTTGAGAAAATATGAAATTAATGGTAAGTAAAAGTATAATTAAAAATTTCATAATTAAATTTAAAGAATATATATTAAAAAAAAAATAATAAGACTAATTTAGTCTTATTTATTTATTGTTTTTAAAAAATTATAAAACTAATATTTCACATCAAAAATTTTTGATTTTTAATAAAGGATTCGTTTTATGAAAAAATTTAAATTTCTTTTAATTGTTTATATATTTTTTATTGCTTGTAGTCAAAATGGTAATGAAGTTAATATTTATACTTCTAGACATTATGATTCAGATGATGAGCTTTATGCTCTTTTTACAGAAAAAACAGGTATTAAAGTAAATGTAATTTCTGGAAATGGAGCTGCTCTGATTGAAAGAATTAAATCTGAAGGAGACAACTCACCTGCTGATATTTATTTTACTGTTGATGCAGGAAATTTATGGAAAGTACAATCGGAAGGTTTTTTTCAATCTATTTCTTCAGATAAAATAAATATGATTGTACCAGAAAATTTGAGGGGACCAAATAATGAGTGGATAGGAATTGCGAAAAGAGCAAGAGTAGTTTTCTATAATCCAAAAAAAGTTTCAATTGATGAAATCAATGATTTGTCTTATGAAGATCTATCTAACCCGAAATGGAAAGGTAGAATAGCTATTAGAAGTTCTAATAATATGTATAATCAATCTTTAGTTGCGTCTTTGATTTCAAATCATGGAATTGACAGTACTGAAATTTGGGCAAAAGGATTTAGTTCTAATTTTGCAAGAAAACCCCAAGGTAATGATAGGGCACAAATAATCGCTGTTGCAAATGAAGAGGCTGATTTAGCAATTGCAAATAGTTATTACATTGGCTTGATGCTTTCAGGAACAAAAGGTAGTGATCAACTAGAAGCGGCAAAAAAAGTAAAAATTCATTTTCCAAATCAAAATAACAGGGGTACTCATATTAACATAAGTGGTGCAGGTATATTAAAAAACTCACCTAATTATAAAAATGCAATTAAGTTTTTAGAATTTTTATTATCAGAAGAAATGCAAAAAAATATTGTTAATAATTCATATGAATATCCTATTCTCGAAAATATTGACCCCCATTTATTAATTAAAAATTTTGGCACTGATTTCAAAGAAGATAGAACATCAGTTTCAGATTATGGAGAACTTAATCCTGATGCGATAAAATTAATGGATAGGGTTGGTTGGAAATAAATTATTAATTTATAAATACCCATATGAAGGTATTTAGGAAAAAAACAATTTCTTTTTGGAACATTTTACCAATAATTGTTTTAATATTATTTTTAGCTCCAATAATTTTTATCTTCACAAGTTTGTTTTCAAACTTTAATGATAATTGGAATCATTTATATAATTATGTTTTAATTGAATATATATCAAACTCCATATATTTAATTTTAGGAATTTCTTTTTTAACTTTAATTATTGGTACTGGTACTGCTTGGGTCGTAACCAATTATAATTTCTATGGAAAAAATATTCTAGAATCTATTCTGATTTTACCTCTTGCAATCCCCCCATACATTCTTGCGTATACATTTACTGGATTATTTGATTTAAATGGAACTATAAATATAATTTTAAGAAATATTTTTATATTTGATTCTAATTTCATTTTATTTAATAATATTCGAAATATTTATGGTGCAATTGTTGTTTTTTCTTTTACGTTATATCCATATGTGTATATAATTTCGCGAACTGCTTTCTTAAGTCAATCAATATCCTTAATTGAAGCAGGAAGAACTTTAGGTTTAAGCAAATTTCAGGTTTTTCACAAATTATCAATTCCCTTAATTAGACCAGCAGTTATTGCTGGTTTATCTCTTGTGATTATGGAAGCTTTATCTGATTTTGGAGCAGTAGAGCACTTTTCTATAGTAACATTTACAACTGGCATTTTTAGAACGTGGTATGGAATGTATGATTTAAAAACTGCTATGCAATTATCTTCGTTACTTTTATTATTTATTACGTTCTTTATTTTATTAGAGAAATATTCTAGAGGCAATCAAATCTATTCTAAACCTGGTGGATCTTCGAATAGATACAAAATGAAAAAAATTTCGGGATTAAAATCCTTATTTGCATTTTCATTTTGTATATTTCCAGTTTTAATAGGATTTATTTTACCTATGATTCAATTAATTTTTTGGTCAATAAATTATAATTTATCTTTCTTTGATAAAAAATTTATACAAATTGCTTTTAATACTATTTTAATTTCATTACTTGCTGGATTAATTTGTTCATTCATAGCACTATTAATAAATTTTTCTTTAAGGTTAAAAAAAACAAAATTAAAGATTTACATCAATTCATTTTTTTCAATTGGATATGCATTACCGGGTTTAATTTTAGCTATTGGAATATTAAAATTTTTTTCAACAATTGACGATCTTTTCAGTAATTTTATTTTAACTGGAAGTATTTTTGGTTTGTTAATAGCATATTTAATTAAATCATATGCATTAGCAAACTCCTCTTTTGAATATGGATTTACAAATATAAGTTCAGGAATTGATGATTCAGCTAAAATTTTAAAGTCAAGTGGATGGAACTTATTAAGAAGAATTCATTTTCCTCTTTTAAAAACCAGTTTTTTAACTAGTTTTCTTTTAGTCTTTACTGAAGTAGTAAAAGAATTGCCAGCAACTTTAATTTTGAGACCATTCAATTTTGACACACTAGCTGTTTCCACTTATATTTATGCTGCTGAAGAACGAATGTATCAAGCTGCAACACCAGCTATAGCAATTGTTATAGTCGGTTTAATTCCAATTATCTTTTTATCAAAAATGATTCAAAATTCAAAGGTAAGTAAATGACAATAAATTTAATACTTGAAATCACTAATTTAGAATTTAGCTATAAGAAAGAAGATCCAATATTATATAATTTGAATTTAAAACTAAAAGAAGGTGAAATCTTTTCTATTCATGGATCATCAGGATCGGGCAAATCAACAATACTTAGATTAATTGCGGGTTTTGAGAAACAATCAAAGGGAATAATTAAAATAAATAATAAAATCGTTTCTGATAAAAATAATTTTATTCCAACAGAAAAAAGAAATATAGGGCTTGTTTTTCAAGATAAAAACTTATTTCCACATTTAAATATTAAAAATAATATAAAATTTGGGATTATAAATCATCCTAATTCTAGTATCATAGTTGAAGATTTAATCAATCTATTTGGACTTAAAAAATTAGAAAATAAATATCCTCATGAGCTATCAGGTGGAGAACAACAAAGAGTTGCGATAGCTAGATCTTTAGCCCCATCACCTAAATTATTGCTTCTTGATGAACCATTTAATGGTTTAGATGAGACATTAAAAAATGAGCTTCAAGATGAAATGATGAAAATATTTTTAGAAAAAAAACAAACTATCATAATTGTTACTCATAATTATAATGAATCTAAATTCTTTTTATCAAAAATTTCTGAACTCAGATCAGGAAGATTGCAATTAGTAGATCTCTAATAATTCAACCTCAAATAATAGGGTAGCATTTGGAGGTATTGGTCCAATACCAGATGAACCATAACCTAAATTTGGAGGTATAATGAGTGTTCTTTTACCCCCAACACGCATAGACAAAACACCCTGATCCCATCCCTCAATTACAGAACCCACTCCTAAAACAAAACCAAATGGTCTACCTTTGTCAACTGAACTATCAAACTTCATTCCTTTATTATCCGAGCTGTTTTCATCATAAAGCCAGCCTGTGTAGTGAACCGAAACTCTTTGACCTTTTTGTGGTGAAGTTCCATCTCCTACAACATTGTCTTGATATTTTAAACCTGATTCATTTTCCATAAATTCTCCTGATTTTTGACCACATGCTATTAATAATATAAAACTGATTAAAAAAAACTTTTTCAATATCATTACTCCTTAGTTTAAAACTTATTAATTTTAGTTAATGATTCTACACGTTTTTTATAAAAATTAAAAACTTTTTCACAATTTTGTTTTTGCTTAGTTAGCTAACTAAATTAACCTAGTATGCGTTTATTAATAATTATTCTAATTTTTTCAATTCAATTCATTATTGCTCAATCTGATAATAGATTAAAGCTCATAAGTGCTGATATACTTGAAAATATAATGAATGAAAACAATGAACCTGTTCAATTTTTAAAAGGAAATGTAAAATTTAAAAAAGGGCAAGCAATTATTCATTGTAATGAAGCATATTATAAAGATAAAAATGGTATTGGGATATTTGTTGGTAATGTGTCTATTGTTGATGATGAAAAAATTTTGAAATCTGATTCTATTAAGGTAGAGTCAAAAAAAGACATCTTTTCAGCATATGGTTCCGTTAAATTTGATGAAAAAAAATATAAACTTAGAAGTGATTCACTTACTTATTACAATGAAGCTGATAGTGGCATTGCATTTGGTGAAGTTGAGTTTCATCAAGATAAACAAATTATTTACGCTAATAAAATCACTTATTTAAAAGAGACAAATGATGACGCAAGTTACAAAGCTGAGGGAAATGTTAGAATCTTAAATGACAATGGAACCGCAACTTGTGGCGTTTCTTCTTATAATGCATTGAAAAAAAAATCAGTTTTATCAAATCAGCCTATTTTAACTCAGAATGGACAAATATTAGAGGGTGAGAATATTGAAATATATTATAAAAATGATGAAATCAATCGTTTATATATTAATAAAAATGCTCATGTAATTTATAAGAAGAAAGGAAAAATGAATTTAAACAATAGTGATAGTTTAAATATTGAAAATAAAGATTTCATTGATGATATGACTGGAAACTCTCTTGAAGCATATCTTAAAAATGGAGAAATAGATTCTGTTCGTCTTCAAGGAATGGCAATAACATTGACACATCTGTTTGAAGATTCAATTTTTCAAGGAAAAAATATTGCTAGTGGAGATACTATTAGTTTGAATTTTAAATCGGATTCAACTAATAAAATCCAATTATCAATAATTAATGTAATTGGTGGAGCTAGAGGTAAGTATGAACCAGATATAAATTTAAATAAAATTAGTGAGAATATTGTTTATAGCGCAGATACTATAAAATATAATATCCCTAATCAGACCACCAAAATGAGTAATGATGTTAAAATTGATTATGGAGAAACTACTCTTGAAAGTGGATTTGTAAAAGTGATGTGGAAAGATAATATAATGACGGCATCATCAGGACTAATTAAAGATGAAGAAAATAGACCTAAATTTATTGAAAAAGGAAGGGATCCTTTAATTGCAGATTCATTAACATATAATCTTTTAACAGGTCAAGGAAAAGTAAATCAAGGAAGAACTAAAATGGATCAAGGTTATTATAAAGGAGCCGAAATAAGAAATAGAAATGATAATATGCTTCTTATGAAAAATGGTATTTATACAACATGTGAAAATATAGATCATCCTCATTTTCATTTTGGTAGCAAACATATGAAAGTAATTTTAAATGAATTAATTGTTGCAAGACCTTTAATTTTACACATATTTGGAATACCTGTTTTTGGAATTCCGTTTGCAATATTACCAGATCAAGGTGGAAAAAGACATTCTGGATGGATTATGCCTGCATATGGTCAAAGTTCATCTCAGGGAAGATATTTAAGGGGATTAGGTTATTTTTGGGCCGTAAATGAATATTTAAATAGCCGTTTTACTTTAAATTTTTATGATAAAAAAGGGGTCGTTTTTGAAAATTCAAACAGATATTTTAAAAGATATTCATATAGTGGAAATTTTAATTTTAAGTATAATAGAACAGTTTTAAATAACGATATTGGAAATTTTTTTTCTGAACCTGGTTCAGTAAGGTGGTCAACAAATTGGAGTCATTCTCAAGTTTTAAGAAAAAATCAGTCTTTAAATATAAATGGAAGTTATTACTCAGATAGTCAATTTAATCAAAAACTTGGTATTCAAAGAGATACAAGGTTAAATCAAAGCGCGGTATCAAATGCTACTTATTCAAAGAGATGGCCAAAATCTAATATTAGTTTTTCATCAAATATTTCTCAAAATACAAATTTAATGATTAAAAGCAAAATTGATACTTCTTCCATTTATTATGATCAGCCTTCAACACCAAACAGAAAACTGCAAGAGAATAGAACTGTTTTTCCAACTTTAAATTTTAGAAAAGGCCAATCACAATTATTCAATACTCCAATATATTTTTCTTATAACAGTAATTTTAAAAATAATGGTTCTGGTTTTTATAAATCATATGCTATAGATGACTCCACATTTGCTTGGGGTGAAAAAGAAAATGAATTTAAAAATAGTTGGATACATAATTTTTCCTTATCTAGCACTTCAAAAATTTTAAAATATATTTCATTACGGCCAAGAATCAATTTTAGAGAAGAGTGGATAACGCAATATTTTGATGCAGACTCTGTTGATCTTAATGGAGAAATATCAAACAAACGAACCATTAATGAATTTAAATCCAGACATATTGGTTCTTTATCTATCAGTACAAATACTAAAATATATGGATTGATTCCTATAAACATAGGTGGATTAAAAAGTCTTAGACATACAATTACACCTTCTATAGGTTTTTCATATAGACCAGATTTTAGCAGTAATACATATGGATACGTAAAAACATTGTATTCAGCAGATGGAAATACTACCTCATTTGATCCTTTTCAAGGAACTCAAATTGGTTCAACTCCTTCTTCAGAACAAAAAAATATGAATATTTCAGTTAAAAATCTTTTTCAAGCAAAGATTAAAGATGGTGATTCTGAACGTAAAATAGATAATTTGCTTACATGGAATATGAATACAAGTTATAATTTTGCAGCTGATGAATTTAAATTATCTCAGATAAGATCTTCATTTAGGTCAGGATGGTTAAAAAAAATGAATTTAGATTTTTCTATGACTCATGATGTTTATAAAATAAAAACAATCAATAATAGATCAATTAGATATAATGAAATTAACAAAACAGATTTTGGAGTTCCCATTCCGAGATTATTAAATATAAATGCAGCTACAGGGTTTAAATTTTCAGGAAATTTATTC
>Ga0066378_10000106_pt1 | contig 34246 bp, 24 predicted proteins | sample Knorr_S23_td_DCM_FD_70947 | JGI IMG/M metagenome (GOLD analysis project Ga0066378, IMG submission 70947) | Marine microbial communities from Southern Atlantic Ocean transect - Knorr_S23_td_DCM_ad_71m_LV_A | ecosystem: Environmental > Aquatic > Marine > Oceanic | place: Southern Atlantic ocean...
ACCTTCTTTTGTCGGTTTCGACCATTGACCTTGCGCTGAAGTTGATTCACGCGTGTCTGCAGCTCCTTGATTTGCTGGTCCAGCTTGGACTCCGAAGCGATCACCTCCAGCATCTCTTGAAGAGGTTTGCCAGCCAGTTGCTGGGCCATTTCATAATTTCGATCCACGCGCACGGCCCCGAGACGCTCGTCCAGATCAGGAACGATCAACGTCATGACCGAATCCCACCATTGCTCAGCTCGCATCCGGGTCAAAGGTCGGCCCTGAAAAAGAAAGGTCTCTTCAGGTGAATGCGGTTGGAGCAGCGTGGCACGACGATAGGTCTGGGTGCGGGCAAGGATCGCCTGATAAGCTTGAAGATCGAACTTCAATTCGATCAAGGTATCGGTCAGAAAACGAAGCAATTCAGGATGACTTGCCTGAGATTGATCACCAAGGTCATCGACGGGCTCTAAAAGACCGACGCCCATCATTCGTTTCCAGTAACGGTTGGCAATGACACTGGCAAAGCGGGGATTTTCGGGAGAAGTGATCCAATCAGCGTATTGATGCCTTAAGGAGGGATGATCACTGGTCTGAGCTTGATCCGCAAACAGGACCTTGGGTTCCACCACCGACTTGGGTTTGGCATCATCGTATGCGTAATCCTCAGGGAGCTTGAGGGAGGTTTTTCTCTCTTCCACCCGATAGCGAAGAGGGCGCGTCATGCGTCGAGCCACCGCTTTCAGTTCGGGATCGATATCCTTGCGATTCTGATTATTGCCAAGTGCCCTCAGCTGACGGCCCGCCTTGGGGTTGCTTGTTTTGACACCATAGGCGTATGCAGCTTGCTGGTAATACTGTTTTTGGGTCCAGGCATCGTAAGGATGGTCGTGACATTGAGCACAAACCACTTGCGTGCCGAGAAACACCTGGAAGGTGTTGGCCATGTGGTCGAGCTCCATGCCGGCATCCCGAAAGTAAAACCCTGTCGCACCGTCCTCCCACAGGTAACCTTCGGCGTTGATCAAGTGTGCCACAAACTGGTCATAGGGCATGTTCTCTTGGAGGGCTCGCTTGACCCAGCTGATGTAGGGTGCGCCGGGAAGATTGCGCATCCTGGATTGGATACGAAGCAAGTCGGCCCAATAATTGAACTCGTGACTGACATGGCCTCGGGACTGCAGGAGCTGGTCGATGGTCTGTTCCCACCGTCGCTCGACAGGCTGATGCTCAAATCGAGTGATTTCTTCAACAGTTGGTATTCTTCCAATCAGATCGAGATAGACACGCCGCAAAAGGACCGATGTCGGCGCCTGAGGGGAGGGCTCAAGCCCTTTTTCAACGAGCTTTTCCTCGATGAATGCGTCAATTTGTTGGGCTCGATCCTGAAACGTGGCAGCCCAATGATCGGGACGACTGCCTGCATGAAGCGGTGAGTGCATCCATACCCCCATCGCACCCAAGACCATGGCCAAGCCACAAGAGGCTTGAGTCCAGACCCTGAAAAATGCCGTCAAAAATGGACCACTCATAATCTACTCACCAATATGGCACTGAGAAAGTGGGTTGCCAAGAGTGAAGTCAGGTAGGTAATCTTTGGTCTGTCCACCGTAGTAAGCCCTAAAAGATGTACCTGCCATCATGAAGTTAACCTCAATCTGGCCGCTCCTGGTTTGGCTTTCATTCAGCAAACTTTGCATGATGCCCCATCTTCTTGCGGAGGATCCGAGCAAGCCCCTGGGCCAAAGCGCACCTACCCTTTCGCAAACAACGCTGCAAATCCTTCAAGGTCAGGCATCCACCAGCGCGGTTGAAAAACCAGAGGATTCACCGACCATCGATAAGAAGAAGGACTCCAAGAGAGTCACCGGAGGCCTTTTCAAAGAATGGTTCTCTCGTGCACGGGTTTCCAAAACAGAGGAACCACCTGGGGTAACGTCCAGCCCTCTGCCCAAAAGAAAGCCCCGCCTCTGGGAATGGTTTAACCCAAAAGCACCCCTTTCAGAAGCCGAACAAAGTAGAAAACCCATTGATAGCCTCGGTCGTCGAATCACTCCGCAACAGATGGGTTCAAGTCCTGTTACCGAAGCTGAAGGCATCGAATGGTTTTTCATTCGGTTTTAATGCCTTCGCAAAAATCCAGACCTGTAACCTCTACTGCATACCCGAGACCAGGCGGAAGAAGGTTGCCGCCCCCCCTTCAGAAAGGTCCTGAGGTATGGGCAACTCGGTCAAGGGCCCTAGTGCGTCAGCAAAGTCGACCCATGTCTCCAAATCGTGAGACATTTGAATCCGATACGACATACCTTCCAAACCTTCCACTCGCAACCAGAGCATTTGATCCTCTGACCAATGCATAGCAATAGCGGCAGGCATGAGCGGATCCCCTGATATCATCCAATAGTAGGTCTCACAGCTACTCTCCGTATGATTGGATTCAACGCATACCTGGATTTCATGAAGACCCGGTATCAGCGCCTGCGTCCGAAAACTTCCAGTCATTTCGGAAGCAGCCCCATGGGTCAGTCGCCCCACGTGGATCTGGAGAACCCCCTCTTCCGGATCATTCTCTGCTCCCAGTCCTTGGGAAAACTCTGTCCTGCCAAGCTCGACGCCTTTGGGATACTTGATGAACACCTGCGTATCGGTTGCCTCACACGCACCCACGTTGGCCAGCTCGAAAGATTGCTCCACCCACTCTCCTGTGGTGCTTTCCCCATTCCAATCCTTGAGGGTCAGTTGAAGGTCATTCAGGGAACAAGTGCCACACTGCAGCAACCAGCAGACGGCATTCTGGAACAAAGCCCTTCTGATGGGGTCCTTTTCCTGCCCCATCGGACCGGAAAGGGGAAAGTTTTGTGAAACCCAGCGAGGTTGAGCTGCCTCGACCATACCACCGGCAGGATACCTTACCATGAGATCGGTTTCATCCAGCCTGACAATGGCCTCGGCATTGGATGTGGCAGATGCCTGGTCCATTTCTCCTGAAACCACGAAAGGCGAAACTTGGCCAAATCTTCCCTGAAGGAACGACTGGAAAAACCCCCTTTCTTCAAGAACCACTTGCTGATGGACCCCTTCTACTCCTTGTCCCTGCAGGTGCACCAGATGCTCCCAGCGTTGGCGTTCCTCACTCGTCAACCCGGAAGTCGCACTCAGCAAGTGGTTGCCGAGAAGATAAACGGGAAGCTGCCTGTCGAAATAAAGATACTCGAGCCAGCCCAGCATTTCATGAGGAACCCCCACCTCGGCATCTTCCATCGCGAGGATCATGTCCATCCCATCCAAAGCAGCTGAATCCTCCAGCTCCGATGGCAGCCAATGCATGCCAACCCCCATTTCGAAAAGCAAATCCTGGATGAGTTCCTTTTCGACAACCGGCACCGCTGTGGGAAGCAAACCCACCTGAAAACAAGTGGATGAAACACCGATGCGCACCGGGGATGAGGAGACCTCCGTTCCGTCCTCGCGGAAAGCAACGGCTCGAAGAAGGAAATCTCCAACCGAATCCGGCACCCAATCAAAGACGTAAGGTGCCGCACTGCGCAATGCCACAAGCCTGTCTCCTGCATAAAGATGAACCACGACACCTTCTGGGGGATCCCCCTCAAGGCTCAGCTCAACTCGCGTGCTCTGCCCTCGGCACACCACGGCTCGATCCTTGGGTTCGAGGATTTCCAATCCAAATTCTGGGGGTCTTGCAACGACAGTCACCCAACGGCTTGGAGTCGTCGAAGAAGCCCCTGTATCATCTTCTACCATCGCACTCAGGGCATATCGGCCGATTTCACCGGGCCTCCAGTCCCACACCTCGCTATTTTCAATTCCTTCTCCCAAAAACGCACCATTGACCAGAAACCGCGTACGCGTGATGACCCCGTCAGGATCCTGAGCTCGGATCTGCATTCGAAGGGTTTGACCCAGCCATAGAGAAGTTTCTCCAGAAGGTTCCAGCCACTCAACCAAAGGAGACTGATTAACCATTGGATCCACACGAATTTCGATCGGTTCGGAAAGAGTCGAAGCCCCCAAGTCATCAATGACGGTCGCTGTCAATTGATAGGATCCTGGCGTGGAAGGTATCCATTCCAAACTGCCTCCAATCGGATCCGCTCCCCCAATTGGCACCCCGTTGGCGTGGAATAAGAGGCTTGCAATGGTCCCGTCCAGGTCCTCCGCAAACACTTTAAGTTCGATGGTATCCCTCAGGACCATGGAGGACCCCGATCGAGGGTTGAGCCATGTCACCGTTGGCTTGAGGTTGTCAGGAGGTTCGACAATCAGAGGAAACCGCTGGATATAGGTGGAGTGCATCTGGCTCCCATCATCCACACTCAGGGCGAGTTCGGCCTTGCCGTGTAAGGCAGGATGCAAGGTGACATTGAGATAGCCCGAGCTTTCGCCCTGTTGAAAAACCATCTGGTGAGAGGCAATGAGCGGATCCCCTTCAACTTCCAGGTAGAAGGTCAAGGCTTGTTGTTCGAAATCAGAGCCATCGGTGATCTTTGTAATAGGTATCGGGAGTATGGGTTGCCCCGGCTTGACCGTGACGCCTTCCGGACCTTCGAAGAAGGGGGGATCATTGATCGACCTTAGGTTCCAGGAAGCGGTTTGCTCACTGCGGGCACCCTGTGCATCGGCAACTGAAAGAGTGACCTTGCTCATTCCATGGCGATCTCCGGCAGGATACCAAGCAACGGTCAACTCATCGTCCTGGAAAGAAGATTCCATGCCGCGATCCATGTCCACCCACTCAGGTTGGCTGAACGCAATTTGAAAATCGGGGACAAAATCGGGATCATCTTCATCTTGCACCCAGAATCGAATAAGCACTTTTTCATCCTCATTGGACTCAATTTGAGGGATGGGTTGCATGGTCGGTGCCTGATTTTCAACCACGCCATACCGAAGTTTCAGGGTGGATGAGAAGGTGCGGGAAGAGGGCTCCATGGTGGTCATGGTAATGGTGAATTCAGTTTCATTCCCAGGCTCTGTGAGCATGGGAATGGCCTCTGCTTCCCAAAAAGACCCGCTCATGGATCCGTGAAAAACAGCTTCCGGCATTGCTGAGCTGGTAATTTTTACTTCAGCAATGGGAACAGGTGGAGTCAGGTGAGTGAATATTCCAGCCAGTTGTGAAGCAGTTGGAACACTTCGATGGTTGCCACATGTCGCAAGAGAAATCGCTTCCATCCATCGACTGCCTTGCAGGCCTGGTTCCCCCAGGAAAACCGTGTGAATCGAAACACCCATGAGCTGGGCACGCAATGTTGCAGCCACCGGGTCACCTTCGGAGGTTTCTCCGTCCGAAAACAGGACAATCGTTTTAAGACTCCCCTCCTGAGCGTGAGCCTCAAGTTCATCCAATGCAACATTGAGGGCCCTTTCGATGTTGGTTCCTCCTGAGGCATCAAAATCCTCAAGACGATCCGTGATCGCATCACGAGATGCGGTCAAGGGCTGCACCAAATTGGCATATTGATCAAAGTCCACCAGCCCCAGTTGCAAAGGTATTTGTTCGGGAAGTGAGTCAATGAATTCGCGAAGAGCCTCCAGGCGCATGCGATCAGGATCGCTGTCCACCAGACTTTTTGAGCTGTCCATGACCAACATCAGATCCATGGCAGAGACGCCTGCATCCCAGCCTACTGACCCTCGCAAGTCTACCGATGCAGCCTGCACTCCATCCCCATTTTTCCAGTTCAGAAAGCCAATGGAAGGAAGGGAAGGAACCGAAGCCGGAGTTGAATCCAGACAGGCGGAGAGGATTTGCAAATCGAAGCCATATTCGATCCGATTGGTAGCCGTGCGGAACACTTGAAGGTAAAAGACCCCGGTGTGTTCAACTCCGATGAATTGATCAAAAGGCTTGGGCGAAAAAGACTCCACCTCGGAACTGTCAAACACCACCTCTCCATAAGGATTGGTCAATTTCCAGTCCAACCCCAGGGAGCCAGGATGCATTTTCAGATGACAGGTCTCGCCCTTGGTCAAGGAGATGCTGTAAACATCCACTTCTCCCGGCAAGTCCAGCACCCCCGCACCCATGTCGGGTTGATCGGGTAATACCGTGATCCGGTCTCCCTGAAGGGGGTAAATCAACGGCATGGGCACTTCGGTGATCTTGAAGCGATACAAACCCGTTCCAAGGTGGTTTTGGCCACCCACCCTCAGAAGGTAGGTGCCGTTCTCAAGCAACGGAACAGGATCCGGATGGGAACAGGTCATGCACTGACTAAAAAGCTCTTTTCCTGTGGGATCTTCCAAGGTCCAGGGCATGCTCCCAAGCTCCTGAACGGAGCTGAGCAACTGAACAAACAGGCGCTGCCCAGCGACGCCCTCAAAGCGATAAACATCCCTTGCCCCTGGAAATTCGATCCCTCCCATGCCCACCTGATCCGCATTTGCTTCAATTGTCTGGCCAATTTGGATGTTAAATTCATCATCTGGTGGCACAGGTTGAATGCGTAGCGAATAGGCACCTGTGCCACTATTGAGATTCCCCCCAACCTGCAAGGTGTAGGTGCCACTGGTTTCCAGAAAAATAGAACCTGGATCATTACCGAAGAAGGATTGGGGGCGAAAAATCTCGTCGCCATTCGGCCCGTACAGACCCATCTGGCAGCTCAGCAAGGTTTCATCGAAATCAACCAGGTCGATGAGCACTCTTCCTGGTTCGTGCTGCGTCCAAATGTAATGATCCGCAGCAGCCTCCGCCTCGATGAATCCTGAACCATCATCGCTCATTGGGAGTTCGATTACCTCGTCCAGGGAAATGGAGAATCTTTCCGGAGGAGGCACCGCTCGGAAGGTCAACCCGTAGGCCCCCGTGCCTGCATCCTTTCCATCTCCAATCTCCAAACGGTAGTCTCCCGGTTTTTGAATGGTGAAGATGCGCTTCTCATAGGTCCCAATATTTCCAGAATAAAGTGTGCCAATCAGCTGATTTTGAATCGACCAATCCACATAGAGAAGACCTGGTTCCCAGTGCTGAAACTCCAAGATGAACTGCTGTTGTTCTTCTGAGGTGAAAAGAAAGGTGTCTACGGAGCCGGGCGCCTCAATGATTCCTGCCCCCTTGGCTGGCAGATTGGGCGCCAGGATCCCTGCGGGTGGAAGATCAAAAACTTCCGGCCAGTCAACGGCGTGAACCGTGAGCTGATAGCGGCCCTGGACAACGGCATCCTCGGATCCAACCACGATTTCGTATACCCCCTGCCTGACAACATCCTTGACACCTCCTGCACCTTGGGCGGCAACGACTTGAGGGCTCCCAAAAAGGTCCTTTCCCCAGGGATCCAGGAGCTTGATCGGAAGCTGCCGAAGAGCCGGATCCTGTTCACCCCACTCCAAGAAGATTTTTTGACCAGGAACGGTGACCTCGAATCGAAAGATTTCCACCTCACCTGGGTTCTGGATCCAACCCTCGCCTCCAGTGGAAGCATACCCATCAATGGTGTTTCCAAATGTCAGGTCATGTATTTGTTGGCTTTGGGCCACAAGGGATGTTGCCCCGAGAAGAAAAAGTGATAAGAGAGGGGTCCACCAAAGGTTGAGCGTTGATTTCAACATCGGGTATGAACGATCCTCACCTGAGAGGTTTCTGCGACAATGTATGGGTCTGTATTCCATAGGCCCCAGGAGCAGCCTCTGACAAAAGACTTGAGACTCTACCGGCTTGGTACAAATTAAAGCGACACCACACTTTGACCCTTTATGCGCGACACCCTTCACAACCCGTGCGGTTCTAAAAAGATGCCCTCGTATCTTCGAAAAAACAAATCTTTTAAAGGTTTTACCTTAATCGAACTATTGGTGGTGATTGCCATCATCGCCATCCTTGCCGGCATGCTGCTTCCGGCCTTGAGCAAGGCCAAATCAAAAGCTCAGGGCATTCTTTGCCTGAACAACCACCGACAGCTTTCCTTGGGGTGGAGGCTTTACAGCGACGACAGTGGCGGCACCCTTCCCTACGTCAAGCATGGCCCTTACGAGTGGGTGGGTGGGTGGCTGGATTTCAGTACTGGAAATCGTGAAAATTGGGATCCTCAGGCCAATTTGACCCGCAGCATTCTGTGGCCTTACCTCGGAGGCAGTCAGGGAATTTTCAAATGTCCCGGTGACAAAAGCGTGGTCAAAACGCGTGATGGGGTTTTTCAGCGTGTCCGCAGCATGTCCATGCTCAACTGGGTGGGGGGTCGTGGTGAAGATCGCCCCATGGGCTGGTCCGATGCCTCAGGGCCCTGGCGCATTTATCGCAAGGAGTCCGATTTTGTGGATCCGGGTCCATCCAATACATTCGTCTTTCTGGATGAAAGGGAAGACAGCATCAACGATGGCATGTTTGTCGTCGACATGGGAGGGTTTCCTGGAGATGGGACTGCCTATCGTATCGTGGATATTCCAGCAAGCTACCATAACGGCTCAGGCGGTTTTTCCTTTGCTGACGGTCATTCAGAGACCAAGAAATGGCAGGATGCCCGCACCGTAGAGGCTTTTCAAAAGGGCACGGTGACCCCTTACAACCGACCTTCTCCCAATAATCCAGACATCCAGTGGATGCAGGAACGCTCAACGCGCCACCTGTAAGCAGTGCAACCGAAAGCCGAAGGTCATCCTCGTCCATCTTTGACCACATCACCCCCCCTTGGTAGATCAGCCCAAACTTAGCGGGCCATCGACACAGTATTTAGCGGTGCCAAAGGTGGTTAAGGAATCATGCCCCATGGCATGGGCCAGAGAGAGCCACAGTCGGTTGTGAGGCACCCCTCCAAGATCGAGGGCACGCCCGTTCTTGAACCCGCCGCCACCACCAAGCAGGACAAATGGAATATTGGAAAGGGTATGCGAATTCCCCTTACCCAGTTCATTGATCCAGACAATCTGGGTGTGATCCAACAAACTACCGCCTGCTCCACCTGGTTCGGGGATCTGCGCGAGCTGATCTGCCAAGTAAGCCAGTTCGCCCGCGAACCACTGGTTGATCCGTAAAAGCTTGTCTTGAGCGTCCTGGTTGGAATCGGGTTCATGAGACAGAGAATGGTGCCCTTCTTCGACGTTCAGCCATCGCATGCGAGCCTGCCCGACCGATCGCATGAACTGGAGGGAAGCCACACGCGTCATATCGTTCGCCAGGGCATTGACCAACAAGTCGATTTGCATCCGACTGATTTGAGGGGTGTTGTCGTTGACCAGTTCAATATCAGGATCCAGCTCGGGCTCGGGATGCTGAAGCTCGGTATTCGTTTGTGCTGAGACAATGTCCTGCTCCAGGCGACGCACCAGCTGAAGGTGCTGTTCGAGAAAAGCCTTATCCTCAGAGCTGATGTGAGGCGCGACTTTTCGCACATCCTTTCTGACATGGTCGAGAATGCTTGCCAGATGCTTGCGATCTTGAGCCCCGCCGTAAAGTCGTTGGAACATGCGGCCGGGATCATCTATGGGAGCCACTGGTTGATCGCTGCCCGCGTAGCACATCCGCGTCCAGGGATCAGCACGATTGGGAACGGCAACCCCAAACTCCAGAGAACCAAAACGTGTGCGGGTCGCCTCGCTAGCCTGCAAATGATTGCGGATCTCCTGATCAATGGAAATACCGCTGGCCCAACCGGCCGGGGTATCGCTTCCACCCTGAATATTGCCAGGCAGCAGTTCGGTCGCCGGCAGCAGGCAGGACATGCCTCGCATATGGTTGTCCCCATCTCCGCGAATCTTGTTGTGAACTCCCTTGAGAAGAAGCATCTGATCACGATGAGCCGCCAGCGGCTCCAGAATCGGTTGGAGCGAAAGCGGGCTTTCTTCGCCGGCATCTTCTCCCGGCCAGAAAGCGTTGGGCAAAGTGCCGTTAGGTGAGAACATGATCACCAGACGCTTGGGAGGTGTTTGGCCATCCGCACGAAGCGCATTCAAGCTGGTCAAACCGGACAGAAATGGAAGGGCGGCACTACCAACCCCCAAGTCTTTGAGAAAGTTACGGCGTGTGCGATGGGCTGAGGACTTCATGGGGAGACCGATGGCTGTTCATGGATTCCGTAAGGCACCACAAGATGGGCGATTTCCTGTAGTAACTCTTTGACGTTAAATTGGTTCTTTTGAAAATGCAACCTTAACTGCTGGAGACCTTTTGCGTCGAATACGGCAGGGTCCCATTTGACAAATTGATGAAATAGACTGGCAACGAATGCATTGTGGGCCTGCTCCTCTCCTATCGCATGCTGAGCGACATCCCAGGCGCTCGAAAATGAAAAGGTCACTCCTTCATCCGTTTCATAAATCGAACGTGCATCGATGGGTGTATCCTTCTCGTGCGTCCGCCACTTACCCACCGCGTCATAATGCTCCAGAGGAAAACCCAGGGCATTGATCACCCCATGACAGGCCATGCAAGCAGCGTCCTGAGTCAGTTGAGTGACTTTTTCTCGCATGGTGACATGGGCCTCAAAATCATCCTCATTGAAGGCGACGGCCACAGGGGGAGGTTTCATTTCCCTTCCAACCACCTGTCGAGTCATGAAAACTCCCCGATGAATAGGCGACGTGCTGTTGGGGTAGGCAAAGGCACTCAGCAGATAGGGATGAGTGAGCACTCCAGCCCGTCGGCGATCCTTGATTTGAACCCGCACCCAGTCCTTGAGAGTCGGTTCCTCTGTCACACTCTCCACCATGAAACCTTCTTCGGACTGCATGAGGTAGAACTCAACCATCTCGGGGCTGAACAGAAGATAATCTGCAAGCAAAAGGTCGCGGTAATCGGATGTGTCACTCCAAACCACGCGGTCAATGAACAAGTCCAGCGATTGACGCAGAGCCCACATGAGACTGGGGGTGAATCCGGGGAACAACGCAGCGTCCTTGGACAAATCGCGCTCTTCCAGCTCAAGCCAATGTTCAAAGAAGGATCGCATTTTAAACCGTGTCAGCGGATGGTCCACCATCCGTGCAATCTGCTCTTGCAGTTTATCGGTGGATGAGAGCTCCTGTTCGCTGGCTGCCTGCAACAAGGCAGCGTCAGGAAGTGAGTCCCAGAGCAACCGTGCGAGGCGCGCTGCCATGAGATAAGAGGCAGGCTTGTCGCTGGTCACCCCCCATGGCGCATAGAGGAAGGAAGGGGACGTGACCATGAGCATGACGCCCCTGCGCACGGCTGATTCAGGACGATCCGAGGTCTCAAACAGGCGATGCTCGTAGAGCATTTGTTCCTCTGCATCCAAGGGCCTTCCGAAGGCATGTTCCGCCAGTCTGGGCAAAAAGTCCTGGATGGGTTTCTGTCGCTGCTCATCGCCTGCCTTGAATCCGACAAGCAATGGCAATCGCTCCACCACTTCCTGCGCCACTTCGGCCGAGGCCTGGATCACAGCTTCATACCAATCGTAGGAGAGATCCGATCCCCGCTCATATCCCAGACTGCGATCATCCGCTGGAAAGGGTGTTTGGAGGACAAAGGTTCGCGGGGGGCGATGCGTTCGCAACACCTCCTCATGAACCGTTTTCCATACCCCGCGAGGGGCTTTCCACTCCAGCCGGATGGAACCACTCTTTTCCTTGTATTTGAAAAATTCCAGGCGCAAGGGGTAGGAACGCCCTCCGATGAGCTGAACCTTTGCCTCCATCGAACGCATGGCGCCGGAGCTGACCCAGCCATCGATGAGGGCTGCTTGCCCGGCAACCGAACTATCGTCCCTCAGTTTGCCACGCTGAGCGCCGGGATCGTGATTCACATAAAGCCGAGCCCCGTTTTCGGAGGTCACTCGAAACGTGTAGTCCCCACTGGTCTGCGCAAAAAAGCCCCCTTCCCAGATGATGGCAAATTGTTCCCCATCGATCTCGGGGGTAGGACCCTCCTCCCCAAAGTCAAACTCAATGACTTGGTCCACCCTTTCCAGTTTTTGCTCGTTAGCCTTATTCATCCCCTTGGACTGAAAATAGGTGGCTCGTAAACCGGTATCGGTTTGAGCCGATGCCATGAGCAAATGGTCATGTCCTGCAGGCTGTTTCTGATGAGGCGTGAAGTAAGATACCAAATCTGCAACCGCATTCTGAAACTGCTCGGCAGTGAGTCGAGCAGGTGTCATTCGGGGAGCCCGGCCCATGGCTGCTCGGGCTTCACTGGAATAAAAGGCGTGATACACATAGTAAGCCACATCGCTTGCCTCCTGCCCCACACAAAGATCGGGATCCTCCTCTGGCATGGTGCGAACGATACGTCGGACCAGACTCTCGAGAGACCGATCGCCGACCAGAGGATCCTGGTAGGCATCGGTTCCACCCTGACCACCGAAACCATGACAATCGGCACATTGGTTAGCGTAGATGACCCGACCTGCCTCGAATCGTTCTTTAAGGACTGCCTCTTGAGCCTGGGCACCGGGCCTGCATGAGAGAACCAGAAACGCTAGGAGCGTCCTCCCCCAGTTTGCCCATGATTTGAAGGCGATCGACTGTGCGTTGCATCGAGACATAACTACGGAGTGCTGGGAGAACACTATCATCCACCACCATCGGCTGCAACATCGACTCACTCACCCTCACACCTCATTTTAACTCGAAAAGAGGCATTGGCGCCTGTTGGGGGCTCTGCTAAGAAAAGGGGCGTTCCCATGAAAAGTATTGTTTTCTTGCTGCTCATTCTTTTGGGCCTTGGTCCCCAGTGCCCGCTGCATGGAGATCAGGAGCCCCGTCCATCCTCCCCCAATGTGTTGGTCATCCTGACGGATGACCAAGGTTGGGGCGATCTGAGCATCCATGGCAATCGCAACCTGAGCACACCTCATCTGGACAGTATCGGAAGCGAGGGTGTGATCATGGATCGCTTTTTTGTATGTCCGGTTTGTTCGCCAACCCGGGCGGAGTTCCTCACCGGTCGTTATCACCCCCGAGGCGGCGTCTACAGCACATCAGCAGGAGGAGAGAGGCTGAATCTTGGAACCACAACCATCGCCGAAGCCTTTCTCGAGGCTGGATACAAGACCGGCATGTTCGGTAAGTGGCATAACGGGACCCAACCACCCTACCACCCGCGAAGTCGAGGTTTTGAGACATTCTACGGATTTACCTCGGGACATTGGGGGCACTATTTCAGTCCGTTGCTCGAGTCCAATGATCAAATCGTGCCGGGTTCAGGTTACATCAATGATGATGTTACCGAACATGCCATGACCTTCATCAAGGACCATCAGGAAAGACCGTTTTTTTGTTATCTGGCCTTCAACACACCGCATTCCCCGATGCAAGTACCGGATACCTATTGGTCCCGATTCGAAGACAAGGAGCTTCCCATGCGCCACCGAGACCCCGAAAAGGAAAATCTGGATCACACAAGGGCGGCACTGGCCATGTGCGAAAATATCGACTGGAATGTTGGACGTCTACTCAAGCTGCTTGATCAGCTCTCTCTGGCCGAGGACACCATCGTGGTGTTTTTCTGCGACAACGGCCCCAATGGGAACCGTTGGAATGAAGGCATGAAGGGGCGCAAGGGATCCACCGATGAAGGTGGGGTTCGAAGTCCTCTGTTCATTCGGTGGCCGGGAAAGATTCCAGCAGGCAAACGCATGGCCCATATCGCATCGGTCATCGATTTGATGCCAACGCTTGCTGAATTGGCGGGAATCCAGCTCCAAACAGCGGAGTCACTGGATGGCATGTCATTGGCTTCATGGCTCACCAAACCCTCCACTCCTTTTCCCGACCGACTCATCTTCTCCCATTGGAACAACAAGGTGAGTGTTCGCAATCAACGTTTCCGCCTTGACCACACAACTCGGCTCTACGACATGTGGGAGGACCCCACTCAGCAGAAGGACGTTTCTTCCCAATTCCCTGAGATCAGCCAACATCTCAGCCAGGCAGCGGAGGAATGGAGAACAAGCGTGTTAAAGGATCTTAAGGCAAAGGATCGACCGTTCACCATTGGCGATCCACATCACCTCCAGACCCTTCTTCCAGTGAGAGACGCTCGAGCAACCGGACAGATTCAACGATCCAACCGATTTCCCAACGACGCCTACTTCACGGAATGGCATCGCACGGAAGATGAGATCCATTGGCCCGTGGAGGTCAGGCGGAAAGGAACCTACGAAGTCTGGCTGTGGCAAACCACACCGCAAGGCGAATCCTACCCACTCCTGGAACTCGAATTCCAAGGTCAGCGATTGCGTGCCCGGATTGATGAGCCTTGGGATCCTCCACTGCTGGGCGCCGACCAGGATCGGGTTAAACGGCAGGAATCTTATGTCAAGGTCTTCAAGCCTTTTCCCATGGGCCGCATGAAGCTTACCAAAAGCACGGGAACCCTTCGACTGAAAGCGCTGGAATTACCCAAGACCGGTGGTCCCGACATTCGATGGCTGGAGTGGAGGCAGGTCACCTCACCTTGAAACCCCGGATGCGATGCACAAAAAAGCACGCAGGCATGGAAACCTGCGCGCTTGCTGATAGAAGATAACACCTGAAGTGGCTCAGCCCTCTAGAGCTTGCCACCGTAGACTGCATGGCGCCCCAACATCTGTTCAATGCGCAGAAGTTGGTTGTATTTGGCTAGACGATCCGAGCGACTCAGGGAACCGGTCTTGATTTGCCCAGCATTGGTCGCCACAGCGATGTCTGCAATGGTCGCATCCTCGGTTTCACCCGAGCGATGGCTGATGACCGCGGAGTAACGGTTGTCCTGAGCCAGTTCCACCGCATCGAGGGTCTCAGTCAGAGAACCAATCTGATTGACTTTCACCAGGATGGAATTACCGACCCCTTCGTTGATTCCGCGCTGAAGAAATTTCACATTGGTAACAAACAAATCATCGCCCACCAACTGCACACGATCGCCAATCTTGTCGGTCAGCAACTTCCATGTCTTCCAGTCGTTTTCGGCGCATCCATCCTCAATGCTGATAATCGGATATTTACGGGTCAATTCATCGTAGTAGGCTACCAGGTCCGCACCACTAACCTTCTCGCCACTGCTCTTCTTGAACACGTAGCGCTTGGACTTGGCATCGTAAAACTCTGAAGAAGCCACATCCAATGCCAGGAATATCTCCTTGCCCGACTTGTAGCCAGCCGCCTTGATGGCTTTTAGAATTGCGTCGAGCGCATCTTCGGTGGATGCCAGATTGGGGGCAAAGCCGCCCTCATCCCCGACGGCAGTGGACAAACCACGTTTTTTAAGCACCCCTTTGAGCGCATGAAAAATTTCGGTAATGGCCCGCAGACCTTCCGAAAAAGTGTTCAGTCCCTTGGGCATGATCATGAACTCCTGGAAATCAATGGGGGCATCCGAATGGGCCCCACCGTTGATCACATTGGCCATGGGAACAGGTAAAACCTTGGCATTGGGTCCGCCAAGATACTTGAACAAAGGCAGCGCAAGAGCCTCTGAAGCCGCCTTGGCGGTGGCCATGGAAACCCCTAGGATGGCGTTGGCACCCAACTTCGACTTGGTTTCTGTACCATCCATGTCCAACATGATACGGTCCACTTCCAGTTGATCGGTGGCATCCACCCCTTGAAGGGCGGGGCCAATTTTCTTGACGATGTTGTTGACCGCCTTGGTCACGCCCTTGCCAAGATAACGCTTGGCCCGACCATCCCTCAATTCAAGGGCTTCATTTTCTCCCGTACTGGCTCCAGAGGGAACCGCGGCCCTTCCCAGCGAACCATCGCTGAGAATCACATCCACCTCGACAGTGGGGTTACCGCGGGAATCAAGAATTTCACGTGCATCAATTTCGTAGATAGTGCTCATAGTCAAAGGTTGCTCAAATGATAGGCAAACAGGGAGGAGTGTAGGCAGGCAACAACAGGAGTCAAGAAGAGGCGAGCCTTGCCTTGCTCTGGAGGGAAACCTTATTTCGAACCGCAATAATCCCTCGCAAGCGACCTGGATCGCAGGCAGGATCTCCCCATGCATCCGTTGGGTTTTTGCCTATCCCTTCTTCTTGGCCTGGTGAGTCTACCATCCCTGAGCCCCATGCAGGCCGCAGAAAAACCCCATATCCTGCTCATCATGGCAGATGACCTGGGCTGGATGGACCTGCACTGTCAGGGCAATGCTCTTTTGGACACCCCTCACCTCGATCAGTTGGCATCCGAGGGGATCCGCTTCACCGACGCCTACGCGGCAGCCCCGGTCTGCACGCCCACCAGGGCCGCCATCATGACGGGCTTGAGCCCGGCCCGTCTGCACATCACCAACCATGCACCCGGCAACCCGGAGTTTGTGTCTCCAGCCACCGGTCTCAAGGGGGCCCCGTGGACCACCTACCTGAGCCTGGCATACGACACCCTTGCCGAACATTTGCAGCGAGCAGGCTACCGCAATGGCTTTGTGGGCAAGTGGCACCTCTCGCACCACAAGGGGAGCGATGCCTCGGGAAGATTGGAACCGAGACTGCGCCCCGAATTTCAAGGCTTCGACCTCAACGTGGGAGGATGCGACTACGGGGGCCCGCCCTCCTACTTTGCACCCTATCGCAATCCCGCGCTCAAGGATGGATCCGAGGGAGAATATCTACCCGATCGACTTGCTAATGAATGCATCGCCTTTCTGGAAACACCCTCCGAAAAACCACTCTTTCTTTGCTGGTGGAATTATTCCGTTCACTATCCCATCCAGGCACCACAGGATTTGGTCGAAAAATATCAACAACGGCAGGGGGTGCAACGTCCAGCGTATTACGCGATGATCGAAGGCATGGACCGGGCAATTGGAAAAGTCCTCAAACATCTCGAAACATCCGGCAAAGCCGATGAAACCCTGGTCATTTTCACCTCTGACAACGGGTCCTTGTTTGAAAATCTCCCGCTCCGAGCCAACAAAGGTTATCTCTATGAGGGCGGCATTCGAGTGCCATGGATCATGCGCTGGCCAGGCGAGATCGAAGCTGGAAAAACAAGTTCCCTCCCCGTCATCAGCAGTGATCTTTTCCCTACGTTGCTCGATGTGGCCGGATGGGAATTATCGGAGACCGACCCGCTGGACGGGGAAAGCCTCAAGGGCTGGATTCTGGGAGAGATTCCATTGAAACGAAACGCTCTTTACTTTCACTACCCCAACTACGCTTTCCACAAAAACAATCGTTTGGGCAGTGCCATTCGCAAGGGACATCACAAACTGATCCATTTCTACGACGATGACTCTCTGGAGCTCTATGATCTGGAAAAGGATCTTGCCGAGTCAAAGGACTTGAGTGCGTCATCTCCGGAACTGGCCCGTGCCCTTAAGCTTGAATTGGATCAATGGCGACAAAGGACCCGCGCGATCGCTCCCACCCGGGTCGCACTTCCTTGAGGCAAGCTCCCTCAGTGCCGTTTGTGTCACCATGAAAGGTTATCGCTACCGCATTCGTCTCCACAGTCATGATCCGCAGCGGGCCTTGCCTTCGGAAATCGAGATGATTCGTCGGGAGGAAGAGACAGCCCGGGAAATCATCCTGCGGCTGATGAGCTTTGTCATGGCCTACGAACCCGAACTGGAACCCAACGGAAGGCCTTCTAACGAAGTCATGCCCTATTCCGCCGCTTTGAGTCGTTGGTCCATGGAAGGGGATCCTTTGCTCTGGATGGAATGTCTGCCCATCGAGTGGAAACGACTCAAAAAAATCATCACCAAGGCACCTCGAGCCAGCATCCTGCTGGCAACCGACTCAAGAGCTGACGGTGAAGTGGCATTGCAAAAAATCAGGCATGATTACAAGGCTGGGCGCTTTGTCGTGCTTTACTTCGATCAGGCAATGATCGCAGAAATGCAGGAGCTGCTGGAACGGCAAAATGAGCTGACCTTTCTGCCCGACGCCACAGATCCGTGGGCGTTTCAAATGGATTACAACGGGAACTGGTTTGAGGGTTTTTGGGGAAAACTGGATTACTGAGAGCTTTTGCAAACAGGTGGATTCAACCGGCATCGTCGCACGGCACCGAAGCCCAGCAAGGCGATCCCGGACATCAGCGCCCAGGTGCCCGGTTCCGGCACGGCGGTGATATTCAATTGCCAGCCAATGTCCGCCAAGCCCATGGCGTCCAGATTGGTGAGATATTTCCTGGTGCCCGCTGTCACATCAGGATCCATGGCTGTCTCCTGTGAAGCCCCGTCGGAAAGACGCACGCTGGTTGTACCCGAAGCCAATGGCCATAGGTAGTGCCACCATCAGCGGAATAAAGGCTTACGTTACTCCCACCATTGGAGGTGTTGAATTGGCTGCCGGTAAAGGTGCCACTGGAGACCAGATCATCCCATGAGTTTGAATTACCAAAGCCGATGGCATGTACCAGTTCATGCAGGGCGGCGGAATAAAAATCAAATTTTCCGGCATCCACCGAAGTGGTGTGATCGTAATGCCAGGCCACGTCGTCATTGTCGAAAGTGATCGTGCCTCCCCATGGGGCGAAATCGGTCTGAGTGCCGAGCTCGACAGCACTCCCGTTGGTAATGCCGGATTCGCCCCGATTGTATAGATTATCCACGAAGCCTACCGTGCCGCTGCCTGACCAACCACCAGGCCCCCCTTGAGCCAGATTGCTTCCGCTCAAAGCCCGGCCTCCGGCGTAAATAATCAAGGTGTCCGCAGCCACGCTGAGATCCGTAGCCAAAGTACCAGACGCTCCCGTGCCCGGATGATAGCCAGTCGCATTCCAAGTGTTCGCTCCTCCCGGAGTAATCGCAGCAATGCTATCGCTCATGATCCCCTCGAGAACATCCCTTGCCGCTTCCAGGGCAGTCTTCTTGGCCGCACCGTCTCCATCGGAAAAGAAGCCATTACTATCCAGGCTGTAATCAATGGAAATGGTGATGGCTCCCAGGGCCTTGCCTGAGAGGCATACAGCCGCCAACGCCATTATAAATATGGCGGTAATTCCTTTTTTTAGTGGAATCATTTTATAAACTTAACTTTGCTCATCTCGATGTTTCAAGACTATTAAGAACTTCACAGTTTGAAAACCCATTGACGCTTTTTGTGGACGTGTCATAAGTCAGTAGGATGGCAACATTTGAAAGACACGCTGCAGCGAACCGCTCGTGGACGCGATGGGCCGCGTTCCTGATCTGCTTTCCACTTGCCGCACTCTGGGCCATCAATGCTTCCGACGCTTATGGGGCTGACCCCTGCGACCTGGTTTGGGATGTTCAGACAGAGCGCCTGTGGGTGGCCAACGGCCGAGCCGGCACCTTACTGGAGATCAACCCTGCGAATCGAAAGATCCGCCAGGTGCTTCGAAGGCCCTCTTCCATCACCAAAGTATGCTTGTTGCCCGAAAGTTCCATGGTGGTCGCTCTCGAGCCCGCAGCCGGCAAACTGCATTTCCTGGCACCAAACGCAAACTCTTCCCCGGTCTTGCTGCGATCCATCGACATCGGAAGCCATGTGGTCGACATCACCTTTGACGCAGACGGGCATGAATTGTTCGTCCTCCACCGCTGGCGGCACCAGGCCACGCTTTGGAAAGCTGAAGGCGCCGACAAACTGAATTTCCACCTCAGCAAGAAAATCGATCTCCCCTTTGCTCCTCTCACACAGGTCGTCGATGAAGCGCGAGATCGATGGATCATAGGCGCTGCCTTTGGCGGCAGGCTACTGGCCCTCAACTCACAGTCCGGAGAGGTATTGAACTCTCATAACCGCCCGATACACAACATACGCGACATGGCATTGTCTCCGGATGGTCAACACTTGTGGCTGACTCATCAGCACCTGTATCCAGAGGGAACGACCCTGAGAGGTGATATCCAATGGGGTTTTCTCATGGAAAACCGTGTTCGTAGCATGGCCATCAACGCTTCGCCTGATCAATGGGCATCCGTGGAGCTTCTGCCTCCCAAAGCAGCTCTGGAACAACCCGGCAATGCTGCCGGTGACCCGGAAGCCATTCTCTGGACAAACCGTCAGGAGTGCCTGGTCACCTTGGCGGGTGTCGGAGAACTGGCTGTCTTCCAGCCTCAAGACACCACCATGCTGCGGATGGGGGTTGGCAAGCGCCCTGTCGCTCTGGCCTATGACCCTGTTTCGCGCACAGCCTTCGTCGCCAATCGGGGCAGTGGGAGCATCTCCACTATCAGCATGGATCCTGAAATCAGGGTCTCGGGCACCATCCGACTCGGGCCAAAATTGTCCAAGGGTTTGACTCAAAAAGGCGAAGCACTCTTTCACGATGCCCACCTCTCCTTCCATGGCTGGTTCAGTTGCCACAGTTGTCATACCGATGGACACGCCAATGGGAGGCTCAATGACAATGAAGCAGACGGTTCCTTCGGAGCCCCCAAAAAAGTCCTGCCTTTGGGGCACGTGGCAAAAACTGGGCCATGGAGCTGGCTTGGGTCACGCCAGCAGTTGAGCGATGAAATCCATCGATCGATCCTGACCACCATGAGAGAAGTCCCATCGGAAGAGAAAGAGGAAGCCCTTCTTGCCTACATGAAGACCTTGCAAGCACCTCCACCAAAACAAATCCCTTCCTCCAAGGTGCTTCTCAAGGCGGGAAAAGAAATCTTCGAAAAGACCGGGTGTGCCGATTGCCATGTCCCCCCTTATTACACGGACGCGGCAACCTATCACACAGGGATTGAAGACGAGCAAGGGAACCGACGCTTCAACCCCCCTTCCCTACTGGGTGTTTCCCATCGGGTGCACCTGCTGCACGATGGCAGGGCCGACTCCTTGAGAAACCTCCTCACGGAGCATCAGCACATGCTCTCCAACCCATTGCCCAAACAAGACTTGGAGAGTCTGATTGTTTTTCTTGAGTCTCTCTGACTTGCGTAGGGCTACAAAGAATCCAGCAGCCACGCTGGACCGTTGCACCATGGGGTCGGAGAGCTTCGGGGTTGAAAGGCTGGGCGTAATCTTTCAACATTCAAGGACATGGTTTCACGGACGATGCATACGCTGGTTACATGGGAAGGCACACCCAGTGCCGGTCAGAGCATGGTGTTCACATCCCTTTATTACCCGCATCTTCCCTATCGCCCCGACAAGGTTTCCAACAATCCATCGCAAGGTCAGACTGCAGCGGCATGGAAAAATCAACGCGAAGCCACAGCCCATGCCTCCGGCATCACGGTGATCGAAGACAACGTTGATCAAACCCTCTTGTCACTCGAGTTGGAAGAAGGCAACCAGGAGTTGATTTGGTTCAACCCGGCAGGCCAATCCATCCAGCTCAACGGTCAAATCATTCAGAGCCCCTTCGGATATCAAAAGGCATCCAAGCCTTGATGCTTCTTTTGATTTCCACCCCAGATTGGACCCATGCTCTCTCCTCTTGTCATTCTTTCCATCGTGGTCGGCTACTTTACCCTGCTATGCCTGATCTCACGCTGGACAAGCCAGCAGGCTGACAACCAAACCTTTTTTACCGGCAACCGAGACTCCAAGTGGTATCTTGTGGCCTTTGGCATGATTGGCACTTCCCTTTCGGGAGTGACCTTTATTTCGGTCCCGGGCTGGGTGGCCACCAGCCAGTTCTCCTACATGCAAATGGTCCTGGGCTATCTCCTGGGGTATGCGGTCATTGCTTTCATACTGTTGCCTCTTTATTACCGCATGGGGCTGACTTCCATTTACACCTATCTGGAAACTCGCATGGGCCCTCGTGCCTATCAAACCGGTGCAGGTTTTTTTCTACTATCCCGCACTATCGGGGCCTCATTTCGTCTCTATCTCGTGGCCATCGTCTTTCAATTCATCCTTGAAAAAGCCGGATGGACCCCCCCTTTTGCGCTGCCGGTCGCACTGTCGATTGCAGCCATCTATCTTTACACCTACCGGGGAGGCATCCGAACCGTGGTGTTCACAGATACGCTGCAGACCTTCTTCATGCTGGCCTCGGTCGGACTGACTGTTGCCTGGATTGCCCGCGACATGAGCAGCCAAGGGGCAGGTATGATCGAAGCCATCCAGCAAAGCTCCTACAGTCAAATCTTCTTCTGGGAATCCGGACCGAAGAACTTCTTTTTGCAATGTTTGAGCGGAGCCTTCATCGCCATTGTGATGACAGGACTCGATCAGGACATGATGCAAAAGAATCTGACATGTCGTAACCTCAAGGAAGCCCAATGGAACATGATGAGCTTCAGTTCCGTACTGGTCATCGTCAACCTAGGATTCCTGGCCCTCGGTGCCCTCCTTTATCTCTATGGACACCAGCAGGGCATTCTGGAGGAGAGCACTTCGTCCGGAACGTTTCAGCTTCTCGTCCAGGACAAGGGCACAGGAGAAATGATCGCAAGAGGCACTGATTATCTTTTTCCCATCCTGGCCATCGATTACCTGCCTGCCTGGGTGGGTCTGTTGTTCATCCTTGGTCTGGTGGCTGCGGCGTATTCCTCGGCCGATTCAGCATTGACCGCCCTGACGACTAGTTTTTGCATTGATTTCCTCAGACTAGATTCCACTCAGACCAAAGCGGCCGAGGCCTCCCGCATCCGGCAACGCGTACAATTGGGGTTCTGCCTGGTCTTGTTCGCGACCATTTGTGTTTTTCAGCAACTACAGAACGCAGCCATCATTGCTCAGATATTCAAGGCTGCGGGCTTTACCTACGGCCCTTTGCTTGGGCTTTATGGCTTTGGCATGTTCACCCGAAGAAACGTCAGGGATGGAGGGGTCCTTTGGGTTTGTCTCGCCGCTGCTTCGACAAGCTTTTTGCTGAATCAGATGGCTCCCACGTGGTTCGGAATCACCATTGGTTTTGAGATCCTTCTCTACAATGGAGGTCTCACCTTCCTGGGTCTTTGGTTGATTTCACGGAAGTCAGACCTTGAAACCGCCTGAAAACAAGTGATGGAGGGCATCCAGGAGATCTACGACAGTGGAGCTCCTGACTGTTTCCAACGCGCTTATTGGGCCTGGTAAAGGGTCTCGAAGGCGGACTGCAATTCGGCCACTTTCTCAGGATAGTCTTCGGCCCGATTGCGTGATTCGGAAAGATCTTCCCCCAGATCGAACAAACCATAGGGCTTTTCAAAGGGCTTCCCCTTGGGCAAAGCGCGCCCCCCGCTACCACTTCCCAAAACCAGTTTCCACTGCTGCTGACGAATGGCAAAAATGCCTGCTGCGGAATGATGAATCACTGGGGGGCGTTCATGCATTTTTGAAGGATCTGTGAAAAGCGCTTTCATGCTGAAGCTGTCCTCGGCAGCTTCCTCTGGGATGGAACGCCCCATCAGATCAGCGAACGTCGCAAACACATCGGTGAGGCAAACAGTTTGATCACATCGGGACCCAGCCGGTATCAGGGGTGGGAAGCGCATCAGGAAAGGGACTCGATGGCCAGCCTCCCAAATATCCGCCTTGGTGCCGCGTAGAGGACCATTGGCTTGGTGGTGTTCCGGGCGGTATCCCTGAATGGTCGAATCCTCCACATGATCCTCATCAGTCACCCGACGCATGAAGGAGCCGTTATCACTGGTGAACAACACCACCGTTTCCTGGCTCAAACCCTGATCATCGAGTGCTTGAAGCAATCTCCCCACTGCATCATCGGTTTGAACCACAAAATCGCCGTAGGGTCCCAGTGCGGTACGACCCCGGAATCTCGAATGCGGTAAAACCGGTTTGTGGGGGGATGTCAGGGCGACATAAAGAAAAAATGGGGCCTCTTCAGAGGGCCGATTTTCAAGAAAACCAATCGCTTGATCCATCAAGTGATCCAGCACCGACTCCATCTTGAAGTCAGCTCCGATAGGCCCTTCACGCAAAAACGCCGGGAAGGGTTGCTTGGGTTGTCGCCGCAACGGTTCGGATGTGACTCTCTGATTATGAAGGTAGACATAGGGAGGGAAATCCAGGGAGGCGGGCAGGATGGTGTTCTCGTCAAATCCAAAATCATTCGGGCCCCATCGAACAGTCTGATCCAAGTTGAGTTCCCCCTGAATCGGATGCCGATGCCCTTCAGGCCGGAGTGCAAACCCCAACCCGAGGTGCCATTTACCAATCATGCCCGTGTGATACCCATGACCTTTGAGAAACCTTGCCAAGGTCAGGCGATCTGGGCTCATCAAGGGTGGGCTGTAACCGTTGAGCACTCCCCGCTTGAGGGCACTTCGCCAGGCATAGCGTCCGGTCAGCAGACCATATCGTGTTGGCGTGCAGACAGCCGAAGGGGTATGAGCATCCGTGAAGCGCATCCCCTCGGAAGCAAGGCGGTCCAAGTGAGGCGTCGGAAGGGTTACTTTGGAACGATAGGCGCCTACATCACCAAACCCCAGGTCGTCGGCAAGAATGATCAAAAAATTGGGAGCCGCTACCGCTCTCCATGAGCCATGATTTGCGAGCATCAGCAGGACAGCCCAAAGACAGGCCATGCCCACTCGCAACCACCCGACACGGTCATTCAACTTGCCTCGAGCAAAAATCTGCCGCCTAGGCCATGATCTCATGACAGACCTTTCCATGAACGTCCGTGAGTCGGAAATCCCTGCCGGAGTAGCGGTAAGTCAATGCTTCATGATCCAACCCCATCAAATGCAGCAAAGTGGCATGCAAATCGTGTACATGCATGGGTTTGTCGACTGCGTGCATGCCGAGCTCGTCGGATTGACCGTAAGCAAGGCCACCCTGAATCCCACCACCCGCCAGAAGCATTGAAAAAGCGGTGTGATGATGATCCCTACCGGCGACAGATTTTTTGTCGTCGCGAGTTTCTGAATAAGGCGTACGTCCGAATTCCCCACCCCAGATGACCAACGTATCGTCCAGAAGTCCTCGCTGTTTCAAGTCGGTAATCAAAGCAGCCGTTGCCTGGTCACTGTCATTACAAAGTTTCGTGTGCCCCTCATTGTGATTGGAATGCGTGTCCCATGGCTGATTGCTTTTGTTGGTGTAGTAGACGGTCACGCAACGCACACCCGCCTCCACCATGCGCCTGGCCATGAGGCAAGATTGGCCAAAAGTGGAGGTTCCATACATCTCCTTGATATGGGAAGGTTCCTTTTCAAGATCCATGGTATCGGTTGCCTGCATTTGCATGCGATAAGCAACTTCCATCGATTGAATCTGGGCTTCCAGGTCCCCTTGATCCGAGCGCATCCATTGATGACGCCGGTTCAAAGCCTGCACCAAATCCAACTGCTGGCGCTGGTTCTTGAGATCATGGATGGGGTTGCGAATATGACGAATCAGACGATCGACCTTGAGATCGGAAGTCAGGATACTGGTGGCCTGATATTTTGCCGGAAGAAAGCTATTGGACCACAAAGCGGGCCCCACCACGATGTTGGGGCTGGGGCGCAGGACCACATACCCTGGTAAGTTCTCGTTTTCACTTCCCAAGCCATAAAGCAGCCAGGATCCAAAGGAGGGTCGAATGGGCTGAATGTTGCCCGTGTGCATCTGGAGCAAGGCAGGCTCATGATTTGGCACATCGGTGTGCATGGAACGAATGACACAGCACTCATCGATCACCTTGGCGATATTAGGAAGCGACTCGCTGACATGGATCCCACTTCGTCCGTGACGTTGAAAGGCAAAGGGGGATGGCATGAACCCGGAGGTCTTGGGCTTCTTGTAGAGATCCCCCGTAGGCTGTGTGCCCTCAAAGCGCGAAAGGGCAGGCTTGGGATCGAAGGTATCGACGTGCGAGGGCCCTCCATTCATGAACAGGAAAATCATCCGCTTGGCACGCGGAGTGTGCGTTTGATGCAGGCCAGAAGCGGAGGTGGCATGAGCACCGGGCAGCATGCCAGCCAGACCCAGAAGGCCAAAACCTGAGGCCGAACGCTGCAACATGGATCGTCGACTCAGAGCATGCATGGCATCATGTTTGAAAGGGAAAGGTCTCTTCATGATCAATCGACATAGAGCATTTCGTTGGACATCATCAATGCCTGGGCAAGGCTCTCCCATCGTGTCGCGGGTGGAGTGCCATGGAGATATTCGCGAGCGAGGGCCCTCTCTTCGGTATCCGGATTTCTGGAGAGCACCTGCCGAAAAAGGGCATCCAGTCCATCCTCTTGGTCGATCTTGGATGGATGGGGATGCATGTGCTGAATCACCTTTTGGGCCTGCTCGATGGCAAAGGGACTATTCATGGCATAGAGCTTTTGAAGAGGGGTGGTGGTTTCGCTTCGATCCGCAGCATGAACGTTGGCATCGGGATAATCCATGGAAAGGAGCATGGGATCCAGCTGCAGGCGGCTGACACGAGCAAAAACCGTTCGCCGGGTATTGGAGGGATCATCCAGTTCCATGGAAGGACCCCCTCGATGCTGGAGGGTGTTGGCCACCTGAAGCATGCTGTCACGCCACATTTCGACGGTCATTCTGCGAAGCCTCATACGGGAAAGCCATCGGTTGGACGGATCTTTGTTGAGGTGGTCATCCGAGACCTGAGAGGCTTGGCGATAGGTCGCCGAGAGGACCATTTCGCGCACCAGCGCTTTGGTGAACCCCCCGTTGGATCGAAGTCGATGAGCGAGATCGTCCAGCAAATCAGGGTGTGAGGGAGGTTCACCCAGTGAACCAAAATTACTCGTGGTGGGCACCAAACCCTCCCCGAAGAACATCGACCAGAGACGGTTGGCATACACGCGGTAGGTCAGAGGGTTTTCCAGAGAGACAATGGCTTCGGCAAGTTCACGACGACCACTTTCCTTGGTATCAAAAGCCACGGTGGCACCACCGTTGAGCCAGGAAAGGAAACCCCTGGGTACGACTTCCCCTTTTTGATCGACGTTGCCGCGAATGAAAACAGGCAAATCCTCCACCGCCTTGTCCTTCACCACGTGGGCGGTGAATCGGTGTGCTTGCTTGTCTTCCTTGGTGAGCTCAGCCTCTGGTTTGTCATAGGCGACATTGACCAACTCGGTACTCGCAAAGATGCCTGCGACTGCGTGGTAATCTTCGACCGTGATGGGATCAAACTTGTGGTCGTGGCATCGAGCACAGGCCACAGTCAAACCTTGAAAGGTGCGCATCACCGTATCGACCTGATCGGCCCACTCCTCCGCCTTAACGTCCAACCGACCACGATTGTAAAATTTGTGCCCCAAGCCCAAAAAGCCGGTGGCCACCAGATCGTCATGAGAAGTAGCGGGCAGAAGATCTCCTGCCAACTGAAGTCGAATGAATTCGCTGTAAGGAAGATCCTTATTGAAGGCGTCAATCACCCATTGCCGATAACGGTAGGCATTGGGGTAAAAATGCTTGGTATCCTTCCCTACCTGGTGGGCCTGATCCTCGGCATAGCGTGAAAGATGCAGCCAGAGGCTAGCCATGCGCTCTCCGAATCGAGGGGAATCCAAGAGCCGATCCACCAGCCGCGGGTAAGCATCTGGTGAGTCGTCATGAACGTAGGCTTCCAGCTCATGGAAACTCGGAGGAAGCCCTGTGAGGTCGTAATGGAGCCGGCGCGCCAAGGTGCGCGCATCGGCCTGCGGTGCTGGGGTCAGACCATGAGCTTCCATGGATGCCAGCACATGAAAATCCATCGGCTGCCGAGGCCAATCCAACGCTTTGACGTTCGGCCGTTTGATTTCCACGACCGGCTTCACCGACCAGAAAGCGCTGGCGTCATCCGATGCCTCTTCGCTCGCATCCGATGCCCGACTCTCCTCTGCATCCAAGCCTCCTGAGAGAAGCCATAGGCTCAGTAAAGCACTGAAGCACGTGAGCCAGCTGTTGGGAGGACCGATGGGCATCGAGGAATCATACAATCTCCTTGCCTGGTGACAAGGGCTGAAATCTTTGACATGGACGGGGTTGAACCGGAGGCTTGCATTGAATTAACCTCGCGAATGTGACGGGTACGCTCATCAATGCCTCCGGCATTCTCCTTGGTTCACTGGCCGCTCTTCTACTGCGCCGGGACCTGGGTCATGCCTTCGAGCAGCGCATCCGATACCTCGTCGCCATCGCGGCCATGAGCATTGGGTGCTGGCTGCTTTGGAAGTCGACACATGGCGGTCTTTGGGACCACCTTCGACAGTTCCTGGTCATCATGGCCGGCCTCCTGGCTGGCAACGCCATCGGTTTGGCACTTGGACTTCAAAAGTCTTTGAGTCGTGTTGCCACCCACGCAAGTGATGCCTTGCGCAAACCAGAACTGGCCAACGGGTTCAAGGTCAGTGCGGCACTGTTTTGTCTCACACCCCTGGCCGTTCTGGGCGCGGTCATGGAGGGCCTTTCGGGCGATGCATGGGTTTTGGCATTGAAGGCCAGCATGGACACAGTGGCTGCTTATTCTTTGGCTCGCAGCTTTGGAAAAGGGGTCTGCTTGTCTTGGATCCCTGTCCTGGCTTTTCAAGGTAACCTGAGCCTCCTCTGCCGTTGGCTTCAGGATCACTACCTGAACCCGAATGTGACCGATGGCGTCATGGCGGTTTCCGGAATGATGGTCTTTGTCTCCATCGTGCTCATTCTGGGAGTCGGCAAGCCAAGACTGGGAGATTATCTACCTGCTCTGGGCGTCACAGGAGTGCTGGCTTACTGGCTTTGGTAAACGCCTACCGCCTTGCTATTTCACTGGGCAGGTGACGCAAGGCCATCTCAAGGTAATCCGCAAGGTGCATGACACGAACTGAACTCAGACCCTCCTTTTTGAGTCCGGACTGGATTTGCAGAATGCACCCTGGATTCGTTGTGATGACCAAGGAGGCTTTGCTCTGCCGGATATGCGAGGTTTTCCTGAGTTGCAGGCGAGCCGCCATTTCTGGTTCCGTCAGATTGTAGCTCCCGGCACTGCCGCAACAGATGTCAGCTTCGTTCAACTCGACATAGTGAGGCCCCGCAACAGCCTGCACCCATTGTCTGGGAGGCATGGTAATGCCCTGAGCATGTGCCAGATGGCAGGCGTCGTGAAAGGTCGTCAACCCATTCAAAGGCTCTGGCAGGCTCCACCCTTGTGCATGAGCCGAAGCAAAACGCTCCCGCAGGGATGCACCCTGCTGCTCCATCCATTCGGAAAAGTCCCTGACTTTGGCCACAAACTGAGATGCCCGTTCCCACACGACAGGATCTTGCGAAAGCAAATGATCGTATTCCTTGAGTGTCGAGCCACACCCTGCCGCATTGGCAAGCACCACATCGCAATCAGCTTGTTCAAACACCTGCAGGTTGTGCTGTGCCAATTCCCTGGCCTCGGCCAACTTCCCACTATGAGCATGCAAGGCACCGCAACAACGTTGCTGGGACGGAATAACCACATCAAAGCCGAGGGCCTGGATCAGTTGAATGGTGGATTGGTGGGTCTCACCAAAAAGCACCGGCATGACACAACCAGTCAGCAAACCCACGCGGCCGCGTGCGGGCTGAGTGTGCGATGGAGCCAGGGCCGGCAACCGGACACGGGAAAGCTTATCCGGCAGGAGTTCCATAGCTTCGCTCAGGAATCGGGGCAGAAGCGACGCGATATCCATTCGCTTGACCGCCATTGCTGGCAGTGCGGCCCAACGAAAACGGGTGGGAAAGGGGAAAATTTTTTCAATAAGCCAGCGGCGCAACAACCTTTGATACCAGGGGCGCCGGGCATGACGCTCGATGTGATCGCGGGTCGCTTCCAACAGCTGGCCGTAAGCCACCCCACTGGGGCAGGCGGTCTCGCAGGCGCGACATCCAAGACACCGATCCATATGGGAGACCGGAGAATGAGAACCATTAAGTGAGAGGCGTCCGTTTTCAATGGAACGCATGAGATAGACCCTGCCACGCGGAGAGTCATTTTCATTCCCCGTTTCCAGGTAGGTCGGACACGATCCCAGGCACAATCCACAATGAACGCAAGCCAGAGCTTTATCTTCGTCGAGAAAATGGGATGAAAGTGCCATGGCTTCAGGTTCACTCCACACGGTCCATGAAGACGCCTGCAGGATCAAAGAGTTTTTGAGCTCGGTCGATCAGGTTTGCCGAAGGCAGGGAAGGCTTTTTCTTGGCCTCGCCACCATGATAAAAAACTCCCTGCCCCATGCGAGCCACAAAGGACTCCTCTGGAGGCATCGCTTCCAGAACAGTGCTCAGCCGAGTGGGCAGAACCGACTCTCGAGGGGTTTCCAACCAAGTTCTCCCCTGCCAGAACAGGGTTTCATGATGGCATGTAGGAGGCGTCGCACCGGAGTCAGCCTGCCAATCCTCGTGCAAAGACCAACGCGTATTACGGGATGCGATGACCTGTGCATGTCGCAGGACCGCTTCGCGATGCCCCGAAAAACCTATGACCATTTGAAGGCTTTCTGGTGCGGAGGCCTCTCGCCAAAGCTCCCAGAGATTGGCGTAATGATGATCCTTGTTGGAACGCATGATCTTGGCCACGGTCTCAGCCTCTTCAAGGCTGGAGAGTTGAAGGGTCATCTGACGTTCGAATGCAGGGAGCGGCATGAGTTTGAGCGAAAGCGCCGTGACCACACCCAATCTACCTTGGGCACCGATGAGACATTTACTGAGATCAAAGCCTGCCACATTTTTAACGACTCGACCTCCCGTTCGAATCCGCTGGCCATTGGCTCGAACAAACTCCAGCCCCACCACGTAATCCCTCAGGACGCCCTGGCCCATCCGGCGAGGCCCGGAGGGGTTCATGTCAATCAGTCGCCCGAGTGTCCAATCTTCAACAGGTGGAGGATCCAGGGGAAGCCATTGGCCGTGTTGCGCCAATTCTGCCTTGAGAGTCGAAAGACGCATACCTGCCTCCACGGTGATGGTGAGATCCTCAGGATGATACTCGCGAATGGCATGGATGGCGCTCAGGTCAATGGTGGCAACCCGCTGCTCCTTGAGATGAGCCGTTGCGAGCATTTTTTCCAACTGCGCGATATGATCCGGGCAAAGGTGCATGAGACGGACTAACGGAGGACTTTCAATACCAGGAAGCCGGCCACCAGAAGAATCATGAAGGCCCATGCACACCCATTAAAATAGCGATCGATGAAGGACTTAATGGAGGGACCCCACCAATAGAGGAGGGTTGCCACCACAAAAAACCTCAAGGAGCGGCCCAGGAGCGACGCGAGCAGGAATCCCCCAAAGGAAAAGTGAAAAGCCCCCGAGGCAATGGTGAAGACCTTGTAAGGTATGGGAGTCACTGCAGCAGTCAAATTACCCCAGAACCCCCACTGATCGTACCACTGCTTGATTTGCGCCATGACTGCCTCACCGTGGTAGGCTTTCACGATGACCACCCCAATCCACTCGTAACCATAATACCCTATGGCATATCCTGCGCAGCCCCCTAGAAGAGAGCCCAAGGTACAAATAGCTGCAAAACGATAAGACCGTGTCACCGAACCCACACAAAGAGCGATCAGGAGCACATCGGGCGGGATCGGAAAAAAAGACGATTCAGCAAAGGCAATGAGGAACAAGGCCCAGCTTCCTTGAGGTCGATCTGCCCAGTGCAGGGTCCAGTCGTAAAGAGACCTCATCCACGTCGATGGCGACGCAATGGATCTTGGCGAAGTTTCCTCCTTTCTCTCTGTCATGAGCCCACGAATACCGAGTTCAATAAAGCCAATGAATGCTTGCGAGTCCTCTTAGTGGTGCCTCATCCGGGATCGACCTCGCCACAGAGAAAGGTCTCGATACCGAGGGCAGCCATGGTCGAGGCCTTGATGCGACAGGCTCGATGCGCCTGTTTTTGATTGGGTGCATAAACCACCTGAATGTGATTGGACTTGTGACGAGCCATCATCTGATCTCGGGTAATTCCCTGGAGCACGGCATGCATGATGGGCCATTGAGGCGTTGTCTCCTGCCATCTTCGTTGGGTTTCCTTCTCTGGCAATGCCACCACTTCCGCCACACCGAGGTCACAATGCAGCCTCCCATCCATAATGAAAACGCGACTCCATACAATCCAACCAGGCTTGGAAACTCCCTTCAGTGTTCCGCCACCCAACCGAAAATACATGGGTGGCTGCCGTTCGCTGGAAGCTCCACGATACCCCCCTCTGAAGTGGGCTGCCGGAGCGGCCCCGCTGATCAGAAACACCCACACATAGTCTCGGGTGCCGCGGCTTTTGTAGAAAGCACCCCAACGCAGGTCGTGCAAGGTCGTTTCGGGCGGCCACCCGAGCTCTTCCCACAGGCGATGCGTCAGCAAAGCATCGAGCCCTGCACATTCGTCGACTTCATTGAAATGTGGAAGCGCCTTTCCTTCATAGAGCCAGGAACCATCTTGCGAAGAACGCACCGGTGGGCGGTCGGTATTGTTGAGCAAACCTTCCACCAAATCACTGGCAGGCATGAGATCCTTCAAACCTTGCTGGTATTGAATCCCAATGGTGGCGCAACCAAACGCATCGGCTAGACGCAGAGAGGCGATGTACATCTTGCATTGCCAAAGCACCTGCGAAAGGGTGAGGTCCTTTTCTTCGCGCTCTCCAAAAACAAACTTCACTCCCTTCTTGCAAAGCCACGCATAGACAGCTTCCGCTTCGGAATCACTTACCTCTCGGGATTCGGCATAAAGAGCCGATTGGCTCAAACGCTCCTTGAAGACGCCGGTTGGATGGAGAAGTTCATCAGGAATAATGGCATTATGCATCCCCATGCACCCCTCATCAAACACTCCCATGATGGCCTTTTCACGTTGCAAGCGTTTGGCAACACTCGATCCCAAGGCCTTTTCCTGCTGGGAAACGCGACAAAAACCAAGAGGCCGAACATGGCTTTGATCATGCGTAATCGTCCCTTCCTTCAACCACTGCCGCAGACCTTGTCGAAAGAAATCATCCTTGAATTGCTCGCTCCAGATCGTGCTGTAGGAAACTCCCATCTTGGTCAGTGAGCCATTGAGATTGAGCATCCCGACCAAGCCTGGCCAAGTGCCACTCCAATTGGCGACGGTCAGGATGGGTCCTTGGTGAGTTGAGAGGCCTGGAAGCAAATGTTGGCTGTATTGCCAGACCGATTCGGCAACGATGAGAGGAGCTTGGGGATCCACCCCTCTAAAAACCTCAAGACCCATTTTCTGCGAATCAATGAAACCGTGGCGTTTCATCGGATCGTAAGCATGGGCACGCAACACCTTCCAGCCTTCCTGACGAAGAGCTGCGGTCAGCGCGCGCTCCATCTTCTTTTGTTCCTGCCAGCACTTTTGATTGGCAGAAAGCCGCAAATCACCATTGGCCACCAAAACGACCGTCCGAGGTGCTCCCCCAGAACTTTTTAAACGCTCAGACATGATGGCATTCATGTTAATCAAACCACCTCCGGTGGCGAGTTTTAAAGCGATGAACGGGAGCTTTGAAGGTCGCCGGCCTCAGGCTCTTGCCTCCACTTGAGAAACCACCCCAACAAGGCCGGGCCTCCTACCAAACATTCACGCAATCTCTTACCCACGGATAGGGAAAGGCAAGCAGCAGGAGACACCCCCAGGGCAGCACCGATGAGGGTAAGGGCCCCCTCCTGGATGCCCAATCCAGCTGGCACGATGAAACCTGCCATGCGCACTGTTTGACCCAGGCTTTCAAAAATCACGGCCTCGACATAGGTCACCGGGTGACCCATCCAGCCCATGATGAGGTAAACTTCCCCAGCCATGGCAAAGCGAAAGCACATCCTCCATGCGAAGCCCTTGAGGAGCTTGATGCGATTGAGATACAGCTTCGAAACTCGTGCATCCATCGCTTGCGCAAGCTTTGCCCCTTCTTGCCTGCTCTGGGATCTCAATATTTTCTGAATCCAACGATGCCCCAAGGTCATCAAACCGCGTCTTTGCATCCGCCAAAAACCAAAGGCAAGCAGCGAAAGCAATCCGATCCCAGCCAAAGCCAGTCGAAAAGTGGCTTGATCAAATCGAAAGGCGAGCAGGAGAGTAAGGCCCAATGCGCCAAAACAGCACTGAGTGACAAGCTGGAAGGTCTTATCCAGAATCATGGCTGCCCAAGGAATCAGGTCCCGAGAGGGAGAACTCAACATCCGGGCCTTGGCGATCTCTCCACCCACTTGGGCTACCGGGAGAAGCCAGTTGCAGGCAAGGCCGACCCATGTTGCCCTCACGACCCCGGGCAATGGATACGCATGCTGAGCACAAAAAAAGGCTTTCCAGGAAAGGGCAGCGAAAAGGATAGGAAGGAGAAAATAAGGAACTATCCAGCCAAAACGCCATCCCGTATGACGCACCAGAGGCAGGATCTCATCCAGGCCCACGTGATTCAGCAGACCAAGCAGGAGCAGGAGCCCCACCCCAAAGGCGACCCACTGGCTTCTTATTTTCATAGCGCCTGGGTCTTTTGATCTGCCATGCAGCGGAAAGGGGGCCCATGAGTCGCGCCTTTGGCGTGAGGCAACGGTCGACTCGTCATGACCAAAGGGTGTTTTTTTTTGGTTCGGTTATTGACACTGAG
>Ga0066378_10000107_pt1 | contig 34149 bp, 22 predicted proteins | sample Knorr_S23_td_DCM_FD_70947 | JGI IMG/M metagenome (GOLD analysis project Ga0066378, IMG submission 70947) | Marine microbial communities from Southern Atlantic Ocean transect - Knorr_S23_td_DCM_ad_71m_LV_A | ecosystem: Environmental > Aquatic > Marine > Oceanic | place: Southern Atlantic ocean...
CGTGCTTGCAGGACTTATCCAAAGCTATCCGGTATTCTACGCTCAATCGAGCTTTGGGGTTTATTTCGAATACCTGTATCCGGAGAGTCACGGCATGGTATCCCAGCTCAGGGCCTACCAATCCGATGATCCGCAGCCTTTGCCCCCTGAACCGAAAGAGGCGGCTGTCCAAAAGATCATGGATTTCTGGGAGGCATTCGATGAGGCGATTCCTTACCTGTCCACCGGCGTTGAAAAAGAGGAGAGAACTTCCAAACTCCTGGGTGGAATGGTGGCAGTGGAACTCAATAATCAAGCGGCGAGGCTGCAGCGCCTCGGCTATGCCGAGCCGTCCGGCCGTTTGTTGAAGCAGGCACAGCGCTATGCTCCAGATTTGGCATCGACCAAGGTGAACCTCGAAATTCAGTCCCTCATTGCCAAAGGGGAATCCTTGGAGGAGGTCATCACCGACAAGGAGTGGACGGAATGGATTGCGACCTATCGTAGCGTGGATCTGATGCTCAAGGCCATTGGCGAAGTCAATGCACCTCGATTTCATTACAATCTGGGCGCTCAGTTGTTTTCTGGCGGAAATTTCAGACAGGCACTGGATCGGTTTGATGCTGCCCATGGTTTGAATTCACAAAATGCCAAATACGCTCTTGCCAAGGCCAGTGCCTTGCTCAATTTGGGATTCCCGGACAATACCTTGTCGTTTCTCCAGGAGATGAAGGCGTCTGGCCTGAGTCTTGAACCGACTCAGGAAGCGGAAATGGTGCGCTTGGAGGGGCTCTCACTCTTCGGTCAAGGCAATCGTTTTCTTGCCACTGGAGACGAGGATGCTGCCACCCAATCGCACCAACTGGCAGAATCTGTTTTATTGCAAGGACGGAAGGCTTTCCCTAAATCAGAAACCATTCTGGATACTCTGGCGCAGGTGTATTTCTTCACTGAGCGCTACCAGGAAACCGCTGAACTTTGTGACCAATGGTTATTGATCAATAGTCGCTCTTTGAATGCTTTCCAGACCAAGGCAGTAGCACTGATGCGCCAGGATCGATTCGAGGACGCCATGCCTTCACTCAATCAAGCCCTTGAACTCAGCCCGGACAACCGAATTTTTCTTCTGAACCGTGCCATTTGTTATCTTCGACAGCAGTCCTATGATAAGGCTCGAGCTGATTACCAACTTTTGGAATCGCTCAGCTCGGAGCCCAATCATGCTGTGTTTTACGGCCTTGCTGAGATTGCTCGAAACCAGGATGACAGCGAGACAGCCATTCGATATTACGAGGCCTACCTGAAGAGCGCTCCACCCCAGACCGATGAATTTCAGGAGGTTTCCGCTGCATTGGGAAAACTCAAGTCGCCCTGAAACCGGGAAGCCAGCGCCCATGCGCATTACCCATCTGATCACCCGGCTGATTGTCGGGGGAGCCCAGGAAAACACGATTCAAACGGTTCTGGGTCTTCGGGCCAAATCTCAGTGGGAGCAGGTTGAGCTGGTTTCTGGTCCGACCGATCCCACGTTGCCTGAGGGCTCTTTGGAACCTCTTTTTGATGAGGTTCCCAATGCCTTGAGTATCGAGCCGAACCTTGTTAGGGAGGTCTCACCTTTCAAAGATGCCCTGGCTTTTGAGGCCCTCTACCGCCGCTTCAAACGAGATCGACCCGACGTGGTCCATACACACAGCGGTAAGGCGGGAATTCTCGGGAGGCTGGCAGCTCGTCGGGCAGGGGTGCCTTGTATTATCCACACCATTCACGGTCCCTCGTTTGGAGAATTTCAGGGCAGCTTGTCCAATCTCTGTTTCACGGCCGCCGAAAAAATCGCCGGAGCCTGCACCGATCATTTTATCGGCGTGGCTCAGGCCATGTGCAGTCAATACCTGGCCGCCGGCATAGGAACCCCGGAACGCTATTCCACCATTCCTAGCGGCTTTGATTTGAAGCCTTTTCTCCACAGCCATCTTTCCAAGGAGTTACGTCACAAGTTGGGGTTGGAGGAGGGCGATTTTGTGATTGGTAAGGTGGCACGACTTTTTGATTTGAAAGGTCACAAGGAGTTGTTCGAGGTCCTCCCGGAGCTAGTTGAAAAAATCCCCCAAGCCAAATTGCTTTTGGTGGGCGGTGGACCGCTTCGGGATGCGTTCGAACATCAGTTGCATACCATGGGGCTGCGGCATCGGGTGGTCTTTACAGGGCTGGTGAGTCCTGAGGAAGTCGCTCCACTCGTGGGGGCCATGGATGTCCTGGTCCATTTGTCCTTTCGTGAAGGCCTCCCAAGAGCCCTTCCGCAAGCGATGGCTGCCGGGAAGCCGGTTATTGCGTATCCGCTGGATGGAGCTCCCGAGGTATGCCTACCTGGTCAGACGGGATATCTGGTGCCACCGGGAGATCCCTCAGCATTGCTCAAGGCATTGGTGGAGCTGGCTGCCAACCCTGAGACCCAAAAGAACCTTGGCCAACAAGGACGCCAATGGGTTCAAGAGCGCTTTTCGACCGAATCCATGGTCGAGTCGATCCACCAGCTGTATGGGCGCTTGCTTCATTCGGCGCGTCCATGATTGGAGGCATCATGGGTTTTCCTCTTCGATGCCTGTTGAAATAATTTTCAAGTCGGCTAGTACTTACGCATGCGGTTCATCGGTTCCATCATCGAGCAGCTACAGCGCCATCCCAAGCGAATCGTCTTTCCTGAGGGACAGGAACCTCGTGTTCTTCAGGCGGCTCGACAATTCCAAGCCTTGCGTCTTGGTGTACCCATTCTTCTTGGAGATCGCACCCGAATCAAGGACGCTGCTTCGGCTTTGGGGTTATCCCTCAATGGGATCCGTCTGATCGATCCGGCGCGTAGCGAGGATCTGGACTCCTTTGTTGAACGTTATCTTCAGCTCAGGAAAGACAAGGGAATCACCCCCGAGGAGGCAAAGCGAGCTCTGCTGGATCCGAATTATTACGGGTCGATGATGGTGGCCATGCATCAGGCGGATGGACTGGTCTCAGGAACCTCGGAATTCTCCGGAGATGTGCTTCGGCCCCTTTTTCGCATCATTAAAATGGCTCCTCATCATACAGCGGCTTCCAGTTGCATGATCCTGGAAGTGGATGACACTCGATTTGGGGAAAATGGGGTCCTTTTTTTCGCCGATTGCGGAGTTATTCCTGATCCCAGTGCCGAACAGTTGGCGGAAATAGCTTGTTCCACCGGGCATCTTGCCAAGCACCTGCTTGGAGTGGAACCACGCATTGCCATGCTCTCCTATTCCACCCATGGAAGTGCCCGTCACGAAAGTGTGATTAAAGTCAAAAAAGCAACTGAATTGGCCATGGCCCGTTCCCGAGAGATCGGGCTACAAGCACAATTTGATGGCGAAATTCAAGTGGATGCAGCCCTGGTCCCTGACGTGGCAGCTCTCAAGGACTTGAAGTCGCATGTTGCCGGGCGCGCCAATGTACTGATTTTTCCCGACCTGAACGCCGGAAATATTGCCAGCAAGTTGCTCAAACACATTGCCAGGGCCAACGCCTATGGTCAGATTCTCCTGGGCATTGATCGCCCTGCTGCGGATGTTTCACGGGGTTCCAACGCGCATGACGTGCTGGGAGTGGCGGCAATTGTGGGGTTGCAATCCATCGAATATGAGGCTCTTTTTCCTGGAGCCGGACAAGTTCTACCAGGCGATACGGGTGATCCATCATGACCTTAGCGACACCTTCAACCCATTCTGTTCTTTGATGAAGAATATCGTTACTCCAAGGTTGTTCATTGCAGCTACCAGGCAAAACGACGGCAAAACAACCACTTCTTTGGGATTGCTGTCTGCTCTCAAAAAATACTATCCAAGAATCGGATTTATCAAACCTGTGGGGCAAAGGTTTGTCGATGTGGAACAACATAAGATCGATGAAGATTCCTTCCTCATGGACAAGGTTTATGGACTGAACTGCCCATTGCCTGAAATGAGCCCCATTGCGGTAGCCTCCGACTTTACCAAAAAATATCTCAACTCAGCCAACAATGATCAATTGGTCATGAGAGTGGAACAGGCATTTGATCGAGTGGCCTGGGAAAAGGACTTTGTGGTGTGCGAGGGCACGGGCCATGCCGGAGTGGGGTCGGTGTTCGACTTGTCCAATGCTCGGGTAGCCAAGGTGCTGAATGCAAAGGTTATTTTGGTTACACAAGGGGGAATCGGTCGGCCCATCGACGAGATTGCGCTCAATCAAGCCCTTTTTGAGCGTGACGGGGTGGAAATCATCGGTGTGATTCTCAATAAGGTGATGAAGCAAAAAATCGAATACATCACCGAGTTTGCACGCAAGGGTCTTGAGCGACGTGGCCTTCATTTGTTGGGAGTCATTCCTCATCAACGCATGCTCTCCAGCCCCACCATGGAATTGATAAAGGATGCGCTTGAGGTGACGCAACTCAATGCCTCCAAGGAAATCCACAACATTATCGACAATGTGGTCGTCGCTGCCATGAGTGCACCCAATGCCAGAAAATATTTCAAGCCAGGCTCCCTGATGATCGTCCCTGCCGATCGGGAAGATTTGATTGAAGCGGCTTCCGCACCAGGAAAAGCAGGCTTACCAACCAAATTATCCGGTATGATCCTGACCGATGATCTCACTCCCTCCAGTCGTGTGATGGATATCATACGCGGCATGTCCTACCCCGTCTTTTTGACCTCACAAAACAGTTACCAGGTGGCATCAACCGTTCATGATTTGATTGTCAAAACACGTCCCGGGGACGCGGCCAAAATTGCCCTGATTCGCGATTTGGTTAAAGCCCATGTCAATGTTGGGGAAATCGTCGACAAGACCATACGTTAAAGTTCAAGAATCTGAAGATGGAACACAAAGCATTACCGCTGCACGCGCACCTTGCCTCCTTACCCGTTTATCAGCCTGGCCGTCCGCTTGAGGAGGTCGCTCGTGAGCTGGGCATCCCTTTTGATCGAGTCACCAAACTCGCATCCAATGAAAACCCCCTGGGGCCATCACCCAAAGCAGTGATGGCCATGAAAAAAGCAGCTGAAAGTGCTCATCTGTATCCGGATGGCAACGGTTATTACCTGAAGGAGAAACTGGCGGCCTTGCACCAACTCGAACCATCTCAAATCATTTTGAGCAATGGATCCAATGAATTGATTGAGTGGATCGGGCATGTTCTGTTGGACAACCGTTCCAACATTGTGGTTTCCCAATATTGCTTTGCCATCTACCCAATCGTGGCGGCGATGTTCGGGGCCCAGAGCAAGATCGTTCCTGCGACTGATTTTGGCCATGACCTAGAGGGAATGCTGCAAGCAGTGGATGCCTCTACCAAGGCTGTTTTTGTAGCCAATCCGAACAACCCAACCGGCACCTTGGTGAATGCTGAAGCCCTCAGAACTTTTGTCAGTCAGATACCATCGCACGTCCTTGTGGTCTTGGATGAAGCCTATGTTGAGTACCTAGAAGATGCGGCTGATTTTGTTGAAGTCGTGCGATCGGGTGCCATACCCAATCTGCTGCTGATGCGCACCTTCTCAAAAATCTATGGCTTGGCTGGATGCCGCCTCGGTTATGGTATGGCCCCAACGTCGTTGGTCGCTGCCATGGAGAAGGTAAGGCAACCTTTCAATGCCAACAGCATGGCTCAGTCTGGGGCGCTGGCTGCTCTGGATGATCAGGAACATTTGGAGCGAAGCCGCCAAGTCAATCGCGAAGGACTGACTCAACTTCAGGAAGGGTTTCTTGCTATGGGACTCTCCTTTGTGCCTTCATCGGCCAACTTTGTCTTGGTGAAGGTGGGGCAGGGCAAGGAGGTTTTTCAAGCGCTGCAGCGGCAAGGCATCATTGTGCGCCCCATGGAAGGCTACCAGCTTCCGTCATGGGTTCGGGTGAGTGTAGGCACGCACGCACAAAACCAAAGGTTTTTGGAAAAACTCAGCGGCGTTCTGGAAGGATCCGCCCAAGGTTGCTGAAACAGCGTTCGCGACTCAAAAACCACCTTGCCATGGTATCGTAAGGATGCCTGAAAAGGCCTTTGGCCTTGGATGGTCCCTTTGACTTCGTGGCTGAACCATCCCCCAAGGTATCCTTTAGGATGTCTTTGAGCCTTCCTTGCCTTGTCTCTTTACTTTTTATTTGGACAGGGAACCCGGTTAATTCCTTTTATTCAGGTTTATTTTCAATTATTCAAAAGTGTTTTTGTTTGTTAAAAAAATGGACACCGAAATTCGAAAAAGAGAGCCATCGAGGGTCCGTGTGGGTGTGTTGGAGTCCTTCTTAAGCGTTTGCGAAAAGTCTTAAGTATTTAGTTAGGAAACAATAGGGAGAATTCTAAGCTGGGTTCAGTGGGTTCTTTGTTGGTTCCCGTTCAGCGAAACAGGCTTGTCAAAGTTCGGCATGCACCTTCCATATGACACGAGTTCTGAAAAAAAATGAGAAAAGTCGTTTTTTTGAAAAACCTTTAACCTGTTGAAAACAATACGTTTAAAATAAAAACAACCTATGATGGAGTCTTTTGGCTCATGAGATGGCATCCCGGGTGCTCTAGAGGTTTCAACCGAATCGAAATCCTAAATAAACCGAACGACACGCACGTCATGAATGATATCGCCATCATGCCTCCACTGGCCTCCCCATCTCACCCCCCCCATTATCGCAAAGCCGAGGTCATGGTCTATGGGATGACTCAGGCTGAGGAGGCAGAATTTCGATCCTGCGAAAGGGTCATCAGCCGCGGAGCCAAAGACTTTTACCCTGTCGGAAGGGCCCTGGCGCGCATACAAAGTGCGCGTCTCTATCGCGTTCAATATGCTACCTTTACCGATTATTGTCAGGATCGTTGGGGTTTCAGCCGCATTCGAGCCTATCAGCTCATCAGTGCCAGTGAGCGCTATGAACTGCTCAAGGGCGTCGATGGGATTCCTTTGCCCAAGAACGAATCGCAACTCCGGGCTTTGATGAAAGTGCCTGAGCAGGATATTGAGCAAGTGTGGAGGGATTTTATTTCCGGGCATGGCAAGGGCGATGTTCGCGCCAAGCATGTGGAAACGTTTGTGAAGGAGCGCTATGGAAATCTGCCTCGACGCAAGCGTGGGCGTGGCAAGGGGGGAAAGCAGTGCGAGAACTTGAGTGTGCACCTGGGAATGGTCTTCGAAATGGCCAATTTGATTCGCGAGTTGAACATGGTCGTCGAGGATGCGGCAGAGAACGAACATGTGGTGGATATCAGCCGGCGTCTCAAAGACTGCGCAGACAAGCTGCAGCAAAGTCATTGCGAAGATTGAATGTATTTGAGTGTTGATTGGGAGACCCCCGCTACCGATTACCTGGTGGCGGGGGTTTTTCTTTGAATGCTCAGCATTAAATTCGCTCTTGGCTTGTGCTGGAGTGGCTTTTTTTTTTCGATGAAGCCATGAATTCTGCACACTCTGTCGAAGAATGGTTTGTTCCACTGAGCGAGGAAAAACGTACGCTCAGGGAGGCCTACACGGAACTCCTTGCCTTTGGATTGAAGCAGGAAGATATCCCGCTGATCATTCAAATGGTTGAAAATCCAAAGTTTGATTTACCGGGAATCGACATCTTTCACGGATCCACCGATTTGCGAACTCATGATTTCATCCACATCCTTCTGGGGCGTGGGGTCATGATCAAGGATGAAGCTTTTGTTATCGGTTTCACCATGGGAAGTACGAACCGGGTTACGACCACGGAGGAAAGACTTTTTTCACTGATGACCCAATATTTTTACCCGAAGGGGTATCGGTTTACTTCCGAGGATCTGCAGGTCTATCGGAATGCGGTGCGGCTTGCTTATGTCTCTGATTGTCAGCCTCTGGCAGAAGTGAATTTTGACTCCTTTCTCGATCAGCCATTGGGACAGATCAGGGAAGCCATTGGATTGGAGGTGGATTTGCTGAAGGCCTACTATCAAATCGAAGCCAAACGGTACCCCCATATTCCCGAGTGCAATCGCAATTTGATTGGTTTTTAGTAGAGCTCAAAGACCGATCGCTACCGTAAGATACACTTCATTCATAGTGTCAGGATGGTATCCTTGTGGGCAAAGGTCTCTTCTGGGTCTGGGTAATCCATGTTGAAATGAAGCCCTCTGCTTTCTTTCCGATTCAGCGCTGAGTCGATGATAAGGGACGCAACCAGAGCAAGGTTTCGTAACTCCAGGAGATCGGGTGTGAGTGTGAAATTCCAATAGCATTCGTGGATTTCGCTTTGGAGGTTTTGAATCCGCTTCTGAGCCCTCAGCAGTCGTTCATTGGAACGGACGATTCCGACGTAATCCCACATCATGCGCCGGATTTCATCCCAGTTATGGCTGATGACGATACGCTCTTCCGGTTCCTGTGCTGTGCCGGATTGCCACTTGGGAAGGGACCTCTGGTTTGTGAGGGAACCCTCAGGGCTTTTCAGGATGCTTTGGGCGCAACGGTTGGAGAGAACCAAAGCTTCCAAGAGTGAATTGCTGGCCAGCCGATTGGCTCCATGCAGTCCCGTGCAGGCGACTTCACCAATGGCGTAGAGGCCAGGTAAGGTGGTTTGTCCATCTATGTTGGTGACCACTCCGCCACATTGATAGTGGGCCGCGGGAACGACAGGGATGGGCTCTTTGGTGATGTCGATTCCGTAGCGCAGGCAGGTTTGATAGATGTTTGGAAAGCGATCGATAATGAAAGGGGCCGGTTTGTGGGTGATATCCAGAAAAACATGGTCGGCTCCAGATTTTTTCATCTCCGTGTCAATCGCGCGGGCCACGATATCGCGCGGAGCCAAGGACTCCATGGGATGATAGGCTTTCATGAATGGAAGGCCATCCAGGTCTTTGAGGATGCCTCCTTCTCCCCGCAAGGCCTCCGTGATGAGGAAAGTTTTCGCCTTTGGGTGGAAAAGACAGGTTGGGTGGAATTGAATAAATTCCATGTTCGCGATGGGAACCCCCGATCGTGCCGCCATGGCGACGCCGTCGCCGGTGGCGATGTCCGGATTGGTGGTATACAAGTAAACCTTACCGCAACCGCCAGTGGCGAGGATGACAAAAGACGACCCGATGGCTTCAACTTTCCCCGTCAGAACATTGAGCACATAGGCGCCCAGGCAGTGGGATTCACCCGGGAGGGATGCTTTTTCCGAGGTGATCAAATCGATGGCAAAGTGATCCTCCAGCACTTCAATGTTGGGATCCTCTGCAATGGCAGTGAGAAGCGCCTGCTCAATCACTTTGCCAGTCATGTCCTTGCAGTGAAGAATGCGTCTTTTGGAGTGGCCGCCTTCTTTGCCGAGGTCCCACTCTCTAGCGCCGCCTGAGTCTGGGATTTCCCTTTCACTGAAGGAAAGCCCCAATGCGATCAGGGAGGCAATTCTCTCTGGCCCCTCCGAGACAATGGTTCGAACCACTTCCTCCCGGCAAAGTCCCGCTCCAGCCTTGCACGTATCCTGAACATGCTTTTCAAAGCTATCCTCCTGGCTGGTGACCGCAGCAATGCCACCTTGGGCATAGTTGGTATTGGACTCGGCTTTTTGCTTTTTGGTGACGATGGCGACTCGACCTCTTTTTGCGAGTTGAAGGGCACAGGTCAAACCGGCGATACCACTTCCCAGAATGAGAAAATCAAAAAATCGTTCCTCGGTGTATTTTTCGGAAATCTGGCTCATTTCAAAGGTTCAAGCGTTCAAAGGGATCCATTGTCAATCAAGCGTGTCTTGCCTGCATAGGCGGCAAGCAGCATGCGGATGCCTTTCCGGATGGTTTTGGCTTGCTGAAGGGTGTGAGGGTCCACGAAAGCCATGTAGTCGAGTCGAATCAAGGGCGTTGCTTGAAGCAGTTTTTGCGTGACTGAACCGAGTCTGGAAGATGTCCATTTCCGGTGGGGGTCGAAACGTAACTCCTTCCTGGCCAGTTGAATCATTTGGTAAAGAACCGTGGCCTGGCCACGTTGGTTTTCGGTCAAGTAGGCATTGCGCGAGCTCATGGCAAGGCCGTCCTTTTCCCGAAGGGTAGGCTCCAGGAGGATACGGATCGGGAAGTGGAGATCGCGAGTCATCTGTCGGATAATCATGGCCTGCTGGAAATCCTTTTCACCAAAAACGGCCACATGGGGTTGGGTCAACAGGAATAATTTGGAAACGATCGTCGTGACCCCCCTGAAATGCGATGGGCGTTGGATACCCTCCCATTGCCTCGAGAGAAGGGTTTCATTGACGTAGGTGCTGTAGGGTGAGGCATACATGGATCCATGGGAAGGTGTGAATACGGCATTGACTCCCTCTGATCGGCAGATGGCCAGATCTCTTTTGAGATCACGAGGGTAAGCATCGAAATCCTCACCTTGGCCAAATTGAGTCGGGTTGACATAAAGGGTGACGATGACGATTCCCGTGGGGCCGGCTGCCTTCCTTGCCTTGCGAATCAGTGATACATGGCCCGCATGGAGAAAACCCATGGTCGGAACCAGCGCGATGGGGTTGTTTTCCAACCTTTTTTGCAAGCACCAGCTTTGCAAGCTGCCAGGACTTTGAAATCGTTTCATGAATGGCAATGCCTCCCCCCTTTGAGACGCCCCCTAATCCTATTGTCAATGCGTTTGATTTCGAGTAGTTTTTCATCGATATGAATCTGTCCCTTAACCTTTTTAGACCCTTTTGTCTCATCCTGGCTCTCACGGGATCCATCGTTTCATCGGAGGCGCAAACCATCGCTGGAAAGGCGACGCCTCTTGTTCCGGATGCCAAAGGATGGATTTCACTGATGGATGGGAAGAGCCTCAGCGGCTGGATGACGTTCGATCCGCACGCATGGAGTATTGATGAGGAAGGATTGCTGGTCGGAAAGGGGGCGCGCAGTCATTTGTTCAGCCCGAACACTTATCGCAACATGGAGTTCAGGGCGACCGTGAAATTGAATCACAAAGGCAACAGCGGTATGTATTTCAGGGCACAGTTGGGTGGGGGATGGCCCAAAGGATATGAGGCCCAGGTAGAGAACACCAGTTCGGATCCTCAACGCACCGGCTCCCTGTATAACTTCGTCAAAATCGGTGAACAGCTGATCGAAGATGACACCTGGTGGACCCAGCACATCATTGCCATTGGAAATCGAGTGATCATCAAGGTAAACGATAAGGTGGTCGTTGATTTTGTGGATGAAAAGCACTCGTGGAAAGAGGGACACCTGGCTCTGCAGCAACACGACCCTGGAAGTGTGGTTCACTACAAGAATATCCAGGTGCGTCCCTTGCCAGACGATACTGAAAGTGCCATGAAGATGGCAGCTGGGGAGACCCCGGTGTTGGGCGCCAAGCCCTGATGCCAGATGGATCCGGCCCTGAGCGTTTCTCGCAGTCCAGAGGATCCAAAAAATTCAAAAGGCGCAAAGAACTCAGCGGGCTGCGAGAAATACCTTGAGCTTCTCAGCGGTCTTAAGCCCGAATCCAGGCACTGAAGCAATGGCCTCGAGGGAAGCGACCTTCAGTCTTTGAACCGATCCAAAGTGCTTGAGAAGCGCTGCTTTGCGAACAGAGCCCATACCGGGGAATTCATCCAGCAAGCTCTCGGATATTTTCTTGAGACGCAGCTGAGCATTGAAGGTGTTGGCAAAGCGGTGGGACTCATCCCGAACCCTCTGAAGGAGTTTGAGGGCCCCGGACCTCGTGCCCAATCGTATGGGGTTATCTTGATCTGGAAGATGGATTTCCTCAAATTCCTTGGCCAGGCCAATGATGGGAATATGGCTCAACTTCAAAACCGCAAGTTCGCGGCATGCAGCGCTTAACTGTCCTTTTCCACCATCGATAAGGATTAAATCCGGAAAGTTCTTTTTGAGGTCTGTTGCCCGGCCTTCTCCTTCCACGGAGGCCTTCTGCCGAACCTCTTTCAGAAGACGGCTGTAGCGCCGTCGTATGGTCTCTGCCATGCAGGCAAAGTCATCCTGTCCCTTGACTGTTTTCATGCGAAACCGCCGGTATTGCTGGCGATCGGGGCGACCTTCGGTAAAGCATACCATGGAGGCGACCTTGAAGGTTCCGCTGATGTTGGAAATGTCGTATCCTTCAATGCGGCGCGGCAGTTGTGGCAGGTTTAGCACTTTTTGCAACTCAGCGACATCCTTGTCAGGATCAATGGCAATGGGGAGGGTATAGGGCAGCCTTTGGAATTTGCCTGTTTTTTGTGTCGCACGCTCCAGGTCCTTGAGAGTGTCCCGCAGAGTAGCCGCCTTTTCAAAATCTTCCCTGGCAGCTGCCTCCTCCATCATGGAACGGATGTCTTGTTGGATTTCCTCGGATTGTCCCTCCAAAAAGTCACAGGCAGCCTGGACTTGCTGAATATATGCTTCTCGTGTGACGTTCTCAATGCAGGGTGCGGTGCAGTGCTTAAGGTGACCGTAAAGGCAATGCTTGTAATCAGCCGGCCCCGGGTTCAGGGGGCGACAGCCCCTTAGGCTGAATTTCTGTCGAACCATGGTCATGGTCCGGCGAATGGCTCCTGAGCTGGCAAAGGGCCCGTAGTAAAGAGCACCATCGTCTTGCCGGAGTCGCGTAAGGGTGAATCTTGGTATCGGATCCTTGAGGTTGACCTTGAGGAGGAGAAAGCGCTTGTCGTCCTTGAAGCTGATGTTGTAACGCGGTTTGAATTCCTTGATCAGCTTGCCTTCGAGTAGAAGGGCATCCGGTTCACTCCGGACCTGATGCACGTCAAAGTCTTCAATAGCATCCACCAAAGCATTGAATTTCATGTCCCAGCGCTGGCGCCTGGAAGGGTGGAAATACTGGCTGACTCGCTTGCGAAGGCTGGTTGCCTTTCCGATGTAGATCACCGTCCCGAAACGGTCTTTCATCAAATACACACCCGGCTTGTGCGGTAATTGGGAAAGCTTGCGCCGGATGAGATCGTTGACGGGCATGGAGTAGGTGTAGGGGACTGAAGCCGACCTTATTGCAGGGATTCGATTTCCATGAACGCGTAGCAAATCATGTGGCAGATACCCATGTGAGCGTCTTCAACTCGTCCATAATGCTCCGATTCGATCACAATCAAATGGTCTGCCAATTCCGCGAGGCCTCCTCTTTTGGAACCGACCATGGCCAGGACCTTGACCTGATGCTCCTTGGCCCATCGAGCTGCTTGCAGAAGGTTGGGGGAATTGCCTGAGACGCTCATGGTCATCATCAGATCCCCTGGCTGAGCGTAGTTTTCCAACTGGCGGCGGTAAATATCAGCGTAGTCGTAATCGTTGCCAATGGCTGTGATCCAGGGAAGGTTGTCATTGAGTGAAAGAACCTTGAAACGCTTGCCTAGTTTGTCCGAGGAGCCTTTGCCCAGATCGGTGGCAAAATGGGAGGCATTGGCAGCACTGCCGCCGTTGCCAAAGACAAAGAGCTGCTTTTCCTGAGCCCATGCTTCACGGACGCATGCCACCCAGGTCTCGACGCTTTCGGCGGGGATGGAATCCAAGGCAGCCTTTTGCTGATCCACGTAACGCGCAATCCAGTTAATCATAGGTTCAACATTTCACGAACCTTTTGCAAAGTCACGTTCAAATGGCGCCTTGTCAGGCGACTTTCGCGCGCGCATCATGATCTCATGTTCAGGGGCGATGGTATCACATGGATGAAACGCAGCAGGTTGTTTGTGTTGTTCTTCCTTGGGGGGTTCCAAGCCCTGGGACAGGCGCCGGATCCAACCCAATGGGCTGACTTCGGTCTCTATGCTAAGGAAGCACCTCGAGCCCCTGAAACCGATCGTATCCAACGCACCCAGCTCCCTCTTGCGCTGGGTGATACCATGCGAGTGGCCCTGGTTGGCAATACTTTGTTCGAGCGTATGGGGCACTATGGGTTTTTTGAATCGTGGATCCATTCGAAATATCCGGAAGCCCAACTCGTCTTCAGAAACCTGGCTTGGTCAGCGGATACGGTCAGTCTGCGACCTCGACCGGACAATTTTGCGGATCTCGAACAACATCTTTTTCGAGTTCAAGCCGATCTGATTCTGATGGCCTTTGGCTTCAATGAGTCCTTCTCAGGGAAGCAGGGGCTCGAGGCCTTTGAGCGCGCTCTTCATGACTGGGTGAGTCAACTTCAGAGGCTGGCCTTCAATGGTCATTCAGGCCCACGGATGGTTCTGGTCTCCCCCATTGCCTGTGAGGATGTCGAGGGGGTTGCTGCCGATCAGCTAAACCACGAACACTTGGTAGCCTACTCCGCAGCCATGCAGCGTGTAGCCCAAAAGCTGGGGGTGGGCTTTGCCGACATGTTGACCCCTTCACGCGCCTGGCTGGCCCAGTCGTCGTGGCACGGAACCATCAATGGCGTGCATCTCAACCAGCGGGGTTATCAGCGTTTCTCCGAAGATCTCTATCTCGCCCTTTTTGGGGAGAAGCCTCCTGAAACCAACCCTGAACTCCGCCATGCGGTGATCGAAAAAAACAAACAGTTTTTTCGACGGTATCGGCCACTGAATACTTATTATTACACAGGGGCTCGTAATAAGTCCTATGGCTACCTGGATTTTTTGCCCGCCATGCAGAATTTCGATGTCATGGTCGACAATCGTGATGCCTGGATCTGGACGCTTGCGCGCGGGGAGACCGCAAGCGAGCCCGATGACGCCAATGTGCCAGTCATGCCCGTCACATCTCAGCAACGAAGCATCAACCACTGGCTCAGCCCACAAGATGAATTGGACGCCTTCCAAATCGATCCACGATTTGAGGTCCAACTATTTGCCAGCGAAGAGATGTTTCCGGAACTCGCCTGCCCGATCCAAATGAGATGGGACAGTCGCGGGCGACTCTGGGTGAGCTGTTCGACGACCTATCCCCATGTCTATCCGGGACAGGAGGCCAATGACAAGCTGTTGATTCTCGAGGATACCGACCAGGATGGTCGGGCAGACCAATGCGAGGTGTTTGCAGACGATTTACACATCCCGCTTTCCTTTGAGTTGGCCCATGGAGGCGTGTATGTTTCAGAAGAACCTTACTTGAGCTGGATCGGAGATACCGACGATGATGGGAAGGCGGATCAACGAGTGCGGCTGTTGGCTGGGTTTGGGTGCGAAGACAGTCATCACGCCCTGCATGACATGGTGTGGACGCCTGACGGCGACCTGATGTTTCGCGAGTCGATCTTCCACCATAGCCAGGTTGAAACCCCCTACGGACCTGTCCGGGTGGACAACAGTTCCTGGTTTTTATTTCGCCCCAGCGAACACCGTCTCACAGCCTTTGGAAGCTATCCCAATACCAACCCATGGGGGGTCACCTTCGATGATTGGGGATTTCACGTTGCAAGCCATCCAGTCTTCGCCTCCGCTTTTCATGCCCTCAACCCACCCTATCCTCAACAGCATGCCCGTGCCGCAGGCATTCCAGCCTATTCAGGGGTTTGTGGTCATGAGTTTGTGGATTTTGAGGGATGGCCCGAGGACATGCAGGGTGGATTTGTCAAAGTCCGGTACAAACCGACCAATCGGGTGGAAATCCACCAGTGGGTCGAAAAGGGAGATCATTATGAGGAGGTCTATCAAGGCAATCTCCTCCATTCCAGCAATCTGAGTTTCATTCCGACAGACCTGCGCTACGGACCACGGGGGGCGATGTATGTCTGTGATTGGTATAATCCTGTCAAGGGTCATGCCCAATACAGTTTGCGTGATGACCGACGGGACCGTAAGTCAGGAAGGATTTGGCGAATCCTTCCCAAGGGAATGACCTTGCAGGATCCGCCCGCCATTGCAGGGCAGTCAGTGGATGCACTGCTCGAGATTCTCAAACGCAGAGAATATCGCTATCGATATTGGGCCAAGCGCGAATTGAGGGCGCATCCTTCGGAAACGGTCTATCGATCCCTGGAGCGATGGGTGGAGGGGCTCGATGAGCAGAATCCCAGATGGAGCCATCATCTTGCCGAGGCGGTCTGGGTGGCCCGGTCCGTGGATCGCCGGCACGAGGACTGGCTGAGAACCCTCTTTCAAGATCCTGACCACCATGCCAGGGCAGTGGCAGCCCGCATGCTTCGGCACTGGCACGACACCATGCCGGACGCCCTCGGTTGGCTCAAGGCGGCGGTGTCGGACGACCATGATTTGGTGCGGCTGGAGGCCGCCATTACCGCATCTTGGATGGGGGGGCAGGAGGCCTTGGAGCTTCTGTTGAGTATGGCTGATCGTCCGATGGAAACCCATTTGAGATACGCGTTTGTCAGTGCCCTGAACGCCCAGACGATCCAACCCCTCTGGCAAGGTAAGGATGCCTATGCCATGGTGCAGCCTCTTCTGGACTCCGCCAAGTCAGCTCAAGCTTTCCTGGAACCCGGTATGAGTGCCAGGGATGCTGCCTTCGACCGCCAACAGGACAGGCTCACCGTGCGGATGGCCTGTATTCCCGAGCAGATGCGTTTCACGGTCGAAACCATCGAGGCCAAGCCCAACCAGCCGGTGAAACTGATTTTCACCAATCCAGATGCCACCGATCATAACTGGGTGCTGGGTCAACCGGGTTCCCTGGAAGCCATTGGCATGGCGGCCAACGCCATGGCCAAGGATCCGGCATTGGCTGATTCTGACTTCATCCCTTCGGAACAGCAGGGTCTCATCCTTGCGCATTCTCGAATGATTGGTCCCGGCCGCGAGACTCGAATCCAGGTGCTCCGATTTCAAGCCCCGGAACAACCGGGTCTTTATCCGTATCTTTGCACCTTTCCCGGTCATTGGCTGATCATGAAAGGGGTCATGGTCGTCGGTGACGATGAAGCGCAACGCAGGGTCCTTCTCGACGGCTTATCGGACCAACCTTAAACTTCTTCCTACTCTTTCAATGGCTTTCTCATTCATTGATGTGCTCGTTCAACGTCTCCTTGGAGGCTTCCTGTGGATTCTGCGCCACCGGCAAGACAAAGCGCTCGATCAACGATCGTTGGTGCATGGTAGATCAGTCCTTGCTGAAGGAATGGAGGGTGTTTTCTGGGTCTCATGGATCGCTGTCGTTGGTTTTTCGACTCAAGCTGCCGAGCATGCAAGCGTCGAGGCCCAGCAGGGCATGAAGCAGGTGGAAGTACCTGTCGGCTATGAGCTCCAGCTTGCTGCCGCGGAGCCCAACGTGCTGAACATGATCGCACTCAGTGTGGATGTGGACGGTCGGATCTATCTGGCTGAAACCGATCGTTATCAGGATGCGGTGTTCGACGTGGTGACCTTACGGCCGGACTGGCTTCCCGCAGATCTTTCGTTTCGCCAGGTCAGGGATCGCACAGATTTTTTGAAACAGCAGTTTCGGGATGATCTGGGAAGGCTGGGGCGCGGTTCGGAACGGTTGCGTCGTCTGGAGGATCGCGACGGGGACGGTTGGTTTGAGGTCAACGACATCCTGGCTCAGGAGTTTCGAAGCATTCCAACGGGTCCGGCCGCAGGCGTTCTGGCCCATCGCGGTCAAGTCTGGTTCCAATGCCTTCCTACCCTTTGGCGGATCGAACCCTCTGAATCAGGAAATCACGCTAATGATATAGAGGCTTTGCTGGATGGCTTTGGGGTGCATGTCGGTGTTTCTGGGCATGATTTACATGGGATTACCTGGGGTCCCGAGGGCCGATTGTATTTCACCATAGGAGACCGGGGCATGCATGTGACTCAGCAGGGGTTCGTGCATGCTTATCCGGATACCGGTTGCGTGCTGCGCTGTGAGCCCGATGGCAGTCACCTGGAGGTGGTCGCGGTCGGGCTGCGCAACCCCCAGGAGCTGGCTTTCGATCCCTATGGATCGCTGTTTGCCGGAGATAATGACACCGCCGGAGCGGACCGTTCTCGTTTGTTGCATATCGTGAGGGACGGTGACTATGGATGGCGTTGTTCCTATCAGCACATGAAGGGATTTGGTCCCTGGGTTGAGGAAGGACGATGGAAGGGAGATGTGGATGATGTGCTGCCATCCGCCGGATATGTGGCTCAGGGTCCGTCCGGTTTTGCTGTCCACCCTGAAGCCGGCCGTCGCTCGGATATTCCTGGCCCATTCTTTCTTTCTGATTTCCCAGGGGGGATTCGTCAATTTGATCTCAAGCCTCAAGGCGCCACCTATCGTGCCGAATCGGTGGAACCCTGGTTATGGCAGCTTTGGGCCACGGACATGGCTTTCGGGCCCGATGGGGCCATGTATGTGGCTGATTGGGTAGCAGGCTGGCAGCAACCCAACAAAGGGCGTTTGTACCGACTCAGTCCCAACGATTCCAATGTGGGTAAGCTTGGGCAGGACGTGCGCCATGAATTGAAAAGGATCCGGGAAAGCAGCGATACGAACCTGCTCGTCGGTTTTCTGGATCATCCCAACCTGTGGTTGCGCCGAGAGGCACAGTTTCAACTGGCAGAGATGGGCCCTTCAACCGTTGCCGCCTTGTTGCAGGCTCTGGAGCATCAAGCGGGTGTCATGGGGCGTCTTCATGCTCTCTGGTGTTTGAATCAGCACTCACGTTCGGAACATGAACTTCATCGGGGGGCTCGTGACAAAGCCATGCTCCTTGCCATGGACGATCCTCACCCCGCGGTGCGTCGAGTGGCCTTGGAGTGGATGGCCGACCGACCTGAAAAGGGGGATTTGCCCAGGGCCATGGAAGCCACCATGGATGCCTCCCCGATGGTGCGTCTTCATGCATGGCTGGCCCTCTCACGTGCCATGGAAACCGTATTCGATTTTGGGAGTTCGTGGGACATTCAACAGAGCCTGGAGAAGGCTTTTGGTCAGCTGGATCAAGGTGGTGAGAGCATGCAGGCTCACCTCAAGCACGGAATCCATCGTTTTATTGCTGCATGGATCAAACGCTTTCCAACCCGGTTTGAACAGCAGCACCAGACATGGATGCGAAAATACGACGTTTCAGCCCGCATGGGAATGGCCCTGGCGATGAAACGGTTGAAACATCCTTCCCTGGGAAGCTTGCTGGACGACCCTTCTCCTGAGGTGAGCGGTGCTGCCATGCGCGCCATTTATGAGGCGCGGATGAATCCTCTTGGAGATCGCGTCATGGAATGGACACCTGATATGGCCTCCTCTCCAGGTGTCTGGAAACGATGGCTTTGGACCTTTTACTATCAAGCCAACACCGACCAGCTCCAGCAGCTCTTAGAATGGCTTCAAGAACAGGCGAAAGACGGATCGCAAACGGTCTCTGACTCGACGCTGCTGGAAGCGGTGCACATGTTGTCTCAATGGGATCAAGTGCGCGACCTGGACCCAGTGGATGGCTTGTGGCGACCTGGCCCCCAGCGGAATCCGACATGGACTTTTGACCTTTGGGAAAGCCTGACCCCGTTGATGGACTTCAAGCATGTGCCTCTTACCGAAACCCTTCTCTCGTGGGGTTTGGATCGCCAATGGCCGGAAATCCAACCCTGGCTGGAGAGAGCGTTCATGGATGTGAAATTGCCGGATTCCCTGCGGGCACGGGCTTTGGCTGGCCTGATCGATTTTGACGCAGAGTCACAAGCGGCATGGCTCCAGCGTGGCCTCAGGGATGACGCTGACGCGGTCCGATCCGTTGCTTTGAAGGTTTATGAAAAGACCGCTCCCGGGGATCTTCAGGCAACCCTCACGAAGTGGTGGGAAGATCCGGAATCGACGATGGCGATACGGCGTTTGGCCTTGCAGTCGATGTGGAGACTCTCGGGAGAACAACCGCAGAAGTTGAGAACCCAATGGTGGCAGCAGTTCCTTGAGGGCGAGTTTCCACCCGCACTACGGCTGGAACTGCTGGAATTGGTGCAGTCCAGTGATCAACCTGAATCTTTGGCTTGGTGGCAGCACTATCGCCAGAAGGCTCAAGAGCAGGAGGTCTGGCCGTTCGCAACGGCTGTCCTTGAGGGCGGTCACCTTGAGGCAGGCAGAGACCTGTTCCTCAACCGTGCTGAAATTGCCTGTCTGCGTTGTCATCAAATTGAAGGGCAAGGAGGCGTGGTGGGGCCCTCCTTGGACCATCTGGGAGATCGGCTCTCAGCGGAAGCCATTCTGGAGGCCATTCTCGAACCCAATGCCAGCGTCACTCCGGGGTATATCTCAGAAAATGTGGTCTTGCATAACGAGGAGGAATGGGTGGGCGTGGTCACACAGCAGGATGAGACGACCCTGACTTTGCGGTTGGCCACCGGAGCCCTCAAAGACCTTCCCTTGGTGGATATTGCTGAACGCCTTCCCAGCCTGTCCGCCATGCCTGAAGGCTTGATGGAGTCGCTGAAAACATCGGAGGTGCGTGACTTGATCGCGTATTTGAAATCGCTCAAAAAACGCTGAAGCCTACCGGGCTTATCATCGCAAGCGATGAATCGTTTGCCATTCTGGTAAGGGAAGCCCATCCTGACCCGCAATGATACCATTTTCTTACAGCCACGATGGCACCTCTCCTCGTCTGCTCAAGGGCCTCCTCTATGGCTTCCTCGCATGGTGTGGGGTGGGGGGTTATTTTCTGCGAGCGGAGGTAAGACTCCCCTCGGTGATTTCGGATCACATGGTGTTGCAAGAGGGTAGCCAAGTGCGCTGGTGGGGATGGGCGGATCCCGCCGAAAAGATCACGATTCAGAGTTCGTGGGGAGAATCGATCGAAGGCGTGGTCGATTCAGGGGGGAGGTGGCATTTCAACATGTCCACCCCCAAGGCAGGCGGCCCCCATGAGGTTCGTATAGCTGGAACCAATGAACATGTCGTGAAGGATGTGATGGTCGGGGAAGTCTGGCTGTGCAGCGGGCAAAGCAATATGGAGTGGAGTGGGCGGCAGCAGTTGCCTCAGTCTCTGGAAGAGGGGCCTCTTGCGGTGTTGCCTGAGATGCGGTTTTTTGAGATTCCGAAAACCACTTCACAGCATCCGCAGGACCAATGCGAGGGTCGCTGGAAAGTGTGTTCTCCCGAGACCATGCCATCATTCAGTGCCGTCGGTTATTTTTTTGGGAAACGACTCCATCAACGATTGCAGGTGCCGGTTGGCCTGATCGGTGCCTATTGGGGGGGCACCCCTGCCGAGGTGTGGACTCCCGAAAAAGTGGTTGTCGAACATCCGGCGTTGCTGGAAGCCGCTGGCGAACTGGAGCCCTTTGCCTGGTGGCCCAAAGATCCGGGACTCACCTACAATGCCATGATCCACCCCATCACGCCCTATCACATTTCCGGGGTCATCTGGTATCAGGGGGAGTCCAACGTGAAAACTGCCTCAACCTACCGATCCCTCTTCACTTCCATGATTCAATCCTGGAGAGATGCCTGGCAGCAGGAGTCCCTTCCCTTCTATTTCGTGCAAATTGCTCCATTCGCCTATGATGAACCCATGGTGGCGGCGAGGCTGCGAGAAGCGCAAACCCAATCCCTCTCGCTTCCTGAAACCGGTATGGTGGTCGTAAGTGATCTAGTGGATAATCTCAAGGACATTCATCCCGTCAATAAGCGCGACGTGGGTCTGCGCCTGGCGCACTTGGCGCTGGATCAAACGTATGGAGATTCCAAGGCCGGGCCCCATCAGAGTCCGACCTATCAGAGTCACGAGATTCGCGGTCGCAAGGTCCGTATTCAAGTGGATCATGCTGCAGGTGGACTGGTGGCCCGGGAAGGTCGTGTGACAGGCTTCGAACTGGCGGGTGTTGATCGGGTGTTTCACCCGGCCTCGGTATCGATTGAAGGGTCCGCGCTGATTTGTCAGTCCGATCAGGTACCCCAACCGGTCGCCGTCCGGTTTTGCTTCAGCAACACCGCTGTCCCAACCTTGTTCTCTCAACAAGGCATGCCCTTGAACGCCTTTCGAACCGATGACTGGTAATAAGTGGGATTCTCAACGCTTGAGGTTTGGGGTCGCAGTGGCTTCGTTTTGGGGAAGCCACCCAGCCAAGCGCTTCTTGATGGCATGCGCATGCGCTTGTTGTGCCAGGTTCACCCATTCCTCAGGGTCTACCGAGTGGTCGTAGAGCTCTTCCGATCCATCGGCATAGCGAATGTAGCGCCATCGCGGCGAACGGATGGCATGGTTTCCGGGTAAGTAGGTCGTGATGGCAGGAGTCTGCCAGTCGGCTTCCGGGTTTTTCAGCAGAGGGATCAGACTTTTGCCATCGCAAGGAATGGTTGAGGGCCCTCCGGCAACTTCCAAAAGCGTTGGGTACAGGGTGCTCAGATCGACAGGTGTGTCGCATCGTTGATGACCGAGGGTGGTCCCGGGAAGGACAACGATCAAGGGGATTCGGGTGGTTTTCTCCCACAGCATGAATTTTTCCATGTGATGTCGTTCGCCCAGATGGAAACCATGATCCGACCACAGGATGATCATGGTTTCCTTGCCGCGTGGGGAGGCATCCAAAGCCTCCATCAATCTCCCCAGCTGGTGATCCATGAACTGCACGCAGGCGACGTAGGACTCCACCCACTGCCTGTAGGAACCGGGTTGCTCCCTCTCAAGGTCCATCATTCCCTTCCAAAACCACCGCGAGGGCCTTTGCAAGGTCCAGGCTCCTGCTGGCCATTCCGATCGAGAAAAAGGGGTTGGTACAGGTAGGGGAAGGGTGTGGGGTGGGGGATGGAAGGCCCGTGGCGCGAAAAAAGGCGAATGGGGTTTGAAGAGTCCGCAGACTAAAAAAAGCGGGCGATTGGGATCCCGGTTCTCCAGGGCTTGGATGCAGGCCTCGATGGTTCCTGCGTCGATCGTCTCTTCCTCCTTCTCAGGCCAGGCTCCCCAATCGGTGTTTCTGGAACCATATCCAGGCGCTCGATTCAATTTGGTGATTGGGTAACGCTGCTTTCTCATGGGGGTGTAGGCATCGAAGGCCTTGGGATCGTGAAAGGCTCCATCGAGTTGATGGTGGAAAACCTTGCCCGCTCCCATGATCTGGTAGTCTGACGCACGCAACGCCTGCATGATGGTGGGACGGTTGGGAAGGGCTTTTTTCCAATCACTTCTATTGCCATAAACGCCCGTTGTGGAGGGTCTCAGACCTGTCAAGGTCGCGACGCGCGATGGGTTGCATGCCGGCGCCATGCAATAGGCTCGCGTGAATGTCATGCCTCTTGTCGCAAGTTGGTCCAGGTGAGGCGTTCGCGCGGGGGCCTCAGGATCCAGCAGAGGAATCCAATCGTTCAGGTCATCCACAACGATCATCAGGATGTCGGGACGATCGATGCCCTTTGCCAAAGGGCTAGAGGCCAGAAGGAGTAAGCATCCCAGGAGATGGGTGATGGGGTGTCGTGGATGGATCAACACAGGTAGAGAGGTATCCGTGCATTCTTGCCGAAACGGATTTTGGACATGCTACACGACACAGCGTCCTTCTTGCGAGCCTTCAGACTTTTCCCAGCCTCTATGGGGTTGCAATGCCCGGCCAAGAGAGGCAACGTAGCCCCTGTTCATGAATGAGCCCAAGGAGACAGCCAGTAATGTGTTGGGGACCCCCCTCGAAACCTGTTGCACCAACCCTCTGACGGGTTTTTATCGTAACGGGAAATGTCATACCGGCCCGGGTGATCACGGCCTGCATGTCGTTTGTGTCAAGGTGACGGAAGCTTTTCTGCTCTTCGGTCGCTCCCGAGGGAATGACTTGATGACACCCAATCCGCAGTTTCAATTTCCGGGGCTCAAGCCTGGAGATTGCTGGTGTGTGTGTCTCAACCGATGGGTGGAAGCGCTCCAAGCTGGCTGTGCCCCTCCCGTGAAACTTGAATCGACGCATGTTTCCGCCCTCGAGTTTGTGGATCTCGATGTTTTGAAGGAGCACGCACTGGATGAATCGGAGGATGATGCATGAAGTGGAAAAAGGTGGTGGTATTGTTCATTCTCCTTCTTCCGCCGACTCTGCTCTTCCTGTTTTCAATCGCCGAAAGCTTGGGGATCAACATCATTTCCATTTTTAATCGCTGACTCAGCCGGCTTGGGGTCCTCGAATCAGTAGGTCGTCTGTCCTTCTCATCCCGGGTCTGGGGCAGGTGATGCTTTGCACTTGTTGTCCGAGCCGATATTCGCGATGATTTGAAGTCTCCCATGCAAGTGAACTGCTCTTCAGCTCCTTCGGTGACGCTCCGGTTTTCCCTTTGGCTTTTGCCTCTTTTTTTGGCGATGGGTCTCCTTGTTCGCCCTGTCAGAGCTGATGAAATGATGCTTTTTAACGGGCGGAATCTGGATGGCTGGGAGAGCCCCCATCCCGGGGTTTGGCGAGTGGAGGATGGAACCATTGTCGGGGGCTCCATGGAGGGGAACCCACAAAACGAATTTCTCGCCACCACCCGAGAGTTTAAACACTTTCGGCTTCGATTTGAATATCGCTTGGTGGGTATCGAAGGCTTTATCAATGGGGGCGTACAATTCCGCAGTCAACGCTTGGTAAACCCTCCCAATGAAATGATAGGCTACCAAGCCGACATTGGAGCGGGTTATTCAGGAAGTCTCTATGATGAATCCAGACGCCGTCGCATGCTGGTTCAAGCAGATAGCGACTTGATCGATCAGCTCGAAAAACCGGGCGAATGGAATCAGTACGAAGTGTGGGTCGAAGGGCCTCAGGTTCGTTTGTTTTTGAACGAGACCTTGACCGTCTCTTATGTGGAGGAAGAGGAGAGGATCGAACAAACGGGTAAGATTGCTCTGCAAATCCATGGGAACTGTAAGGCTGAGATTGCCTTCAGGAATCTGATGCTTGAGGTGCTGCCTGACCCAGTGGTGCCACCCTCTTCGGTCATCTCCAGTAGGTTTGGGGAGGGGCAATCTCGCAAGCCACATCCTCCTTTTGAAGGAGTCACCTTTGAACCGCTTCAAGAAGGTCGCCTGGTTTGGGTGGGACAGGAAAACGCTGTCATGGAGCAGGAACATGGTTTTTTTGAAGCCTTGATGCAGACGGCTTTTGCCTCCTCGAGGATGACCTTCCGCTCCATGGCTTGGGAAGGAGACACGGTTTATGAGCAGTGGAGGGACTTACACTTCGGCCCATGGCCCGAACAGCTCCGGGCGGCTACATGTTCCACCCTGTTGGTTCAGTATGGCCAGATGGAGGCTCTGGATGGGCTTGAGCGACTCACCGAATTCAAAGTGGCCTACCACCAGCTCCTGGACGCTTTTGCGCAACAAACCCAGCGATGTATCCTGGTTTCTCCCATTCCGTATGAAGATCCTCAAGCGCCTTACGCACCGCGGTTGAGCCAATACAATGAAGTCCTCAAGGCATACGCTCAAACCATTGAATCCATCGCCCGAGAACGTAGTTTGATCTACCTGGATCTTTACACTCCCTTTCTGAACAAGGCGGGGAACTCAAAACCCATGACGCGAGATGGCATCCATCTCAACGAAGATGGCCTGCGGCGCGTGGCGATGGAAATGGCGCGCCAACTGGGCGGCTTTCCATCCCCTGAAACAACCTCGCCCAAACTCCGATCGGCCATCATCGCCAAAAATCGTCTCTGGTTTGACGCCTGGCGACCGGCAAACTGGTCCTTCGCATACGGTGACCGGGTTTCTCAGCGCTTTGCGACGGCAGCTGGCAACTTACCGAGCCTTCATGGTTCTCTCAAACAGCGACGAGAGCAAATCGCAGCCTACGATGACATGATCCATCGCCTCGCCTTCGGTTCTCAGGAATCGCTTCCCGAATACCCGACTGTGGGTGACCAGGGGGTGTCCCCCGAAGCACTGAGCCCGGAGGAGCAGCTGGCAAGCTTTGAAATGGCCGAGGGTTTTCAAGCCCATTTAGTTGCTTCTGAAGAACAGGATGTGGTCAATCCCATCCAGATCGCCTGGGATGGGGCGGGTCGTCTATACGTGGCTTGTTCTCCATCCTATCCGCAATCCCTGGCAAGCGTGCGCCCCTCAGATTACATTTTGGTTCTCGAGGATGAAAATGGAGACGGCCTGGCCGACAAACATTGGCGCTTTGCTGAGGGGTTGACCATGATCCAGGGCTTGGAACCCGGTCCAGGAGGGGTTTATGCCTGTGACTTCGATCAACTCGTCTTTTTGCGGGATGAGGATGGAGATCTCAGGGCCGATCGTCGCGAAGTACTTTTTTCGGGCTTTGGTGTGGGAGATACGCACCAATTGATTAATTCCATTAGTCATGGCATCGATGGCAGTCTGTGGTTCACTCAGGGCCTGCATGCCATGTCACTGGTGGAAACTCCCTGGGGAATCAAGCGCCTGGATCGTGCGGCCGTATGGAGATTGCGCCCTCAGTCGATGCTCCTTGAAGGCTTCTTTGGCGGCGGCATGGCCGGTGCCAATTGCTGGGGTGTGGCGGAAGATGATTATGGGCAGGTATTCCACAAAACGGGAGACCGCCCTCAGGGCTATTGGACCGTGCCGGGAATGATCCGCGGTGCCAGTCCCATGGGAGGCGGGTCCAGGACGGTCGCCAATCAATCCTATGCGGCCTCTCCCGAGCAATATCACGGGGTAGGAAATCTGTTCGATACCTCTCCCAAGACCACATCGCTGGATTTCGTGGGCACCCGTGCCATGCCGGAGTCCATTCAGGGTGCCGCTTTGATTGGGGGTTATTTCGGTTCCTTGGTGGAGTTGCATCAGCTTGAAGATGACGGGGCGGGATTTCGCTCTTCTCAGCTTCCAAGAGTCATGGTTTCTTCCGACAGCTCGTTTCGCCCCGTGGATGTGAGCATGGGCCCCGACGGCGCCATGTATCTGGCCGATTGGTACAATCGCGTGATTGGTCACTACCAGGCAAGCTATGCAGACCCCCAACGCGACAAGCATCATGGGCGTATTTGGCGGATTGCTTCAACACGGCACGAGCCGGTTCAGGCGCCCAACATGGAACAGCTTGGTATCCGAGAGCTCATTTCTCACCTTCACTCGCCAGAACGATGGTTTCGCCATCAAGCTCGTCGTCGACTTTTTTATCTGCCATCCACTGAAGTCCTCCAGGCATTGGACGCTCATCGACAGCAGTTTGCTCAGGAATCACCAGAGCCTCTGAATGAAAGGCACTTGATCGAGTGGGCAGGGGTTTATCAAGCACATGAATCCCCTCGGGCAACGTTGATTTCAAAGATGCTGGGTTCGCCTGATGCGAGGGTGCGATCTTACGGGGTGCGTGCGCTCAGCGGATGGGCTGATCGCCTAGAGGTTTCCGAAGATTGGCTCGAGAAAATGGCCGAGGATCCTCATCCCCGAGTGCGTTTGGAAGCCGTCGTGGCCTGCAGCTATCTACGCCGACCCGCCTCCATCGCCGTGGCACTCAAAGTTTTGGATCATTCCAGAGATCGATTCATCGATTATGCCCTTCGCCAGACCGCCCGCTCGCTTCAGCCGATTTGGGAGCCCGTCCTGCGGGAGGGACAGCTGGCTCTGGAAAGGCCCGAACACGAGGCCTATCTCAGGGCTCTGACGACCGAGGAACCAGTGACCCTCAGTCAAGGAGAGCTGCTCTATCAGAAGGCCTGCCTGCCCTGCCATCAAGCGGATGGAAAAGGATTGCCGGGGTTCTACCCATCTCTTGAATCCAGTGATTGGGTGAGCGGGGACCCCGGTCGCCTCATCCGAATTGTGCTTCACGGTCTCGAGGGTCCGATCACGCTCAATGGAGAAGCCTTTCTTTCCAAAACGCCCATTGCCATGCCGGGTTTTGCCGGTCTGGGCAATGAGGAAATCGCTCAATTACTTTCCTACGTGCGAGGTGACTTTGGCAATCAGGCCTCGGCGATTTCAGGTGCCCAGGTTCAAAAGGTTCGTATGGAAGAAGCCCAGCGTTCGACTCCCTGGAAAGAGTCCAGCCTGCGATGATCGAGAGGCTTTCTTTCGGGGAGTGGTCTAAAACATCTTGTCATGGCCACCACTGCTTCGGGGGCTTTCCCAGTTCGTCTTGATGTTGCCTGGGCGATGGAGTTTGAGCAAATCCTTGCCCATGAATCGCAGCATCCAGGCCATGGGGGTGAGACAGCCGAAAAAGAAGAGCGTCAGGGCCAGAGTGGAAATGCGGCGACCGATGAAATGGAAAAACCGCATCCCCATGCGGTAGTAACCACGGAAGAGACGTGGGTGGAGCCAGCACGCAATCACTGCCACGCATCCCGGAATAAACCCCGCCCACAAGGCGAGAGTGTGCCATTGCTTCCATCTGCCCAAGGTCCAAAGCAATCCGAACATGACTCCGGTGGAGGCGGTGAACTTGAGCCATTCTCGGGGCTCTTCTTTCAATCGAAGGCGCATGGTGGGAATCAGTCGGGAACAGGGTGAAACGACGGCTTGGGTGCTTGCTGTAATTGCTCCTCTTTTTTCAGTACACATGGGCCGATCACCAGGATGTCCATCTCGGTATTCATGAAACAGTCATAGGCATCCTTGGGGGAGCAGACAATGGGTTCGCCCCTCACATTGAAGGAGGTGTTGATCAACGCCGGGCACCCGGTTTGTTTTTCGAACGTCTTGAGCAGCCGGTAGAAAAGAGGGTTGGTTGTTTCGGAAACACTTTGAACCCTGGCTGAATCATCCACGTGGGTCACCGCCGGCAGGGTGGAGCGCAAGGCATGCAAGCGCTCCAGGCCATGCTTTTCATCACCTGCTGGCAGGCGGATGCTTTCCTGAGTCGGGGCCACCATGAGCATGTAGGGGCTTGCTTGTCCTTGCAGTTGAAAGAACTCCTCGGCTCGCTCCTGCAGGATGCTTGGAGCAAAAGGCCGAAAGGATTCCCTGTATTTGATTTTGCGATTGATGAGGCTCTGCATCGTCGAGGAACGAGGGTCTCCTAGAATGGAGCGGTTACCCAGGGCACGAGGGCCGAACTCCATGCGTCCCTGCATCCAGCCAACCACAAGGCCTTGGTCGAGCCATGATGCAACATGACTCAAGAGCTCTGCTTCCTCTGTGAAAGTCTGATAGGTGGCTCCTTCCTTCTGCAACACGCGATCGATACTCCCTTGATCATACTCCGGGCCCAGGAGCGCGCCATGCATGCTGTCGATGTTTTGGGGGGTGGATGGGGGGAGGCTTTTTCGCTCATTTTGCTGATGATAGATCGCCAGTGCAGCTCCGAGAGCTCCACCAGCATCCCCTGCAGCCGGTTGAATCCACAATCGCTCAAAGACCCCTTCTTTGAGGATTTTTCCGTTGCCCACGCAATTCAGGGCGACGCCGCCTGCAAGACACAGGTTGCGATGACCTGTCACCGCATGAGCATGCCGGGCCAATTTGATCATGATCTCTTCGGTGATGGCTTGAATCGAAGCTGCGATGTCCATGAAACGTTCTTCCATGGGGGTGTCCGGTTGGCGTGGGGGGCCTCCCAGCAGGGCATGCAATCTTGGGTGATCCATCTGATCGGAGGAGAGAAAGCCGAAATAATCCAGATTCAGATGAAAGGATCCATCCTCGTGGATCTGGATGACTTTCTCCCTGAGGATATCCGCATAGACCGCTTTGCCGTAGGGAGCCAAGCCCATGAGCTTGTATTCCCCGGAGTTGACTCTGAAACCACAAAAAGCGGTGATCGTTGAGTAGAGCAAGCCCAAAGAGTGAGGGAATCGAATTTCCTTAAGGATCTCAACATGCTTTCCCTTGCCGGATGCTAGGGTCGTTGTGGCCCATTCCCCAACCCCATCAATCGTCAGGATGGCCGCTTCTTCAAAAGGGGAGGGATAGAAGGCAGAGGCTGCATGGGATTCGTGATGCTGAGCGAAGAAGATCGGGCAGTTCGTTCCTGGATCCGAAAAGATCTCACTAAGGGTCTGCTTGATTTGAATTTTCTCGGAAAGCCAGGAACTCATGACCCTGGGGAAGGTGCGCCATCCGCGTGGAGCGATGGCGAGATAGGTTTCCAGCATGCGGGAAAATTTGGTGATCGGCTTTTCGTAAAAAGCGATGGCATCCAGATCAGAGGGAGTGATACCGGCTTGTCTCAAACAGAAATCAATGGCCTGTTCCGGGAAGCGGTGGTCATTTTTCAGACGTGTGAAGCGCTCTTCCTGAGCGGCAGCCACGATGTCGCCCTCCTTGAGCAGGACGGCTGCGCTGTCGTGATAAAGGGCAGAGATGCCCAGGATATGTTTCATGCCCCTCTCCACAGTGGATGATTGGTTACATGAACGGATACATGAAAGGCGCCAGGGCGCTGCTGGAGGAAAAGGCAATCAATGCGCCCAGGAGAAGGAGCATCAGTATCAGTGGCCATAACCACCACTTCTTTTCCTGTTTCAGAAATTGTAGGAACTCAAGGAATACCTGCCACACAGCACAAACTATGACCACCAGTCTACTTTTCGCCAAGGCATTTATGGAGCGGCTTGAGGGAGCTTGGCAGGCTCTGCCCAGGTGCCTGTCCATTCTTTGGCTTGAATCAACAAGGATTCATCTTCTGGTAATTGGAGGAAACGCCAGTGCTGGGTGCCACTTTGGTCCTGGCCTTGCCAATCACCGGGGCCACGGAGTCGGAAATCTTCTTCAGCGATCTCGAAGCCATCCAGTGACTGCTCCACCTTGCGTAGGCGCTGCCAATTTACCTCGTCAGCGGAATCGCCCATGAAGATGCAGTGGGCATCGTGCGGACCTCTGCCGATACGTCCCCTCATTTGGTGCAGTTGTGCCATGCCAAAATGGGAAGCGTTCTCAACGATCATCACCGTTGCATTGGGGATGTCGACGCCCACTTCGATCATGCTGGTTGAGAGCAGTAGACCGATCTCCCCATTCTTAAATTGATTCATCACGGCCCTGATTTCCTCTTCCCGCATTTTTCCATGCATGAGGCCGACACCGAAGGCGCGGTAGCGCCTCGTCAAGGCCTCCTGTTCCTCCATGAGCGATTTCGGGGTCGATTCCGTTGCCTCAATACGTGGGAAAATGATGAAGACCTGTCGTCCTTCTTTCAACGTCGTCTCAAGAAAGTCTTCAATTTTGTGACGATCCTTCTCCTCCCTCAGGTATGTGCGAATCCGCCCTCTTCCTTTGGGTGTTTGTCGCATCGTGGACACGTCCAGATCGGCATACAGGGCCAACCCCATGGTGCGGGGAATGGGGGTGGCTGTCATGATGAGCAGGTGAGCCTGCTCCTGGTTCTTCAGAATCTGTTGCCTTTGGGCGACTCCAAATTTGTGTTGTTCATCAATCATGATGAGGCCCACCGACTTGGTTGGTTGCTTCACATGCAGTAAGGCGTGTGTGCCAACGGTGAAAGAGGGGAGGTTGGAGGCTTGTGAGGGTTCTCCATGCGAAGCTGACGTTCTGAGAATCACGGGAATGTTCAGATCGCTCAGCTGCTTTGAAATGGTTTGATAGTGTTGCTGTGCCAATAAGGTCGTTGGAACCATGAGGATCACCGAATGGCCACATGCGATGACTTGAAGTGCTGCGATGACGGAGACCAGGGTTTTTCCGGTTCCCACATCGCCTTGAAGGAGGCGCCTCATGGGATGCTTTTGGCGTAAGTCCGATTCGATATCTACCAGAACATCCCTTTGATCCGTAGTCAGATCAAAGGCCAGGCTTTGAATGAAAGTCTCAGCCAAGGGGCTCCCGGGACTTGTCGGGAGTGAGGAGACGCTTTCCGCAAAGGCCTTGCGACGCTGCCGGACTTCTTGCTGGAGTTTCAGTGCCTCGTTCAGGGCCAAACGCTCTCTGGCCGCATGGCTTTCGTCAGGCTCCTTCGGAAAGTGGAGTTTTTCCACAGCGTCGGATTGTGGCAGGAAACCTTCCATGCAGGCCTGCGGATAGGGGTCCGCCACAAGGGAACCATGGTCTTGTAAAAATTGATGCATCAGCGACCGAAGCCAGCGTTGTCCCACTCCCTTCTGGCACCGGTAAACGGGAACGACGCGACTGGTGTGAACAGGTTCTTTGGACTCGTCCTCTTCAACCCATTCGATTTCCGGATGATCCATGCGCAAAGGAGATCCGTCCTTGAGCTGTCCATAGGCGAAAAATCGCTTCCCAGGCAGATAGTGCTGTTTGAGGAAGGGCATGTTCCACCAGCGGCAAAGAATGCTGCCGCTTTTATCTGCCACTTCGCACTCGAACTGGGACATGCGTTTACCCCGAAAGAAACGACTGCGAGCCGATTGAATTTCCCCGCAGATGGTCGCCCATTGACCAGCTGCAAGTTGATGGATGGCGGGGAGACCTCTCCGGTCCTCGTATCGGAGGGGGCGATAATAAAGGAGATCCTCCAGGGTTCGAATGCCCATGGCTTCCAAACTCGAAGCCCGAGTTTTTCCAACTCCCTTGAGCTGGGTGATGGGTGCCTTGAGGTCAACCACAGGAAACGATGCTTGGCATGCCAGGGTCTGCGAAGGTCACGCGGTGTAGCGTGTCGTCAACTCAAGTGGGATCTCAGCCATTCAACGCTTTTTCGAACCCCCTCCTCAGCGGGCGCCTTGCCCTCGAATTCAAGGGAAACATAGCCACCGAAGCCGACTTCCTTGAGCATGCTGGCGATCCGGGCATAATCCAGATCCAGCGTGTACCATTCGCCTCCTCCAAAATAGGTTTTGGCCTGCACGAAGACAGCTCGAGGGGCTATTTGTGCCAGCTTGGGGTAGGGTTCTTCGAGGAAATTTCCGGTATCCATCAAGGCCCCCAGCCATGGAGAATCGATGGCGTTCAGGATGCGCAGTAGGCCCTCTGGAGTTCGAGTGAGCCCCCAGTGGTTCTCCAAGGCGAGGATGACTCCCTTTTCCTCGGCTTCCTTGAGGCACGCTTCGATGGATGCGATGCACCAGTCAAACCCATCACTTTCCTGATACCCGGGCAGGATCGGCTCCTGTCCGCGTGCAGCCATGAGATCGTCGAAGGATGCGATGGTATTCCATCGTCCTGAGTTGAGACGGATGCACGGTATGCCCATTTCATGGGCCAGGTGAATGCACTTGATGGTATGTTTGATTTGCTGGGCTCGGAATGCGGGATCGGGGTCCACGAAGTCTTGGTGAATGGAGAGGGCGATCAAATCGATTCCATTGACAAAGGCATGGCGTTTGAGCTTTTGCAGGTAGGGGATGTCTTCCGAATCCATCTGCCGATGCAGGATGTCAACCCCTTCCACTCCCAAATCGGCGGATCGATCGATGACCGACTCTATCGACACCTTTGGATCGCGGAAGTGCCAGTAGGAGTAGGAAGAAATGCCAAGCTTGATTCGGTGGTGAAGGGTGTGTACGTGCTGCTTATGGCTGGGCTTCATGGTTTGGCAGCCCAGCCCCAGTGTGGCCAGGCTGGAAAAGCCCAAGCCGGTTTTGATGAAATCTCTTTTCTTCATGGTATCTTGGATCAGCGGTAGCTGATGAGGTGTTTTTCACTTCGGATCAACAGTTGGGTGCCGTCAAACACAGGGGAGGCAATGACCCGTTCTCCCAGTTCTTTTCCTCCGATGAGTTGAGGTTTTTTTCCCAGCTGGAGAACGAAGACGGCTCCATCTTCTCGGGCTGCGATGAGTTTGTCCCCGACGACTGATGGAGAGGCGTAATAGCTGGAACGGTGTTTGGGGAGATCCATCGCCCAAACGGTTTGGCCTGTATCAGGTTGAATCCCAGCCAAGGTGCCACGGTCACTCAGACAAATTGCCAGAGCCCCATCAAAGGTGAGGGATGGTACAAAACTGCTGTGTTGAGATGTGTGCCAACGTCGGTGGGTCTTCGTGACGTCGCCCATGCCTTCCAACAGGATGCCATGAAGGCGGGGCTGCTTCTTGTCAGCGCGCCCGAAAGGAACCACCACGGTCTTTCCTGCCTGAATGGGGGAAGCAACCGCTGGCCAGAAAGCGATCTTTTTCGGGTTGAAATCTCCACAGCTCCACACCGTTTTCCCTGTCTTGATATCGTGGCATGTCAGGTGCTGAGCGCCCCATACGAGGATGACCTCCCGACCCTCAAGCTGTGCGATGATCGGTGAGCTGTAGCCGTGATCCCCTTCGGTTGGGGTGGAGAAATTACGACTCTGCTTCCACTGCAGTGCACCGGTCTCCTTGTCGTAAGAGGCCAGCCATGATTCACCTTCATGCATGCGCGCCATCACCACACCATGAGAGGTGATCAACGGAGAGGTTCCGTGGTCCCAATAGAGGGATACCGGGCCGTACTGCTCGACGAGATGATGTTTCCAAAGTGTATGACCCTGGTGGTCGAGTCCGACCCAATGGCCACTTTTGAAATAGGCAAAAAAGTGGTCCCCATCGGTAGCAATGGATGCATTGCTGCCCGATCCGTTGCGGTGCTTGCCGGGT